>Ga0157379_10003852_pt1 | contig 12788 bp, 9 predicted proteins | sample S25metaG_FD_121802 | JGI IMG/M metagenome (GOLD analysis project Ga0157379, IMG submission 121802) | Switchgrass rhizosphere microbial communities from Kellogg Biological Station, Michigan, USA - S2-5 metaG | ecosystem: Host-associated > Plants > Roots > Rhizosphere > Soil | place: USA: Michigan... | reverse complement strand
TGACGGCTCGCTCCCTTCAATGAAGCCATGGCTTTTCACCATGGACAGGCGCCGAGGCCCGCATCGAGGTAAAGTTGCGCCACCTCCCTTCAATGAAGCCGGCTTTTCACCATGGACAGACGAACTGTCGGCAAATAAAAACACACACCGAAGAGGCCCTTCAATGAAGCCATGGCTTCCATAGACAGCGCTGCGGTTTACTCGCCCAAGACATGCTCTACGATCCTTCAATAATGTCATGGCTTTTCACCATGGACAGCATGGAAAGGCCCTGCCTCACGAATGGGTATGCGACCCTTCAATGAAGCCATGGCTTTTCACCATGGACAGCGCCTCCATAGAAAGCCGGTATGAAGCAACGACCTAGGGGCGCCTTTGCGAGACCTGCACACCAGTACGGCACGATAGGTTCTGCCTGTCTAAGCTCGAACCGAAAAACTCTTTAATTTTTAAAGAGCTACACCTTGCGAGCGCTATCCCGTAATTATGCCACTATCGCAGCGCTCGCGAGCAATGGGCAGCTCTGTCAGACAACGACCGGAAGCACTTCCCTCACTCTGCTGCCCCAAAGTGCGTAGAACAACACATAGACATAGCACGCTGCCGGTAATAAGTACGACAATTGCAATCCAACGCGATCGGCAATCACGCCTTGCAGGGCCGACAGTGCTCCGCCGACGATGGCCATGATGAGCAGTCCGGAGCCTTCTTCCGTCAACGGCCCCAGGCCGCGGATGCCAAGGGTAAAGATCGTTGGAAACATCACCGAGTGGCACAGGCCAACGGCGATCAGACACCACATGGCAAGTGGCCCTTTCGACATCACCGCAGTCAAAGTCAACACCAGAGCGCCGATACTGACGGCCGCCAGCACCCGTTCGCTGCTGACTTTTCGCATGACTAACGCGCCCAGGAATCGACCTGCCATCGCACCGCCCCAGAACAGTGTCAGGTAGCTCGCCGCATCAGCATGGCTCATGGCGCCGATCTGCGGCAGGGAGATGAAATTCACCAGGGTCGAGCCGATGCCGATTTCCGCGATGAGATAGATAAAAATGGCGGGCACACCGAAGACCAGGTTGGGGTGGTTCCACAGACTCTGTCGCTTACGCTCCGCGCGCGCTGCACGCCGATTCTCTGCGGCGATGTCCGGCATCCGCACCCGCCACACGAGTAGCGCGAGCGCAACCAGCACTATGGCAATCAACACATAGGGCAGTTGCACTACCTGCGCGTCGGCCACCCGCTGGACACTGGTCAACGCAACATCACCCGGCCCTGCCGTTCCACCGGCGCTGCGTCCAAGGATGAGAATGCCACCGAAAATGGGTGCAACGGTTGTGCCTGCGGAGTTGAATGCCTGTACCAGGTTGAGTCGGCTCGAGGCCGTGGCGGCCGGGCCGATGACCGCAACGTAGGGATTCGCGGCCACCTGCAGCAAGGTTATGGCGCTTGCCAGGAAGAACAGAGCCACCAGGAAGACGGCGAATGAGGCAAACGCCGCCGCAGGAACAAACAACAGCGCGCTGACCGCCATGCCCAGCAGCCCGAAGATAATCGAGGGCTTGTAGCCGATGCGCTCGAGCAGCCCGGCCGCCGGCAACGACATCAACAGATAGCCCAGAAAGAACACGAACTGGATCAGTAGAGACTGGCCGTAATTGAGCGAGAATACCGTCTTCAGATGTGGCACCAGAATGTCGTTGAGTACACTGGCGAAGCCCCACATGAAGAAAACGGTGGCCAGGACGGCGAGCGCGGCGCCATAGCGCTCATTTGCGTTCGGACGCCCTGCGGCGACCGTTCCTACGGGTGCTGCCATATCCCCCTCTCGAGCGTTTAGACAAGGCTTTCGCAGGTCTTACAGCCGGCCGCCGTGACTCACGTGTACGCGCCACGCAGCCGAAGACAGGCGCCTGCATTGCCGACCGCAAGCTCACCATGTATTGTCTGAGTAATCAAGAGCAGTGCGGCGAGGAGGCCGGAAACCGCAACATGCAGCCGCCGATTCGTATAGGTCTGGTCGGGGTCGGCAAGATCGCGCGCGATCAGCACATTCCGTGTATCGCAGCCCACTCGGAATTCAAGCTCCTCGCCGTTGCCAGCCGTCATAACGTAATCGAAGGTGTTGCGAGCTACTCGAGCCTCGAACAGATGCTTGCGGGAGCTCCCGAGCTGGATGCCGTGGCAATCTGCACTCCTCCGCAGGTGCACTACGAGGCGGCCAAGTTGGTGCTCGGCTCGGGCCGCCACGTGTTGATGGAAAAACCACCCTGCGCCTCGCTCGGCCAGCTCGATAACCTGGTTCGTCTCGCCAAGGCTTCCGGCTGCTCTCTGTACCAGACCTGGCATTCGCAGCACGCGCGCGCTGTCGAGCCTGCCCTGCGCCTGTTGGAGCAGCGCAAAGTCCGCCGCGTGCACATCACATGGAAAGAGGACGTGCGCAGATGGCATCCAGGCCAAGAGTGGCTGTGGCAGCCGGGTGGCTTCGGCGTGTTCGACCCGGGCATGAATGCGCTATCGATTCTGACGAAGTTGATTTCCGAGCCGATCTATCCTCAGACCGCGCAACTGTTCGTGCCAGCCAATCGCAGCGCGCCGATCGCGGCTGAGATCGAGCTACGCACCGACAGCGGCATCGAGATTCACGCCAGTTTCGATTTTCGGGAAACCGGGCCGCAGCGGTGGAATATCGATCTCGATACGGATGGAGACGCGATGCACCTCTCGGCTGGCGGGGGTCATCTCACCCTCGGCGAGCAGCCGGTGCCCGCCGACCCGGGCTCCCTGGATGCCGAATATGCGGCCATTTACCGCCGCTTTTACGATCTCATCGCGCGCGGCGAATCGGATGTCGATACACGGCCTCTACAGCTCGTGTCCGACATATTTCTTGTGGCGAAGCAGATTCCGGTACAGTCGTTCGAATATTAGTCAGCTGTGCCGGTGAAGTTATGTCGAGACCTCTCCCCAACAAGCGACTGCGGCTGCACGGCACGATTGCGCAGGATCTGGGCACCCGAATCGTCACGGGACACCTCAAGCCGGGAACAGTACTCGACAACGAAGTCGAGGCCAGTGAACGGTTGAAGGTATCGCGTACAGCATATCGGGAAGCGATACGGATCCTGGCAGCGAAGGGCCTGGTGGAGGCCCGACCTAAGGTCGGTACCCGGGTAAGCACTCTGCATCGCTGGCACCTGCTCGACCCGGACGTGCTCGGCTGGATCTTCGCGGGAGAGCCGGATCCGCAGCTCATTGAAAGCCTGTTCGAGCTGCGACGCATTGTGGAGCCGGCGGCGGCCGGGCTTGCTGCAACGAGACGCACGACTGCGGATCTCAAGGTGATGGAGCGGGCGCTCGAATCCATGTCGAAATACTCGCTCGCCAATGAGGCAGGACGCGCGGGAGACCAGGAGTTTCACGCCGCGCTGCTCACCGCGAGCGCGAATCCCTTCCTCGAGTCCTTCACCAGCAGCATCTCGGCTGCAGTCGCCCGCACGACACTTTTCAAACAGCGGCATCAACCACTGAGGCGTGATCCGATCCCGGATCACATCAGCGTGTACGAGGCCGTGAGAGATAGGAAGCCAAAACGGGCGGAGCAGGCCATGGCACGGCTCATCGACCTCGCCCTACGTGACACGACGCAGGCGCGTGAGGCGCGCCGGAAGATGACAACTAAATGAGGCCGGCGCCCACCACGATGAAAAGGTAAGGTACGACTGGTTGCAACTTAGGTCGTTCTGACAACGATCCCAAGCTTCAATGAGGCCGCAGCGCGTCACTTCGCAAACAGCCCACCCACAACTCTTCAATGAGGCTGCGGCGTATCAACAACCCGCTATCGGTACAGACTCATCGTGTCACTTCAATGAGGCCACACAGATAACAACTGTTGGATTACCGATAGCGCCCACCGGCTTACCGTGTCAGGGACTACCAACTTCCACCGAGGTCGCGTGGAACGGGTTCGGCGTCGAGGGAAGAGTGTTGCCGGGAGGATGGAACATGATGGCGAGCTGCCCCTCGAGCACATAACCGGTCGTGCCAACTACGGTCACCGCAACAGCCCCGTCGGGATAACCTTCCTTGATCGACTTTGAAGTGCCGGTATCCTTATCGAGCACCACCTTCGACAAACGGCCGCCACTGCCGCCCTCGATGACCAACACACTATTCTTACCGAAGGCGCGCATGCCGTCCGGATGCTCGAGCGGCCGGTCCAGCTTCACTTCGATTACGGCGCCGGCCTTGCCGCTGGCCTCGATCGGGACGCTGAACAGCTTGTTGGTCACGAGTGCATTCACGAGCACACGGTTACCCAGAACTGAGATGCCATCCAACACGCCGCCATAAGGCCCGAACGCGCCATTGCCGGCCCATACTTCGAGGGTATGCGCGCCTTTCTTCAGGCTGACGATCTCCATGTTATTGGTGTCGGTGGCGTAGACGGTGTCATCGCCCCCCACGGCAATGTCATTGCAGAATCCGCCCGGGGTTGGGAGGAGATAGTGGCCCTTGGGCGTGCCGGTCTTGAGGTCGAAGGCATGCAGCGTAGCCGGTGCCGCAGGTGCGCCGGGTGAGCCCGAGGAATCTAGGAGATTCGAGCAGGCCCAGAGCGTTCTCGATGTGTTGTCGGCGAACACACCGAAAATCATGTTGATGCCGTCCGTACCCGGCTGGATCCACGGCTCTGCAGTCGCGGCGCCGGGCTTGACGCGGAAGATCAATTTCTTCTCGATGCTGCCGATGTACAGCGTGCCGTCAGACGATGACGTTATGCTTTCGGGGAAAACCCGCTCGCCGGGAATCGAGATCTCCGCAGGTGCTGCCGCCTGAGCCATCGATGCCACAACCGCGGTTGCGGCCATGCAGATGCCGGCCACACGTATGAGCCATGAACGGGTGAGACCACGAGTCATCTTCTTTCTCCCCTGAGGGTGCCTATTAAGATTACGGACTTAATATAGCCTAGTTACCTCGCCAGGCGGGCGTGAGCAGCCCAATGCGAGCGAGTCGGACTCGCGCGATGGACAATGCGGCGCACCTCCGGTTCGTACTATTCTTCATGGATCGTTAAGTCCCCGGAAAGCTCAGGGAGCCTCATCATGTCGAGCCGCATTCTGTACCGATCCTTGTGCCCCGTGGTCCTCGCTGGAGTTGGACTAGCCGCCGCTCTCCCATCGTGGTCCGCCGATAGCGCCCCAGCGGGAATAGCGCAGAAGGGTACGAGCACCGGCCTCACACTGCCGCCAGGATTTTCGGCCACGATATTCGCGGACAAGCTCGGCCATGCGCGCCATATGGTCATCTCCCCGGGCGGAGTCGTTTACGTCAATACCTGGAGCGGCCGTTACTACGGCAATGACACGCCACCGACGGAAGGATTTTTGATCGCCCTGAAGGACACCCACGGAACCGGTCACGCGGATGTGAAGATCCGTTTTGGCGGCAACACTAAGGAAGGCAGCGCGGGCGGCACAGGTATCGCGCTCTATCACAATGCGCTCTATGTGGAAGAGAACGACCGCATCGTCCGCTATGCCCTGACCAAGGGTCAGATCGTTCCCAAGGGCCAGCCAGAGACCATCGTGTCGGGTCTGCCGCTGACAGGCGATCATCCCATGCATCCGTTCGCGATCGATGTCGACGGCAACCTGTACGTCGATCTCGGCAGCGCGACCAACTCGTGTCAGGAAGAGAACCGCAAAGGCAAGTCACCGGGCATCAAGCCGTGCACAGAGCTCGAGACCCGCGGCGGCATCTGGCATTATGATGCCAACAAGACCGGTCAGGTGTTCTCCCCGAAAGAACGTTATGCCACCGGCATTCGCAACGCCGACGGCATCACCATCGATGCGAGCGGCCACCAGGTTTTTGCAACCCAACATGGGCGCGACCAGCTCGGTGATTTCGCGCCGTTGTATAAGCCGGAGCAAGGCGCGCAGTTGCCGGCTGAAGAGCTGCTCAAGGTCGACGCGGGCGGTGATTACGGCTGGCCCGAGTGTTATTACGACGACGTGCAGAACAAGCTGGTCCTCGCGCCCGAGTATGGTGGTGATGGCGGCAAGATCCAGGGCGAATGTGCCAACAAGCAAGGCCCGGTTGCCGCTTACGGCGCCCACTGGGCGCCCAACGATGTGGTGCTCTACTACGGGAAGCAGTTCCCGACCGCCTACCAAGGCGGTGCTTTTATCGCCTTCCACGGTTCGTGGAACCGCGCGCCGTTTCCACAGGAAGGTTTTAACGTCGTATTCCAGCCGTTGTCCAACGGCAAAGTGTCAGGGCAGTTCGTAGTGTTTGCCGATGGCTTCGCGGGCGCAACCAAGGCGTCCGGCAAGGCGACACATCGCCCATCCGGTGTCGCTGTTGGACCGGATGGCGCTCTGTTCGTGTCGGACGATATGAAAGGGCGCATCTACAAGATCGTCTATCATGGTGACCTGTCAGCGAAGATCGAAGCCGCTTCGACAGCGACTTCAGCGAACGGAGGCAAGACAGGAGCTCCGCCCGAGGGCGTACATCCCAATGCCGGTGGTACCTCCACGGCGTCTCTGCCGACACCCGCCGGCGCTACTGCCGAGCAGGTTGCTCTGGGAGCCCGTATATTCAGCGGCGCAATCGGCAGCGCCCCTTGCAGCGGCTGCCATGGTACGGATGGCAGTGGTACACCGCTCGGCCCGGATCTCACCTCAGGCAAGTACCTCTGGAGCGACGGTAGCGTCGCGGGCATTACCAAAACCATCACCGACGGCGTACCGAAGCCCAAGAACCACACTGGCGTGATGCCGCCCATGGGTGGAGCCCAACTAACTCCGGATCAGGTGAAGGCCGTAGCTGCCTATGTGGCTGCCCTAGGACATGCCGGGAAATGAGCCGCCCAGTACACATGGTCAGGACGCGTGCGGCCGCACCGCAGATACGTGATCATGACAAATAATGCCCTCAAGCAAGGCAATGACGTAAATTGCTTTATGGCGTTCCTTAACCACGACCCACTTAAAGAGCTAGACAGCGAAGGAATGGAGCAGAAGTGACCACGATACAACCCTCCAATTGTCCGGTCTGTCTCAAACAATTCGATGCCGCCACTAGCCCATTCGGGGACTCAGCGCCCACACCTGGAGACCTGACAGTTTGCATTTACTGCGCGAGCTTCCTGATCTTCGAGCAGGACTTGCGATTGAGACTAATGACCGAACAGGAAATCGGCGAGCTGCCAGACGAAGCCCGCATCCAAATCATGCGGGTGCGACGGGCGATCAAGGCAGTTTCTGAAACCGCAACGGATGGTGCAAATGGCCGCAGAAAAGACAAACTGGAGAAAAATGACACACGTCGTGGCATCAATCCCGCCGCACTTATGGCTGCCTTCGCTGGCGATCTCGACAACGCCGCGGTAGCAATGACGCCTGGCGGAATTGAGGCGCAGGAGGTTGCCGGGCAGGCAATGTTCGTCGCGAGTGCGACCCTGCCAAAAGAAATGCTGCACGGCTGCACGCGGGAGAAGCTGAAGGCCATGGGCATCAAGTTCGGCCAGGATGCAGATGACCTGTTCGTGACCGTTCAGCTGCCTGCGGGCTGGAAAAAGCAGGCGACGGATCATTCGATGTGGTCTGACCTGCTCGATGACAAAGGACGCAAGCGCGCCAGTATGTTCTACAAGGCCGCGTTTTACGATCGCGAGGCCACTATCAGCCTCGTTCGACGCTACAGCTACAACACCTACGAGGACGGCAGCGATGATGAGCACTATCGTGTGGTCATCAAGGATGGCAACACTGTAATTCACGTCCTCGGCGAGTACCCCCGAGATGACTATGAGGCAAGGGAGAAATGGAGAAGCAAGGCGGAGGCATGGCTTGCCGAGCGCTTCCCGCAGTGGCAAGACGATATGGCTTATTGGGATTGAGACGTCGGGAATACGACTAACAGCTGGTATCGGATTCGGGACCACCTTGGCGATGACGAACCATTTCTTACTATGGGGCCATCCTAACTCAACTTATGCTCGAAATACTTAAATTCATCTTCCAAGACTTCTGGCACTGGCTGGGAACGGTGATCATACTCGGTGTTATCGCTGAAGGACTCGGCGGTATGTTTCGTGTCATCATCAAGCGGGGTTCATAAAGCATCCATCAACCGAGGGGCTGCAAGGAAATCCTACTCACCATCAGCAAATGATCGAGGAAGACCGGTTTTCAGGTGCGCTGGCCAATGATCCGTTCTACATTAAAGATTTGAAGCATGGGGACGCAATCGAATTCGACGCTCGCCATATCATCCAGACTAACACCGACGATCCCGTGCCAGACCCGACGGCCCCATATCTGCCTCGGTGCCTTGTCACAAACCGCATACTCAAGGATGGCGCTCCGGTCAGATATCTGTACCGAGAGCAGCCGATTCAGGCAGACGATTCCGGCTGGCGAATTACGGCCGGTGACGAAACTGATGAGTACATGGAGGACATCGAAAACAGCACGTGCGTTTCTCTCGGCGCTGTTCTCAGCGTTGACGATTCTTTCCGAGATCTTCTTGGATCAGCTGCTCCATGTGCTTACGAGTGGAATGAATCAACCGGGCGATTCGAGGAAATCGACGCGCCCGACGTTGCTGCGGGCCTGACTCACTAAGAGCAGAGTGCCGGCATAGTCCTACAGCTTGCTGACGGACAGGTTCGCCACCGTGACGCCCAACAAAGAAGAGCGGTGGATGGATGTGCTCCACCGCCCTTTTACCGTGGTCGCAGATCAGCTTACCTACCGCTTGTCCTTCTTGTCCGAAGCCGCGGAAGGACTGCTCGCACTGTCTCCGGCATGCGATGTTGTGTTGGTTGCAGCCGCGGCGGAGCCGCTTGCTGCACCGCTGGCTGCGGCGCCGCCATTTGCGATGGGGCTTCCGCTGCTAGCTGCCGCGCTGTTATCTACTGACAGCAACATGCGTGTGCCACTGTCGAGATGAACGTTGCGTCCGGTCGAAGTGATGACGGAGCCACTGCCGGTGGCCGAACCCACAGCGTTCTGCTGCAGGTTCATATCCCGCAGCCCAAAGGTTCCCTGACTGGACGACAGCAGCATGCCACCCGCATTCAGGCCGCCTGTTGCACCGGGCGACGGTGTCAATGCGCCCCGGCCAGTGGCCACATGCGAGCCCAGATCGCCCGAAGCGCCGCCGGCGATGCGACCCGCGGACCCGGCCGCCCCGCCCAGTCCTCCAGCGACGCCACCAACAGCGCCACCGACGAGACCTCGACCGCCGCCAGCCGCGCTCGCGCCACCAACTCCTTCCATGCTATCCATTCCTGAGCTCGCCGCTGTCTCAGCGGCGGCGACCGCACGGATCGTCGTGTTGAGCGGGATTTCGCGCCCGTCCTTCAGCACCGCATGATCGAACGTAATCCCGAGCGCCGATTGGGCTTCGCCTTTTCCCGAAGCTTCCGCCTTAGTCACGTGGCCAACGAGCGTGGCGCCCTTCGGAATTACAACCTCACCACCGCCCGACTTCACCGGCTCGGTGGTTTTCGCCTTGACCGGATCTCCGGGCTTGCTCTTGCGTGCATCGAGCGAGCCGGAAAGCATGGCGTTCAGGGTGGTGCCGGCATCGATGTTGGCGGCCTTGCCGGTGTTGGCACTATCGGATGATCCTTTGCCGGATTTCGCTGACTGGGAGGCCGCACCCATTGAGCCGTTCGCACCCGCCTGAGTGCTCTGGCGTCCTGCGCCGCTCACGGCAACGCCACCACTGCCGCTGGCGCCCGCCTGTGACTGCACCTTCCCGCCGTCCGAGCGTTCGACAGATGCGTTGCCCTGAGCAGAAGCACCACCCTGCGCCTGAACAGATTGCTGTGCGCTGGCCAGATACGGCAAAGCGCAAGCGAGCGAAAAGACGAGAACTGTCGATTTCATTTGGCCCTCCGGTTGTTGTTTGAACGGCCGTGTCAACTCAACACGGCCCAGCGCATGAAATCTTCGCCTGTCGTCCGAGTCGACAATCCTCCGTTATCGCCCTCACGGACTGGCCAATCTGCAACGGACTGTCTTCCCCACTCCGCGCCTCAATACGCGGAACGGGATCGCTGCAAGGGCCGTCGGCTGTTGCCAGCATAGTCTAATCTAATGGCTTTGGATCGAGCACAGCCCATAACAGCCATCCCTGGAGCGTAGTTCCGGACCGGCATTCAGGCCGCCTGTGAGCTACTTCACACTTCGAACGCGTCGCGGCTCACGTCACGTTAGGGTTATTTATGGACACCAGGCACTGAACGGAGGATGAACCGGAAGGGGTCACGCCACTCGCCCACGCAGCTCCTCAAGTACTTCCCAGCGGGCGAATTTGGCAAGCAGCAGCGCCTCGATTTCCTCCAGACGCTTACCATCCGTGCGTAGTTGCTGCGCGCCCTGGCGGTGATAGTCAGTGGCGCTCATGCGGGCGGTGAGCTCCGCCTGCTCGCGCTCGAGCACCTCGATTTCCTGTGGTAGGGAATCGAGCTCGCGCTGCTCCTTGAAGCTGAGTTTCGTACGCGGCTTAGCGGGCACCGCGGCGGCCGGACTTTCACGTTTCGGCATGGTGGGCTTCGCGGTGCCAGCGCCGGAGACGGGTCTAGAGCGTTGTTTCAGCCAGTCAGTGTAGCCGCCCACGTACTCGCGCCAGACGCCGTCGCCTTCAGCGGCAAGAGTCTGCGTGACTACGTTATCGAGAAAGCGACGATCGTGACTCACCAGGAGCAGAGTGCCAGCATAGTCCTGCAGCTTCTGCTCGAGCAGCTCGAGCGATTCGATATCGAGATCGTTCGTCGGCTCGTCCAGTACCACCAGGTTTGCAGGCCGGGCGAAGAGGCGTGCGAGCAGCAGCCGGTTGCGCTCGCCGCCGGAAAGCATTTTGACCGGTGATTTCGCACGTTGGGCTGGGAACAGGAAGTCACCGAGGTAACTTATGACATGCTTGCGCTCGTTGCCAATCTCCACCCAGTCGGAGCCTGGGCTGATTGTCGCGGCCACCGTTGCTTCCGGGTCGAGCTGCACGCGCAACTGATCGAAATACGCCACCTGCAGGTTGGCGCCGCGCTTGACGGTGCCGGAATCCGGCTCCAGAGAGCCGAGAATCAGTCGGATGAGCGTCGATTTCCCCGCGCCATTGGGACCGATGAGGCCAATGCGATCGCCGCGCATAATCCGCGCTGACAAGTCGCTCACAACCGTGCGGTCGTCGAAGCGCTTGCTGACATCGGTGAGCTCGGCGACGAGCTGCCCGGAACGCTCGCCAGTATCGAGGCTGATTTTGATGTTGCCCAACCGGTCGAGCCGCTCGGCGCGCTCCACACGCAGCCGCTCGAGCCGCTTCACGCGACCTTCATTGCGAGTGCGACGCGCTTCGACACCCTTACGGATCCACACTTCCTCCTGCGCCCAGAACTTGTCAAAGCGGCGGCGCGTCACTTCCTCCGCTGCGATCTCCTGGTCTTTGCGCTCTTCGTAGACGGCAAAATTCCCAGGGTAGGAGCGCAGGATGCCGCGGTCGAGCTCGATGATCCGGCTCGTGATCCGATCGAGAAACGCGCGGTCGTGCGTGATGATCATGGAGGCCGGCACTTTCAGCAGCAGCTCCTCCAAACGCTCGATACCCTCGATGTCGAGATGGTTAGTAGGCTCGTCGAGCAGCAGAAGATCAGGTTGCAAGGTGAACGCCAACGCCAGAGCCGCACGCTTGCGTTCCCCGCCGGAGCTCGTCCCGGGCGATCGGCTTTCATCGAGCTCGAAGCGATGTAGGAATTCCGTCAGGCGCGACTCCAGTCGCCACCGCTCACGCTCATCGGCGTGCAGCTCGGCGTAAGCAACTGCATTCGCGCCCTGCGTAGAGCTTGCCCGCTGCAACAGGCTTTCCCGCAGTGTTTCGGCCGCAGGCAGCTCGGGTTCCTGCTCGACAAATGCAACTCGTAGCCGAGTGCGCTGCTGCAATTCGCCGTCGTCTAGACTCGCGAGCCCCGAGAGGACACGTAGCAGCGAAGACTTGCCCGTACCGTTACGGCCGATCAAACCCAGTCGCTCGCCGCTCTCGATGGCGAGCTGTGCTCCATCCAGAAGAGGGCGGTCGCCAAAGGCGAGATGCGCATCCAGAAGTGTGATGAGTGCCATGGAGTTATTGTGCGGATTGGACGGCCGAAGGCAAACACTGTAAAGTGGGCCCTGTTCGATCAGGTGCGCGGTCAGCACCTGTGCTCATCGCAGTCTGTCTCTTCCGACGCACTTCGATTCTTAATTCACCTTGCCTCGCGTCTGACCGCCGCAGCATAGGCTGCCGTGCGAGCTTCAGATTCTAGAGGTTTTTTGATGTCATTCGAGCTTCTCGGGCTCAAGCCCGAGTTATTGCGTGCCGTGGCCGAAAAGGGCTACACGACGCCGAGTCCCATTCAGGCCCAAGCCATCCCCGCCGTGCTCTCGGGCCGCGATCTGATCGCGGGCGCGCAGACGGGCACGGGGAAAACCGCGGCTTTCGTCCTGCCAGCACTCCAACGGCTTACGGCTACACCGCATATCGGCCGCACACCTCGCGCCCTCGTTCTCACTCCGACGCGCGAGCTCGCTGCGCAGGTGGCGGAAAGCGCGCGTAACTATGGGAAGTATGTCAAGGTCCGCACCGCTGTCGTGTTCGGCGGTGTGAGCATCAACCCGCAGATCGATACATTGCGCGCCGGATGCGATCTGTTGATTGCAACCCCCGGCCGGCTATTGGATCTTGCCGAGCAACGCGCCGTGGACCTGAGGGATGTGCAGTGTTTCGTG
>Ga0157379_10003851_pt1 | contig 12788 bp, 18 predicted proteins | sample S25metaG_FD_121802 | JGI IMG/M metagenome (GOLD analysis project Ga0157379, IMG submission 121802) | Switchgrass rhizosphere microbial communities from Kellogg Biological Station, Michigan, USA - S2-5 metaG | ecosystem: Host-associated > Plants > Roots > Rhizosphere > Soil | place: USA... | reverse complement strand
CGCTTGTGGGCGAGCGAGAGTATGCAGAGGATGGTCTTGGTGAGAGAGATCATCGGTTGAGTAGGGTGGAGATTCAGGAGTTGGATTTCCTTACGAGGGATGTTGTGAGGTTGTTGGATGAGCAGGAGAAGGATGCTGAGATTCTCCAGCGTGGTACGTTATTTTCTTCCCCTGAAATCACGAGGAGTTACTGATCTCTTTTCAACAGCTCCTCAAAAATTCAATCAAGTACGCGAATACATTAGAGAAAATCGCGGCAAGCCGTTCTGGTCTGATTCGTATTAAGTATGATAAAGCTATCCCTCACCTTGTAGACCAGCCCCACCACTCTGCTACTGCTCATTGTTAGATCTTCCCTTTTTTGTGTTTTATTATGACATGTGTAGCTTATACTTCATTGATTCTTACATACCACTAACAATAGAGTTATAATATATGCTTATGTGTTTATTTATATGCTGAATGTAATTTTCAAATCATGTTGTTTAACTTCCGCCACATATCGCATTATCGGTTTGCCCGTGAGGTTGCCACTCAACTCCTAGGGTTAGTGTCAGGACCCCTGCCACAATAAACTGATTCCCCCTAAACCTCTCCTTGCGAACAGACTGCTTATTAGTTATGAAGGGAAGAATTAAATGGAGACATCACTGATGGGCAAAAGACACCTTCCAATGATGCTGTTATTCGTGGTAGGTGGGTTTGAAATGTCAGTTTGGGGTCGTGATGGGCGTTGTAGAAAAGGCCATACACTCACTTGCCAATTTGTGCTCTCCACTCCATGGTGTGATTTTGAACTATAAATAATAGACTCACAGGAACCCTTCTTCAAAAAATAAAGAAGGTCAGACAAATGCTAGGAACTCCCACTTCCTCCTGAAAAATACAAAGACCTTCCATGCAATTCGACATTTCTCAAAGACATTCTACTAGTCTAGGCTCCCTTTGTGTGTAATGCTTTTTGACGAATGAGGAAAGACCTTGGCACGTGACCCGATCGTGACCCCGGTTAGACGCGCAGTCTCCTTAAGTGCTCATTCGGGATTGTTAAGCTCTAACGAAGCCACACTTTTGACAATCTGGAAGCCAGACAGTCGCGCTCTGTACACCCTTCAAATTTATAGCCACCATGTCCACCTCTATGCGCGGACTCACGCAGGTATGTGGAGTGCTTTGTCGTTCGGATTCAACTGACATATGATGGTTATTTCGTGCAGTTCATTGCGGACATTCGTGGGGCGAGAGTGAGAGAGTTGGAGGAGAAGAGGATTAATAAGGAAATGGCAAATATACGGAAGAAGTTTAAGGGTGTGTTGAGCTTTGTGCCAGACTGTTTGATGTTTGTTGATGGAGTGTACAGATGGCGGTTTGGACGGATACCAGAAGAAGAAGTGAGAGGCATTCCAGATATTTTCCAGTCCTATTTCTTACAATTATTCTCTATCTTACAGATATGTCGCAAAGATTATTTTCACCTATATCCTTGGCTATAAAGTCGACGTTGGACATATGGAGGCCGTCAATCTGATATCAAGTCCCAAATATTCCGAAAAGCAAATTGTGAGCAGTCTAAACCTCTAGCAGCATTACGCGGGTTGATTTGAGAATCAGGGATACCTTGCTGTTACTCTTCTCATGCATGAGAATTCAGATTTTCTTCGCCTGGTGGTGAATTCAATACGAAAGGACCTACACGACAACAATGAGATTAGCAATTGTCTTGCTCTGCATGCTATTGCAAATGTTGGCTCAAGTGAGATGGCAGAGGCGTTGGCGGAGGATGTTCATCGATTATTAATTTCTCCGTATGTTCTCCCTTTTGAGTACTCTTTGACGTAACTAAAGTGGCAACTGAAGGACATCCGGCACCTTTGTCAAGAAGAAGGCCGCCTTGACCCTATTACGATTATATCGAAAGCATCCTGATGTTATACCTGCGACAGAATGGGGATTGCGAATAGTGTCAATTCTGGACGACCAAGATCTGGTAAGTGGGCCCACTTTTGTGCGCCATTTCCTAACTGAGGATGATTAGGGTGTTGTGGTCTGCGTCGCTAGTCTTGTGACGGCTCTGGCGCAAGATCACCGGGAAGCCTATGCTCTATGTTACCAGAAAGCCGTGGATAGGCTCAGCAAGGTATGCTGGCCTTATCCTGTATCATCCTGTTACTAATTCTCTGCTAGCTTGTCTTGGAGCACGAATATAGTGTTACTTATATCTATTATAAGGTCCCATCTCCGTGGTTGCAAGTGAAGCTATTACGTCTGCTACAATATTACCCTCCTTCCGGTCGGTCACAGTATCATATTTTCATATTCACGGACTGACATTCTCAAACAGACGATCCCACTCTCCGAGATATACTCCACCAAGTCCTACAAACCATCATGGAAACTGCTGGCTCCGAAAACATCAAGAACGTGCAACATAGCAATGCCCTCAATGCCATCCTATTCGAAGCTATCAGCTTGGCTATCCACCTTGATAGCAGTTCGCCCCTTGTAACAAATGCTGCAAACCTTCTTGCTAGATTTATATTATCTCGTGAGACAAATGTACGATATTTGGGATTGGATACCATGGCGCATCTTGCTGCACGGGCAGATTCCTTGGAGCCAATCAAGAGACAACAGAAGACTATTATCATGTCTTTACGAGACAAGGATATCAGTGTTCGGAGGCGTGCCTTGGACCTGCTTTATAGCATGTGCGATGTGGATAATGCGGAAGCGGTCGTTGGAGAGTTATTGCGATACCTCAAGGTGGCGGATTACGCGTTACGGGAGGAACTGGTGCTGAAAATTGCGATTTCTACTGAGAAATTCGCGACGTCGTACAAGTGGTATGTGGATACGATTTTACAGTTGATCAGCGCCGCTGGAGACCACGTTGGAGATGAGGTTTGGTATCGTGTTGTCCAAATCACGACAAATACCGAGGATCTGCAAGAGTATGCTGCTAAAGCCATCTTTGAACATCTGAAGTCGCCGACGGCTCATGAAAGTTTGGTGAAGATTGGAGGTAAGTCTGTTCACTCGTTCCGAATAGACACGTCTAAATTGGGTTTCTAGGCTACATCCTCGGCGAATATGGACATTTGATCGCCAACGATCCGGGCTACAGCCCATACGAGCAATTCGTCTCCCTTCACTCCAAATCCCAGTTCTGCTCTGCCCCCACCCGCGCACTCCTCCTTTCAACATACATCAAATGGGTCAACGTCTTCCCCGAAATCAAATCTCATCTCGTAGCAGTCTTTGACCGATACCGACACGTGCTGGACGCAGAGCTACAGCAACGGGCATGCGAGTACTATGCACTGGCGAATCGACCGGAAGACGATGAGCTACTTCAAAATATCTGCGAGGAGATGCCTCCTTTCCCTCCTCGTGAATCAGCCCTCCTTGGTCGACTCAATAACAAGTATGGGGATACCGAAGATAAACGGACGTGGATCGCAGGTGGAAAGGACGCAAACTTGGATAGAGAGGCTATCAGTAAAATGAAAACCTCGACAGAGACCAACGGAAATGGCACAAATGGCGCACAGGCTGCTCCTGCTGGTGCCGAGTCAGAGATCATGGCTTCTCTTGCAGGACTCGATCTCTCAACGCCATCTCCATCTGTCCCAGATAAACCCAATCCGGCGGCAGCAGAACCAGCAGCCATGCAAGGTCCTCTCATCTCCCACTGGTTCGACAAACTTTGTTACACAGGCGAAGGGATCCTCTACGAAGACGTTCAAATTCAAATGGGTATTAAAACAGAATACCACGGACACATGGGTCGCCTAGCCATTTACTTCGGTAACAAAATCGCCGCTCCATTGACCTCCTTCACCGCCACTGTCAAATCAGCCGATCCCGATGCCTTATCCCTCACATTCGCCAAGATCCCCCCGAATACCGTCCAACCGCGCGCACAAACGCAGCAAATCCTACATATCGAATGCAAGAAGTTCTTTGCGACACCACCTGTTCTCACCGTGTCTTTTATCGCAGGTTCACACCAAAGTTTGTCGATACGGCTTCCTATTATCATTACGAAGTTCTTTGAGGGCGTGAAGCTTGGTCCTCAAGACTTTTTTGAGCGATGGAAGTTGATTGGAGGGCCACCGAGAGAGGCACAGCGAATATTCCCTATTGAATTGGATACCGCGGGGCATGTTGATATCGCGAAGAACAGAAAAGTCATTTCTGGGCAGCGATTTGCGTTGTTAGACGACGTGGATCCGAATCCTGTTAATCTTGTTGCGGCGGGTGTGCTGCATATGAGTGAAGCTGGGAAAGTGGGATGTTTAGTGCGGGTTGAACCTAATCGTGAAGCCAAGGTGCGTCCCACCCAACATCTCATGATTTATTCTCGTTTATAGATTTTCCTTTCAGTTATGCCGTATCACCGTCCGGAGCACATCAGAGGAAGTCTCCGCGGAGGTCTTGATGCGCCTACGAGACCCACTAGGTACCGAGTCTACATCATAAGTAAGACTGTCATCGAGTGTAGCGGATTATATTGTTGCAGTGTTGTAAAATCATAATAATAATATAGCCTCATAAACGAACTTTTTGAACCCAAAAATATACCCCCCTTCTTCCTTCCTTTCCTCGTTACAATTTATACATATACAACATCCTCATTATCCATAAATTTTCATCAAATCGATCATTAATTAAACTGTGCGGGGTGAGTGGCTGCTGTTCATTTCTGGTTCCGTCCAAACAGGCCAAATATATTTTTTCTACGTTTCGGGTCGGTCGCGTCTGTATCTTGTTGCTGAGGAAAATTAGATAATAAAGATCCGGAAACGTGTTCGGTATCAGAGGGAATCGTTGCCGTGCCTCCAGTGGTGTCGCTGAAGGAAAGAGAGGCACTTGCGGAAGGTTGGTGCCCAAAGTATCGGGTCATGGGTGATAAAGGTGGAGAAGACGCGCCGCTATCGTCTGAGGCCTTTGCGCGTAATGCACGAAGAGGAGGGGATGAAGGTAATGGGATATGGTTCGGAGATGAGGAATCTGTAGAGGATGATCGAGCGGGGGCGGTTTGTGGTCGTTTGCCAGCTGATTTTCGGGAGGGCCGTGGTGATTCTGCGTATGCCCTCGCAGTAGAGGATAAATCGGCGTCCGGTCCACCAGGTGAGCCGGGACTTGAAGAGTCTCGACTTGCTACGCCTCCACCGTCACCCGGTCTTGTTGATCTCCCATGATCCTCTCTGGACGGCGAGGATGGTGCCCCCGGGATCACGTTAGTAGATCGAAACGCTCGGAGCTTATTTACGCAATGCAAAACGCGCTCTTCAATCTCGACGCATCTCAAGGCGAATTCGTCGACAACGGGGTCATGCTGTGGCACGGAAGCAACGGCGGCGCGAGTGGCGAGAGTCTGTGGTCCAGCACGGGTCTGACGAATAACAGCTGACGAAACAACAGCCAGATGCCTTGGAATATCCAGCAAATGCGGTAGGACAGGTATAGCTTCTGCATGTAGAGGTAAGTCCGTCCGAGCTCTTTTACGACGGGCTTGTAAGGAGCGGAGAATGAGAAGTCTAGTTCGAGAAACTTCGGTGAGGTGTGATGAAGGAAGAGGTGGGGGAAGGCCTAACTTGTCGTATTTATCGTGAGCTTGGGATTGTTGTTGTTGTTGCTGTTGCTGTTGGCGGGCCGATAGCTCGGCGGGAACGGTAGAGATGTGTTGGATGTATTCTATCATTATGGGGCGGTTCTGGGCAAAGGTTAGATGTGAGGGGTGGAAATGGGGAGTTGACATACAGTCTCTAGGAAGAGGGCAACACCACCCATATGTAACTCCTTTTTCTCTTTCTACAATACGTATAAGCACCACTCCAAGTTCAATGCAAGTTGGTATCTTACCGAAAGATTTGCCAAACTTTGCAGAACTTTTGCAATCAACGTTAAACTCCGCTGCAATGCCGGAGTAGGCATTCCAGGGTGTAATCCCCACAAATGAGGATGCAAAATTGCAGGGACGATCAACCTCAAGAAACAGAACGCGGAGACGCTCTGGAACTTCAGGTTAATCACGTCGTCTCTATCTCCGAATCGCTTTTCGACAAGTTCGCGGATAGCTTGGAAGAGTCTGCGTAATTCCCTATAAAGCGAAAATTCCTCAGCCAGCTATCTCAGAAACCCGAAGGAAATGAGAAGAATACATACGTGGGACAATAATCCTTCTTCATAAGAATATTATTCCAAAACCGCTCACACCACTGTACCAACAGCTTCCCGCTCGCTTCCACATCTTTCTGTCCTTTCTGATTCCTATTCGGGTCTGTCTCAATCTCTATTTTATCGAAACAGAGATCTTGGAGTGGTGGACCGACACTGGCTTCGAGGAAGGGGCGTCCGAAGAATGTCATGGCTTGTTCGACTGTTTTCGTGAAGATGCTGTTGCCGCGGAAGAGGGTGTTTGCTGCGGGGAAAGGTAAGTCACTAAACATGAAGGGAAGGATGGAGGATACCATTTGGGGCATTATCAACTTCACGTTCGGCGAGGTTGAGGATATCATTGATGAATGTGCCGCGTCCGATGGCTAGGGCGAGCATGTGTGGGGAGATGTCGGTGACGCGGAGTTTTGAGTCGAGTTGGTTGAGGAGGTCGAGGCAGTTGTGTTGGTCCAGAGTCTGTAAGAGATTAGTTGGAGTTGACTGGGGGAATGAATACGTACGGCCATTATCCCAGCATATGCCTCTGAGGATAAAATACGTTCCCTACCACATATCAGGATACAAGAGTAAATATTGACAAAGACCACTCACTCGTCCACTTTTAACTTCATCCTCAAATCTCCCACTTGTGTCCCGTACATAATGGGGAACCACCCATCCACAGCCTGACCTCTCCTAAAATGCACCAGAACAACCTCAACCGTGCCCACATACATCGGTTTCCCGCCTTTCTTATGCCTCCACACCCTCACCGACATGACTCCAAACGGTGGCAAATCCGCCAGTGTAAATGTCTCATGCCATGACCACGAAATTGTCATATCCGACGTCCCATTCTCAGCCAACCCCTTCTGCAGGGCTGTCCGTCCCAGCAAAACCCCGTCAATGACGATCTCGCAATACATTTGCAGATCGGCCGCCGCCTCTGACACTTCTTCCGTTGCAGCAATAGCCATCGTCGTCAAATCCGGGCCTGAAGCATAGTTCTTTTTGGCGATAGCGAGGTTCCGCGCGGAGGAGACGGTGAGGGAGAGTTGGCGCCACATGCGGAAGAGGCCTCGGCCATCGAGTTCGCAGCCGTAGATTTCGGGGACGGCATATGAGCGGAGGATGGCGTTCCAGCTGTTGGCTGCGTCGCTGGTTTCGAAGGCGAGGTAGATGGGGTCGGGGGTGGCCCGGCGGCCGGAGGGGTCGAAGAGGAGGGAGGGTGAGTGTGCGGTGAAGGCATGGGAGGGGGCGCTGATGCAGACGGTATCGTTACGGAAGAAGAGGGAGCGGTCTGCGAAGCGGATGTCGGTGCTTCGGAGGAGGCGCACGTTGAGGCAATGTTGGAGGGTTTCCTATAACGGGGGATGAGTGTGAACAGGAGGAAACCGAGTCAGAGATGTCTCGTGTGCAATAACGCACCTTGTCACCGACGATGGTGAGCCTGCATTCGCGGTCATCAAGTTCTGCCAACACGCATCGTACACGAATCCATTGGCCGTCCATCGGGGGGGATGCAGCATACCCCTTCGACATGCCTAACCAACTGGACTTTTCTAGGGAAAGCATTTTGTTAGCATTTCTGCCAGCGAAATAACCGCACCTGCACACCATACACACCTCTGAGCCTCTTGGGACTCCCATCAGCCAAGGACTCGCGTTTATCGTTCCCTTTCTTGCGCTGTTGCGGGGCCTGCAACTAGACCGCACAAGATCAGCACAAAGGCCTCATATGGGAATTATCGTCGCTCCTCCCTACCTTTCGCATCGCACCAAATGCACTCGCTTTTGGTGCCCATAAATCAGCAGTGGTTACAAACTCGGAGAGGGGGGTTGGGCCGGGGGTTACCCATGGCCCGTCAGACATCGAGCAGGACGGTGAGTAGGGAGAACGGGGAGAGGGAGAAGAGGGAGAAGACGGGGAGAAGAAAGAGGGAGAGGAGAGGAGGAGACTAGGGAATGGCTTGGGGGCGTTTAATAATATTAATAATGCGGAGACTGGGAGCGAGTGAGGAATGCCTGAGCTCTACCATCAGGCGCTCGCATACGGGCCATCGCACTGCCCTAGCAACTACGCAGGATTATCATGAAACACAGGAGAATTGCCGAGGAGAAATCTCTGAATTTACTCTGGGTATTCGCTTCAAAATAAAATATGTCACCAAGAACCGCAATATGTAGACATTCAATTAAAAGGTATATAAACTCGAGCCCCCACATCTACAAGTAGCCCCCGTCGTATCACATATGCCCTTTACTCCGTTCTGCAAACAAAAACACATGTCAATCACAGCGCCAAGACGAGACGCAATGCACTCACTTGGTCGCCTTGCCGTTGGCAGTCCCATTTGCATGGCCATTGACGGCCTTCCCTTTTGGTCCCTTCTTGTAGGTGTTTTTGTAGAACGAGATAAAGAGGAACAGGTAGCTCGTCAAGAGACCGCACCCGAACATCGCTGCACCCTCAGAGCCAGAGCATGTGCCAGAGTGCGGAAGGATCGGGATGTAGGTCGCAGCAAAGTAGGAGTAGCCTGTCAAAGCAACATGTTTAGCGATGGCGATTCGAGGACGCAACCACAGAAAGGAGAAATATGAACTGGGGAATTTGGGGTGTCTTAATCTGGACGATTCTAACGTGGAAGACGTGGGAGAAGGAGATACGTGCTTGCGTAGTAGACGGCGAATAGGTCGATGACGAATTGGGTGATTTGCATTGTGGTAAGGTACTTTTTCCACTACAAGGAGGTGAGCGGCGTTGATGGAGATGACGGGACAGCACAATTACCCAGATCTTGCGACCACCGGCCGTGGCATAATAATAGTAGTCTGAAGGGAAATCAGTACAGGCACTCGACGCGCAGTGATAGCACGTACACATCAAAACATGGACGGTAAGGTTGAGGGTGATAGGAACCCAAGACTAGACGCGTCTTTAGCAGAAGAAATGCAGATTGAGAGAGATACATACAACGGAGGTTTTGCCATTAAGTTGGGTGTAGCAAAGCATAGCGGTAGCAGAGTGGTGGAAAACATGCAAAAACGCTGTGCGGGATCAAAACGTGTATCTCAAAGCATACACGAAACTGACCAAGAGGCTTCTTTTTGAGAACCAAGAACAGCGTATCCAGCAATTCTACGTATTTGATATAATAATTGATCATATAGTAAAATTCTAATCTCTGCGGCACATGTAAATTACTATGAACAGATAAGGATCAAAAATACATACTGGTGTCCACGAGTTAACCGAACACATGGCATTAAAGAGTCCGTTCTTGTAGATCATAGGAACGATCTCTTCAACCATCAACATGAGCAGCAACAGACTGCCTGAGCTGAGGACGATATTGTGTAACTGGAAGAGGGCTGTGAGTTTCATCGGCTGACGCGATCGCATGAGCTCCTGGACGCCAAAAACGATTGCGAGATATGTAGCAAGAGCGGCGATGACGGTCGGCCATGTCGAGAGTGGAGTTATGCCGTTCTGGTAGTGTGTGAGATAAGAGGGGAGGGCGGGGAGAGGGACCTTCTGGACGATGAGGTCGGCGAGGGACATGAGGGGCACAACGAGCGTAGACGGAGGAGGCAGAAACTGTGTACAGCTATAAGGAGAGAGAGTATGGGGCAGGAAACAAAATTCTTTGACGCCAGGCGCTAATCTGGATATACTTATTGGGACCCCAGTCTCCGCCTCTCGACACATTCCCAGTCGCGTCAGCATCGTACGAGACGTTGAGCATGTGCTCTCCAGCGTTCCCGCCCTTAATCATGCTCGAGTGTTGCAGAGTTTAGTGTCGTGAAAGCTGTGAAGAAAATCAGAGGAAATCCTTATGCAGGTTCGGTGGCCGTGGCGAACAACAGCGATCAATGGGGAGGTTTCGGGAACGAGTAGACCCAGGCTATCCACACACGCGTTTCATCCTAGCTACTCCATGTGAATATCCTTCTTATTCCGGATCATTCTGTCACCTCCTGGTCAAACTGGTGATTGGAGATGTAAAGAAAACAAACTACAGGCTATCGTACACTCGTCTCCGAGAGCAAGGAAAAGAAAGAGTATGCGACAAACAATATGGTATGGATGATAATGCGAGAGTCCGATGAGTATGCTTGGGTCTATGCAATGCAGTAGAGGAAAAGCCTTTTTCACGTCAAGATAATCGATGGAACACCACTAAGCAAAGTCACGATGGCTCGTTCTCTGGAAGCACATGTAAGACACGGAAGTAAAAACCCATATAAGAAAATAATTTACCTGCTGCTCCGTTTTACAAGTTCAAGTGCATCATGCTCATCTCGGGTGCACACAGAATCGTCAGGAAGAGCCCGTAGCAGAACCAATGGAGAGTCAGACAGGGCAAGACGGTATGAGACTTGGATCTGTGGTTGGAAAGATGAGTGACATTCGAACACGGCACGCGACCTGCAAACAAGACTCACCCCGGCGGCTCCAAGCTTCTTGCAAATGTCGTGCACAAACACTAGAGAGCGTGTGCGGAATTGGTGAAGGTCATCAAGTGAGGAATCTGTGACCAAACAGATCAGTATAGCTCTTCCCCTCAGGAACAGAAGGGGCATACAAAGCTCAGATTCAGACGACGGCGACCAGGTGGGTACTGTGCAGTGCAGAAGAATCGAACGTCCAGGGAGAGAGGTGATAACACTACAAACGCGTCTCAGTATTCAGGGAAGAGCATTCGGGTAATGAAATCAGTAACCAACTTGATAAAAGAAGATTCAGCTGCCTGCAAGTCCGTAAATTCATGAATGCCTGAGGGGGAGGGCTGTTCTGAGTGTGTAGCAGCGGGCTTGGGGAGCGACGGGGAAGGGGAAAGGAGAACGGACATGGCGATGGACGTGTATAGAGGTGTATAGAGGCTGTTACTGGGGCTGAAGGCGACTGACCTCAGGTCTCAGAGACCGTCTTTTTGTAGGGTGCGGGTACATCAGGAAGGCGCTAACCCGGCTCGGGCCGAGGCACCACACGTTTATTTGACCTGCCCCGAGGCATCAATCTCCAATGTCTGTTGATTCCCAGTAACATGGCCAGCTCTTGTTTATACAGCTGCATATACTTTCTTATTTTTATCGACATTCATTCACTTTTAGCACTCCATTCCCAGTTGTGATTTCCATCCAAAGGGCTTTAAAAATTGCTAAATTGCTGTACCCATCACCATAATCGATATCCGCTTATAATGGAGTCTAGAATTCCTTTGCAGTGCCGGATCCAAACCACATCGTTGTCGGGAATGAACGGAGACTTCTGGAGCTCCGTGGACGGTGTCTACATGAATCTTTTGACGTCGAGCATCCAACTCGTCCCATTGCGAATGCGTCTGTCGAACCTAAACACTGCCCTGACGCAGGAAGCACATGACAAGCACTTCACTCACATTATTCTGGACCAACAAATGTTGTGACATTTCAGGGTCGTGCCGCCCTCCCGCGCGCCAGGGAATCTGAAGTTCATTCCTTGGTCAGAAACTCTACTTAACTCAGTGAATTCAAGTTATATTCCATCCCGAATCGGGCGCCGAAGATACACCTGTTATTCTGTATTTGGACAATTTTCCCTTTCGCCGATATTCTAGGAGTGCAAAGTTGTTCTCCATTTCGGTGTACAAGAAAAGATTATTGAGGGGAATCTACCGATAGGCGGAATGTTGCACATCCAATAACATGAAACCCGAAGCATAGAAGTACCTTGATTCATGCGACTGCGGTTAACACAGTCCACTAAATATGGAGCCGCTCTGATAAGAATGGAGAGGTAAGAAAATAGCCTCGATATATTTGACCGCCGTGCAAGAAGCCCTTGGAGCCGAATCACAGGTAAATGAAAGAGGTCTTCGTCGATTCAGCAGCATCAAGATTTTAAAGAATCAAATGTACTTCATGACGCCTCAGCATATGAAATGAGAGGGTCTTCCGACGGGTCGATCTTCTTCACCGTGAGCCGCCAAAACGAACCTTGCTGCTCATGGTAGATCCGGGTTTGGACTGTGTCTCTGGAAGAGGAACCTTCTGGTATAAACGTATACCTCAGGAGGCATAGCGTGGCGAGGGAATCAAAAGGGAGTCCCTGCTTCGGAATTCACCTTGCCCGAATTCCCGTACAGGATTTGCCACGAGGCATTGCCAGGAAGACATGACGATAGCTGTTGCAATGTTGTGTTGTTTTTGTCAACAATGAGCTCGGGGGAAACACGGCAGAACGACAGGGGAAGCACAGACAGCAGTGTCGTCATGACAGATAAATAGAAGCCTATGGGTAAGTCTGTTCTTTTGCAGCAGTAGACAGGAAGAAATAAGACTGAAGTACCCGGAAATTGACCCTGGCATATCGATTGACCAGATAGCATAACGCAGATAAACGGGCCCGGAGTATTAATGAAACGTCCTGAGTCAGGTTTGCCATGTTGAAGTGGCAAAATTGTCAGTTTGGATTTCCAAACGGCGGCGGTTGCCATCGATAACATTGTTAAAGGGGCTTCGAAGACACACTCGCCGAGACGGAAGACTGGTTTTTTTTTGTGGTTCTGTCGTTCTTTCTCGTCCTTGATGCTGTCGAGGCGGTGCTGCTCCCTTCGGAGACAGAAGATGATGATTTTGAGTAT
>Ga0157379_10003849_pt1 | contig 12789 bp, 19 predicted proteins | sample S25metaG_FD_121802 | JGI IMG/M metagenome (GOLD analysis project Ga0157379, IMG submission 121802) | Switchgrass rhizosphere microbial communities from Kellogg Biological Station, Michigan, USA - S2-5 metaG | ecosystem: Host-associated > Plants > Roots > Rhizosphere > Soil | place: USA... | reverse complement strand
GCAAGAAAGAGTAATATCAAGTCTTTTTACAGTTTGGACCTTCCAATGTCCTTTAATCGACCATCTACTTCAGGTTTAATTTCTATGAGGTCTTGTGCCAACTGATGTCCATCCTCCGGTATCTCCTTCCCAGTCCTTGTACTCTTGCCGTCGAAGCAATCCACAGTCTGCATATGTTCGCGCCCTGCAACACTATGAGCATCTTTATTGGCAGACCGTTTCTCCGTTAATGCCCGCTTCCCAAGCTCTTGCCACCTAAGACGAGCACGAGATATCATGTTTGCTGTCTGAGAGAATAGATGCGGAGTCGGTGGAGGGGATTCCTTCTGCCTCATTGCATGGATAAATTGACGGCCTAAAGACAAGTACTCTTTAACATTTCAACGCCATATCATAAGATAAAGTCGCTTACCTAGGAGGTATTTACGAACTAGACCACTCATGATAGTACCATGCTCCTCATCTATCAGGTATTTTGCCCCTTCAAATGCTTCATAACCATCATGTCCCTACAGACTGCAATTTAAACGCAGACATTTGCACAGAAGTGGTATATTACCTGAGCCATATAGTCCCTGGTTATGACATTATATGTCTTAGTTGAATCTCGTGTAACCTGTTCAGTATGACCATCGCTGTCGGTTCCAGATGCTGAACGTTCAATAGAGATATCTAGAATTCGCTGGCCGGGAGGCTTCGTAGAGTCCCAGGTAACACGGAATCCGGCCACAACTGGGAAACGGCTAATGGGATAATAATGTGGATAGGTAATAGTACGGAAAACTGGAGAGCTCACCCTTCTTGCGCTGGCCACGGTTTTAATGCACTTTCAAATGCGTCCCAGATGGTTTCTCCTGTGACTTCTATGACAACAACAGGATCTTCAAAAGGAAGTATTTCGAGGATATCGCCGAGAGTGATTGGGCCTATGCATGTTTCGATAAATATTCGAATATAAAGCGACATCAAAATTCAAAAATTACCTGGACCATAGACACTGTCTCCTCTCAACGCTCCAGCACAGAGGAAAACTGCATCAACTCCACCATGGCCTTTCAGACACAATGCTTCGTCATAACAGTGTATAAGGCAATCGGCGAACCAATTTCCTGCGGCAGACTGGATTTGTTAAAAAATAAATTAGTATTTGGCGGTTTCGATGCAGTACTAACCTCTTCTGTTCGAATGAGCTCTCCACGGAGGTCCAAAGGTACCAAAGCGTTACAAAGGGGTGACTTCAGGTGAGATGAGACGGTGGATAGAAGGCCTGATAGCAGCTTATCCATCTCTTCCGAAGCCGGGGAGCTGGGTTTAATGGATAATTTCTTGCCTGAGATAAAATAAATTAGAGATGTTGACATATGGGCATAGACACCTTACCTCTAACAGCCTTTATAACCTTCCTCCTAACCGCACCTGGTGGTCCATCTTCCAGTTCAAGCAAAACATCGCTGAGGTCTCGGAAATCAGTCCCACTCTTGATGACAAGGACTCCGTCGTCTTTGTCGGCTCCTAGGGAATCCATCTTTCCGAGCCCGAAATCATCCCATTCGGCACATCCTCTGGAAGCATAATAAAGGTGATCGTGGCCACCAAGAATGATGTCGACACCGTGGGTTGTTGCGACACCTGAGGATGAAGGGCGGGTATTTAGAACCTTGGCGAGGGCGATGTCCTGTCCAACAAGAATATTAGTACGCCCTTAGTAGCCATTTCGGCCTATATTCACATTTGGTAATCTAAATAAACATACGTATGAGTATATAATAAGGCAGACTTGCATGAACGAGCCTTGAATGTGTTAATGCGACGATGAGGTCGCACTTGTATTCTCCAGCAGAATCTCTCAACCTCTTGGAAAGCTCCATACCCACTTCGGCCATATCCTTATATTGAAAGTTTGGTGGCCATGACGAGACCGTCGTGATCCAGTCCCTAGTCCGTCATTATTAAAGGGGGACAACTGACAAATAAATCGGAAAGCTCACTCTTCCACCAAACCGACAATTCCGATTTTAAGGCCGTCGCGTTCCATAACTATAAACTCTTTCAGTTCCTCTGGTACTTTCCCAGTTTCTGTATCATAAATATTGCTGAGAACCCATGGCTACAATTCGACAACGTGTTACAGTAAGCGACGTGCACTTGGAATGCGGTTCTTGAATGAACTCACAAAATTACAGTCCTTGATGAGCTGGAATAAGAGGTAAATCAGCTGTTGTATTAGATAGCAATGATTATATCGTGCCTTGGTAAGATGGGGAAATCCTATAATAAAATGGTTCAAAATCTGGTATAGCTCCAAATGGTCCAAGACTCACCGAAATCGAAATCGTGGTTCCCTGATCGAATGAGTTAAATATCCTATCAAAATGAACCTATCCATTTTGACTACGCACCTGTAAGAGCTACATCCAGGTCAAAAGTATTCAACACGGGGACCATGTGGCTACCACGAGTTACAGTGCTTTCAACTGACGGCGAGAAGACATCCCCAGAGAACAATACAAGAGGTTTTTGAGGCGATTCGTCAATCCTGGAATGCAACAGATGACCAAACTGAGAGACGGAAATATTGCCAGAGGGTGTCTTCTGAGGAGTGACGCGGTAAACTGGGAGATATTTATGTCATTAGAACGATCTAGGCGGATGTCTGCTATCCTATAGCTCACCATCATTGAAATGCAGGATGCGAATGGACTCTGTCATGTTAGGAGATTGTCACCTGGTATCTAATTAGAGGTGGTGGTCGTGCAGCAAGCGAGGGCTTGATGGCTGCGTGGTATAAATGAATGTGCAGGCGGCGGTAATGCGTCATTGAAGCAGAGCTTCGATCGTCTTCCTCAAACTCGAAAATATGGAGATTGTATACTGACAGAAATCTGTCTGAACAAGCTTATTGAAAATGAGCAATGCCAGCTGGAATCGACCAAACATTATTGCCGCAGAACTGTAGCGAAGGACTAGAGTCAAGTTTTGAGACTTCAGCAAGCAGCAAGATGGAAACAGAAGCTCTATTTCTCATGCAAGTATTGCAATACGCGACCAACTAGATCTCCTTGATCGACAGCATTTGATACATATGCAAGAACATAGTATACCTGACTAGTACCATTATCACACAAGCTCAAAGCATTCCTTCGCCATATAACCGTTTCTAACCTCCTCCGCAACGATAACCACGTCGGAATATTGCAATTATATCGAGAGTTCGCGTTAGGTTCGAGAAGGAGCGGGTGTGAAAGCTATACATGAAATATCGTGAGCATACTCCATTAAAGACAAAAAATAGAATTGTGCTCACCTTCGAGTCGGGACTTCCCCTCCCTGAACTCAAGATGAAAGGATCATGTCTCCTTCAGCAACTTGAGAAGACGCTTTTTACGGCCTGAAGGTATACCCTTTAGCATTGTTTTGTCCGTCGGTAACTCGATTCGAAGGTTTTGGGGCCAGCGACGAGAGGCTTCCTGACGCGCAAGTAAATCTCCTACAACGGTTGGTTGCTCCTCGCGAGGAATGAACCGAGGTAGTTGCGCTTTTACTGGTACATTCGGTATTTTGTCTCGAGGGAGGACCCGGAGGAAACGAACGACACAATGATGCATGAAGAGATATAGGCGCGGAGTCTGAAATCGCAACTCTCTTCTCTTCCTCCGCATTGTAAAGTAAGTGCAGTGAAACTTTATTCATTTCTTAAAATTACAAGCCAAACGCTATTGTGGGTGCTCCATATATCGTACTAACAACCTTTGCATCTCCCTCCTCACCACAACCTGCCGCAACATAAATAGGGACGAAATGCTCCTCACGAGGATGAGCCATTCTGAATCCACGATGCGTCGCAAGGTCGATCAAAGCCTTGCGGCGTTCTGTAGGCTAATTCACAGCTCGGTGAGCTTGCGTAATATTTTACAATAAATAATCTTGGACGTACGTCTGAAATGGATGCTGCGTCCGTCACTGCTTTGTCGAATTCTTTGTAAATCGGCTTCGCTAAGACCTCAGAAAATGCAGACCAGTCTCGGAACGTATGGATGGTGAGTCCTCCTGATAATACTAGAACCCCTTCAGAGCTTAAGAATTTATTTAGAAATAAATCTCAATAAATCTCTTCTATTCCTCACCGAAGTTCAGAAACAGCCTTGCCAATTTCCCAGTTCTTCTCTGGACTCAAGCTCTCGTCAATGCTGGCTTGGACAACTGGGATATCGATGCTATCGCCGAACATAAGCTTGAAGGGCACAAAGACACCTTAGGAATATCATCAGCGGGTATTTCAGGCTCTTTGCTTGTAGTTGTACCATGATCAAGCCCAGGGCCCTTGAAACCTCGTCCATCTTGTCCTCTGGCTTCCATAACGGTCGATTTGCGAGCGGCAAGACCATGCTTTTCAAAAAGTTAACTGTTAATCATCAGCGGAGATGATTACGATTTACTAACCTTTTTGAAAATATCCACTATGCTCTGGGATAACGCACTGTCTCCGTGGGATTTAAATTCGACCTTGTAAAGATCAGGATGAAAGCCAAAGTAATCCATCAATAGAGGATTGGAGTCTCCATAATCCGTCACTGATTAAATTCATCAGTAAGGCAGACGGTTGATATCTCGAGCCGGATAGTACCTAGTCGCTCGCCAGAGGTTTCCCAATGAGCACTGAATACCAAAATGGCTTTGGGCTTGTACTTCTCTAATAGGACTGGGCCGAAATCTTTCAGGAAAGTTGCAAGCGGGCTCTTGGGACCCATTCCTTCGAACATATCCCTATCAGGTGGAGGTGCAGAAGGAGGCCATATCAGCATGGGTTCTGGTAAGGAGATCGTAAGATTATGATACTAGAATCCAGAAAGCACATACGCACGACCATGCCCAAAGTAAAACGCAGGGATCTTGCCAGTCTTCTCAGCTGGAGGCAATGAAGCAAGAGCCTCCTTCCACGCTGCCTGTGTCGTTGGAAGAGTTGAAGATGAAGCCATTCGTACTGGAGTTTTGGTGATCGCACTACTAAGTCGTTGAAAGAAAGGTCGAATTGTGATTGCAAGCAAGACGATGATGAGTGTCCGCCAAAGGACTGTTGTGTTTATAATTGCTGCCAGTTCGTGGGAGTAGATGTACAAGGCGCAGCTGCTACGGCGAAGTGCAAGTGCTATTTAAGATCTCTGAGTAATGTCCTGGCGTTCTCCTGGTTGGATACTTTGAAAAGCTGACAGATGAACTGATACCATTGGCAGGACGTGTTGACACAGCCTAATTGAAACTGATCTTTATTACGTTGACTGAATTGACACATTTCCGATCATTGGTCATTCTGCGTTATACTCTCCGCAATCGTAGATAGCAGAGCCAGGGAAATATCAAAATGAAGAATGGTATATGCATTCATTATTCATAGAAAATACATAGAAAAGAAAACTAATTGTATACTTGATACATTGGTCTGAAGGGTTTGTCAGTATTGAATTACATTGCAAGCAATGTATTATGCTTACGTGCTGGAAAACTTGGTTCCCTGTCTTACAACCTTCTCTACTGCATCCAAGAAATCCCGTTCGGTTGCAACCTTACGGCGTGCTCGGATGGCAAACATACCCGCCTAAAAGCAAATGAGAACACGCCTAAAGATAGGATGAAAGGGGCATACCTCAGTAGCAACTGAACGAAGTTCAGCACCAGTGCAATTCGGGCATAGGCGAGCAATTAGGTCGAATCGGATACCACGCTCAACACTCATACTAGAAGATATATACGTGAGTAAATGGGTTTGGACAGAATGTAGATAAAAAGTTACCTTCGCGCATGGATTCGTAAGATGTGAGCTCGACCTTCATTATCGGGTAAGGAGAATTCAACACGACGATCAATTCGTCCTGGACGTAACAATGCCGGGTCTAGAGTATCCGGTCTGCGAAATATCGGAATATGAACTGTACTCAAACAGTAAACAAACGAACCTGTTAGTGGCCATGAGCACCTTAATATTCCCTCGAGGGTCGAAACCATCCAACTGGTTAATCAACTCCAACATCGTCCGTTGGACTTCATTGTCACCACCAGCACCATCATCGAAACGAGCACCACCAATCGCATCAACTTCATCGAAGAAGATAATGCATGCTTTTTTCCCTCGGGCCATCTCGAAAAGCTCACGGACCATACGAGCACCTTCACCGACGTACTTCTGCACAAGTTCGGAGCCAATGACACGAATGAATGTTGCGTCTGTTCGGTTGGCGACGGCACGAGCACATAGTGTTTTGCCTGTTCCAGGGGGTCCGAACAATAGAACACCTTTCGGAGGATCAATACCGAGGTTTACGAATCGTTCCGGCTAGGAGATATCATAATGAGATGAAGAATAAATAAGGCAAATGTTCGCTTACAGAAATTAGCGGCGTTTCAACGACTTCTCGTAGCTTCTCGATCTGCTCCTTGCAGCCTCCAACGTCGGAGTATGTAACATCAGGCTTCTCCTCGACTTGCATCATGGTAACCGACGGATCGATCTTTGGAGGTAATGGGATTTGGATTTGGTACTTATTACGGTCGACACTGTCACAAAACAAGGTAAATAAAGGGACCCAAAACGAAGGGCAAATGCAGCTCACCCAACACGCATCCCCTCCTCGATATCTGTAGGGGCAACACGATCTCCCAGACCTACGACAAACTTGGCTATTTGCTTGATATTGATGACATATTTATCCTGCTCGTCTGCACCTTTTTGGGTCCGATCAGAACTGGCGTTGTTGACGGCTTCAGCAGCAGCGGCAAGGACGGGGTCTTTGGGAATGATCTTTGTACACCGAGCTACTTGTAGCGGATGCTCCTCATTCATGCGTTGTTTGTCGGCAGGAATATCCCATAAATTTGGAGGTGCCAGACCAGTGTCGGATTCCTTTACGCCTGCAGAGAAGGATTAGAAGAGAAATAGTTAGAAAAGAGTTAATCACGCACCGAGCTTCTCATTAACACGTTTCTGAATATCCTTGATATCCCCTTCAATCTTCTTTAGTTGTGCGGCATATGGACCTTGTCCCTAGAGAAAAGTAAGAAGATGAACACATGCCACCATTACGCGATCCTCACATATGTCTTCAGAATCTGGATATCACTATCATCCAAAGCTTTTGGGCTGTCAGAAAGACGAAAAGAAGACGGACAATGAATACATACCAACAATCTTCTCCTCCTTCTCTCCGCCTCCGCTCTTCTCCCCTGTACATCAGTCAGCTACAAACACCCAATCTTCACGTTTCATTATATGCTCACATTTTTCCCAGTCACTACAAATAAGCGTGTCAGCGTCAAACTTATAACATATTCTAGTGAACTAACGCTTTTGGAGCCATTGCGTTGTTGTGGTTAAAGTCAAGGATAGAGAAAGCAAGGACGCGTCAGTCCAAAACTGTGGCGTGCGTAAGAGTGTGTGACCGTGACGCTTTTGTCACTTCCACCTCCTCCGCTTACCCCTCTAACTTCATTTACGCCCAAGATGGCCGGAGCCATGGAGAATGCAAAGAGAGACCTTCCGAAAGTTAAAGATGAGGATCGCGAGTCTCGCTTTGGTCAGGTTTATGGTGTTTCGGGGCCTGTCGTTGTTGCGGAAAATATGACGGGTTCTGCGATGTATGAGCTTGTCAGAGTTGGTCATGACGAGTTGGTTGGGGGTGAATATTTAATTGTCTGGACTCTCAAAATGTAGTTGGCTAACATCGGCATTAGAGGTTATTCGTATCGATGCAGATAAAGCTACTATTCAGGTGTACGAAGAAACATCAGGTGTAACTGTTGGTGATCCTGTCTTAAGGACGGGGAAGCCTCTTAGTGTGGAACTCGGACCAGGTATGACAATTATCTATTCTATCAATGTGCTATTTTCTGAAAATATTCAGGTTTGATGGGAAACATTGTGGACGGTATTCAACGACCTTTACGAGTAAGCTCAATTCCGCAGCGGTCTCCGCTCTGATAACCAAATATCTGTCCAGTCTATTCAAGAATTATCTAAATCGATTTATATTCCCCGTGGCATTAATACCTCTGCACTTGACCGCACAATCCAGTGGGATTTCTCTCCCGTGAACTACAAGGTTTGTGGAAGCTGATGATGTCAATAGGCGCGTGCACCTAACTGTCATTAGGTTGGCGACCATGTATCTGGTGGTGATATCTTTGGCAGAGTTCGTGAAAACTCTCTGGTGGATAACCATAAGATCATGCTCAATCCGCGCGCAATGGGCACCATTACATATCTAGCCGAGTCTGGAAATTACACAGTGGAGGTCTGTTATTATTTAATATAATCACTTATTCCGCATCCTTAATATTTTACAGGATGTTGTCCTCGAGACAGAATTCCAAGGCAAAACGACAAAACACACCATGATGCAATTATGGCCCGTCCGTGCTCCTCGACCTGTCGCAGAGAAAATGACTGCCGATTATCCACTGCTAACAGGCCAACGTATCCTTGACGCTCTCTTCCCGTACGTCGGACAATTCTTATATTCTTTGTGTGTGTGCTAATCCCCTTTTAGTTGTGTCCAAGGTGGTACAACCGCTATTCCTGGAGCCTTTGGATGCGGAAAGACTGTCATCTCGCAAGCTTTATCTAAATATTCCAATAGTGATATCATTATTTATGTCGGGTGTGGCGAACGTGGTAATGAGGTAAGTTGTTGTTCTTTTGTGCTATCCAGATCGCTGACTACTCTATAAGATGGCTGAAGTATTGATGGATGTACGTCTTTACAAAAATATTTAGAGTTTTCGCTTGCTAATCGGAACCCCCAGTTTCCAGAGTTAACTATGGAGGTTGGTGATCGTCAAGAACCCATTATGAAGCGTACCACATTGGTTGCTAATACATCAAATATGCCTGTCGCTGCCCGTGAGGCCAGTATTTATACTGGAATTACCCTGGCCGAATATTTCCGTGATCAGGGCAGTAATGTCTCTATGATGGCCGATTCCACAAGTCGTTGGGCTGAAGCTCTTCGTGAAATCAGCGGTCGTCTAGCTGAAATGCCTGCCGACTCTGGTTATCCAGCTTACTTGGGAACGAAACTTGCCAGCTTTTATGAGCGCGCCGGAAAGGTCACTTGCTTGGGTAACCCGAAACGTCAGGGTACGGTTTCCATCGTCGGCGCGTAAGTTACCATTTAAAGGTGCCTTAGGACTTCTCAATTAACGAAGAATACAGCGTCTCGCCACCTGGCGGTGATTTTTCGGACCCAGTCACATCTTCGACACTTGGTATCGTCCAAGTGTTCTGGGGTCTCGATAAGAAGCTTGCTCAGCGCAAACATTTCCCATCTGTGAATTGGAACGTGTCGTATTCGAAATACACGAAGGTTTTGGACCCTCACTATGAAGCCACAGAACCAGGATTTGTCGAGCTTCGGAGCAAGACGAAAGAGATCTTGCAAAAGGAGGAAGATTTAGCCGAAATCGTTCAATTGGTCGGCAAAAGTGCTCTAGGCGAAAATGACAAGATCACACTGGAGGTTGCACGAATGCTCAAGGACGACTTCTTGCAACAGAATGGCATGAGTGAATATGACCGGTTCTGTCCATTCTACAAGACCAGTGCGATGCTTCGGAACTTTGTGGGCTTCCACGATGCCGCACTGAGGGCCATCGCACAAGACGACATAACATTTGCAAAGATCAAGGAGAACGCGTCGGACGTTATGTTCAAGCTCTCGCAGATGAAATTTGAGGTGAGTGTGGTGCATTATGCCGCTTTAAGTCTTAACCTGACGATGCCCGCCAGAGCCCCTCGCAAGGCGAAGCGACGATCCGTAAGAAACTTGATGGGCTGTACCAAGAGATTCAGGACAAGTTTCGCCAGATGGCAGAATGAATGACTCCGGTTTGCTCTATCTTGGACAAATTCCCATAGCTAGCTGTACATGCGTATTTTGAATAATCATGATAAGGATCTATAAGAGGGTGTGGGAGCCAAACGTGTTACGAAAGGTGTGGAAAAGGTAGCGGCGGGCGGAACAGCGGAGTTATTCGGAGCCTTAAAAGCCACCTTCGGGGGTTGAAAGATTGCAAGAGCGACCTCACTCCTGTCTCCTCTTGAACCTATCTATCTCCGACGGTGCTGCAGGGCTTAACTCCGTTTCAAGGTGCGCATCTTCTGCGTCGCCGTCCTCCAAGTCTCCGCTCTAGCTCACCGTGTCCCATTTATGCTCACTGTCGTTCTTAGCCCGCCGGCCTGTAGGCTGTCTTCTGCAATTATTACTGTTCAAATAGCCACGCGGCTCCGAAGAGGGGCATAAATAGTCTTCCCTTGCCACTCAAATTTCTCTTATGGCCCCTGATAGCCCACCCGACCCCCAGACCTCTCCTCATCGCGTCCAGAATAATTCGCAAGTTTCAACTCCTAATGGCTCTGGACCTCCAGATGGTTATGCATATTATCCTTCGCGTGACGAACAACAGCAACACCAGAACGGTCAAACCACCGAACAGGACTCAAATGGTGCTCCTCCTATGCCCTATCCCCCAATGCCGATGTTCCCCTATCCAGGCGTCGTTCCTCCTTCTTCAATGATGCCTAGGCCCAAGCGTACCCAGTGCAAGAACGCATGTGTCAATTGTCAGAAAGCGTGCAAGAAATGCGACGACAATCGACCGTGTCAGCGTTGCATTCGCTACGGCACGGCCGAAACCTGCGTCGACTCCCAGCGCAAAGAACGCAAGAAGGGTGTTAAACGTGGTCCTTACAAGAAACGCGATGGCAAGGGTTAGCTCCTACTTTATCAATTCTAATGAAGCTAATTGACTCGTATTTTGCTCTTTTGTAGGCCATGGCGCCTCTGATGGAGACAACGACGAAGGTGATCGCTCCCAGCAGCCCACGCCAGGCCCTGCCCCCGGCATGCCTTACGTGGGACCGGTGGGCTATCCCCCAGGTATGTGGAGTACTTATCCTCCAACAGGGCCTGGCGGAAAACTCGAGCCGACCGGTTTCTACCAGCCCGTGTTCGCGCTTACACCCGTGGGGGGACCGCCGCCCCAAGGCGGGGAGGGTGGAAGCGCGAGCGGGGGCAACGAGACACCACATTTCCCAGTCGGTTTCTATCCGGCCACCTTCATCTCCTATCCTGGACCCTTTCCTCCATACGCCATTCCACCACAAGCCCCTGGCACTGTCCCGCACGGTTTCCATTTTGCCGCATATCCTCCACCAGTCTTTGCCCATCGACCACAGATGCCTAATGCCGGGGGAAATGACCAGGGGGCTGCCAACGGTGTTTCTGCAAGTGTGCCAGTAAAAGGGAATTCTGCAGGGACGGAGAAGGAGAGTGCTGAGTCACAGGTGAACGGTCAAGTGAAGGCTTCTGAATCCCAAGGTGACCCATCCGGAAGAGAAACTGACTGACTCCCCATCTCCCTTTATTTATTGTTCGCTTTTTTGAGGTGAGAGGTCCATATATGCTACCGTTCTGCGGTGTTAATGTCTTTCTTCAGTTCCTGTTTATCCAATATTCTTGTTCAGAATTCTGTGTATCTTCGCCTGTATCCTACTACTTCTACAATGTTTATTCTATTGGTCTCCCTAATAATTCACTATGTATCGAGATAATGAATATCCGAACAAGCGCGCAGCTTTCCCGCCGCCTGTTCTGGTGTCAGATCGCGTTGGGGTTCGCTCATAAGTTCAAACCTATTTTGGGGTAATTTAAACTTAGCTGCGGGACCGGAAAGCAAGGTACATACCCAACGAGGAACTTTCGTACACTTGCACTCCTTAGCAATGGCGGATAGAAGTGAAAGTGGAGATGAGCGGCGTCATGATCGTCCATGTCACTTCCGCTTTTGGGCACGGGACGCTGGTGAATGCCCATCGAATATGCGAAAGAGGTCGAGAATAAATTGTCGTAGCGTTTAGTTATTTTGGACAGGATCTCAGCCAGAGATGTGCTTTCTGCGTCAGTGAGATCAAGCAAAGATTGGATTTGCCGCTTATAGGGTAAGACTAAAATATACTCAGTGGTAAATATCAAGGCATGAAGAAGGGTACTCACGAAGTACCTCAAAGGGCCAAACAGCCCACCACGGGACAATGGCGACCCAATCGTCGTTCTGAACAACAACCCTCCCTTCGTCCTCTGGCACACCTACTTCGAAATGTGCATATTCAAGGAGCAGGTTGGGGCGGCCTTGGGAGTCCTTCGGGGCGTCAGAAGCTGGATGAGATCCCTCGGCGTACTCGAGAAGAGATGCGAGCTCCGTCTTTGGGAGATGAGGGACCTCAGATAGGGACCAGACCTGTCCGTGAGGATGAGGGTTAGAGCAGCCCATCATCGAACCTTTATTCTGAATACGAAAGACGTCAACTTATTTATCGGGGGGCCTTCGATTTCGACGGACGCACCTCGAATATCTGGACATACTTGATGTCTTCTTGCAAACCGCGCTTCTTGTAAACGGAAGTCCATTCAAGAATGACCCTTTCAATATCAGGAATCTCGAGACGGGCCAGAGTTAAATCGTGACGCGGGTGGAAGATGAGGACATCACACGCGCCTTCCACAGGAGCCAGATTCAAGAGGTGGTGAGGAGCGGCCGGAGGGGTTGGACCAGGCGGATGGAGCAAGGCTGGGAAATCGTTCTCAAATACCTAGTGAATGGAAGTGGAAGATTTGCAGTTCATCGATGTAAGAATAGTCATATACACTCACAGTTGTGTGCGCATACACCTCATTATGCTGCCCCCGGACCGAGGGTTTCCGGGGCACAGGTAGCATGCGGGATCGTATTTCGGAAGAATGG
>Ga0157379_10003847_pt1 | contig 12794 bp, 8 predicted proteins | sample S25metaG_FD_121802 | JGI IMG/M metagenome (GOLD analysis project Ga0157379, IMG submission 121802) | Switchgrass rhizosphere microbial communities from Kellogg Biological Station, Michigan, USA - S2-5 metaG | ecosystem: Host-associated > Plants > Roots > Rhizosphere > Soil | place: USA: Michigan... | reverse complement strand
GTGGGCCGGGTGTTTGCCGGCGTGCGCGCCATCTGGGAATCGGCCGGCCCCGATTTCGACTTCTATATGCTCAGCGACAGCACCAATCCCGCCAACTGGGTTGCCGAGGAACTGGAATGGAGAAGGCTGAAGGATGAGCTGGGAGAGGCTGCGCGCATCTTCTATCGCCATCGTCCGCGCAACACCGGACGCAAGGCCGGTAATATCCAGGATTTTTGCGAGAATTGGGGTCAGCTCTACGACTATATGGTGATTCTGGACGCTGACAGCCTGATGACGGGCAAGACCCTGACAGAGCTGGTCGGACTGATGGATGCCAATCCCCGCGTGGCCCTGATCCAGGCGCCTCCGCAACTGGTGGGGCGGCATTCGCTGTTCGCCCGCATCCAGCAATTCTCGTCCAGCGTCTTTGGGCCCATCCACGCCGCGGGCCTGGCCTTCCTGCAGGGCCCCGACGGCAATTATTGGGGCCATAACGCCATCATTCGCGTCCACGCCTTCATGCAGCATTGCGGCCTGCCGCGGTTGCCCGGCTCGCCACCCTTCGGCGGCGAGATCATGAGCCATGATTTCATCGAGGCGGCGCTTCTGCGCCGGGCGGGCTGGGAAGTGTGGATTGCACCCGACATCGGCGGCTCCTTTGAAGAACCGCCGCCCACCCTGTTGGATTACCTGATCCGCGACCGCCGCTGGTGCCAGGGCAATCTCCAGCATCTGCGGGTGATATTCGCGCAGGGCTTGACCTTGCCCAGCCGGCTGCACCTGGCCATGGGGATCATGAGCTATCTCTCATCGCCGCTGTGGCTGCTGCTTTTGGTTGTCTCGGTCTTTGACATGGTGACCGCCAAGCCGGTGCCCTCCGCCAGCTATATCGGGCTTGAACCGTCGCTGCCGCTCTATGTCTCGCACGCCGCCGAACTGGTGGTTCTGGTCGTGGCAACCTTGGTGATGCTGTACGGCCCAAAGCTTCTGGCGGTGATCGCGCTTCTGGAAAGCCCGGAAGCCACGCGTGCCCATGGTGGTACCCGCAAGGTGCTGCAAAGTGCGTTCTGGGAAGCGGTGTTCGCCACCCTGATGGCGCCCATCGTGATGTTGCAGCATAGCTGGTTCGTGTTCACCATCATGATCGGCATGGCGACAGGCTGGAATGCGCAGACCCGCGACGACCGCGCCCTGCCGCTGGGTTTGGTGGCGCGGAGATTCGGACCGCATACATTTATCGGAATCGCAGTGGCCTTTCTGCTGTCGCGCTACGCCCATGACAGTTTCAACTGGTTCCTGCCCCTATTGGCGGGTCTGTGGCTGGCCATTCCGCTGGTGCTGGTCAGCAGCAGCCCGTTTTTGGGAGAGTTCACCCGCGAGGATCGTCTGTTCCTGGTGCCCAGCGAAACGCGCGGCTCAAAGGTGCTTAGCAGGGCGCATGCCCTGGCCAGCAGCCATCAGCCATTGCCAGGTAAAACCCAAACGTTGGTGCTGGAAGACCAACGAGTGCGCGATCTCCATCTGACGCTTCTGGCGGAGACGCCATCGCCGCCGGCCGATCCGCTACAACTGTGGAGCCTGCGCGAACGGGTCCGGCGCGGTGAAACCGCCGCCTTCAGCCGCGACGACTGGGCTTTGCTTCTGTCCGACGCGGAAGGGTTGAAGACACTGTCCCAGCTTACCGGCGGGACGGCCTGAAGAGCCACTATATGTAATCTGTGCCGCAAAAGTCCCCTTGCGAAGTTGAGCGCTTTCCTCAATTGTCTGAGTAAAGCAAAGCGCCGGGGCGTGGACCCTGGCGAGCAGATGAGGGGAATGAAATGCTGGGGAAAATTCTTGGCGGTGTGATGCTTCTGGCGCTGGTTGCGCCGGCAAATGCGCAGACCGCGGTGGCCAATGTCACCATCGATACCTCCAAGCCCGGCGCCGAAATCGACCGTCATATCTATGGCCAATTTGCCGAACATCTGGGCCACGGCATCTATGAAGGCATCTGGGTCGGGGAAGGCAGCAAGATCCCCAACATCCATGGCTATCGCAAGGATGTGGTGGAGGCGCTGAAGAAGATCCATGTGCCCGACATTCGCTGGCCGGGCGGCTGCTTCGGCGATCTCTACAACTGGCGTGACGGCATCGGCCCGCGCGCCAAGCGGCCGGTGCGGGTGAATGTCCATTGGGGCGGCGTCACCGAGGACAACAGCTTCGGCACCCATGAATTCATGAATTTCGCGGAGCTGGTGGGGGCCGATGCCTATGTCTCCCTCAATGTCGGTTCGCTCACGCCCTATGACAATGCCCAATGGCTGGAATACATGACCTCCGACAGCCAGTCGTCGCTGGCCAATGAGCGGCGCAAGAACGGCCGCGCCAAGCCCTGGAACGTGAATTTTATCGGCATCGGCAATGAAACCTGGGGCTGCGGCGGCAACATGCGCGCCGATTATGCCGCCGATATCAACCGCCGCTATGCCACCTTCGCCAACACGCCGCGCGAGATGGGCAGCCTGAAGATCGCCAGCGGTTCGCATGACGACAATTTCGACTTTGCCGAAACCATGATGCGGGACGGGGGCCGGTTCGACGGCCTCAGCGTGCATTATTATACCGTGCCGCGCGTCTTCCGCGACAAGGGGGCTGCGACCGGGTTTCCGGAAAGCGAGTGGGCTTCGACCCTGGCCCATGCGCTGCATATCGACGACATCGTCACCAAGACCGCCGCGATCATGGACAAATACGATGCGGGCAAGAAGATCGGGCTTTATGTCGATGAATGGGGCACCTGGTACGATCAGGAGCCGGGCAGCCATCCCGGCTTCCTCTATCAGCAGAACACGCTGCGTGACGCGGAAGTGGCGGCTCTGAGCCTCAATATCTTCCAGCGGCACTCAGACCGGGTGAAAGGCGCCAACATCGCGCAGATGATCAATGTGCTGCAGGCCATGATCCTCACCGACAAGGAAAAGATGCTGCTGACGCCCACCTATCATGTCTTCGACATGTATCAGGCCTTCATGGGGGCGGTGCCATATCCCGCCTCGGTGTCCGGACCCAGCTATGTCCAGGGCGACAATCGCCTGCCCATGGTGGATGTGTCGGCGGCGCGCGGCAAGGACGGCAAGCTGGTCCTGTCGATCGTCAATACCGATCCCAGCCATGCGGTGCAGGTGGTGACCAATCTCACCGGCAGCGCCCATGGCCGGATTCTTTCGGCCTCTGCCATGGATGCGCACAACAGCTTCGACAAACCAAATCAGGTGCACCCGATTGCCTTCAGCAGCAGCACCGAAGGCGGGAAGATGTCCTTCGATATGCCGGCCAAGGCGGTGGCGGTTGTGAAGGTGGATTGACTAGGCTGAGTTATCCAAGAATCTCGAGCCCGGCATTCCGCCTGGCGACCAGCAGCATCCGAAAAATCCCTTCCCCCTTCGGCGCAAAGCGCCAGGAAGGGGGAAGGTGTCGCAACGAGATATCGGCGAAGCCGATTCGAGTTGCGACGGATGGGGGTTAATCAAACTACTTCGCGCTAAACTTGTAGACTATGGCGTTGACGTAAGTCGTCCCCGGATTCAGCCGTGCGGTTGGAAAATCCGGATGATTGGGCGAATCTGGAAACACGCCCGGCTCCAGGCAGATGGCATCGCCCTGGCGATAGGCGCGGCTGCTCTTGCCGAAGAAGGTGCCGTCCAGGAAATTGCCGGTATAGAACTGGATACCCGGAGCCGTGATGCTGATCTCCAGCGAACGTCCTGATGCGGGGTCCTGCACCACCGCCGCCGGACGCAAACTGCCGGCGGCGCCATCGACGATGAAGTTATGGTCATAGCCGCGGCCGAAGCGGATCTGCTGGTCCTTGGCATCGCGGATGCGATCGCCCACCCGGTGGGGGCTGCGGAAGTCGAACGGCGTGCCGGCGACGGCGCGGCGTTCGCCGGTGGGAATCAATGTGGCATCCACCGGCGTGAAGCGCTCGGCATGCAAGGTCACCATGTTGCCCATCACGTCGCGGGCGTCATTGCCCGACAGGTTGAAATAGGAATGGTTGGTGAGGTTCAGCACCGTGGGCTTTGAGGTGGTGGCCCGGTATTCCAGCTTGAGTTCGTTCTGCTCATTCAGGGAATAGGTGGCGGTGACCTTCATCTCGCCGGGGAAGCCTTCTTCCCCGTCGACACTGACATAGCTGAGAACGACCTTGGCGTCGGCACCACTGGAGACGGAGTCGATCTTCCACATCCGCTTGTCGAAGCCCTTGGTGCCGCCATGCAGCGAATTGGGGCCGTCATTGGTCGCCAGGGTAAAGGCCTTCCCGTCCAGGGTGAACTTGCCCTTGGCGATGCGATTGGCATAGCGGCCCACCGAGGCGCCGAAAAAATTCGGCCGGGTGAGATATTCCTGGGCCGTGTCATACCCCAGCACCACATCGTCCTTGTGGCCTGCCTTGTCCGGCACCAGCAGTGACTGCAAGGTGGCGCCCAGGGTCATGATCTTGGCGCTTAGCCCTGCGCCGTTGGTCAGGGTCACGGCCTCGACCTTGGTGCCATCGGACAAGGCGCCGAATGCGCTTCGCGTGGCGGTTGCGGCATTGGCGTTGGCAACAAGGCATGCGGCGCACAGCGCCACAGACGCCATGCCGAAGATCGTGCGTGTCATGATTCCTCCCAGACGTTTTCCCCAATATCTCAGACAAATCAAACACCACACAAGCCTGGGGAGGCTGTATACTGTGACGCATTGCAGCAGGGGTTTTCATGTTTCGGCGATTGTTCCTGTCCCACCCGCAACAGGTTGGCGAAAGCTATTTCCAGCATCAGCGGGTAGCCCTCTCCTTTGCCGTTCCGCTGCTGGGTGCCGGCCTTGCAGCCGCCCTCCATGCCGTCGTCCCCGGCCTGTGCGAACGGACAGCCGGCGACATCATCCGCAAGCTGCATGGCAGGCTGGAGCAGCGTTAAGGCATCAACGCATAAATAACGATGGTGTCGCCGAAGCGGGACTTGCTTTCGTCCTTGAGCAGACCGCGGGAATGCTGGCATCCCGCCGCGCCCACCGCGACATATTGAACGCCCTTGACGCGGTAGGTGATGGGCGGCGTGCAGACTCCGATGCCTAGATTCTGGCCCCACAGCTTCTCGCCTGTCCGTGCATCGAAAGCATCGAACCAGCCGTTCATCTCGCCGGCGAAAACCAGATTGCTGGCGGTGGCCAGCACGCCGCCGGTTTCCGGCAGCTCCGTCTTTTGCTGCCACGCGATCTTGCCGGTATTGACATTGATAGCCGTCAAGGTGCCGTCCGCGGGAAATTGGTCCAGGGGCGCCGGTCGTTGCGTGCCGCCGACCTGCTGGCCCACTGTCGGCGTGCCCGGCACATATTTGGGAAAGGGGAAAGCGGTCACGGTGTAGGCCTGGTTGATACCCATGACATAGAAATTCTGGGTCAGAGGGGAATAGGCGGCAGGAGACCAAAGATTGCCGCCGCTGATGCCGGGATAGCGGGTGAATGGCTTGTCGCTGGGAATCACGAACATGTTATCGGCCTGCTTCACAAAGGCATCCGATTTGTGCAGCAGTTTGCCGGTCAGGCGGTTGACGATGAAGACATTGCCCAGCTTGCCCGCTTCGGCGGCGGCGGGGACGATGTTGCCCTTTTCATCCTTGACGTCGAACAATGACCGGCGAGGGGCAATCATAGTCCCACACATCATGCGGCACCTGCTGGTACCACCAGCGCAATTTGCCGGTACGGGAATCGATGGCGACGATGGAATCGGTATAGGCGTTGTCGCCCTTGCGGTTCTCGCCCCAGTAATCGGGATTGGGATTGCCGGTGGCAAACAGCACCAGATTGTTCTTGGGATCTATCGCGGGCGTGTTCCAGACCGAACTGCCGCCATATTTCCAGCTATCTTCGCTCCATGTCTTGCCGCCGGGCTGGTCGGGCGCGGCGGTGGTGTAGAAACGCCAGATCAGTTTTCCAGTATTGGCGTCCAAGGCCTGGACAAAACCGCGGGTTGGATATTCCGCGCCGGAATTGCCCACCACCACCATGCCGTTGAAGACCTGGGGCGCCATGGTGAAGGCGTAATAATGCGACGGCGGCGGAATGGTGTCGGCGATCACACTTTTCCAGACCTCCGCGCCGGTCCTGGCGTCCAGCGCTACGACATGGCCGTCCAATTGCGCCACAAACACCTTGCCATAGGCGACCGCCACGCCGCGCGATTGCGGGCCGCAGCAATTGTCGGTGTAGGCGAGGGTGGGATTGTAGGTCCATTTGAGCTCGCCGGAAGCAGCGTCATAAGCCTGGACATGATCATTGGGCGTGGAGACATACAGGATGCCGTCCACCACCAGCGGCGTCGCTTCCATGCTGTTGATCTGGCCGGTGTGGATGACGGCTTTGATGGCAAGCCTCTTCACGTTTTCGCGCGTGATCTGGGTGAGGGGTGAAAAGCGCTGATTGTCGTAAGTGCGGCCGTGAAGCAGCCAATTGTCCTGATCGGCATCGGCATTCAGCAGCGCCTGGTCCGTGGTGGCGACATTGGCGGTGACGGCTTTGGAAAGGATGGTAACGGGCACCGGCGGCAATGGCTCCGGCGCGCGTTCCTGGGCGAGAGCCGGAGCGGAAACGGCGAGCACTAGCAGAAAGCGCAGCCTGGTCATGACATCCCCCGCCTGTTTTGGGCAGCTTGCCGCTGGGGACCATCGGCTGCAATAGCGAGGTGTGACCCGTTTTGGCGCTGCAACAAATGTGCAGAAAGGCTGCCTGTTATTGGTGGAGCTGGTCATGCGGTCTCTTGAGTGACGCCCGATTGGCCTTAATGTGGATTTTGAGCAGGGGGAATTCTTATGCGGTTCGCCGTTCGCAATCGCGTCGTCGCCTTCACCATGGCGCTAGCCGCTGTCACTTATCTGGACCGGGTATGCATCGCGGTTCTCGCGCCCAAGATCAGCGCCGAGCTGGCCTTGTCGCGCATCGAGATGGGCTACATCTTCAGCGCCTTCGCGGTCGCCTATGCCGCTTTCGGCGTGCCTGCCGCCTGGTGGGCCGACCGCGATGGCGCGCGCCGTGTGCTGACCTGGGTTGTGCTGGTCTGGTCGGCCTTCACCATGGCGACGGCCGTTGCCTGGAATTTCGTATCCATGGCCGTGGTCCGCTTTCTGTTCGGCATTGGCGAGGCGGGCGCCTGGCCATCGGTGGCGCGGGTTTACTCGCGCTGGATACCGCTGGCCGAACGGGGCCGCATCCAGGGCATCTTCTTTGCCGGCGCCCATTTGTCCGGCGGGCTGACGCCTTTGGTGGTCGCCGCCATCGCGGGCTGGCTGCAATGGCGTGCCATCTTCCTGGTCTTTGGCCTGATCGGCATGGTTTGGGCGGTCTGCTGGCATGCCTGGTTTCGCGACGAGCCGCGCGATCACCGGGCCGTCTCGGCGGAGGAACGCGACCATATCGAGGCGGCGCGCGGGCTTGCGGCCATTCCGGACAAAAGTCCCGGCGGCTGGATCGCGGTGTTCAAGACGCCGACCGTCGCCCCGCTTTGCGTCCAGGCTTTTGCCAACAGTTATGGCTTTTATTTCTTCATCACCTGGCTTCCTACCTATCTTGCCCAGGCACACGGCATGAAGGGCGCGGAGCTGGCGATTTTCTCAGGTCTGCCGCTGATGCTGAGCTTTGTTGCGGACCTGACAGGCGGCGAGGGTTCGGACAAGCTGGCCCGTATGGTTTCGCGGCGGGCGGCACGGCGGCTGTTCGGCGTCGGCGGCTATGTCCTGGCCGCGATTGCAATCTTCCTGGCTACCCGATTGCACGGGGGGTTCATGGCAGGGCTTTTGATTGCGGTCGGCGGCGCCTGTTCGATGTTGACCCTGGCGCCGGCCTGGGCCACGGCGGTGGATGTCGGTGGCCGCCACGCCGGGGTGACGGCGGGGACCATGAACACCATCGGTCAGGTGGGCGGCATCCTCAGCCCGATCGTCCTGGCCTATCTGGTGGACGCCACCAATGACTGGAATCTTCCACTGCTGGTGTTGGCGGGAATCTATGCCATTGCCGCACTTGCCTGGCTGACGGTCAATCCGGACCAGCGGGTGGAAAGCACCGCAAACGCCTGAATGCGGCATCCCGCCGCTGAATTGACCCGGCGGCGATACCGGATGCAGGATCGGGCAAAAGCAAGTAGGGCTGCCCGGCCGGCGGCCGCTGGGAGGGGTGATTATGGCATTCATGACACGACGCGCGATGCTGTCTTCGACGGCTGTGGCGCTGGTGCTGCCGGGATTGCAAGCGCGGGCGCAAACCGCGGCCGGCGCGTCCGATACCGATTGGCGCAACTATGCCAATGACCTTGCCAGCACCCGCTACGCGCCCCTGGATCAGATAAATGCGGGCAATTTCGATCACCTGGAAGTCGCCTGGCGTTTTCCCTCCACCATGCTGGGATCGCGCCCGGAATATACCTGGGAAGCGACGCCGCTGGTCATCAAGGGGCGACTTTACTCAACCGCTGGCGCGCGCCGTGATGTGGTCTGCCTGGACGCCGCCAACGGCGAGCTGTTGTGGATGTTCCGCAAAGATGAAGGCGCGCGCGCGCGCAATGCGCCCCGCCAATATTCCGGCCGCGGCCTGGCCTATTGGACCGACGGCAGCGAGGAACGCATCCTTTATGTCACGACCGGCTATCAACTGGTGGCGCTGGACGCCAAGACCGGCCAACTCGTCCCAGGCTTCGGTGACGGCGGCGTGGTCGATCTCAAGCTCAACGACGACCAGGTGATCGATCCGCTCGGCGGGGAGATCGGCCTGCATGCCACGCCGACCGTGGCGCGCAATGTGGTGATCGTGGGGGCGGCTCATGCCTCGGGTAGCGTGCCCGGCAACAAGCCGCGCACCAAAGGCTATGTCCGCGGTTTCGATGTGAAGACCGGCAAGCGGCTGTGGATTTTCCACACCATCCCGCTCAAGGGCGAGTTCGGCTACGACACCTGGTTGCGCGCAGGCGAAGCCGAGAAAGCCACCAACACCGGCGACTGGGCACAGATTTCGGTCGATGAGGAATTGGGGCTGGCCTATCTGGGGATCGAGATTCCCTCTGCCGACGAAACCGGCATTCGCCGCCAGGGCAACAGCCTGTTCAGCAATTGCCTGGTCGCCGTCGAGCTGGAGACCGGCAAACGCCGCTGGCACTATCAACTGATTCATCACGATATCTGGGACCGCGACGTGCCGTGCGCGGCGATCCTTTGCGACATCCCCCACAATGGAAAGATGGTGAAGGCGCTGGCCCAGCCCAGCAAGCAATGCTTCCTCTATGTGCTGAACCGCGAGACCGGCGAGCCGATCTGGCCGTTCATCGAGAAGAAGGTGCCCAAGGGCGATGTGCCGGGCGAATGGTATTCGCCCACTCAGCCCATTCCCAGCAAGCCGCCGCCGTATGACGTGCAGAGCGTCAATCCCTCCACCGTTATCGACTTCACGCCCGAGCTGCATGCCAAGGCGTTGCGGTTGCTCTCGCACTATAAGACGGGGCCGGTCTACACCCCGCCCTCGCTGTCCAAGGCCGACGGCACTTGGGGTACTTTGACCTCTCTTGCCACCCAGGGCGGCACCAATTGGCCGGGCGGTTGCTATGACCCGGAGACGCACACCGTCTATACCTTCTCCGAAACCACCGTGGCGGTGGACGGGCTGGTGCCGGGCAATCCCAGCTTTACCGATGCCGATTATGTGCGCGGCACCTTCAGCGCGGCGCCCAGACGAGCGGCGGTGATCCAAGGCGGCGAAGAATATCTGGCGCCGCCGACCGCGGTCGCCAATGCCGCGGCCGGACCGGGCGCTACGGCGGGAGGCGCGGAAGAATTCCGCCCCGGAGTTCTCGCCATCGACGGCTTGCCGTTGATGAAGCCGCCTTATGGCCGCATCACGGCGACCGACCTTACCAAGGGCGACATCGCTTGGCAGGTCGCCCATGGCGACACGCCGGACAACATCCGGAATCATCCAGCGCTAAAGGGACTGAACATCCCGCGCACCGGGCGGCCCGGATTGCTGGGGCCCACCGTCACCAAGTCGCTGGTGATCTGCGGCGAGTCCGGCTTCGCCACCACGCCGGGCGGCAAGCGCGGTGCCATGCTGCGCGCCTATGACAAAAAGACCGGCGAGGATCGTGGCGCGGTCTATATGCCGGCGCCGCAAACCGGCTGTCCGATGACTTATATGCTGGGCGGCCGCCAATATATCGTACTGACGATCGGCGGCCCCGGATTCCCGGCCGAAATGATTGCTTTCCGGCTGCCATAGTCTGCACGCGGAGGTTCGAGCCTTGTAGGCGCTCCCACGTGCCAAAGCTAAGCGGATATTCGCCGTCCCCCGCTGCGCTCGGATCATCCGGTGGCCGGACCAGCCGCCTCGCGAGCGTGAGACGCAATCGCCCACAGCAATTGCCCGGCGAACGGTCCATAGCGGCGGCGTATGGACGCGAAAGAGAGGGCCGGGAATCCCCCTAAGCGATGACCTTTCAGGAAAAGAGACGGCGAAGGATCGCAAACTCCAGACAAATAGCCTCCGTCGCAATTCCGGGCTGTTCCAGTCGCATCCGCTTAGGCTATGAGAATCCCGTGATTCCGATACCCGATATAAGCCCCACGCGGTCTGTCCTGAAGAATGTGTTCGGCTTTGAGGACTTTCGCCCCGGCCAGGAAGTCGTGATGACGACATTGCTGGCCGGGCGTTCCGTGCTGGCTGTGATGCCCACCGGGGCGGGAAAGTCGCTGTGTTATCAGGTGCCGGCGCTGGTTCTGGGTGGGCTGACCATCGTCGTATCGCCGCTTGTTGCGCTGATGCAGGACCAGGTGGCGGCGCTGCGGCTGGCGGGGGTGGCGGCCGATACCATCAACTCCTCGATCGACCGGGACGAAAACATTGCCGCATGGCGGCGCGTGACGGCGGGCGAAACACGCCTGCTATATCTCGCGCCTGAGCGGCTGATGACGGCGCGCATGTTGGAGGCGCTGGCCAGGACCGACATTCGCCTGATCGCCGTGGATGAGGCGCATTGCATCTCGCAATGGGGACCGGCTTTCCGTCCCGAATATGAACAACTGTCGCGGCTGCGTGACCTTTTCCCCAAGGTGCCGATCGTCGCGCTGACCGCGACTGCGGACGAGACAACACGTCGGGACATCGCAGACCGGTTGTTCGCCGGCAAGGTCGAGACGCTGGTGCTTGGTTTCGACCGGCCGAACATCAAGTTCAGCGTCGCAGCGCGCAGCGACGGCAAGCGCCAGCTGTTGGATTTTGTACGGCGCCATGCCGGGCGCAGCGGCATCGTCTATTGCCTGTCGCGCAAAAAGACCGAAGAAACCGCGGCCTTTCTGGAAAGCGGCGGCGTACGGGCACTGGCCTATCATGCCGGCATGACCAAAGAAGCGCGAGACACAAATCAGAACCGCTTCATGACCGAGGCGGATGTTGTGATGGTGGCGACTATCGCCTTTGGCATGGGCATCGATAAGCCGGATGTCGCCTATGTTTTTCATACGGACCTGCCGGGCAATCTGGAAGCCTATTACCAGGAAATCGGGCGCGCGGGCCGGGACGGGCGCCCCGCCGAGGCACATATGCTGTTCGGCGTTGGCGATATCCGCATGCGGCGCATGTTCATTGACGGCGAGGATTCGAGCCAGGACCACAAGCGACGTGCCCATGGCCGGCTTGGTACCTTGATCGGCTATTGCGAGACGGCCGCGTGCCGCCGCCAGATCCTGCTGCGGTATTTCGGCGAAAGCGCGGGGCCATGCGGCAATTGCGACAATTGCCTCGATCAGGCGCCGCTCAGCGACGGCACGGCCGAAGCCGGCATCATCCTGGCGGCGGTGGCGCAGTCGGGTGAGCGCTTCGGCGGCGGGCACATCATCGATATATTGCGCGGCGCTGGAACGCAGAAGATCAAAGAGCGGGGCCATGACACGCTCGCCAGCTTCGGGTCCGGCGCGGCGCGCAAGAAAAACGAATGGCACGCGCTGATCCGACAGATGGTGGCGGGCGGGTTCCTTGTCCCTGACGATCACGGAGGGCTCTCGATAACCGAGAAAGGCCTTGGGCTGCGCCGCGGCGAAAGTCTGTTTCAGTTTCGCGCGGGCACTCCCCGCGGCAAGACGCGATCTGATCCGGCCGATGCCGCACAGGCCGGCGATCCCGCGCTGCTCGCGGCCCTCAAAACCGTGCGGCTGCGGCTGGCGCGCGAGCGTCAGGTGCCGGCCTTTGTGATCTTTTCCGACCGCACCTTGCTCGACATGGCCGCACGATGTCCGCGCGACCTGGATGCATTTGCGGCTGTTCACGGCGTCGGCGCGGCGAAGCTCAGGGATTTTGGCGCGATATTCCTCAGTGCCATCGTCGCGCACGCGTGAGCTGGAAACAGCAATCGCCGACAGGCGGTTGCCCGGCGAACGGTCCATAGCGGCAGCGTATGGACGCGAAAGCGAGGGCAGGGAAAACCCATGGTGCCGCCGTCGGGATTGCTCGGAACATGCTCAAGGCATGTTCCTCGTCCTCGCTACGCTCGGATCGCTCACTTCGTTCGCGCCCCAAATCGGCTGTCGCCGATTTGGTCGAACAAGGGTGCGTTCACCGATCCGGCACCGCCATCCCGCTTCGATTGTGCTGGTGGATAAAGTCCCGCTGGAAGCGGGATGGCGGTGCCGGAGGGATTCGAACCCTCGATACGGCTTTTCAACCGTATAACGGTTTAGCAAACCGCCGCCTTCAGCCTCTCGGCCACAGCACCATCCGAACTTCAGCCGCGCTACTGACTGAAGGCCTTT
>Ga0157379_10003842_pt1 | contig 12803 bp, 12 predicted proteins | sample S25metaG_FD_121802 | JGI IMG/M metagenome (GOLD analysis project Ga0157379, IMG submission 121802) | Switchgrass rhizosphere microbial communities from Kellogg Biological Station, Michigan, USA - S2-5 metaG | ecosystem: Host-associated > Plants > Roots > Rhizosphere > Soil | place: USA... | reverse complement strand
CGGGCGACCCGCCCGATCCGCTCCTTGATCTCGTTGGTGATGTGGGGGATGACCTGGACCGTCCCGCCGAGGTAGTCGCCGCGGCGCTCCTTGGCAATGACGGCCTGGTAGATCCGGCCCGTCGTGACGTTGGAGAGCTGGGTCAGGTTCTCGTCGATGAAGCGCTCGTAGTGGCCGAGGTCCAGGTCCGTTTCGGCACCGTCGTCGGTGACGAAGACCTCGCCGTGCTGGTACGGCGACATCGTCCCCGGGTCGACGTTGATGTAGGGGTCGAGCTTCAGGATCGAGACGCGGAATCCGCGCGCCTTGAGCAGGCGGCCGACGCTGGCGGCGGTGATGCCCTTGCCCAGAGAGGAGGTCACGCCTCCGGTCACAAAGACATACTTCGCCATGGGTCGGGTCCTCCGGGGGTTTTTCGAATGCTATCGAAAAGTGGCCCCGGAGGCAAGGCGCTAGCCGGCGTTTGCCGCCTCGATCAGAGTCGTTGCCATGGCCGGAACGTTCAGCGCGCTGGGCGATTCCCCCTCCGGAACGGCGCGCCGCCGCGGGTGATCAGCACGCCGATGACGATGACGACCCCGCCCAGCACCTGGCCCGGCCGGATCGGCTCCGCCAGGAACAGGAACGCGAAGACGACCGCCAGGGCCGGGACGAGGAACTGGAGCGCCGACGTCCGGGTCGGCCCGATCACCTTCACCCCGTTCTGGACGATCACGTTCGAGACGCCGGCGGCGAGGAAGCCCGAATAGAGCACCGCTCCGGCGACATCGATCGGGACCTCGGTCAGACCGGCCGAGGCGAGCTGGACGATCGCGACGGGAGCGAGAACGATCGTGCCGGCGACCGTTGCCCAGGTCGTGGCGCGGAGTGGGCTATGCCGGCCCAGGAGTGGCGCGCCGAAGGCGAGATAGACCGACCAGCAGAATGCCGCGAGGAGCGTGATCGCCTCACCCGCCAGGGATCGACCCAGGGACAGGCCGGGCCCCGACGAGACGACGACCGCCACGCCGACGAACGAGATGAGACCGCCGGCCAGCTTCGCGCGGGTGAGGACGTCCGAGCCCGCGATCACCGCGAGGATGGCCACGAGGACCGGCGTCGACGCGATGATCAATGCCGAGTCGCCGGCCGGCACCGTCGTGAGCCCCGTCGTCCACAGGATCTGGTAGATCCCGAAGCCGAGGGCGCCCAGGCCGCAGATCGCGATGAGATCGCCTCGGGGCAGGCCGATCGAGCCCTCGCGCCAGCGGAGCAGGAGCAGGAGCGTGGTCGAGGCGATCGCGAAGCGGAGGAACGTGAAGCCGACGGGCGGCAGGACCGCCACGGCGGACTTGACGACGATGAAGTTGAACGCCCACAGGACCATGACGCCGAGAACGGCGAGCTCGGCCACGCGCCGCTCGCGAGCCGCATGCCGGTGCGAGGACACATCGACGCCCGTCGGTTGCCCGACGGGCGTTCGTTGCAGGGCTTCCGTCGCCGCGTCGCTTGACGCGGCGACGTCGCGCGCCTCGATTTAGGCGCCTTCGCGATCGAGCTCGAGCAGGTCCTCCTCCTGCTCCTCGGTGACCTTCAGCCAGACGAAGAGTCCGGCGAGGACGATGAGCGGGATGACGATCAGCGCGGCAAGGGTGATGCCGAGAGCGACGGCAACGGTCTTGAGAGCCTTCATGGTCGGTTCCTCCTGGTGTGCGGGGCTGGTGGTTCGGACTGGCGAAGCGTTGATGGCGACGCGTCTGCGGTCAGGCGGTTGCCGGTTTCGGGGTCGGGGCCGGCGCGCGGAGCGTCGGTCCCTGGGTCACGAGCTCCGCGATGTCGTCGCGCGTGAACTCGGCGAGGACGTGGTGGCTGCCGGCCTGGCCGCCGAGGAAGAGGCGGACGACGAACGCGCCCTCCTGCTCGAAGAAGAAGACGTCGCGCGGTTTCTGCTCATCGACGTACCGCCCGATCACCCGGAGGGCAGTCTCGTAGAAGCCGGCGTCGCGCACGGGCTCGGGACCGGGATGGCCGCGCCGGGCGACCGATTCGTCCATGAACCGGGCGATGTCGTCATCGAGGAAGGTCAGGGTCTCCTTGGACTGCGAGCCCATCGATTCGGACCACGTTCCGCCGGCCGCCCCGGCGGTGACCACGCCCTGGACGATGAACCCGTCGGGCGCCTCGACGAGGAGGATCTCGCGCATCCCGCGCTGGTCGATGAAGGCGCCGATCGACCGGAAGACCTCCTCGAAGTCCTGCCGCGGACTTCCCTCGTAGATGCGCATCGAGCCTCCCTTGGTGAGCGGACGGTCGCGGCGTCCCCGCGCTCACGGCCTCGGTCGGTCAGGAGCCGGTGGTCTGGTCGAACAGGCCGCGATCCTTCGCGCGGCGGTCGCTCGTCCGGAACACGGCCACTGCAGCGAGTGTAGCCACCGCTCCGGTCCCCAGCAACACGAGGACGATCTCGGAGGACGTCGGCGCGGCCGTCCCGGTCAGCTGGCCGAACAGCGATCCCGGGCCGCCGACGGCGCTCAGGCCGCCCGGGAAGAGCGCGAGACGGACACCCTCGATCCACCACGTGAGCGGCGACAGCAGCCCGACCCCCTGGACGGCGGCGGGCAGGACCGACAGCGGGAACACCACGCCGGACACGAGGAAGAGGGCGCCCGCGGCCGCCTCGGGGTAGGACCACGAATCCTGCCGGGTCTGCATGCAGATCGCGGCCATGATCAGCCCGATCGCGAGGATCGAGGTCACGCCCAGGATCATGCCGGTCGCCAGAAGCGGCCAGTCGATCCGGCCGACGTCGAACGGCACGTTCAGGAAGGTCACGCCGACCGCCAGCGTGATCGCCGCGCCCATCGCGCCCACCCCGATCCGCGCCACGCCGCGGCCGAACACGACGGCGAGGAAGTCGCTCGGGCTGACATAGATGTACTTGAGCATGCGGTAGCGCTCGCGGTCGTCGAGGATCATCCAGGCGAGGCCGCTGACCCCGCTCAGGACGAACGACCAGAGCGCGCTGCCGACGATGACGAAGGCGCGGTACTCGGGCTTCGCGCCGCCGCTGATCACGTCGAGCATGACGACGAGGATGAGCGCCGACGCCAGGGGCTTGGCCACGGAGTAGATGAGGAACAGGAACGGGTCCGTCCAGTTCGCCTCCATCTTCCAGCCGAGACGGATCGCCGTCACGAACGAGTGGCGCATCTCGCGCCAGCCACCACCCCGGGTTCGGGCCGGATCGAAGCCACCCCACTCGGGCGACGCAAGGCCGGTCATTGCCAGCGGACCGACAGGCGGCCCTCGCTCCGGGCCAGCCGCTCGAGGACCAGGAGGGTCCAGCGCGCCAGGACGAGGAACACGACGACCATCGCGCCGAGGATCAACGCCTCGATTGCGGGCGACGGCGTCCCGATCGGATAGGCGGCGCCCGCGAAGGCGAGCTGGCGCATCGCGTCGAGCCCGACCGCGAGCGGCAGGATGCTGATCGCGACGGAGCCGAGCACGCCGAGCCGGGCGATCGGGAAGTTCAGGCCGGACACGAAGTAGACCGGCTCCACGAGCAGCTGGGTCAGGTGCCACGCCTCGCGGCCCCACATCAGGAACAGGCTCGCCAGCATCATCCCGAGACCGTAGAGCGCGCCGAGGGTCAGCAGGAACACGCCGATCAGGAGGACCCACTGGTCGACCGAGAAGCTGACGTTGTAGACCGTGGTGGCGATCACGAGGACGGCGGCCGCTCGCGTGGAGCTCATCACGAAGCCGCCGAAGGCCATCCCGAACAGGACGGCCATGATGTGCATCGGCGCAGCGAAGTAGAGCTCGAGGTTGCCCTGGCTCTTCTCCCACCACAGCTGCTGGGCCATCATCCAGATGACGTTCAGCCAGAACGCCGTCATCGCCCCGCCGAGCACGACGAACCCGATGTACTGCGGTGGTGCCTGCAGCGCGCGGTAGACGAAGACGAACGCGGACGTGGCGAGGAACGGGAGCAGGACCTCGAAGAAGACCCAGCTCTTGTCACGCCGGAGGCCGATGATCCGGGGATAGGCCCGCCCGACCACGGTCCGCAGGTTCGTCATGGCGACCTGGCGGCGGGTCCAGGCTGCGGCCTCCTGCGGGCTCGCGGTCGGGCGATAGACGAAGGCCGTCCGCCCGGGACGATCGAGCGTTCGCCGGCCGTCGGCACGAGCCGTCATCCGACGACCTCCACCTCACGCTCGCGGGCCTCATCGGTCGAGCCCTGGTTGCCCGGCCCGTGGCGATCCCGCGAATCGCGGCCGTCCTGGTCGTCGTCGGCGGGACGGTCCTCGTCGAAGCCGCGGCCGACGAGCTCGACGAACACGTCCTCGAGGGACGGCTCCGACTTGCGCAGGGCGAGGATGTGGGCGCCGAGGCCGCCGAGTGCGCCGACGACCCCACCGAGCGCCCCGTCGTCGACGAGGGCGAGGTTGATCGCGACCGTCTGCCGCCCGTCGCCCCGGGCGGTCTGATCGCCCACCGCGAGCGCCGCGCTGACGACACCCGGCAGGCTGCGCAGCCCGCCGACGCCCCCGTCGAGCCGGTCGAGCTCGAGCCGGAAGACGGACTCGCGCTGGACCCGCCGCTTCAGCTCGTCGGGCGTGCCGAGGGCGAGGATCCGGCCGTGGTCGACGATCGCGAGCCGGTCGCACAGCTCGTCTGCCTCGGCCATGTAGTGGGTCGTCAGGAGGACCGTTCGACCGGGAACCGCCGCCTTCCAGGCGAGGACCAGCTCGCGGACCGCGCGGGCGGCGGCGACATCGAGGCCGAGCGTCGGCTCGTCGAGGAAGAAGATCCACGGATCGTTGAGCAGACCCCGGGCGAAGTTCATCTTCTGGCGCTGGCCGGTCGACAGGGTGCTGATCCGCTGCTCGCGCTGCTCGTCGAGCCCGACCGCGTCGATCAGCTCGTCGACCCGGTTCCAGCCGTCGCGCGCCGGCAGCCCGTAGAACTGGCTGAACATCCAGAGCTGCTCGCGGACGGTCAGGATCCCGTAGCCCGACTGTTCGCCGCCGGCGACCATGTTCATGATCCGGCGGATCTGCCGGGTCTGGCGCTCGACGTCGAAGCCGAAGATCCGGGCGGTCCCCTCGGACGGGAGGAGCAGGGTCGTCAGGATCTTGATCAGCGTCGTCTTGCCGGCGCCGTTCGGGCCGAGCAGGCCGAAGAACTCACCGGGCTCGACCGCCAGGTCGACGCCGTCGAGGGCGACGACCGGCTTCGGCTTGACCTTGTACACGCGCCGGATCCCGCGGACGTCGATCGCCAGCGGTTGGGCGCGAGCGGCGAACCGGGCGGCCGCGGACTGGGCGGGCGCGAACGTTGTGGGCGCGGGCGAACCGGACACGATGCTCCCCGGAGGGCGGCTGGAGGGACGCGGAGTGTACGTCAGGCCGCAGGGTTTTGGGAAGCGGCGCGTCGTCCAGGTGTGAGACATTCATCGAACACGCGAGCGCGCGGAAGTCGGCCGCGGGCGACTAGAACCGCAGCGCGACCGCCAGCTCGCCGGCCACGCGGGCGTCGTTGACGATCAACGCCGTGTTCGCCCGGACCGAGGCCCCGTCGGTGATCGCGGCAATCCGGGCCAGCAGCCACGGGGTCGTGGCCGGCCCGTGGATCTCGGCGGCTTCCGCTTCCCGAATGGCCTGCTCGACGGCATTCCGTGCCGCGTCCCCGGGGAGTGCCTGGGCCGCCGGGGCCGGCACGCACACGAGGATCCCGCCGAGGCCCAGCTCGAGATGGACGCGCACGATCGCCGCGGCCCCCGCGACGTCGGCAGCGGTCTGCGGCGACGCGAGCCCGGACGAACGCGCGTAGAACCCCGGCAGCTCGGCCTGCCCGATCGTCACGACCGGCACGCCATGCGTCTCGAGGTACTCGAGGGTCGCCGGCACGTCGAGGATCGCCTTCGGTCCGGCACAGACGACGGCCAGCGGCGTCCGGCCGAGCTCCTCGAGGTCGGACGAGACATCGAGCGAGGGGTTCGCCCCTCCGATCGCGCCTCGATGGACGCCTCCGATCCCGCCCGTCGCGAACACCCGGATGCCGGCAGCGTGAGCCGCGATCATCGTCGCCGAGACCGTCGTGGCCGCCCAGCCTCCGTCGGCCAGCGCCACCGCGAGCGACGGCCGGGCCGCCTTGCGGACCGTGCCGGCCGGCGCGGTCGCCAACGCCTCGAGCCCCGCCTGGTCGAGCCCGACGAGCAGCCGGCCGTCGTGGATCGCAACGGTCGCCGGGACCGCGCCGCTCTCCCGAACCGCCGCCTCGGACGCCCGCGCGACCTCGAGGTTCTGGGGCCATGGCAGGCCGTGGCTGATCAGGGTCGACTCGAGCGCGACGACGGGCCGGCCGTCGGCCAGGGCCGTCGCCACCTCCTCGCCGACGAGGAGCCGATCGGCGATCACAGCGCCAGCTCCCGTGGCGCCGAGCCGAGCTGCCGGGCGGCTGCCCGGTTGGCCGCGAGCACGGCCCTGCGGAGCGTCGCCGGCCGATGTCGCGCCGCGGGCTCGGCCCCCAACCAGGCCACGAGGAACCCGGCGTCGAACGCATCGCCGGCGCCGGTCGTGTCGCTCGCCTCGAGCGGCGCGGTCGCGACGTCGAACGCAAGCCGGGCCGGCCCGGACCCGGTCACGACGGACGCACCGGACCGGCCGTGCTTGATCACGACGATCCCGGCGATGTCCGCCAGACGGCCGGTGTCGCGACCGCCGACGATCGCCTCGGCCTCGACCCGGGTCGCGAACAGGACGTCCGGAGCCGCCTCCCGGACCAGCCGGACCGCGGCCCGGCGGCCGCCGGCGAGGAGCGGACCGACCGACGACAGGTCGAGCGAGACGAGCGCCCCGCCGTCGCGGGCCAGGTCGATCGCCCGCCGGCCGGCCAGGCCGAGCGGCTCGCCGAGCAGCGAGTAGACCGGCAGATGGAGGAGATCCGCGCGGAAGATCGCGGGCGACAGGTCGGCCGGCGCCAGGCGATCGGCCGCGGCCCGATCGGCGACGAACGATCGCTCGCCACCGGGCGCGACGAGGACCCCGATCCGCCCGGTCCGGTCGCCGGCGACGCGGGTCGCGCGGACCCGGACCCCGTCGCCTTCGATGGCGGTCACGAGCCCGCGACCCTCGTTGTCGCGCCCGACCGCGCAGACGAGCGTCGAGCGGGCGCCGAGCCGGGCCAGCCAGCGCGCCGTCGTCGCGGCCGAGCCGCCCTGGCGCAGCTGGACCCGCCCCGGCACGTCGGTCCCGCTCTCGAGCGTCCGCGCCGGCGCCAGGACGACGTCGAGCATCAGGTCGCCGAGGACCACGACCCGTGGTGGGCGCGGGCCGGAGCGCACACGGCGTCGAACGGGAAGCTTCGGAGGCATGCTGCGAGGATAGCTCCGCGGATCGAGACGACCGGCCGCCCGGCCTACAATGCAGCGCACTCACCGGACCCCGCCAGCGGGAGCACCCTTCCATGCCAACCGCCACCGAGACCCTCGACCGCCTCGCGATCGACACGATCCGGACCCTCTCGATCGACGGCGTCCAGCAGGCGAACTCGGGTCATCCGGGCGCCCCGATGGGTGCCGCGCCGATGGCCTACACCCTCTGGACGCGCTTCCTGCGTCACGCTCCGACCCACCCGGGCTGGCCCGATCGCGACCGATTCGTCCTGAGCGCGGGGCACGCCTCGATGCTGCTCTACTCGCTCCTTCACCTGACCGGCTACGACGTCTCGCTCGACGACCTGAAGTCGTTCCGCCAGTGGGGCTCGAAGACGCCGGGCCATCCCGAGTACGGGCTGACGCCGGGCGTCGAGGCGACGACCGGGCCGCTCGGCCAGGGCTTCGCGAATGCTGTCGGGATGGCGATCGCGGAGACGCGCCTGGCCGCCGAGTTCAACCGCGACGGGCACGACATCGTCGATCACTGGACCTACACCCTGTGCTCCGACGGCGACCTCCAGGAGGGGATCGCCTCGGAGGCCGCGTCGCTGGCCGGCCACCTCCGCCTGCGCAAGCTCGTCGCCCTCTACGACGACAACCACGTCCAGCTCGACGGCCCGACCTCGATGGCCTGGTCGGAGGATGTGGTCGCTCGCTTCGAGGCCTACGGTTGGCATGCGCTGCGGGTCGAGGACGGCAACGACATCGAGGCGATCGCCTCCGCGATCGAGGAGGCGCGCGCCGACGACCGGCCGAGCCTGATCGCGGTCCGGACGCACATCGGGTTCGGCAGCCCGCACAAGCAGGACACCCAGAAGGCGCACGGCTCGCCGCTCGGGCCCGACGAGGTCCGCCTCGTGAAAGAGGCCTACGGCTGGGATCCGGACAAGACGTTCTACGAGCCGCCCGATGCGATCGAGCTCTTCCGGCGGGCGATCCCGGCCGGCAACGACCTCGTGCGGGCGTGGGAGGACGCATTCGACCGGTACGCCGACGAGCACGCCGACCTCGCCGCGGCCTTCCGTCGGCGGGTCATCGACGGGCGCCTCCCCGACGGCTGGGACGCCGGGCTGCCGACGTACGCGGAGGCCGTCGAGGTGGCCACGCGCAACGCGAGCCAGGACGTCATCCAGGCCCTGGCCGCGCCGCTGCCCCGGCTGTTCGGCGGCGCCGCCGACCTGTCCGAGTCGAACTTGACCGACGTCAAGGGCGAGGGCTCGTTCGAGGCCGACGATCCGGGCCGCAATCTCCGGTTCGGCGTTCGCGAGCACGCGATGGGCGGGATCGCCAACGGGATCGGGTACCACGGCGGGTTCATCCCGTACGCGGCCACCTTCCTGACCTTCAGCGACTACATGCGCGGCTCGGTCCGGCTCGCGGCGCTGAGCGGCCTCCAGGTCATCTACGTCTGGACGCACGACTCGATCGGTCTCGGCGAGGACGGACCGACCCATCAGCCGGTCGAGCACTATGCCGCGCTCCGGGCGATCCCCAATCTCTGGTTCGTCCGGCCCGGTGACGCGAACGAGACGGCCGCCGCCTGGGCGCTGGCGATCGAGCGCGGGCAGGAGAACCCGGCCGGCCCGATCGCCCTGTCGCTGACCCGCCAGAAGCTGCCGACGCTCGCGGGCACGGTCGAGAAGGCGCGCGAGGGCGTGCGCCGCGGCGGGTATGTCCTGCGCGATCCTGCCGACGGCCGCACCCCGCAGATCATCCTCATCGGGACCGGCTCGGAGCTCCAGCTCGCGTTCGGCGCGGCCAAGGCACTCGAGGCGGACGGGGTCGCCGCGCGCGTCGTCTCGCTTCCATGCTGGGAGCGGTTCGAGCTGCAGGACGCGGCCTACCGCGAGTCCGTCCTGCCCCGGGGGGTCCGCGCCCGCGTCGCCGTCGAGGCCGGTGTCTCGCTGGGCTGGGACCGCTGGACCGGCGACGAGGGCGCGATCGTCGCGCTCGACCATTTCGGTGCGTCGGCGCCGGCGGGCACGATCTTCGAGAGGTTCGGCTTCACCGTGGATCGGGTGGCGGCCGTCGCGCGCGGCGTCCTCGCCGGCACGGTTCGCGGACCGCAGGCGACCCTGGAACCCGGCCACCTCCCGGCTCGGCGCGGCGGCCACCCGTCGCTGGGCAGCGGCGATCCGGGGGTCGATCGGACTCCGTCGTCCGACCCCGGCCACAGCTGAGGACGGGGCCGATGCGCGTCGCGTTCGCCGCCGACCATGCCGGGGCAGCCCTGAAGGACGACCTGGCCAGGCGGCTGGCCGCGTCGGGACTCGGCCACGAGATCATCGACCTCGGCGGCGACGGCTCCGATCCCCAGGATGACTACCCGGACTTCGCGGCTCGTCTCGGCTACGCGGTCCGCGACGGACAGGCCGAACGCGGGATCCTGATCTGCGGCTCGGGGGTCGGCGCGAGCGTGGCGGCGAACAAGATCGTGGGCATCCGCACCGCCGTCTGCCACGACACGTACTCGGCCCACCAGGGCGTCGAGCACGACGACATGAACATCCTCACCCTCGGCTCGCGGGTCATCGGGCCCGAGCCGGCCTGGGAATGCGTCGTCGCCTTCCTCGGCGCCCGGTTCAGCGGCGAGCCGCGTCACCAGCGCCGGCTCGACAAGGTCCTCGCGATCGAGGCCGCCGAGCGCGGCTAGTCAGGCGCCCTGCTCGACCTCGTACAGGGTGTGGGCCTCGAGGCCGTGCGCCTCGCGATGGACCCGCGTGGCCGTCTCCTTGTCGGGTGCGTCGACGAGGCAGAACACCTTGCCGTTCTCCTCGTCGACCCAGTAGTGCTTGTAGTCGACGCCGTACTGTCCCTGGACTCTCAGGTCGGCTTCATGGGCGCCGGCGACGTCCGCTGCCTTGACGCCGGGGATGTCATGCATGTCCATGTACGTCGGCATCGGTTCGCGCTCCTTCCGTCTGAACGGGGGCCGCCGGCGTTGCGAGTGGCGCCGGAGCCATGATGCTACCCAACCTTCCCCGAGCCCGCCGCGCGATGAAGGTGAAACGTGCGCGCGCTCCCGGTCGGACTACCATGCGCGTGATGCCTGACGACACGACCTCCAGCCAGACCTTCACGATCCCGGACCTGTCGCTCGGTGCCGACGCGGATGCCTTCGACGCCCTGGTCCGGCGAGCCCGCGACGAGCAGTGGGCGACGCGGATCTGGGACCGCGACCCGATGCTGTGGTCGACCAACGAGCGGGTCCAGGCGGCGATCGCCGACCGCCTCGGCTGGCTCGACGCTCCCGCCCATTTCGGCGAGCAGGTCGCCGCCCTCGAGGGCTTCGGCGAGGGAGTCCGGGACGCTGGGTTCACGACCGCGGTCGTCGGTGGGATGGGCGGCAGCTCCCTGGCGCCGGACGTGTTCCACCGGACGTTCGGGACGGCCGACGGTTGGCTCGATCTGCGCGTCCTCGACTCGACGGATCCGGCGGCCGTGGCCGCGACCGTCGACGACCTGGACCCGCTCGCAACCCTGTGGATCGTCGCCAGCAAGTCGGGGACGACGACCGAGCCGCTCGCCTTCCAGGCGGATGCCTGGGACCGCGCAGAGCGCGCCCTGCGCAGCCACCACGCGCCACGCAACGAGCACGCCGCCGAGCTGATGATCGCGATCACCGACCCGGGCAAGAGCGTCGAGGCGATCCCCCATCACGACAACCTGCGCGAGGTCTTCCTCAACCCGCCCGACATCGGCGGACGCTATTCCGCCTTGACGTACGTCGGGCTCGTCCCCGCGAGCCTGATCGGCCTCGACCTCGACCCGCTCCTCGCGTCCGCTCAGGCCATGGCGGGCGCCTGCCACGATCCCGAGCCGACCAGCAACCCCGGCGTCAGCCTCGGGCTTGCGATCGGGACGCTTGCGGTCGCCGGCCGGGACAAGCTGACGTTCATCGCGGATCCATCGATCGAGAGCTTCGGCTCGTGGGCCGAGCAGCTCATCGCCGAGAGCACCGGCAAGCACGGCACCGGGATCATCCCGATCGACCGCGAGCCGCTCGGCGACATCTCGGCCTATGGCAGCGATCGGGTCTTCGTCCGCCTCTCGATCGCCGGCGACGAGCAGCCCGCCGGCGATGCGCTCGTCGATGCCGCTGCGGCAGCCGGCCACCCGGTGATCCGGATCGGCCTCGCCGACCCGATCGACATCGGCGCCGAGGCCTTCCGCTGGGAGTTCGCGACGGCCGTCGCGGGCGCGGTCCTCGGGATCGACCCGTTCGACCAGCCGAACGTCGAGGAGGCCAAGGACCTGACCCGCAAGGTGCTCGCCGCGGCCGAGTCGGGCGCGAAGCCCGCGCCGCCCCCGCCGGCCCTCGTCGTCGACAACGCGAACGGCCTGACGCTCCACGGCGACGCCAGCCTGCGCCTGACGGCGGGCGACGGGACGCTCGTCGGCGAGCTTGCCCGCCACATCGCCCGGCGGAAGGCGAACGCCTACCTCGCGCTCCAGGCGTTCATCGAGCCGACCGACGCGACCGCTGCGGGCCTGAGCCGCATCCGCGCCCTCCTCCGGGACGCGACCCGCTGCGCCACGACCGCCGGGTTCGGGCCGCGCTTCCTCCACTCGACCGGCCAGCTCCACAAGGGCGGCACGCCGAGTGGCTGGTTCCTCCAGCTCACCGCCGATCACCCCGTCGACCGGCCGATCCCCGGCTGGCCCTACACGTTCGGGCGCCTGATCGACGCCCAGGCGGAGGGCGATTTCGCCGCGATCGAGTCGCACGAGCTGCCGATCCTGCGCGTCCACCTGGCCGACCCGGAGCGCGGGCTGGCCGCCCTCGAAGCTGCCCTGCACGAGGCGCTCGCGCCGACCTGAGCGCGGGCATCCAGCGCGACCCGGACGGTCGCCGCCATCACGTCACGGAGGGTCAACCGCGATGCGGATCGGGTTCGTCGGTCTCGGTCGGATGGGCGCCAACATGGTCCGCCGCCTCCTGAAGGACGGCCACGAGGTCGTCGCCTACAACCGGACGCCGGAGAAGACGAAGGAGATCGCCGGCGAGGGCGCGCTGGGCGCGTTCTCGATCGCCGAGCTCGTCTCGAAGCTCGAGAAGCCGCGCGCCGTCTGGATCATGGTCCCGGCCGGAGACGCGACGGAGGCCCAGATCGAGGAGCTGATGGAGCACCTCGAGCCGGGCGACACGATCATCGACGGCGGCAACACCAACTTCCACGACGACCAGCGCCGCCACGCCACGCTGGCCGAGAAGGGCGTCAACTACGTCGACGCCGGCACCTCCGGCGGGATCTGGGGCCTCCAGGTCGGCTACTGCCTGATGGTCGGCGGCGAGGAGGCGGTCGTGAAGCCGCTCGAGCCGGTATTCACCACGCTCGCGCCAAAGGGCGGCTACCTCCACGTCGGCGGTCCGGGT
>Ga0157379_10003841_pt1 | contig 12805 bp, 8 predicted proteins | sample S25metaG_FD_121802 | JGI IMG/M metagenome (GOLD analysis project Ga0157379, IMG submission 121802) | Switchgrass rhizosphere microbial communities from Kellogg Biological Station, Michigan, USA - S2-5 metaG | ecosystem: Host-associated > Plants > Roots > Rhizosphere > Soil | place: USA: Michigan... | reverse complement strand
TTGGTGGAAAGGGAGGGACTCGAACCCTCGACCCCGGCATTATGAGGAAAGAGCCCGGCCAAGAGAACCCGTGAAATCAATAGCTTACAAACGTGCGTGTTTCGGATGTGTCCGTTTCAGGCCGTTTAAGATCAGTTACTTGCTGAATGCGACCGCAGACTTTCCGTCATACCATCCTTCACTTGACTCACGGTAGGGTCGGCTCGTCATCCACAGAATCGAACCGCTACGCCGCAGAATGTCCGACAGAGGGTCCAACGGCATGTTCCGAATGCTCGAACGCTCGCGAATATATTGCGAACTTTACGGCGTGCAAGATTCGGATCTAGGGGTGCTAAAAAGAGAACGGGATCGTCCCTGCTGTCATTCGACTCCCGCCGCGAAGTCCTAACTTGAACGCGTTCGCTGAACGCTTCGTGCGTTCAGTCAAGTCGGAGTGTTTGAACCGAATGATCTTTTTCGGACAGGCATCGCTTTCAACACGCAGTCCGGCAGTACAGATGCATCACTGTGAACGTAACCATCAAGGGCTCGACAACCGACTGCTGCGGCCCATTGCCACGGATTTCGAGGCAGTGTGAATATCAAACGGCGTGAGCGACTCGGAGGAATGCTCAGCTACTATCACCGCCAAGGCGCATTACGGGCGCCCGACTGAGATTCTGGACATTACGGGCCCACCTATTGAGGATCCGGTGATCCTGGCAATCTCCTGTGAGCGATGCGGTCGGCCTGATAGGAGCCGAGCCACAGCTCGTTGCCAATGACGACGGCAGCCGAGACGCCATTGAAATCCGCGTTCGGTTCAGAATAGGCGAGCAGCCTGAAGGTCATGGTCCGCGGATCGAGCTGGGCCACTGTATAGCCTCGATGGCAGCGCATATCATCTGCCTTACCGTTGACAATCTTGCGCGTGCCGCCGCAGGCAGGCTCGTCGACTTGCATTCCCGCCAGCAGCAGGCGGCCGCTATCCCAATGTATGTTGTCTGGCATGAAACCCGGGGCCACCGCCTTTCGAATGGGCCGCCCTGGATGCGCTCGTGAGAACACGAAGATCGCGTGCCAACCGAACGCGACCACATAGAATTCCTTGCCGTCGGGAGACGTCTCGAGGCCGTTGTTTCCGGGTAACTCGGTCCCACGGATCAACTTTAATTCCTTCATACCTGGCTTCCATTCGAGTACGCCGCCGGTCCTCTGCCCTCTCACGAAGTCAGTTATCGTCGTTCCGGGTCGCGTCAGCACGGTTGCGAGAATGGCGCCGTCCCGAAATGCAGCGACGCTGTTGGCTGCCATACCCTCAGGTAACAAGACACAGCCTTTCCAGGTCAGTGCCGGCTCCGGACGATCCGCAGCGACGGCGAAGATTTCGATGCTCTCACGGCCGCCGTGATTGACCACGTACAAGGTGTACCGGCCAGCCCGATCGGCCTGGAGGTTGATTCCATGCGCACTGAACAGATCGGGATCGGGGGCGGTTGTGCACTCGGGATACCTGCCCGCATCAGGTTGAATTTGCTCCTGTTCGCCCGTGTACCAGCGGTGCAACGCATCTGTTCGAGTATCGACCAGTTTTAGCCCCGAGCCGTTGCTGAACCCACTCGCGATCAGCCACGGCGTTTCAGGGATATGTGCCAGGTCTTCGGGATGTTCCGCTCCACAGACAAAATGCAGTTCCCCCGAAGGCGCACAGACTGCTGGCGGCAGTCCTGCTGCAGCCGCGGCGCGAGCCGCAGCTGCACAGAACAGGATCATGACTGCGATGCTGCGCGGGCTCATCGTCAGCCCGACACCGTCACCGTGATCACAACGTCAAACGGATCCCGACATAGTATGAGCGGCCTATCACGTCGAATACGCTGGCGTCCGTACTGAACTGAGAGCTGGAAACCAGCACCGGGCCATGATTTCCCAGGTTGGTGATCCCGGCCCGTAGCTGCCATTCCTTGTTGATCTCGTACGACCCCAGCAAATCCACCAAGGTGTACGCGGGCACGCCGACACCTCGGTTAGCGGGGGTAGTCACCGCCGTCACATCCTGCATCGCATTCTGGTATTTCCAGCGCAACGACACCGTCGCTCCTCCTTGCGCGTAGCCAAGCGTGGTGACAGCCTTCCACTTCGGAAAGCTATTGCTCGAGTAGTAGTTCTGGGAGATCGTGTTCGTGCCTGCATAGTCCTGGAACGGTGATCCCGGCAGAGTCTGCACGGAGTAGCCGTGCAGATAACCCACTCCGGTGTTGGCAAAGACGCGCGCCGCCCCCCACTCGAGCCCGAGATCGGCCAAGGGCAGGCTCCACGCCACCTGCAGGTCCACACCATCGGTCTTGAGTCCACCCAGATTCAGGTACGGGGTGTCAATCAGCTGCAGCAGGCCGTTCGTATCTCGATGCAACAGCTGGCAGAATTCGTTTGCGGCCGAAAAATCCGGGTTGGAGCCATCCAGGTTGTAGCACTTGCTCAGCGCAGACAAACCGGGTACGACCGAGATTACTTTGCTGATCTTGATGTTGTAGTAGTCAAGGGATACCGACAGGTTACTCAGCAGCGCCGATGCGCCATGCGGCGTCCAGGAAAAGCCGAAATTATAGGTATCGGCCGTCTCCGGCTGCAGTTTCGAATTTCCGTGCGCATCCGCCGCGGTCGCCGTCGTCGGAAACGTATAGCTATCGATGACTGCGGCCGGAATACCCTGAGCGAGACACAATGCCCTGACGGACGAACCATTCGACCCCGTCCGGGCACTCGAGCGGACGTCGCACGGATAGCCGAGCGCGGCAGGGGGAGTTCCGAAGGCGATCTGCGATCCGGTATCTGCGGAGAACAGCTCGCCAATGTTGGGAGCACGGACCGCCCGCTGATAGCCACCTCTCACGAGAAAGCTCCGGACCGGTGTCCACTTCAGATCGGCCTCGTAGCTGTTGACACCGCCCGATGTCGTGTAGTCCGAGTGCCGGAATGCGGCACCCAGGCTCAGCTTCTGGATGAGCGGCAGATCACTGAGGAGCGGCACATCGATCTGAGCAGCGAGCTCCTTCACGCCGATCGCACCCTGGGATGGTTTTGAGGCAATCACCGCCTCGATGTTCTGGCTCGCGAGGTTCGAATCCGGGCTGTAGTTGTAAGTGTTGCGGCGGAAGTCCGCCAGCAGCGCTGCGACGACCTCTCCTGCCGGCAGGGAGAACAGCTGGCCTTGCAGCGTGCCCTGCATGTTCGTCTGGGTAAGCCGCTCGGTGCTGTGGGCCGTGGTCGTCATGTAACCCTGGCAGGCGGAGGAGATCCGCGAGCTGTTCGCCAGCCCGAATGGATCGAAACCACCCGCGCACAGCGAGTTGCCCCCATCCGCCGCATTGAGCAGGTTCTGCACCTGGCTCTTCAGGACGGCATTGAAGTTGGATTGCAGGTGATCGGTCGTGTCGTACGACGCAAAGACATCCCAGGTCCAGTCCTTGACGGGCAGGCTGCCGCGCAGGCCCCCCAGGTACTGCGCCGTCGTATAGCTCTCATCCCACGATTTGACCGGAAGACCCACATACCGACCATTCCAGGTGAATGCGGCCGTGGGATTGGACCGTGCCGCCAGCAGCGTCTTCAGATCCGCGGGTATGAACGGATTTGTCACCGGAATGGTCGTCAGGCTGCCGAACTGCGTAAGACTGCGGCCGCTGCTGGTCGTTACGGTCGAATCGACGTATAGGAGCTGGCCGTAAACCGTCACATTCGGAGCAAGTTGATAGTCAACCTTGCTGAACACCGATTTGCGGTCCATGGGACTTTCGATGATGGTTTGCGGACCCACCGGCATGCGCACGTTGCCGCCGAGGATGGCATAGGGGTTGCTGGTCGGCCCCTTGTAGTTCACCGCGCCGGTCTGGGTGAACAGCGTGCCGTCGTCATTGAAGCCGAGGTTCAGTGTGTTGGCGACGGGCGTGGCCACGCCGTAGCCGGTGAAAAGTGTTTTGACAGCGGCTGGGTTTGGCAAGTTGGTGGGAGAAGGCACGAACGTGCCCTGGCCGATGAAGGACGAGGGTGTCACCAGGTTGAAGAACCCGCGTTGCGAACCGGACAGCGTCTGCCTGTAGGTGTAGCCCAACGAGAGCAGCGCATGACCGCGGTCCCCCGCGAACTTCGTTCCAAACGCCGTGGAGCCGGCAAACTGCCCGTAGTCACTCTTCACGGAGTTACCATACTGCAGGTCTGTTGTCATACCTTCGAAATTGCTTAGCGTAATGAAGTTCACCACGCCCGACATCGCGTCCGACCCATAAACCGCGGACGCTCCACCCGTGATGGTCTGGACGCTCGATAGAATCGATTCCGGGATGAAGTTGATGTCGACATCGCCGAAGATATCCGCCAGTGGCAGCCTGCGCCCGTCCAGCAGCACCAGGTTGCGATTTGAGCCCAGCGCATGCAGATTGACCGTCGCGTGACCACCGGTCCCCTGCCCTCCGTTCGCCGACGTTCCGGCCGCCGAGAACTGCGGCATCGCATTCAGTGCCGACTCGATCGAAACCGAGCCGCTCTGGCGCAAGTCATCTGCGGTCGTGATGACGATCGGACTGGATGAAACGTGATTTGGATCGGTAATCAACGAGCCGGTGACCACCACCTCGGCGAGCTCGTTGGATGCGGGAGTGGTCTCCTCCGCTGCCCGTGCCGCTGCACTGGCCAGCAGTATGGCCGCAACGCAAGTCCCGACTCGCGCGCTGGCTGCATGCTCGCGCGCCTTGGGATATCTGCCGGAATTCATGTTGTACCCCCTTTTCAAAGTCAGTCGGCGCGCTGCCGAGCCGTCGGCGCACGCAGGCCGAACGGCATGTGCGCCGTGGCCATGAAATTCATCCTTGCCGTCTGCAGTTGGAGCACCTTGACCGCGCTGCCAAACTCCACCAGGCGCTCCTTGTCGAGTTGGTAGGCCGGCCACGGAACTGCGGCGGTAGCCGGGCTACCAGAGCGGGCAAAGGCGACGATGCAATCTGCCATCTGGTCGGCGAGCTCACGGTCGTAGCCAGTCCAATTACGGGTCGCGCGGAACAGATTGAGCGCATCCAGTGTCTGGAGAAAGAACGGCACTTCGCTCGCGTGATACGCGCCTGCCTTTGCCGGATCGTGGTCGGAGAACTCGACACCGGGCGTGTATGGATGAGGGTGCGAATAGACATACACAAAGACATCCGCCTTGGCGGCCGCCTTGTGAGCCCGCGCCCACCTGCGCATGACGGTCGCCATACCACCATCGCGCACCGCGTCAGCTGCAACGCGACCCACATCGGCCTGAGCTGCAGGCCGGTAGAGTTTGAGAAATTCATCGATCCGGTCGGGGAATTCCCGCGCGGCCGTCAGGCGGAACTGCTCAATCGTCGTCGCAGTCATGAGCTCGTTCCAGCTCTCGTCACGGGCAAACCCGAGGACCAGCGGAATATCGAGCGCCTTGCCGCTCGCAACGCGCTCCAGCGCCTTTGCAGGGAGGAAGAATCCGTCCACGATCGGGCGCACCTGAAGGCTGCCACCGCATCCCTCACTGCACTGATTCTGGATCGCGAGCAGCTTGTCGGCCGGCAGCCGGCGCATCTCGCCCAGGGAAGCCACTTTCAATGCGGCCTGGTACTCGAGGCCAATCTGCTCGCCCTCTTGCAGCGTGGGTGCTGGAGGCCCCAGACCGGGTCCCCCACTCATTCCCATTGCGTGCCGGAATAAACCGGCGCTCAACGGACTCGCCTGCAGACTGAGTACCGACATGGACCCGGCCGATTGGCCCATGATCGTGACATTCGCCGAATCGCCGCCGAACGCAGCGATGTTGCGCTGGACCCAGTGCAAGGCCGCAACCTGGTCGAGATGTCCATAGTTGCCCGAAGAGTGGTGTGGACTCTCGGCGGTCAACTGCGGATGAGCCATGAATCCAAATATGCCCAACCGATAGTTGAAACTGACGAACACGACACCCTTACGGGCCAGCATCTCGCCGTCGTAGTTCGCCATGCCGCTCGAGCCGATCGTGAAGCCACCGCCGTGGATCCACACGAGGACCGGACGCTTCACCTGCCCGGATGAATCCGTCGCGGCGCTGGCGGGTGGTGTCCACACATTTACATACAGGCAATCCTCGGTGGTGGCTTCTTCTCCAAAGTAGTGATTGATATCATGAGCGCGCAGATTCTGGATGCACTCCGGTGACTTGCGATCGGCGTTGAACGTCCCCTGCCAGCTCTGCACCGGTTGCGGCTCGCGCCAACGCAAGTCCCGCACAGGCGGGGCGGCGTATGGCATTCCAAAGTAAGCGCGAACACCGGATGCGAGCTGTTTGCCGGCGACGGCGCCACTGTCGATGTGGACGGGATCACCGGCTATCGAGTGCCCGATGACCTGCGGCCACTCATCCGCAAGCAACACGCCACTGGCGCTCAGCCAGGCCATGGCTGCGACGATCAGAGCCGTTAACCTAGCGGCTTGCATCGTCAACCCTCGGAGGCTTTGATCCGATGGTCGCATCAATGAACTCGAATACTGCAGTCAACGCTGCGCGGCTGGCCCTCTGCGTATCGGCCGGCGTCTTGCCGATGAAACTGTGATCGACACCCGGAATGAGCAACAGTTTGGCAGCCACACCCGCGGCACGCAGTTTGTCGTACATCTCCTGTGACTGTTTGACAGGAACTGTCTTGTCGGCACTCCCGTGCACGAGCAACATGGGAGGATCGTCATGATCGATGTAGGTGACGGGACTCGCAGCGGAGACGACCTCCGGCGCGCAGGAGGAGATTGTGCAGCCGAGATAAGGGGTATCGGCTGAGCCCGAGCGCCCGAGAATCACGGGTGAGTTGGGATCGCGCTGCGCTGCCAGCGTGCTGAAATCAAAGATTCCGTACCAGGTCACGGCGGCCTGCACGCAATCGGATTCGGCGACCGCGGCGGGTGTGCCCGCCGCTGCTGCGCGCACCGCGGCCCCGGCCGGCACTGACGGGCTCGGAGGATTCGCGCCCACACTTTCCGCGACGGCCGGCTCCAACTTCGCTACGCCGCAGGAGGTCGCCGCGAGAGCAGCCAGCTGTCCGCCTGCCGAAGCGCCCCAAATCAAGCTGCGACTCTTGTCGATGCCGTAGGATGATGCGTGAGTACGTAGCCAGCGGATCGCAGCCTTGACGTCCTGCTCGGCCGCCGGAAAGCGCGCCTCTGCGCTGAGCCGGTACTCCACGGAGGCCACCACGTACCCCCGGGCAGCAAGCGAAGCAAGTACATCGGGCCAACTCGAAAATGCTCCAGATTGGCGCGTATGTCCGCTCTGCCAGCCGCCGCCGTGTACATACACGACGAACGGATGCACGGTGCTGACCTGTTTGTCGCCAGGACGATACAGATCCAGATGCAGCGGCCGATACCCTGGAATGACCGCATAGACGAGATCCGGAATTCCTACAACGCCACTGGCAAACTCGACACGGCGCTCCGGGTAGCGATCCTCCGGAACAGGCTGGGCGGCGATGGCAGGTTCCGTTGGAGCGCCGGCGCAGGGCTGACAGCACGCCACGGCAACCGCCAGCAAGGCAAGCCCGCATGGGAGCACGTGTCGCGTAAGTGCGCGCCAGGCCATTGTATTTCCCCCTCGAGAAGCGGCTGAGCGGGCACAAACCGCTTGCGGTGTTACCCTTTACCCAACCAATCGGTCTGCCGTATGATTAACTATCTAGTTAATCCGTGTCAACGGCTGGCGGAGCGCTCAGCTCATCGTGGGGGTAATGTCAGCAATGATGGAGTCGTGCGCATCGCCATGAAGATTGATACTCGCCCGTCCTGCCTCGTCGGGTTGGTCGGCAAGGGCATCCTGCGGTCGAAATCTCCAGCAATGCACCAGCAGGAAGCCGACGCTCTCGGGATCCGCTGCGTGTACCGGCTGATAGATCTGAGCGTCCTGAAGTTAGGCCTGGAGGACCTGCCACGCGTGCTCGACAGCGCGGAGCTGATGGGATTCAACGGGCTGAACATAACTCATCCATGCAAGCAAGCCGTGATTCCGCTCCTGCACGAATTGAGCGAAGACGCGCGTGCCATCGGGGCGGTGAACACCGTCCGCTTTTCGCAAGGCAAGCGGTTGGGATTCAACACTGACGCCGCGGGTTTCGCGACGAGCCTGCAACGAGGATTGCCGGACATTCCGCTGGCGCAGGTCGTCCAGTTGGGCGCGGGAGGTGCCGGCGCTGCTACCGCGTATGCATTACTTAAGCTCGGTGTCGCACGATTATCCATCTTCGACATCGACCGCAACCGGTCCAGTGCACTGGTAAATAATCTCGCGGCGATTTTTGGATCTGCGCGAATCCAGGTAGCCGACGACCTCCCCGTGGCGGTCCGCAATGCCGACGGTCTGGTGCACGCCACACCCGTGGGCACACGCGAGCACCCTGGAATGCCATTGCCCGAAAGTCTTTTGCGTCCCCAGTTGTGGGTCACCGAGATCGTCTACTTCCCCCTCGAAACGCAGCTCTTGCGCAAAGCACGCTCGATCGGATGCCGAACGCTGGATGGCGGAGGGATGGCAGTCTTTCAGGCGGGTGCAGCTTTCGAGATTTTTACGGGTCAGAAGGCGGATGGGGAGCGGATGCTGCGTCATTTCGGCAGCATTCCCGGCGACTGATCCGGCTGCCGGAACGGATTGCGGACGGGGGTTTCGCATTTGGTACGCCGCTTCGGTACGCTAGCGGCCATGGCGCATCGAGCTCAAACAAAGGCGGCCGTTTCCGCGGTACGGCGTGTCGGCAAGCCAGTGGCGGCCGCGGACAGGGACGCGGATGCCACCCGGGCGGAGATTCTCTCCGTTGCCACAGAGGAGTTTGCGTCCAAGGGACTCAGCGGCAGCCGCGTCGATGAAATCGCTGAGCGCACTCACACTGTCAAGCGGATGATCTATTACTACTTCGGCAGCAAGGAAGGCCTGTACCGGGCCGTGCTCGAGCATGCCTACGATCACATCCGCACGATCGAATCCGACCTCGACCTGGACTACCTGCCAGCCAGGCAAGCCCTGCGCCGGCTCGTGCAGGTGACGTTCGATTATCACAACAAGCATCCCGAATTCGTGCGCCTGGTGATGAATGAGAACATTCACAAAGGCGCTCACGTCGGCCACCTTTCGAACATCAAGGAACGCAACCGTACCGTCATTGCAACCTTGAGCAAATTGATAGACCGAGGCACGAGCTCGGGAGAGTTCCGTCCGGGCATCGACCCGATCGAGCTGCACATGTCGATCAGCGCCCTCTGCTTCTACAACGTATCCAACCGGTACACGTTCTCGACCATCTTCGGCCGCGACATGACATCGCCCAAGGCCGCAGCCGCACGGCGCGAAGTCGTGGGTGACATCATCGAAAAGTGGTGCCGGGCCGAAGACTGAGCACCGGCGTCCCGCTCGAGGAGCGTTGCATCGTATAATTAACGATCTAGTGAGTTACTACGCCCTTTCGGCATATACTGGCGGCCATGATGAGCAAAAGCCCCGGCATCGAGGCGGCCTCCGTGGTGGGCTCGCAGACCAGGCCTACCCGCGCCCGCCTGTTGATTCTCGGGTTGATCACCCTGGGTACGTTGATCAACTACCTCGACCGCACCGTCATGAGCGTTGCCGCTCCCTTCCTGGCCAGGGATCTCGGGCTCGACTATGCGGTGTTGGGAGTGGCGTTCTCTGCATTCTCCTGGTCGTATGCCGCAGCGCAGATCCCCGGCGGGATTCTTCTCGATCGGCTCGGGGTCCGGCTCACTTACTTCCTGTCCGTCACATGTTGGTCGATTTGCACTGCCTCGCAGGGCCTGGCCACGAGCCTGGGAACACTGGTGAGCGCCCGCCTGGCACTCGGCGCAGCCGAAGCACCTGCCTACCCCTGCAACAGCCGCGTGCTGGGTACCTGGTTTCCGCAAGAGGAGCGCGCACGTGCCACGGGCGTTTACGCGACAGGCCAGTATTTCGGCCTCGCTTTCCTCAGCCCCGTGCTCTTCTGGATCAGCTCCACCTTGGGATGGCGAACATTATTCCTGTTGGTCGGTGGCGTCGGCGTGTTATTCGGCTTGATCTGGTACGCCGCCTATCGCGACCCGCACGCCAGCCTGCAAGTAAACCAGGCGGAGTTGGACCATATTGGCGCCGGCGGCGGCCTGGGAGATCGCACAGCGCCGATGCACTTCAGTTGGCGGAACCTTGGATTCCTGCTCAGCCGGCGCCAGGTGGTGGGCGCTTCGATCGGGCAATTCGCCAGTAATTGCACGCTCGTTTTTTTTCTCACCTGGTTTCCAACCTACCTGGCAACGGAACGGCACATGGGGTGGGTCAAGGTCGGATTCTTCGCCGTGCTGCCCTTCATCTCGGCCACCGTGGGCGTGATATCGGGTGGCGTACTGTCCGACCTGCTTCTGCGGCACACCGGGTCGGCAAACATCGCGCGCAAGCTGCCCATTGTCTGTGGACTGATGCTGGCCTCAGCTATCGTGATCGCCAATTTCCTCGAGCGCGACTCCTTCGTCATTGCAGTCATGTCACTGGCATTTTTTGGACAGGGCATGTGCAACCTGGGTTGGACGCTGATTACCGACGTAGCGCCAAAGCAGTTGATGGGTTTGACGGCGGGTCTTTTCAACTTGTGCGCCAACCTGGCGGGCATCGTGACACCGCTCGTCGTCGGTCTGGTGGTCTCCGCCACGGGGTCGTTCGTGTGGGCGCTGGGGTTTATAGGGTTGGTCGCCGCAGGCGGAGCGCTCTCGTACATTTTTCTACTGGGTGATGTGAGGCGCTTGGAGTTGAGGCCGACTTAGGAGTCGCGTGCATCATGTTTACGTCGATCGCAACGGTCTCGATCAGCGGAACCCTCGAGCTGAAGCTGCGTGCTATCTCGCAGGCGGGGTTCGATGGGGTGGAGATCTTCGAGAACGACTTGCTCACCGCGCAGAAGTCGCCGCGCGAAATCGGCACGCTCATGCGGGATCTCGGCCTGAAATGCACGGTATTCCAGCCCTTCCGCGACTTCGAGGGAATGCCCGACAATCTGCGGCCACGAATTTTCGAGCGCCTGGAGCGCAAGTTCGATCTCATGAAGGAGCTCGGCACGGACCTGTTGCTCGTATGCTCGAACGCCTCGCCCATATCGCTGGGCGACCGCGACCGCATCACGGCCGACCTGCGCGAGCTGGGAGAGCGCGCAGCAAAGAGAGGGCTGCGAGTTGGCTACGAAGCGCTTGCCTGGGGGAGACATGTGTCGGATCACCGCGATGCATGGTCCATCGTTCGCGACGTAAATCATCCGGCAATCGGCCTGATCCTCGACAGCTTCCACTCTCTGGCACGCGCTATCCCGAACGAGAGCCTGCGCGACGTCGACCCGTCGCGGATCTTCATCGTTCAGCTCGCCGATGCCCCACAGCTACAGATGGACTATCTGTCCTGGAGCCGCCATTTTCGCAACCTGCCCGGACAAGGGGACTTGCCGGTTGCAGACTTTGTATCCACGCTGCTGCAACAGGGCTACCAGGGCAGCTTTTCGCTCGAAATCTTCAATGACCGGTTCCGTTCCAGTTCTGCCTCGGCCGTGGCCCTCGATGCCCATCGCTCACTGACTTTCTTGTACGACCAAGTCGCAAGGCAGCTCGCGCCTCGCCTCGGCGTCGATCTGCCGCCGCGTGCCCGCGTCAGGGGAGTCGAATTCGTGGAATTCGCGGCGGATGAGGCGGAAGTCGAGCAGCTCGAGAAGATGTTCGTTGCGCTGGGTTTCAAGCGCGCCGGCAAGCACCGGAGCAAGAACGTGACCCGCTGGAGACAAAATGGCATCAACTTCGTGTTGAACAGCGAGCCGGAGAGCTTCGCGCGTGCCTACGACAGCATGCACGGCGCCTCCGTGTGCGCGCTCTGTCTGAGCGTGGAGAACGTAACGAGTGCCCTGAAGCGCGCCGAGGGACTGCAGATCGGCCAATTCACCCAACCTATCGGGCCCGAAGAGATGCCAATCCCTTGTGTATATGGTGTCGGTGGCAGCCTTCTTTATTTTATGGAAGCAGGCTCCGAAAACGAGGTGTGGGATACCGACTTCGTGCCTGACGTGCGCGGCTCATCCAGCCACGGTGCTGGCCTGTTGCGCGTCGATCACGTCGCCCAGACAATGCAACACGAAGAGATGCTCTCCTGGCTTCTGTACTACGTGTCGCTCTTCGATGTATCCAAAGCGCCATTGCTGCAGATCGCCGACCCACTGGGCCTCGTACAGACACAGTCAATCGAGTCTGCCGAAGGGGGCCTGCGAATCACACTCAACGGCTCTGCGAGCCCCCAGACCCTGTCCGCCCGCTTCCTTCAAGGGTTTCATGGTGCGGGGGTGCAGCACATTGCGCTGGCGACCGCAGACATCATCGCCACTGCCAAGAAGCTGCGCGAGCTAGGTTTGGCGACTCTGCCGATCCCCCATAACTATTACGAGGATGTCGAGGCGCGATTCGGGCTCGATCAGGACGCGCTGCGGCAGCTGGAACAATTCAACATCCTGTATGATCGGGACAACGACGGCGAGTACTTCCAGCTGATCTCGCGGGCGTTCGCCAAGCGCTTTTTCTTCGAGATCGTGGAGCGTCGCGGGTATCGGGGATACGGAGCGAACAATGCCGCCATCCGACTTGCCGCACAGTCGCGCTATCGGAACGACCTCGACACCGGCTCTGTCGTGCCGCCATGACAAGGTGCGTGAGAAACAATTCCCACGTTCGACTTCTCGAGCCCGTGTGTCGAGTAAGTCAACATGGGCGCCGTGATCGATTCGCATGACGCGCATTC
>Ga0157379_10003840_pt1 | contig 12805 bp, 14 predicted proteins | sample S25metaG_FD_121802 | JGI IMG/M metagenome (GOLD analysis project Ga0157379, IMG submission 121802) | Switchgrass rhizosphere microbial communities from Kellogg Biological Station, Michigan, USA - S2-5 metaG | ecosystem: Host-associated > Plants > Roots > Rhizosphere > Soil | place: USA... | reverse complement strand
TCGCCAGGAAGCCCCGGTGGTCTGCCCGCCGGGGCTTCTTGATTTGTAAGGCTAGGTGGCAGAGTGGTCATGCAGCGGCCTGCAAAGCCGTCTACGCCGGTTCGATTCCGACCCTAGCCTCCAGCCGACCCCGTCCCGGGGTGTCACGTGAAGTCTGGCGACGTCACGAAAACCCCTTAAATTCCCGCGAAAAGCTACGTGCTGAGCCTTGGCTGAGTCCGTTGACAGCTTAGCACGGGCAGGGGTACATGCTAGGGGTACCTCGCACCCTGCGAGTTGAGATACCCCAGTCGATGCCGATACTCACGGAGATCCGCATACGCGCGGCCAGGCCGAAGGAACGGGCTTACAAGCTGTTTGATCTGCGCGGGCTGTTCATGCTCGTGACCCCTACCGGTGGCCGGCTTTGGCGGTTCAAGTACCGGATGAATGGGGTAGAAAAGCTGCTGACGCTGGGGAAGTACCCCGATGTGTCGTTGAAGCGCGCTCGCGACAAGCGGGATGACGCGCGGAAGCTGGTGGCGGACAACGTCGATCCAAGCGTGAAGCGGCAGGCCGAGCGCCATGCCGCGGCTGATACGTTCGGGGCTATCGCTACGGAGTGGCTCAACCTGCACAAGGCCACTTGGGCTGATGAGACGATTTCGATTCTGGAGGGTCGGGTGAAGGCGTATCTGATGCCGTACCTGGGGCGCCGACCGGTCGCTGCTGTCACGGCGCAGGAGCTGCTGGGCGTCCTGCGGCGCGTGGAGGCACGGGGGCGGAATGAAACGGCACATCGCGTGCGGTCGCTTGCCGGGCGAATTCTACGATTCGCCGTCGCTACTGGTCGCGCGACGCATGACGTTGCAGCGGATCTCAAAGACGCACTTGCGCCTGTTGCATCCCGCAACTTTGCGTCGGTTACCGACCCGGTGAAAGTAGGGGAGTTGCTTCGCGCGATTGACGGGTACTCCGGGCAACCGATCACTGCGCTCGCTTTGAAGTTGGCTCCGCTTGTCTTTGTACGTCCTGGCGAATTGCGTGGCGCCGAATGGTCTGAGTTTGATTTCGACAATAGTCAGTGGCGGATACCAGCATCGCGAATGAAGATGGGCGACTCACACATTGTGCCACTTTCGAGTCAAGCGGTTGAGATCTTGAAGGAGTTGGAGAGATTCACGGGGACGGGAAAGTACGTGTTTCCGTCGCTGCTGTCGCGCGATAGACCGATGTCGGAAAACACCATCAATGCCGCGCTCCGGCGGATGGGCTACAGCGGCGATGATCAGACGGGGCACGGGTTCCGTAGCATGGCTAGCACGCTGCTCAATGAGCAAGGATTTCCGCCGGACGTCATTGAGCTGCAGTTGGCGCATGTGGAGAGGAACAAGGTGAGGGCGGCGTACAACAAGGCGCAGCGGTTGGCGGAAAGGCGCGTGATGATGCAGGCATGGGCCGACTTATTGGATCAGCTTCGCGAGCGCGCTGGCAATCGGGCGGTATCCTCAGCTTAGAACCCAAAACAGAACAGCAGCTCGCAAAAACATGAAAGATTCCCAATTTCCATCGCTCGACACGGGGGCGCTCGACGGGCAAGGCGAAGCAAGCAGAGAATCAGAGAGTATCGCCGCTCCTGACGCGAATGAGATGCCCCTAACGGACTGGGTGCGTGAGTTGCTCGGTCGACGGTTAGACGAGTTCGCACGCGACCGCAATCCTGGCCGCCTGGCGTCGATCGTGATAGATGAGATCCGACGTCGGCGCGGGCCCGTGGCAGCGGAAGGGCTCTTGCCAACTACTCCGGCAGAGGTTGCACGGAGGAGGCTGGTTCTCTGTCTGGACAATACCGGATATGAGGCGTCGCTGGAGGTCAAAGCGGTTTACGTGGCTATACCGGATGCAGAGGCGGAGCGCGAGGGACTGGTGCGGGTGATTGACGAGACGGGTGAGGACTACCTCTATCGCGTAAAAAAGTTCTCGTTGATCCACGGCGTTTACGCTTCCTGATGCGACTTGTCCGTCGCCGCATTTAGGAATTCCTCGCGCGTCTGAAGACAAAGCGAGCTAGAGACCAGCGAGCCCGACGCAGGGCATCGCTGCGTACGGTCGGAAAATATCGTGGTCGGTTCGCTGCCGCAAAGGTCGATCGTGGCGAGCTCTATGATCGTCAACGTCTGGCAGCGCATGCAGGGCCGGGTGAACTATGACAGGGAACGAAGGGGAGTTCGGCATGGGACTGCGATTCAGAAAGCGACCGCATGAAGGACGGAGCCCCGCTTCGCCACCGATTTGTGAACGCGCAATGCCGGAAGAAGGTCGAGCTTCAGATGATCCTGAGCGGCACATCGCACCCAATATACGCCATTGACGTATATACTACTCTGGCGTAGACTCATCCATGCTTACCATCGCGGAGACAGTAGTCTTCAGTTCAATCTGGCCCAACTATTGGACGCCGGAGGAGTTTGGTGACTTCTGCGCCTGGCTTGCCCTGCATCCCGAGGCGGGCGACGTGGTTCCCGGCTCTGGCGGATGCCGAAAGGTCCGTTGGGTTATAGATGGGCGCGGTAAGCGGGGTGGCGTTCGCGTTATCTACTTCAATCGTTTTGCCGATGGCAAGATCTGGTTGATTACGATGTACGCGAAAAACGTTCGTGAAGACGTTGACGCGAAGACTTTGAACAAGCTCCGGGAGTCGCTCGATGGCAAAGCTCAGCGCAAAGGCACTGGCAAAGTACGAAGCTAGCCGAAATCTCGGAGAGGAGTTGTTGGCGGCGGCGCGCGAGATAAAGGCCGGCAAGGCGGCTCGCGAGCATCACATCAAGGTGCCTGAGATTCTCGAGGCACGTATGCGGACCGGGTTGTCACAGCAGAAGTTTGCAGACGTACTGGGGGTTTCCACTCGAACCCTGCAGGGGTGGGAGCAAGGACGTCGCACGCCATCGGGAGCTGCCCGTTCCCTGCTGACCATTGCCAAGCGGCGGCCGGAGGTACTGCGCGAACTCTTTGCGGAGTAAAGCCCTTACACGCTCACGAGTTAGGATCTTTGGCGCAGGTGTAGTCACTATTTAGGCATTGATCGGAATGTTCTTCCCCTCGTAAATGGACTTGCGGATATCTTGTGCAACCTCCAATACCTCGCGAGCGACATTCGGCTCCTCACCTTCATCTAGCTGAAGAGCAACGATCAGCGGCTCGAACTCTTCCCGCGAATTCGAATTGAGCAACGTTGCCAGGAGTTCTTTTGCCATTCCCTGTTTTGCAAGGTCGATGCAGAACTCTACAAAGTCGCTGAATGTGTCCGTGTCAACGTGGTCCATTAGCCATTGCAACTGCTCAAGTGATTCTTGCTGGCGCCCAGATCGGAACAGGACGGCACTCAATGTATGGCGGTAAGTCCATTCTTCCGCCGAATGTGCAACTACGTCCTTCGCCAAAGAAACCGCGGCTTCTATCAGTGCATTTGTAACGCCGGTTCTGTAGATACGCCAGGCGACGATATCGCGCGAAGAGTCCGTCTTTCCATCGCCCGTAACCACAAAACGCTCAATTTTCCTGACGCTGGACAAATCGTCCTGAAGGTCTAGCGTTATTATCAGTGTGTCGATGAGATTGCGGGTGAGAGCGCCTTTGTTGAGTGCGACAATCAACTGTTCAAAAGCAGCCTCTTTGTCATTCGCCGTGGAAAGATAGAACTTAGATAGCGCTATATGTGGCTCGGGGCTCCCTGGCAGTCTCTTCATGAACCCCTCGATCATCTGTCTGATCTCTGTGAGACTTTCTCTTGATTTAGCGACAGTCTCCACATAAGCATCCAACGCACAGACGCACTTCGGATTTTCGGCAATTGCTCGACGGTAACACTTGGAAGACTCCTCGTACTTTTCCGCCTTTACAAAATGATCACCGAGCACTTTCCACGGAGTGCAGTCCGTCGGTGCGATCTCAGTAGCCTTCCTTAAGGCAGCTTCGGCTTCTGTTTGACGATCGGATCGGTTGTCTAGATATGCGCCATAAGCCGTCCACAATTCTGGGTTCTTTGGGATGATTTCCAGAGCAGTGTCAAACGCCTTAGCAGCCTCCTCGGCCTTTCCCGGAGATGATGCCAACTGGCGGGCGAGATTGAGCCAGGCAAATCCGTTTCGTGGGCTCGTTATGGTCGCCTCGCGGAAGATTTCCTCCGCTCGCTCATGTTTATGAACTTGGTTGAGGTATTGAGCGAATGCAAAGCCTATTCGCCATTTGTTCTTCGGATCGACCGAAGCCATCGCAGCAGTGTACTCTGCCTCCATTTCCTCCTTCGGACGCCGAGAGATTGCGAGGGACCGGATCAAAGAAACCCATGCCCGAGTGTTACCCGGCTGTCTCTTCAAAATTGACCTGAATAGCTTCTCGGCTGTCGCGGGATCCGAGCGCTCATCGAGAGTAAATGCTGCCAGAGCACCCATATACCTGACGTCGTCCGGGGCGATTTCCAAAGCTCTCTTAAATGCTCTCTCCGCATCAAGGGAGTCTTTCCCGCGCCGCATAAGGAAAGTGCCGAGTGAATACCAAGCGTAGGCAGAGTTTGCATCCATCCCCGTTGCGGCTCTGAATGATTGTTCGGCAGATTCGAAGTCCGATAGCTCTTCTTGAGCGTCGGCCAACTCCACCCTGACATCGGCGTTGTCCAGTCCCTTGTCAATTGCGCTACGGAATGCATCGATTGCATCGCGATACTGACGCTGGGATCTCAGCATCAGTCCCCGGTAATACCATATATGCCCAAGCTGGCTATCAAGGTCCTCTGCTTTCTTCAGGAGGGATTCCGCTTTCTCATAGTCTCTGTCCCTGACTCCTACAGAGTAGCCCACTAACGCCCAAATCGGCGCATCCTGCTTCTGAAATAAATTGGCCTGATGCAAAATCCTTACGGCGTTGGCAACTCGATTCTCTTTGATCAAATCCAGAATTCGTTGATGAACGCTGGGCCTTCCATGCCGTCTACGACTGTCCACTCGAGGGCCCGAGTCCGATGTCGAATGTTCTAACTGTTTTGCAAAGTCCGGTGGCGTGAGCGATAGCAAGTGTGCCTGTTTGGTGGCATCGAAACGCGACATTATCTCTGCGAGCGCTGTGTAATGATCTTGTCTTGATTGCGGATCGAGAGTGCCGCATTCCTTCGCCAAGTCAGTTGCACGCTCGTAGAGCTGTTCAGTTTCGTAGTAAACCGTCATGAATTTGACTAGGGCGTAAACACGGGTGGAAGGTGCGCCACGTCTGCGCATTAGGTAGTAAAGATTGAACAATCGCTCTGACGCTTCCCAGTATTGGCCGCCTGCGCGTCGCTGCACGGCACCGCGAGACTTCAATCTACTCAGGTGTGCGCTAACCTGATTGACAGCCATCCTGGCCTCATTGGCAATATCACGGGTCGTGGCCGGGTCCCACTTTTCCAAAAGAGTAACGAAAACCTTTCGCTCCGCTGGGGGCAACGCGTCAAGTTGTGACTTAAAGTAATCCGTATACTGATCTATCAACGATGTGAGCTTCGCCATTAAGCTCACGAAAGAGTGCCCGACCGCGAACTCTCCAAGAATTGTAATTAGTCGAGGACTTCCTCCGGTCAAGATCTGAATCGGTCTCGTCTTGCGAATCCGCAATTTTTCGCGGGTTAACGAACTCCAGAGTGTGGTCACTTCTGAGAGAGATAGCGGACGCAATTCGTGGATTTTGAACTGCTGAAACAGCGCTTGATCGGCGTTCTGAATCTGATCGAACTTTCTCGTGGCTGTGGTTAGAAGCATTACCTCCGGGACATTGTGAAGCGCATGCCGGATCTCCCATCCCTCTTGGTCTGTCATCTGATCTTCGAGAATCATGTTGAGATTCTCGACAATCAGAAGAATCTTCTTGGAGATCTCATTTGCATGAGAGACTAGAATTCCAAGCGCGGTCTCCCTTAGTCGTACGTCATCTTTCTCCGCCTGCATCTCCTTGAATTGCTCCTTGAGATCTGCTCGCTCCAACTGCGATGCGAGATGAAACACACACTCGAGCCAAAACTCTCCGGCAGATGTAATTGTGTAGCTTTCCTCACCGAGTACGATTGGATACCAGCGCTCCTTGAATGTCGGATTGGTATGAAGTTCTGCTACCACACGTCGCGCAAGAGTTGATTTCCCAGACCCACGCGGTCCCATAATCAGTACATGCCTGTTGGAAGACGCGCGCGAATTCTCGGCTACGATGTCTAGAACGATCCGGAGGTCCTTGTGACGAACCACGAAGCTGTCAATGCTCGCCTGATCTGAGAGAAATCCCGGATTGTATTTGTACGCCATATGTAAGTCCCTTTAGATCGCAGGCGTGTAACCATGTCCGAATCGGTTCTTCCACCAGTCACGGACCAAATGGGAAACGTATATAAACTCTTTTCGGCTCTTCCGGAGGTATCCGTCATGTTCCAAGATCGCCAGCGTTTCTAGCAGATCCGTTCGCGTTGCTTTCAATATTGAGGCGATTGCAGCAGATGCAGCAGTAGTCAGTTGCCCGACGACGGCGGTTTCGGTCAATAAATGAAGAGCGAGTTCAAACAGGCGATCGTCGAGTACAAGACGAAGTCGCTCTTCCATGTGCATTAGCTCTGCATGCCCCCTTAGACCAGTCATTCGTTTTTCGTACACTTCATCAACTAAGGCTTGCGTAACGTCGCCTGACAAGTCGTCTAGCATGTATGCAGTCATGACGTGATCGAAATACATTTGAACATGGTGAGGAATTGAACACCCGAGTCTGCTAACCATATGTGCAGCAATGGATTCGGGGAGCGGGAACGACTTCTCACGTGCTAAGGCAAGGAGGCACGCTGTGGCAATATCGTCCTTCCATGGAGTTAATTCGAAGGCATGAAATGCGTTAATTGTTCCGCTTAGGCCGGCCGAGCGCAACACCGGCTCAAGTCCGATGGAGCCCGTCACTACAATGACCAAACTCCCCTTGTATCTGAGCGCGTTATCGCGCATCCAGGACATGAATTGATCTGCCTTGAGCTTTCTGGCGGCCAGATCGGTGGCGGGGTCCTTCAAGATGCGGTTCACAAGGATTGGTACCTCATCGAGGAAAAGCACCACTGGCTTTCCAGAGGAACGAGCTGCCGATGAGAGGACTGAAAGTAACTCGTCCCCTTTGTCGCGCCAGTTGTCGCCGCTAAGCGAGCTACGCAGCGTGACGGCGAGCTCGCTGAGCTTGATCGATTCCAACTTGTTTAAGAGATCTCCAAAGGTTCCAGCAGCCTTCATCCATATTGGCTTATGTGGTCGGCAGGCCAGCCCTAATTCAACAATGGCCTCTTCCGGGGATGCTGATTTTTGTAAATCAACGTGTAGCGCGATGATCTCCGCGCTCAACAAGCGGCCAGCCTCGCGCATGAAACTGGTCTTGCCTATCCTCCGAGGAGCAACCAGCAGCAAGCTCACCCCATCCAGCAGATACTCTCGGAATCGACTCATTTCCTTTTCGCGATCGAAGAAGCGATCGCCATCTACCCAATTGCCAAGTCCTTGCTTGAGCTTGCTGGATTGCATAAAATCCGACGCCAACAAATTTGTTGACGCTTTATCGCATGACAAGTCGTGCAGCGTCAACAAATTTGTTGACGTTAGTAACGTATTGATCTAGAAAGGATAGTTGTACAGATGTCGCGGGCGCGATTTTGCAAATCTAGCCATAGGAGAGTCCCGAGCTTCGTTGGCGCGTGCTCGCGCCGCCCCAGTTCGCGGCAAGATTCTGTCAAGGGAATCGAAGCTACGGCAATCGACTCCTTTTGTTAGAGACTTCAAATCTCTCGCGTGGCATGGACAGGAATACGGCTGCTGACACGCCAAATCGCTGGGCGAGCGCACCGGCCTGATCGTCGTTGATATGGCGCTTGCCCGTGAGTACGTGGGTTATGTTGGACGGCGAACCCAGTGCGCTCACGAGATCAGCTTGTCGTAGATGGTGCTGCTTCATGAGAAATCGAAGAGTCGCGGAGGGGCTAGCCTCGGGAATCCGGATAGTTCTTTCTTCGTAGTTTTCGACCAAAACCGTCAGAACATCGAGAAGTCCAACTAGTGTGTCAATCTCCTTGTCGCCGATCTCATCGATGACCTGGTTTAAGAATTCGATCATGGCACGGCAATGCCCCTTGCTATCGATCTCGCGCAGCTTGACAGGGAGTCGGGATTGAAATTCGAGCCATGCCTGGGTCCACTCGTCTGAGTCTCCGATAGAGTTAGAAGTCATAACGTCGATCTCGCATCTCCGATAGCAAGCGTTTCAGCCATGAAAAGCACACGCCCACGCGGGTTCAGCGCCTCGGTGGCCCTAGCGTGTGAATTCGTGTCGCTGACGCTGTCGCTGTATCAGCCGCGTTACTTCCTCAGATTTGGTACGCTGATGGTGAAGTACATAGTCTACTGCGAGTCGCTCGCGATCAGTAAGTACCTGCGGCAGATGTTTCGCGAAACGTCGCACCTCGCGGGCAAGAGTAGTTTCGCCTTGTTTGTCCAAGATGTCCGCAGCCGTGATCCATTGCTCGACGAGTGTCTTCCGCGTCTGAACTAGCTTCGCGCGTGCTGGGTCGGTCATGTCCTTGCCGTCGTAGAGATCCACAATGACAGATTTCACACGCTCAAGCATCACGCGGGACCGACCGCGGCGCTGCGCGCGGAGGAGCTTGTCGGCGTTCTTGCGCTTGGTCTGTCCACGGAGGAACCGACGTGTGGCGTTAGCGGCGATTTCTTGGTCGCGCATCAACTGAGCGAAGTGCTCCCTCCAGGCCTGCAGCATGGCCTTGTCGATGCGCAGGCGTTTGCTGAGTTCGTTCTCGGCCTTCACGACCAGGTGCACGTGCGGGTGCTTTTGATCGGTATGCATGACCATCGCGTATCGATGCAGCGGAAAGTTGGTCCGGGCGAAGGATCTGGCAGCCGCGAGGACTCTGTCCGGCGGTGTGGGGTGGGGCATCGATAGGACGATGTTGTGGGTCAGCTTCACTCGCCGCGCTGGCGGCCTACCGGGCGCTGTGCGCCGGTATTGACCGGCAGTCAGCTCTAGGTGCCACGTGTTGAGGAAGGTCCTGTGCTCCGCCCTGGTGAGGCGATGGCCCATATCGGTTTCGATGGTCAGCTCGCCTTTGCGACTGATGTAGTCCAAATGGGCGAGGGCCGACCGAGAGGATTTCGCCCCGCCGGTGACTTTCACCATGACCTCGGTCGTTCTCCGTACAGTCCTGACGATCTGCGCCACCCGTGCGGGCGTGAACCGACGTCCGCTACTCATGGCACGCCCATGGCTTCCAATGTCCAGCAGGGGTGCCTGGTCCAGCAGCCTGATGACTCTTCTAGTCATAACGGGACTCCCAACTAATCAATGCGGCGTGAGCGAGATCGTGGGCTCGCTGTTCGAGATCCGCGACCGCCGAACGGGTCCGACGAATTTCTTGAATCAGCGTTTCCGAATCTGGGGTGAAAGTAGTGGTCGAACGCAGGATCGTTCCGAGAACGACCCCAATTTTTGACAGCACCGAAGTCGCCGTCTTTAGCGCGACGAGTTCGTCGGTGGTCAGGGGCGGGTCGCGCGCGACGTGACCTCTTGCCAGCGCCGCCAAATATTTTGAAGCTTTGATCCCGCGCTTCGCGGCTCGGTCGGCGATCACTCGGCCATCGCCTGGTCGAAGTCGGATGGTGATTCGATCTGAGGCGGGTTCGCAAGGCGCTAGCTGAGCGCTGGACGCCGGCCTGTTCGAATTCAGGAGACCGCGTATGGCGATCAGGGCGAGGGCGGATTCGGATATGCCGTGAGTGGCGGCCAGGACACCGAAGCTATCCTTCTCACTGACGGTAAGTCGGACGGTGATTGTCGGCCGCCGAGCCGGGAGTGCTGCACCGTTCACGCGGTTGGTCTCCGGTGTGCTGCAAAAGGCGGACAGTCCGCTATCCTGCCCCAACATCGAGACCAACACTTCATACCATCTTCGCCGGCATCGACCGACAGTCTTGGCGATTTGACGTTCCCATGTCCACGCTGAATTGTCGACCGATAAAAGGAACTCCGCCCCGAGAGTGACGGGTCAGGGGAATGTGAGAGCGCGATTGTGGCCACGGTCACAGGGTCCTGATCGATTCCCGAAGGGCGGAGTTTCCAGTTCTCGAGTTGCCGAAGGACTTATCTTGAAATCGGATCTCTGGCAGGTTTGTCAACCGGCCGCTCCGAAGTGGAAGCCTTCTTCTGGATCAGTTCCAGGATTGCGGTTGCCGGTATGAATCGGCGGTGCCCGAGAATGATGCTGGCGAGAATTCCCTCATTGAGAAGTTTGTAGATCGAGTTGCGGGAGATTCCGCCGAGCTGTTGCTGGGCTTCTTTGATTGAATACAATGCGCGGGTTGCGTTCATAGCATCTCCTATCTGGCGTGCGTAAATGAGTATCGAAGATCCAAAGCACCTGCGGGGAAACGGGGAGTTCCACGTTGACAGGTAGTTTGCCTCTTCGCCTCGTTAATGGGCAGGTTGGAAATGAAGCGAACATCGATACAACTAACCACTTGTTACCAGTTGCGTTTTTCAACTACGTGTTCACGGAAGGAGTGCGACGGGATGCAACACAAAGCGACGGGTTGCTCGCCGGCCGCGATCGTGTTGCATCCCGTGCGGCCGTCAATCGAGCGATCGTCATACGCAACAGGCTGCAGGGGTCACAACCCAGCGCTGATCCAATTGCAATCAGGGTGGAAATCGTCGGCTGACGGAGTCCCCTTTCGTACAAGCTGGGTGTCGTGCGGTCGAGGTCGGCTCTTTCGGCGAGCTGCTCCTGCGAGACACTCACGCTCAGACGTTGGGTTTTCAGGACCGCTCCGAACGCCAACGCGACCGTCTGGTGATCAAACCTGTTCATCGTTCGACCCCCCCAATCGCGAGGTCGAGTTCCTCGTGAACCGCTCGAAGCGCTTCGACTGCTTGCTGCAGCGTCACGATCGCGGGTCCGGTTGTCCCGGCCTCGCCGTCGTTTTCCGCTGCATGTAAGGCTCTTGCGACCGTCTCAACGATGGCCAGCGCCTCGCTGAGGTGGTGCAACACGTCGTAGAGCGTTTCTTCCGTATCGACTGACTGTTCCGCGCCGCCCGCGCGGGTAGACTCAGAATTGCCTCTGGGATCCATGATCGGCCTCCAAACCAGGTCGGTGGTGGTAGGCGCTCGCTCGTGTAACAGCACGGGCGGGCGCCGCTCTTGGACGGCCAAATGCCCGCGGGGTAGCGAGTGGGGTAGATGAGGGCGGCGGCGGCGAAACCGCCAGTCGGATCAGGGCCTTAGGGTCGGTTTAAATTCCGACCCTAGCCTCCAGAGACGTCCACGGACGTCCGTAAGCTTTCTCTGACATCCAGCGCCGGAGGGGCAGTTACTGTGTCCATTGGCGCAAAATGGCATCCAGCGACTCGTGTCCTGTCTTGGTTGGCCGTGGTGCCCGGGTCCCGTAAGTCTCAAACCCTGTCAGTTCGCTTTTGATGGCGTCGAAACGCTGCCGTATCAGATTGGTCCGGTCTCCCTCGCGACCCTTGGCCTTCTGTTCTAGGAGATCGGCAATCCACGATCTCTCATTCTCGTCTGCGACAGACACAAGGAGTCGTTCGAACTCTGTGGGTGGCTGACTAATTGTGCGCTCGATCCAGCGGCATGCAAAAAGAGCGCGCAATGCATAGAACAGTTTCTTCGTAGTGATGGCACTGTCGCTTTCACGCGCACCGAATGCGGCACTTGCCATACTGGCGTAGTGATGGACTGCGGCTATCGGGTTAAAAAAGGCAGGAATGAGAGACTGCAATTGATTTCGGAATCCGCCGATCTCCCGGTAAACGATGGGGGAGTTCAGCCACTCGTTGAGCGCTAGATTTGGCCTTCCTTAGTTCCCAGCCACTCGGGTCGAGGAGGGCATCACCCTGGGGCTCAATTACATCGCGCTGCTCAAACACCCGCAGGTACCAATCCGCGGGGTGCGCGTAGACGAAACGGACATCATAGTCGCTGTCTCGAGATGCAAAGCCCCAAGCCCGGCTTCCAGATTCCACCGCGAGGAGGATGCGCACCGAGTATTGCTGTTGAACTGAATCCAGTGCCGCAAAGATTTCCTGCTTCATGCAAATATCCTGGACTCCCATTGCTGGGTCACGTCCTTAAGAATCCGCGCGGCAGTACCTCTGTCACACATATCCGGTAGGTTGGTGCTCGGCTTCAGTCGCTCGCAGTCAGCCATCACAGCATTTGCAATCTCCATGATCTGGTCGAAGGTGAGCTTTCCAGCGCGAATATCGATCAGCAGTTGAAGATCGTTTCCAGAAAAGCGAACTATGGGCGAGCCATTCTGCAGGATTGAGCGCCCAGACAGGAGAAGGCGCACGGTGTGCATCATGTTCTTTGCGTCGAAATCCAGTTCGCCAGCTTCCTGTTGATGCCACCGAGCGTCGTTCCTCTCGCTGCGCCAGTGCCAATAGTTGTGATGATCAGCTAAAGACTGTTTCCACCCCTGTTCGTTGAAGAGAAGCAGACCCGCAAAGCGAGTGCCTTCGTCGGATTCGGGAATCGAGTCACACACGAGTGCATCGCCCCGGAACACTCCGCGAGCATTTGCACCGTAGTAGTAGAGGCGAAACATATTGGATGCGTGCTCGAGTCGCGCAGCATGATATTCCGCGAGATTCCAGTTCGTCTGTAGCAGGGACACCGGGCGGGCCGGACGTCCCTCCGTCTGCTGAAGTCGCTCGCGCGCAATGACGTAGCAGAACTCTTCCTTAATTGGAGGGTTCGCCGT
>Ga0157379_10003838_pt1 | contig 12812 bp, 11 predicted proteins | sample S25metaG_FD_121802 | JGI IMG/M metagenome (GOLD analysis project Ga0157379, IMG submission 121802) | Switchgrass rhizosphere microbial communities from Kellogg Biological Station, Michigan, USA - S2-5 metaG | ecosystem: Host-associated > Plants > Roots > Rhizosphere > Soil | place: USA... | reverse complement strand
GCCCAACAGGCGCTTGGTGACCGTGTCATCGACGAACCAGGAGAGCTGCTCCTCGGTCATGCCGGTGGTCGTGACGGCGTAATAGACGATCGGGCCGCCGTCGATTTCCTCGCGCCCGATGTTCGGCTCGAGGATGTCCTGCGGCAGTTGGCCGCGCACGCGCGAGACCGCATCGCGCACGTCGGTCGTGGCGCGGTCGACCGGGGTGCCGATCTGGAACTCGACGAAGATCATCGCCTGGCCTTCGGTGGCACGCGAGGTGATGTTCTTGACGTTGCCGACCGTGGCGATCGCGCCCTCGACCTTCTGCAGCACCTGGGTCTCGATCTCGGTCGGCGCAGCGCCCGGCACGCCGATCAGCACATGCACGAAGGGCGCGGAAACGTCTGGATTGAGCGTCACCGGCATGCGAATGAAGGCGACGATGCCGAAGGTCGTCAGCACCGCGAACAGCACCAACGGGAATACCGGGTGGGTGATCGCCCACGCCGATATGCGTCTCATGGCGCGCCTACTGCCGCGCCGGCGCTTCCGGCCACGACTGTGTTCTTGCCGCTGTCACCGGAACCGGAAGCCACTGCGATGGGTGCGACCTTGACCTGCTCGCCGGTACGCAGGAACGCTCCGGCCACCGCCACCACCCGCTCATTGCCAGAAAGGCCACTGTCGACCAGCAGGCCCTGCGCGCGTGCGCCGACGACATTGATCGCGCGCCGCTCGACGCGGTCGTTCGCGCCGACGATCAGCGTATAGGTGCCCTGCTCATCGCTGAGCACCGCGGTCTGCGGCAGGATCACGCCAAGGGTGGCCCCGGCCTGGATGTCGGCCCGCGCGAAAGCGCCCGGTCGAAGGTTCTGATCTTCGGATGGCAGTGAGATTCGGACGGTTCCCTGACGGGTGACTCCGTCGATGATCGCGCCAACCTGCCAGACTTTGCCGGTAAAGGGCTGCGGCACGCCATCGAGCCGCACCATGGCGAGCTGCCCGATCTTGAGGCGTGGCATATCCTGCTCGGCCACTTCGCCCCGCATCTCGATCGCGCCATCGCGCGCCAGGCGGAACAGCGCCGGCGAGCCGGGCATCGCGATTTGGCCCACCTCAGCGGCGCGCGTGAGTACGATGCCGTCGCTCGGTGCCAGGACCGTCATGCGCTGCCAGCGGGTGTGCGCCTCGGAAAGCTGGGCCTCGGCCGCCTTGGCCTTGGCGGCCGCGGTCAGCGCCGCGGTTCGGCGGCGCTCAAATTCCTCGACCGAGAAAGAATCACGCGCCTTCTCGGCGCGCGCGAAATCGGCCTGCGCGGAAGCGGCGGCGGCCTTGAGCTCATCGACCGAGGCGGATGCACTATCGACCTGGGACTGCGCCGTCAGCGGGTTCAATCGCGCCAGCACCTGGCCGCGCTTGACGTGATCACCCGGCTCCACGAGCACGGCGGAGATCCGGCCACCGTCGCCCTCGACGCCAATAGGCATGTCGTTGATCGCGCTGATCAGACCGGTCAGCGATACGGTCGAGGCGACGTTGCCGAGCGATGGGATCACCACCGTCACGAGGGGTGTCGCGCCGTTGTCCTTGTCCTTGTCCTTCACCATCGCGGCCGCGTCCGCGGGCGCGCGGGTCAGCCGCCAGCCGCCGACCCCTATGGCCAGCAGGACAGCAATGGAGATTCCCACCACCAGGCGACGCGAGGGCTTGCGGCCTCTCAGTCGCGATCCGAATGCGATCATATAGCGCTCCACCTGCACGCAGCGGGCAGGTCTCACCCGCCATTCACCCTTAGACTCGGCAACCGGCCCGGAGGTTTCAAGGGGGTCTGGCCAAACTTCAGGGGGCGCATTCTAGGGGTTGTCGGGCCCCGCTCCCAGTGGCAATTACCGGGGTGGAATTCCGGCCCTTTTCAAGGCCTTTCAGGCCGGATTTGTTGCCGGTTCGATACACCGATCGCCCTGGTTTCGGGGCGCGTTGACATATCGGCTCACCGGGAAGTACTCGAACTCGGTTAAAGACGCCTCGAGGTGCTCGGCCAGCTGCGCGGCCGGGTCCTTGGGCCAGGGTGACATCCAGCTGTCCCAGGTGGCCGGGGCCAGCACCACGGGCATGCGGCTGTGCACCGCAAGCAGCGCCGGGGCGGCTGCCTTGGTCAGGATGGCGAAGCTGAGTTTGGCCTCGCCCGCAGGATCCTTCCACTCCGACCACAGCCCGGCAAAGCTCAGGCCCGCCTTGTTCGGTGCCCGGATGAAATGGGGCGCCTTGCCGTTCGGGGTCGACTGCCACTCGTACCAGCCTAGCGCCGGCACCAGGCAGCGCGTTTGACGCAGGGCAGCACGCCACATCGGCTTGACCAGGGCCTCTTCACTCCTGGCGTTGATGGTGGCCGTCGGCAGATTCGGCTGCGACCACCAGCTCGGGATCAAACCCCATCGCATGGCGCAGGCCTCGCGCTCCGGGGTGCCACCACCTGGCGCCAGTCGAATGATCGGCAGGCTCATCGTGGGTGCGGCGTTGTACACGCGTTCGAAGGGATTGCGGACCTTGATGTTGTACTCGCGCTCGAGCTCGGCCTGGTCCCGCGACACAAATCGTCCGCACATCGGTGTCAGCTCAAGATAGCAAGGCAGAAATGAGGCGCGCAGCTCATGCGCTATTCTCGCTCATCATCGCCGGTCGTGCTCGAAGGCCCTGGGAATCGGGTGAATGTTCAGTCGGCGATCGCCTGGCGCTCCGAGTCATAGACCCGGCGCGTGAACAGGAACATCAGAATCGCGGCCAGGAGCGTGCTCGACGTGCTCAGAGCCACGGGCACAGCGGCGACCGACTCGGCGCGCAGCCAACGCATGATGGCAAGCTGCTGGCCGAGCAAGGGCACCGCGTACATCCACAGTTGCGCCTTGACGGGCAGGACGCTGAGCGCGATGGAAGGAATCAGTGGTACCAGCTGCGCCAGGCCCAGATAGGTCTGCGCCTCGCGCACGCTGCGCGCGAAGGCGGCAATGAAGATCTGCGTAATGGCGATCAGCAGCACCATGGGCAGTAGCATGGGGAGCGCGAGGGCGAAAAACTGCGGCCCGAGTGCCAGGCTCGATCCGAGCTCCGCGGTCGGCATATAACGCGACACCATCAGGAATGCCGATAGTCCTAAGACCAGGCTTGCGAGACTGAAGCTCGCGGTGGCCAGCATCTTGCCGAGCACGATCCGGTCGCGCGGCACGGGATTGATCAGCAAGGGCTCGAGCGAATGGCGCTCGCGCTCCCCGGCGGTCGAGTCAATCGCGAGCCACAGACCGCCGATGAATATGGTCAGCATCAGCATGTAGGGCAGCATCGCGAAAAGCAGAGCCCCGCGCGCCTGCGCGGTGGCGGTGTCGAGCGTGGCAATCACCAGCGGCGTGGCGATGGTCGGCGATAGCCCGCGGGCCAGCAGGCGCAACGCGCCGTTGCGCCTGCTGTAGTTCTCGAGCAGCACACGCAGGCGCACGGCATCACCTTGGGCTTCGCGGCGCGAGGAGTCGTAGATCAACTCAACCTGCGCCGGCCGGCCGGCACGCCACGCGGCCCCAAAATCGGGCAATATGCGCAGCGCCAGATCGATGCGCTGCTCGCGCACCGCGAGCTTTGCATCGGCGATCGGCGGCAGCGCCTGCACTCCCTGCTGGCGCAGCGCATCGAGCAGCTCGGGCGCGCGCTCGGCGCCGATCACCACCACCTGCATCGGCTGCTCGGCTTTCTCCAGCTCGCGGCCGACCACCAGGTGCATCATCAGCAGGAACAAAAGTGGTCCGATCAGGGGACCGAGCAGCAGGCTGTTGATCAGCACGCGCTTGTCTCGCAGGCTCTCCTTGCACTCCTTGATATAGACCGCCAGGACCGGGCTCATGAGTCACCCCCCATGGCTGCGGCGCCGATGAGCTTTACGAAGGCGTCCTCGAGGTGCTTCTCGCCCGAGCTCGCGCGCAGCTCATCTGCGCTCCCGTCCGCTACCACGCTGCCCTGCGCGATGATGACGATCCGATCGCACAGCGCCGCGACTTCCTGCATCAGGTGCGTGGAGAGCAGCACGCAACGCCCCGAGGCGCGCAGCGCGCGCAGGAACTCGCGCAGGTTCCGCGTGGAGGTCACGTCCAGCCCGTTGGTCGGCTCATCCAGCAACACATTGCGCGGGTCGTGCACCAGCGCTCGCGCTATCGCGGTCTTGACGCGCTCGCCCTGCGAGAATCCTTCGGTGCGCCGGCTGGCGATGTCCTGCATCGACAGCGTGTCGATGAGCGCGTCGGAGCGCGAGCGGGCCTCCTGCCGGGACAAGCCGTGGAGCGCTGCAAAATACTCGATGTTTTCGCGCGCGCTTAGGCGCTTGTAGAGGCCGCGCGCATCGGGCAGCGCGCCCAGGCTACGACGGACCGTGAGCGGCTCGAGCTGCGCGTTGCGTCCGTCGATGAGGATTTCACCCGCATCGGGCCGCACCAGGGTGTAAAGCATGCGAAGCGTCGTGGTCTTGCCGGCGCCGTTGGGCCCCAAGAGCCCTGTGATCTGCCCGTCGCGGGCCACGAATGACACGTCCTCGACCGCGCGATGGGCACCAAAGTACTTGCGGAGCCCCTTTGCTTCGATCATGGGCCGCTGCCGTTGGTGTCTATGAAAAAGGGCGCGGGCGAAAGTGCCTTGAGGCAGCGGGCATCGAGCGCGCGCGCGTTTAGAGAGAGGATGAACTCATTCATCAGCCGTGGCACGCAGCTCACGCCCAGGACTGCGTGCCCCTGGCCGTTAAGCTTGAGTACCCGTGCGTTCGTGAGCGTGCGTGCGATCGCGTCGCTATAGCGCGGCGGAGTTACCGGGTCCTGCTCGCCCGCCAGCATCAGCACCGGAAGCGGCCCTTGCAGTGGCTGGGCAAAGTCCGCGGGCGCCGTGCCATGCGGCCACAGCGCGCAGGCACTGAGCAAGGCCGAGGTGAGGCCGTTGCCCAGGACGGTATCGGCATCCTGCGGCTGCACCTTGAGCCCGCCGGCGTCCTCGGCGCAATTGACCGAGAGAGCCATCCCGCCTGCGAGGCTCTCCGACAAATCTCCGACGGCGACCTGCGCTTGACCTGCGAGCGGGGCGTAATCACCAGCGGCCGCCTGCTGAAGCACATAAGGAAGGAGTGATGCGGTGTAGGGGCTGTACATGTACACGCGCACCAACTGCGCCAACTCATCGGCGGTCAGTGTTTTCTCCTGCGACCGAAAAGTGTAGGGATCGCGCACACTGATTTTCTGGGGCTGCGCTCGCAGGCGCGCCTGCAGCCCCTTGAGCGTCTGGTAAGGGTCGTTGTACCGCTTGGCACACTCTTGCGTGGTCCGGCAGCGCGTGAACAACTCACGCAAGACCGCCTCCAGGTTGGCGGCGTGCTCGCCGCCCAGTGCCAGGGAATTCGGCACTGCGCCATCGAGCACCATGGCGCGCACGCCCGCGCCGTACTGGCGCGCGTACCTCTGCGCCACGCGCGTGCCGTATGACACAGCAACCAAATCAAGCATCGGCCGTCCGAGCGCCTGGCGCACGGCTTCCAGATCTTCGACGGCATCGCTCGTGGTGTAGTACCGCGGATCTGCGTGCGGAAGCAGTGCACGCGCGCAGGCGCGGATGGCATCGGCGCCCGGCGCAGCCGCGCTGTCCTTCTCGTCGTCGCACTGCAGTGGATTTGAGCCGCCGGTGCCGCGCTGATCGATGAGCAGGATGGAGTGGCGCTTGCGGAGCGGTGCGAAGGCCGCGGCGATGGCCGGATAGTCCTCCGTGGCCGCGCCGCCCGGGCCGCCATCAAGAAAGGTGACAATATCGGCTAGCGGCTGCGCGGCATCGGCGCGGACCACGGCGATCTTAAGGTGCAGCGTTCGCAGGGCTGGCGCGGCGCGGTTTTCGGGCACCGGCACGAGAGCGCAGTAGGCGTGCACCGTCGCCACACCGACGTCCTTGCGACCGATCTCACAGGGCTCGAGCGTGAGGGCGCCGAGCCTGAGGACATCAGCAGGGGCAACTGACAACGATGCCGACGAACTGCCGTGGCGGGACAGCAGGAAGTAGCCGAGCGCCGCCACCACCAGCGCCAGCCACAGCAGCGATCGAAAGCGAACGCCGGCCGCCATCAACCGTGGAGCTGTCGCGCGCGCCGCGCCGCGCGCAACACCCGGACCAGGTAAATGACGATAACTACGTTAAGCACGATCGCCGCGAACACCGCCCACTTGTTGTGGTGCTGGCCGTAGATCAGGTGCCAAAGCTCGAAGGGTATGAGCGATCCCGAGGCAACGATCGTGAGCCACTCGGCCCAGGTCTTGTGGAAAAAGAGCCCAGTCCCTTCGGTCAGCAGGATCGCGATATACGCGCTGGTGGCGATGACTATGTTGTTGAGCCGATCGATCCCGAGCGAATCCACCCAGTCCAGCCCGCGCTCCAGGAGCCTGCGCTCAAAGGTATCGGCCAGCGAGTTGAGCCAGTCGTAGAGCTGATCGACCAGGTCGGGCCGACGCAGGCGGTAGAGCCCATAGGTCATACCCAAGAGCAAAGCGGCCTTGCCGAACTTAATAAAGCTGATGACCCGCAGGCCATCGATGCCGGCAATCGGGCGCTTGGCGTGGGCTTGGTCGTGCATGAGGCTAGTTTACTTTGCCGGGGTCGGCTCGGCAGTTGCGGATCCGGGCCGGCGGGCCGCGAGCGCAAAACCGGCGGCAATGACTGCGAGCATAACGGCAAAAGCCAGCGCCCCATTGACGGTCAGGCCCGGTATGGCCCAAAGCAGCAGTGTGTCATTGCCGCCGGGCACCAGCGCGGCACCGCATCCCATTATGAAGCCGCCGGCCGCGCACCGGAGTGAACGGCGTACGGTCGGACGCTGCCAGCGTAGGTGACCGGCCAGCAGCGCTCCGATCACGGCGCCGGCAAACAACAGCAGCGCGGCGAGATTGTCGCGCCAGTGCATGAGGCCCGACTGACCCTGCAGGAGCGATTGCAGCAGTGCGCCGTAACTCCACCCCGGGTGGCGTGCGTATACGATGCCGGCAAGCAATCCCAGCGACAGCACGATCCATCGTTGCGCGAGCCGTTGGGTGCGCATTGCGAAAAGGATGAGAGCAGCGAAGCCAACGACGCCCGACAGCCATTCCGCACCCATGCTCATGCGCAGCCCTGTCTCAATGCTGACGGCGCCTGGAAGAATTGACGCGGTTTCGTGAAGACCCAGGGCGATGCCGGCCAGCGTGAACAGGAAGTTCAGGTTACCTGTGCCGAGGTAAAGGACGCTGCCAAGATAGCAACCGCCGTTGATCAGCGCGCCAAGGCCCAGCAGCAGGCCACCGATGAATACTCCCGAGTGGAGCGGCGCGCGCGCCGGGAGCAAGACGTGGTCGGGTGCCAGGCCCGCGAGCAGCAGCAGCATCAGCCCAGCTCCGCCGGCGGCGAGCAGCAGCCGGTTCAGACCCGCCAAGTCGCGACCGATGATGAACTGCTGCACGGCGGCCACCGCGCACAGGCTGACGCGCGAGAGCAGCGCGCCGAGCGCGAAGGTCAGGACCAGCAAGAATCCATCAATCAACTGTGGCCGCACCCATGGCGTTGGGAATGGGTATCAAATATGTAGCCGCGCGATATGCTACTGGCCGCCGCCGCCCGCGGCGGATTAGCGTTCAGCTCAGCTGGCTGCGCACCCATTGCTGGAACCGGTAGACGTCATAGTCTTCGGGCAACAGCTGACCTTGACCATGCGGGGCGGCGTGCAGGCCTCTTTGCGCCAGTTCGCAGGCCGCGCCATCTTCAGCCATCACCTGCGCCGAGAAGTCACAGGCGCGCGATATGTCCGCGGCGGGATTTTCCAGCGTCGCACGCGGGAACAGCCACTCGATTTCGAGCTCCGTCGTCTCTGGTCCCACCGGCAGCAGGCGCGAGGAGCGCACGTGATCGATGTGCAGCACCACGTAATGCGAAGGCAGGCTGGTCATGTAGTGGTAGCCGATGCGCCGCTCTTCGTCGGTGAGTTGCGCGAATGGCGCGCCGACGGTCTTGCCATCGAGCGACCAGGTCTCGGCGCCGCGCCGCAAGCCGCCGGCAAAGGTTGGATCGTTGCTGCCCTGGTGTGCGCGCCACTCGGGATCATCGCGCGGCTCCATGATGCCGCGCTTGTAGATCGGCACCAGGCTGCTTAGCGCCGGATGCACACCCGGGCAGTGCAGGCACTCGTTGTAGTTCTCCCAGAAGATTTTCCAGTTGCACTGGATGCGCTTGGTCAGCGTGCGCCCGACCACGAGCTCCTCGAGCGGCCAGTTGCCGAAGCTGTCGCGATTGGCATTGAAGTGTCCGGCGGACGAGTGCGTGTCGCCGCCAAGATTGACGTACAGGAAGCCGCGCCAGTTCTTGAGTGCAATCGGATACAGCGACAGTTGCTTCGGATCGAGGTAGCCCTCGGGCCACTTGGATGGAATCTTGGCCACCGTGCCATCAGGCCGGTAGCTCCAGGCATGGTACGGGCAGGTGATGTTGCCGCCCGGCAGGCGCCCTGAGGCTTCAGGGCACAGGATCGAGCCGCGATGGCGGCAGGTGTTGTAGAACGCCCGGATTTCGCCCTGCTTGTCGCGCACCAGCAAAATCGGTTGATCGCCGATGCTAAAGCTGCGGAACGAGGCGCCGGCCGGTAGCGAATCGGCACGGCACAGGTAAATCCAGTTGCGACGCCAGATGGCCGCCAGTTCGCGCCGGTAGTGATCAGGATCGAAATACCAGGAGCTCTCGAGCGTGCGCTCGGGCTCCTTCAGGCCGTTAAAGGCCCCGGCGGTCGGATCTGCATTCAATGCTGGGTCTGCCATGGATGTGCACTCGGGGTGGACTCAACCGCTAGCCATTGCGGGGAATGATCCAGCAGCTTTTGACTTGCTGCATGCCGATCTTCGGATAATAACCCTCGGCGGCCGGTGCGGCGATCAGTATCAGCATGGCGCGCTCGCCCGCCGCACGCTGGGTCTCGTAGATCAAGCGCTTGCCGATGCCCTGATGCTGGTAGTTCAGATCCACCGCCAGGTCTGAGAGATAACAGCAATAAGCAAAATCGGTGATCGCACGCGACACGCCGACCAGTCGGTTGTTGTCGCGCGCCGTGACGATCACATCCGCATTGCGCAACATGTCCTCCAGGCGCGCCGGCTCATCCACGGGCCGGCGCTCGCCGAGAGTTGACGCGACGAGCACCGCACGGAATTCCGCGGCCGAAAGCTTGGATTCAAGCGCATAGACAATGGACATGATGTGCCTCGGCTTCGCGCGTCCGTTTTGCGCGGCGCGGTGCTCTTAATAAGGAATGCGGCCCATGATACTGGAAGGTGGCTGCGGTCCCTCTGGATTTGTTGTGCAGCCCTCCCCCTGAGGTCCATAATCGCGCCGTTCGCTTCCAGCACAACTATAAATAGTTCACTTCCTTAGTCCCACACCAACGGAGATTTACGTATGCGGCTCTTATTGCCCTTGCTCGTGGCGGTCGCGGCCACTACCACACCCGTGTTTTCGCAGACTACGCCGGCCCAGCCCGCCGCCGCGCCCGCCATGCCCTCACCCGCTGATACGGCGAAGGCAATGGCCGAGCTACGCGTCGAATTGCAGGCGCAGCGCGCCGACCTGATGGCGAAGAACATATCGCTGTCGGCTGAGCAGGCCGCGAAGTTCTGGCCCGTGTTCGAGAAGTTTCAGACCGAGCAGAACACCATCATCGACGCTCAGCTCAAGGCGATTAGTGAATACGTGACCAAGTACAAGACCCTTGATGACGCCTCGGCCCTGGCGATGGTCGACGCACTGCTCAAGCGCGATGAGGCCATGAACGCTGTGCGCCGCAAATACCTGCCGGAATTCCAGAAAGTGGTATCGGGTGGAACCGCAGCGCGGGTCATCCAGATCGACCGGCGCTTAGGCAATGCCGCGCAGATCATGCTTTCCTCGCAGCTCCCGCTGGTTCACTGACCCGAAGTTTAGTGTTCTAAGGGCGCCGGCGGCGTGACAGCCGCCGGCGCCTTGAGCCGAACGACTCTTAGATATCGAGATTCGCGACCGCGAGGGCGTTCTTCTCGATGAACTCGCGCCGCGGCTCGACCTGATCGCCCATCAGGGTGGTGAAGATTTCATCGGCCGCCACGGCATCATCGATGCGCACCTGCATCAACCGTCGCGAGTCCGGATTGATGGTGGTGTCCCAGAGCTGCTCCGGATTCATTTCACCCAATCCCTTGTAGCGCTGGATGGACTGGCCCTTGCGGGCCTGATCGAACAGCCAGCGGATGGCTTCCTTGAATGAGCCCACTTCCAGGTGCTCATCGCCCCGCGACACGGATCCGCCCGCACCGATGAGCCCTGCCAGGGTGCGCCCGAGCTCACTGATGCGCCGGTACTCGGCGGACTCGAAGAATTCCCGCGTGAGCTGCTTGTCGGTCGTGGCGCCGTGCTCGGTTCGGTGCACGACCACGCGCGCCGCATGGCCGTCGCTGGCCGCGCGCACCTCGGCACGGAAGCTGCGCACCGAGTCGTCGGCGGCATTGAGACTCTGCGCCAACCTAGTGCACCAGGCCGCGAGGAATTCCGGGCGATCGAAGCTCTCGACCGTGACTTCGGGCAGGTAAATCAGCGCATCGAGCAGCCGTTCATCGTAACGGCGCGCCCAGCGCCGGATGATGGCCTGCACTTCCATGTATTTGCGCGCCAGCAGTTCGAGCGCCGAGCCGGTAATGGGCGGTGCGCCGCTGCTGGCTTTGAGGCTCGCGGCATCGAGCGCGCTCGACAACAACAGCGCGTTGAGTTCGTTTTCATCCTTCACGTAGGTCTCGGCCTTGCCGCGCTTGACCTTGTAGAGCGGCGGCTGCGCAATGTAGACGTGCCCGCGCTCAATCAAAAGCGGGATTTGGCGATAGAAGAACGTCAACAGCAGCGTGCGGATGTGCGAGCCGTCCACGTCAGCATCCGTCATGATGATGATGCGGTGATAGCGGAGTTTTTCGATATCGAACTCATCGCGACCGATACCGCAGCCTAATGCCGTGATCAGAGTGCCGACTTCGGCCGATGAGATCATCTTGTCGAAGCGCGCGCGCTCGACGTTCAGGATCTTGCCTTTGAGCGGCAGGATCGCCTGGGTGCGCCTGTCGCGCCCCTGCTTGGCCGAGCCACCGGCTGAATCACCCTCGACGATGAAGATTTCCGACAGCGCTGGATCCTTCTCCTGACAGTCCGCAAGCTTGCCCGGGAGTCCCGCGATATCGAGCGCGCCTTTGCGGCGGGTCATTTCGCGTGCGCGGCGCGCGGCTTCGCGCGCGCGCGCCGCATCGATGATCTTGGCCACGATTGCCTTGGCCTGAACCGGCTGCTCGAGCAGGAATTCGCCCAGCTTTCCGGCCACCGCGGTCTCCACCACGCCTTTCACTTCCGAGGACACCAGCTTGTCCTTGGTTTGCGATGAAAATTTCGGATCGGGAAGCTTGACCGACAAAATTGCGGTCAGTCCCTCGCGCGCGTCATCGCCCGTGGTCGGGACTTTTTCCTTCTTGGCGGCCGCTTCCTGCTCGATGTAGTCGTTTAGCGTTCGCGTGAGTGCGGCGCGAAAACCGGATAAGTGCGTGCCGCCGTCTTTCTGCGGGATGTTGTTGGTGTAGCAGTACATGCTCTCCTGGTAAGAGTCATTCCACTGCAGCGCCACCTCGACGCTCACCGGTCCTTCCTGGGTGCGAAACCAGAACACGTTTTCATGCACTGGCGTGCGTCCGCGGTTGAGATGCGTGACGAAGGCCTTCAGTCCACCCTGGTGCTCGAAAATATCGCCGCGATCCTCGCGTTCATCGTTCAGCTCGATGCGCACGCCGGAATTGAGGAACGAGAGTTCGCGCAGGCGCTTGGCCAGGGTGTCGTAGACAAACTGGATATTGGTAAAGATCTGGGAGCTGGGCTTAAAGCGGATCGTCGAACCGCGCTCGCTGGTCGGGCCGACGTCCGCGAGCGGTGCGACCGGGTTCCCCAGGTGATATTCCTGGCGATGCACCCGCCCTTCTCGGCAGATAGTCAGCAGAAGCGTGTCAGACAGGGCATTGACCACCGAGACGCCTACGCCGTGAAGGCCGCCGGAGACCTTGTAGGAGCTGTCGTCGAATTTTCCGCCCGCGTGCAGCACGGTCATAATGACCTCGGCCGCTGAGCGCCCCTCCTCGGGGTGTATATCCACCGGAATACCCCGCCCGTTATCGGTCACGGTCACCGATTCGTCGGCATGGATCGTCACGGTTATGCGGTCGCAATGGCCCGCCAGGGACTCGTCGATCGCGTTATCCACGACCTCGAAAACCATGTGGTGTAGGCCGCTGCCGTCGTCGGTGTCTCCGATGTACATTCCGGGTCTTTTGCGCACTGCATCAAGACCCTTTAACACCTTGATTTTACTGGAATCGTAGACGTCCGTGACTGACATGAAATCGCCTTGGTGACCCTACTGATATTATAGCGTGGTAACGCGTCCCTGTTCCACGTGAAACGCCTTGTCCGGCCTGCCAAATTTGGCCTCTTCCGGATGCAGGGCGGTGACTACCAACTGCCCTTTCAGCGTGCGAATTTCCGACACCAGTGCATCGGTATGAGAACGGTCCAGCTCCGCCGCGGGATCGTCCAAAAGCAACGTGGGCGGTCGCCGTTCCCCGCTGCCCACCAGCCGCGCCATAGCCAATGCAAGCGCGGCCCCCAGAACCTTTTGCTGCCCGCGCGATAGCACTTCCCGGGCGATCCGCCCATCGAGCATCAGTCGCACGTCGAACCTGTGAGCACCCCAGCCGGTG
>Ga0157379_10003834_pt1 | contig 12818 bp, 15 predicted proteins | sample S25metaG_FD_121802 | JGI IMG/M metagenome (GOLD analysis project Ga0157379, IMG submission 121802) | Switchgrass rhizosphere microbial communities from Kellogg Biological Station, Michigan, USA - S2-5 metaG | ecosystem: Host-associated > Plants > Roots > Rhizosphere > Soil | place: USA... | reverse complement strand
CTCCCCATCCCATCACGTGTACCTTGAAGATGCCTTTCTGAGTCGTACAATGCAGCTGAGGGGTAGAAATAACGCTGCGGATAACTGTCGCTTCTTTGCAGCCACAAAGAGCCCGGCACTTCTGCGCTTGTATGGCAGTCCAAGTCCTGGTCAGCATCAGACTACGCGCCTTGAATCCATCCCTTTACACCGATGCGATCCTGAGCCAGCAGTCAGTATCACAGCTGCGAAGTAAACACATCCAGAATGGAAATCGTCTCCTGACCAGACGAACGGTACCGCGTGAAATTTCCAAGAACATACAACCTTATCGCCCGAAGCAGACTCAAAAGGATTCTTTATCTCCTGTCAGGCTATTGTTAAGACAAAGTGGCGGGAGTAGGACAAGTCGACTTACACCTCAGAAACGTTATTAAGCTACGATGTGCATCCTGCCCTTCATAATATTAGCGTCCTTCTATTGTTCCCAAAAAAGATGACAATATACTGCATATAGATAATAAGTAGCACTTACACTCCGAAGGATGGATTGCTAAATTTCACCACGCACTTCGGCGTTGAGAGGGTATCACCACCATCAAGGCCGTCCTGAGAATGTCCACAGTGTTTATTCTCGCAGCAGACTGCCTTCCTGTCGATCCACTGTCACTCCTGGCCGGATCATCCATATCGATCCAAATCACAGACACATGACCCCCACACTGCCTCCAATGCGAAAAAAGGGCACAAATTCTGTTCTGCAAAGCAATCAAGACCTTCTTCCCCGGCATTCGCATCACCAACTTCGTCTATCCTGTCTTCGTAAATTTATTCCGCAGGGTCCAACTCACGGACAGCCACGGATAGACCGACTCGGTTCTCAACTCTTACCTTTCTCAGCTCCAGCGCAATAAACCTCGGTACAACAGTTCATACCTAATATCATTCCAAGCCAGACTCGAGACGAGACGTATTTAGATCCCAGCGCTTCTGTCGCGTCCGGTGTCATGTGGCGAACAAACTGCATCAAGATGGGTAGGACTGGTCCATGGCATACTTACTTCCGCATCTTGATGCGTCTCACTAGGTATAAATGCCTATGACGACAACATACAAACTGTCGCGAATTTAGTGACTAGAAATGTCCTGGGGTGCATTTAGGCATTTAGTTCCCTTTGAGGTGTTAATTTGGAATAGCTGCTCACGATGGGATAGGAGTATACGCTTCGGTTCCTCTTTATATCTGACCAAATCCGCCGTGTATACCAGCCACAAAAGAAGTGGCAGAAGGTGAGAAAGCCGACATCCCGGAATTGCACACCTATTAGATCTGAGATTAGATAGTGCCGCCCCCCGCCTGGGGATTCCGCCATAGCGCGGGGGCATCGGAGAAGAGAGCGTGGGCGGCCGGAACAGTGCTGTAAGCCTCAGCGTCGAAAGGTAAACGGAGAGCTTATCAGGATAAGATCTTCTCCTAAAGGCTACATTGGGAGAGTAGAGTTAATCTGAGATATTTTTGGATGCTAGTGAGAGAACCCATGTGTCCTAGATGAGCGATGTCATAACACGTTCTACAGCGAGCGGGCAGATAGGGTAGCTATCGGAGTTCGGGGTCACAGTTGAGATGCTTCGAACAATGGCACGACTGAGGACGTAACTCTATGCCGGAATTGACCGAGCCAATCCTGGAAAGAAGCTGAGGGTATGTTAGCTCTTAAAGGAATTGTAGAGACCATGTAGAAGTCACGTTCACCTTGATTTGCAGGGCTCTACGGGTGCCCAAGGCTCGCCCCCTTGCAATACCCAGATCACCGAAACCAAGACCATATGGATAGAGAGTGCTTGTAGAACGAAGAATCCCCGCTGGACGAAGATATTTTTACTCACACTGAGAAGACTGCGGGAATTAGTCAACAGTATGCCCATGTCTGTACCATTTCACTCGGAAATCCAGGTCGAGGCTCGCCAGACAGTCTAGGGCATGGCAGGCGAGATACTTTGTTGTTCGAGATGCCTATATTTCTCCAGAGATCTGCAAGTTGAGAGAAAGAGTGGGGTCCGGGAGGGAGGATCGTATAACCCACGTCTGGACGAACAAGAGTCTCGAAAAGGAAGCAAAGACCTGAGTTCGAACATTCTGTAGCGGAAGCAAATGCGTGACGTCGCCAAATTGTGACTTCACGTGACAAGACACGTCTAACTAAGCGGAAGTAAAACTTTAGATATTCATGTACGCACATTCGGAATCGGAACGGTCTGCCAATCATTTGAGGAAATATCTAATAATTGATCTACACCTCTCTTTTTTGAGCTCCCCTTACTGCGCATACTTTATGCCGTCCCAATCGTGGACGGCCGTTGGACGGCCGGATCTACCCCATTTACAAAGACCCTGTGGCGTTTTGCTAACTTGCCGTAGGTTTAGGTTACTTAGTCTAGACTTATTCATCTGGTCCCTTTGGCACTACATCCCATTTACGTTTCTTAGACCTGCAGCCACTCACTCACAAAGGGGAATACTTAATCCATCGCAAACCGGGAGGACATTTGGAGCGGGACGGTGCATCGGCATGGATACAAAGCAGGTGTTTGGTGGAACAAACAATAGTTACTTACCGACTTCAGAATAGGACAATAATTCACAGGGAAGAGTCACAGCTCTGTATCGCATTCCTGAAGCTGTACGAAGGTCACGATGTCGTCAAACACAACTACTCACACAGTCAATTCTCCCCCCTTCACACCTTCAACAAACAGACCCATTTTTCAAATTCTAGTAGAACCTATCGACTCCGAGTGGTGGACCTAAATGCGGAAACAAAAGTGGGAGCCAGCACCAACCTCAAAGAAACTGAGCCAATTAACAAATTCTATCGAGATATCTGGCGTATAAGTGCCATTTTCTTGTTAGAAAGCCAGATTGGAGTATGTAGCCAATATCACACAGATAAATGTGGTGCAAGAAAGGGCTGCGAATAGTCGGGGACACGACTGGACAACCGAGGCACAGTGGCGAGTCGCTGCAAGTCTGATGCAAGTAGGGACAATCCTCGCATTGGCATGAAATCAAAGATATTGTTGGTATATTGATTATCTAGGCATTGAGCTGTGAGAGTAACGTATTGACAGCTGTACTCACCACCATCCTTGGAGGTTGACTCAATTCCTTGGATGCCTCACGCTCCGAATAACCATTTTTGTATTGAGTTTTCCTTGAAGATTCCGGAATTTTCTGTCAATTATGCGAGATTGATGATCTTTGGAAGACCTTTGCACAGCACTGGGCACAGTTCAAGGGCCTGGGGGAACTACGGCAGTTTAATAGTTGATTATGCGGAACGCTTAAATCTTGACTTCAACGCAGTCCCCGCAGATACCCAGTCAAAAACCAAGTCATAGATTCACATGCCACCGTCAGTGTTAATCATAACAGAAGTCATCGACGTCTTCTATTAAGACAGTTAACAATGTGGAATCATAAAGAGATATACGTGTACCATCAAGCTGTGTTGGAGATTCCCAAGATCTGAGGTAGAACGAAGGATGATCTTCGATAGAATTCAAAAGGGAGAGCGTCGAGCTTCCTGGAAAGACGTAGAAAATTGGAGTGCCAAGTATAACCAAAAGAATATGGACTGGTTTCAAGGAGGATTAGAAGAGACATATCATAAAAAAATCGGTAAACATTTATTCACCAGTCTAATCAGCCACGCAACCCTTGCACTTGAGATTAACGAATCAACATATCGTTAATCTATGGCACTTTCCGATGGAACTAAGGAATCATCTCAAACAAGAAGCTGTTGTAAGTAGGGTCCTTTCACAGCTTTAAGAACAGTGGTGTACTCACAGAGACCCCATAGTGCCCCGAATTACGCAGAAAAGACCCAGGACAATAGAAAATAAGTTTGTGCCACGTTCGAGAGTTCGGAGGGGCGGCAAAGCGGTATAAGAAAGCCAATGCTTACTTATGCGCAATGTTCTTACCAATCTATATTCTCAGGGAAATGGACGGAAGATCGACAGAAGTTAGGCACAGTGGTGAACTAGAACCTCTGGGAAATGAAGATGTGATCCAGCAGGAGGAATTGCCCTCTCAAGGGACTATCAAGGATATACAAGGTGCTAGCAGAGTGGCGTCCAAAAAAGCAGTTGTGGCTTCCAGCTGCGGCCTAGGCATCAGAAAGGATTGGAAACTACGGGTTTTTGTGAGAATATTAGATCTGGATGAGATCCTCTGTCACCTCAGAAGAGTCACGATAATTACGGCGGCTCGTCGCCCTTTGCAGTTCGCTAAGTTGGGATGACCCTGGAATTGATGATACTTTTTCGGTGAGACTTCACGGAACATCATACGTACTTCGACGTGTTCAGATTGAGCGTTGATTCTCGTTGCTCTACAGCCCTCAGGAGAAGTTCCTGGGTTCACAGGAGCACCATCCTTCAGCACTCTATCAGTTTTGTTGGAATTTATCCGCGTACACCAGAGCGATGACTCAAGATTTACCTCATGTGGATATTGAGATCTTGCTCTAGTTATTCGGAAGGTCGATGAACTGCCTCCAGACTCAAAGGTGGCACTTAGCAGACTCAAAGGTAAGTCCGACTGCTTCTTAGAACGATCCGAGAAAAACACAAACGCACCACGTATGGGATAACCACTTAACTTGAAAGGAATGAGTCGGACATAAGTTTTCCGGAACCGAAAATAAAGCCAGAATATCAGGGGTCCTCATGAGGCCTCAAGACAAGGAACGACCTTCCATCCCGAAGTGGATCAACAGAATATTCGACTTCCTTGCGCCTTCACACCTGGGCGGTGTACAATAAATCTATTCGAATCTGTCTGAGCGCTGAAACGTGCGAAGGGTTTTCTTTCAGCATATGGTGTGTAAACTCACCAGGAGAAAGGGAGTACGTTTTTGGTAATTAAGGCAGTGCAGACTTGGAAGTATGTGTTGGCCTGAAGGCCCCAAGTTAAGGCATAGCACATCCAAATATTCCGACGTGCAATATCCAATAATGTCTGCATCCGAGGATATGGGTAAGTGACCAGAAATAACTTCGTCTGGAGGAAGGACACAATTAGCCAAGTAATATTAAGAAATGCGTGTGCAAAGGATTCAAGCGAGAGCTGTGCCCATAGAAATTCTGTAAAACTAATCCTTAGCGCATGGTATCCAAAACATTAATTGCTGTGATTATATTTAGTCTACGGTATCCACAACCATCTCGCACAGGCAACCCAGAACTTGGGGCTCACCTTGTGCTGAGGCGACTTCATTACCCTTTCGAAATGAAGGTACATAACGGATCGACATGACAATCCAATTCGTTAAAGCATAAAATCGGTGCCCGGTGAAACACTTGAGCTTGGTTCCCTGCGATTGTTGGCACAGCTCGTCAGTCTGAGTGTGGGCAGTCCTGTCGGTACTACCATGGCACTAACCGCTCTGGCACCGATTTTGACCTTTCCAAGTCCGACAACCATGAAGTTAACCGCAATGATAGTGCTCATCCTTGCCACAACCTGCGTACAATGCAACACCGAAATTATCAATATTCACGGCGGGAATAAGTTCCATCAGATCCCTATTAATGTCTCGAATTCTTGGTATGATAACTCTTAACAATGATGACCTCGAGGACACTTGCTTGACAAATAATTTTCTAGGCCTGTTCTTAGCACAAATTCTTACAGAAATAAGCAAACCTATGATTTACAGCTTCCTTCCATAACTTGTTCCGGGCGGAATGATGACAGTCAAGTCGTTTCTCGAGATATGTGGTTCGCCTTGGATATCCTGGAACTGGAACGAGAACATTACCTCCCAAAAGGCTATACATTACGAGTCTCATGGCCTGCCCTAGTTAGATTCTTATCATTTACGTTTTCTTATCCTTAACCTCTGATGTTATTAATTCTCAGATGCCTGTCAGCTTCGATATTGAGGCCTTCCAGTTCTCGCGAACAGTAGACGGGATTAGTCTAAGCAGTTCCCCTACCAAATACGCACGATTGCGTATCACTAGCACTGGCATCCGAAGTTACTGTGACATATCTGGGGCCCCACCGACCGCGGAAACGGTGTACTTCGACATAATCCTCGAATCTTTGCTTGGTGGCTTTATTCCTGAAAGCCTTCTCCTCACGATCTGCTTCTTATTAGGAATCGCTACAATATTTTGGATAATAGCACAGCATGTAATGTCATTCTTGTCACGGATCGCTCGGGAAGTCGACATTTCGTATCCAAAAAGACAATAATTTACCACTCCCATCCCGCCAATTCAGCATGAACCTGATTTAAGGTCCGTAGCTTCCGCAAGGACTGCGCAATGGACTTCTAATCTCACAATAGATAATGATGTACTCAGGGAAGAAGTCCTAAAGTTCAAACCTATTTGTTAAGTTGCGCCCTCCAGTTCCGGCAGATGGACTGCCCCCAACCAAGCTAGAACAATCTCCACCCGAGGACCATGCAGAGGTATATTGATAGGCATATGCTTCTTCTTATCACTCGGTCTAACACCAGGTGCATTGCCCGTTCTCTCCCTTTGCCTTTGCGTAACGGGAGCCAAAAGGATACGAGCACAATCCAATTGCTCCTCGAATGAAGCGGGTGGAGCTAGTGGCGTTTTACTGCTACCAGTTTTACCGGCCTTGGATTGATATTCGGTAGGAGAGAATGGAGGAGAATAATCAGCATCAAATCCATTTGAGCTCGAACTTCGCCGAGCAACGACGAGACGCTCCGGTGAATAAGAATGGGGCATAACACCCGTCTTCCAACCGCTTGCAAGACGCTCTAGGACCTCTATGAATTCGGCTTGTGCCATAGATCTTGCAGGCAAGAAAACAGGATAACCTTCCAAACCATCAACAAGCGTGGCAGCTCTTCCAAACACGGGCAACAAGCTGACAAAATCTCCCATGAGCAAAGTAGCCAAGAGGATACTAAAATGGGATTCTACTAGGAGCGGGTGATAAGTGGTGAAGATCGGCGGCGCGTTCAAAGGAGGTGGCTGAGATTGGCTTCCGGGGCGGAGCGATTCGGTGAGGAGGAAGGCAGTCTGAGTGCGCTGGGCGAGGTCGCCACTGAGAAGCGGAATGGAGGATTCGAGAGAATCGAAATGTGTTAGGAACTTCTCGTGGTCCCTGACGCTCTTCTTGAGCAAAGTAGAAATTTGTTCTCTGAAGGCAGGTTCGTTGAGAACCCGTCTGTAAGCTTGGGCCTTGATTCCTGCTGAGGGACCCAGCGGGCCGTCAGGATTCCCGATCTCTACACCACCGTATTTCCCATTCTCGATATAGCATAGACGGAGTTCCGTCCCATCAGGAGGAGGAGTCTTGTCAAGCCCCTCAAGGCTGAGCATAGCATTTTCAATGAGATATATCACGTTTTGCAGGTATGCTGCGGCTCTCAAGAACAAGACTTGATGTTCGATGGGGTCTGGAGCGTCCGGTAACACCGAGGGATGTGGCATCGGAGGAATGTACTTCTCTGCTCCCTCTGGAACGGAAGTGCCATCCGGTGGCGCTTGACCCTGAGTTTTTCCCTTTTTTCCCTTTTTGGTTTTAATTTTGGAGCTATCCGGGTCAGCTGCTACTGTATGAGCATGTCTAGCCTTCCGCATAGACCTCGCTTCTTTGAGAGCATGCGTGAAATCCCGTATAGCATGCTGATACTCGTCCCTAAAGCAATGTACAATTCCACGCGTCCGATAGAACTCGAGGCGTTGTGGGTTCGTGGCGATGAGGTCGTCTAGGACGGCCGCTGTGGTGGATTCCGCCAATTGCCTGCGACAGTACGGAGAGTTCAATACTCGTGAGACAATAGATGCTGTAGGTAATTTACCTAGAAGGGATTTTCTCATGGAAGAAGTGGACATAACGGGCATCAGCATCGTTAGGATCTTGTTCATAAAGTTAAGTACGGTCAATGAATCAAGCCACAATTACTCACCAACTTTCAGAACCCTTTCAGCAATATCATCAAGTGCACTGGCTCCTTGCATGACCATAACGCTAGCGGCAATTTCATCGGCTTTGTAGGCCTCTGCAAGTTTCTGGACAGCCAAAACCCGTAAACGATGAACCCTCATGGCAGACATAGCAGTATTACGTCCATTGCCTCCTTGATCACCTAGTGGATTGATACCCAATGACTGAGCTGTCGCCCAGGGACTAGATCCAAAGCCGTAGCCCGACGAGCCTGACGAACGCATACCACCCAATGCAGCCGCAGACAGTCCCGAAGCCGCCCTGACAGCCAGATCGGAAGCCTCATCGATAAGACGACGAATAGAAGTTACAGATTTGAAGACACCTGGGTCGATAGGCGGCGGCGGAGGCTTTCCCCCGAGATTTGTGAACGGAGGCTGAAGGGCAGGTGATATAGCGTATCCGCTCGGAGAGGGTGTAGGAGGTGGAGAAATCTCCATAAAAGGATGTGAGCGATGCTTTCCAAATGATACGGGTGCCATGGCCGGAGATGAAGGTGGTAAAGGTGGTAAAGCAAATTGCTGTTGTTGGTGATGCCTATGATGATCAGGTATCGCGAAAGTATTGGGATCCATATTCAACGTAAGGAGAGATTCAAGAAGTTCAAGTGGTAGTTGCAGCCAAGGACCCTTAACACCAGACTTGTCAGTAATTCCTTTGGATGACTAGGCATTTGAATGAACTGACATGGTAAGAACTAATGTACCGCCAATGCTTATTCCGACTGATACAAAGTACTGGTGGTTTCTCTATCCCTGGTTTCTCAGGAGCATCCTTTTCCTCCTTTGCTTTGTTCTTCTTGCCTTTCCTTTTCTTCTTCTTCTTTGTAGATGAAGTGGTCTCCGGGGTGACAGTGGTACCTCCGAGCTCTTCGGCCCCTTGGGGGGATGCTGAACGCGAAGAAAAAGATTGGGATGGAGTTAGGGATACAGGGGGTGTATACAATGGACTTGGAGGATCACCCGGGTCTGTAGATTGTTCTGTTGTTGAAGCAGCCATGGTAAAGTAATAATTGGCTTTCGAAGAAAGGGTAATCGCAGACTGAGACGGATTCTAATCTGCAGTGGTTGTCTTGTCTACTTGCGATCTTCACTGGTATATGGGCATACGTAGCGAGGATTACGGGCTTTCCGGCGATGGAGAAGGGTATAAAGACGTGCGGCTTCAACTAAGCTGTAGATTGAATTTTGGTTCCAGTAACGAAGCCCCAGCAACTCGGCGTCCAGTCATCAACGAAGACAGCGTTCAAGTCAACCATCTTGATAACTCTCCGAAAGTATGCTTAACGCGACCTTTGTTTATTCTGAACTCGAGTTTGGTGTATCACAAGACTCGCTGCTTACAAGCAAGACAGTTAGCGTCATGTATTCGGTCCCAAACCAAACTAAATCGCGTGAATAATACCCACAGGGAGAAGGTGCAGTTGCTGACGAATACAAAAAGTCTCTCCCAAACCTAGGACTCGTTCGAAACGGGATGCCAATGGTCCATCCAGCTTCAGACTACTCTGCAGAAGCTACAGTTCTAGGAATAACCTCAATCGAATACAACAGCAGACGCCTTCCTCTAGAAATTCCGTCCGAGATCTTCATCTTGTCAGCTCGTTCTGAAAGCAATAACGTCGATGACGTAGATTATAGGACACCAGTGATATTTCCTCCTCCAAAAACATGACTACAGTTGTCGGGAAAGTCTGTCGTTACTGGCGCGAAGTCGCCCTTTCAACACCTCAATTTTACACAAAAATCTGTCTCTGAAACTAACGGGGAGTTCAAATACCGCGGCACGTTTCCTTTCGAGATCATTGGAAGACGCCTTCAGTATTTAGGAAGACTGTCCCTAGACATATTTATCGACTTCGAAAAGTGGGTAGAATGCAAGGGGAAAAAAAACCATGAAGATAGTTTCCGGATATCTCTTTCGGTGCAGATAGCTTCGCCCTGCCGAGCATCACTGTCGACTTTGTTTGCTACTTCCTCCAAAAACGACATTCTATGTACCACCCCTGAAACACCTAGATCTTGCATAATGTCTGCGTGGCTACGACGAATCTAAATCCTACAGCGAGTTAGCCGCACCCATTTGAAGATAATGATGCCTTGCATAGATTTCGATTGGGGATGTTTTGGATGGACAAGTTCTCTCTGCAGAGGTTCACCCAAAAGCCTCAAAGGTTTCTGAATCTCACATCAATCTCATTAGCCATACAGAATTTCGACAATCATGCCGGTATCCAATCCCCAGGCAATATTCCTTTGACGCCGTCGATCCCCCATCTGCGTCAATTGAACATCATATTTTATCAAATTTCTGAACGTGATAATCTCTCAGACAAAGCTAGGGACATTGGCAGACTACTAAAGCGAAATGGAAGCTCTCCATCTATGTATGGACCTGGGTGGAAATCCGAAGGACCTCAGTGTTTCCATCACTGGCCATCCTTTCGAAGACCTTTTATTATCCTTCTCGAATCCTGTCCCTCTACTTCGAGAACTTACCCTCTGGAGACTAAGCATCTCTGACGACGTTCTCCTTCCTTTTATCAGGAGACGTCCTTTGTTCGAAGGGCCTATACTTCGGGTCCAAAATTTAATAGACGAATTCTTACTGGAACTATCTCAAAGGGCGACCGCACTTTCGGCATTTGTCCAAATCTCACTTCTATTTCATCGGGCATGGCGGGTGCTAATACGGATTTACTCCTTACGATGCTAGAAGGACGCCTAAAATTTGTTCATGTCCACGGAAAACGGAGGGTATTTCTAGCAACGTATAGTGAGACGCGGACCTCCTGGAAGAATATTGCATCTGAAGTTATGGCGTCTTGTGACAAAAGGTATTGCGAACTTTCCTCCACGCATCTAGTTGAAAGCCGTCCCATTATGGTTCCTCGTTGGCGGAGCAGCGTGGGCGGGAGTTTGGCCTTGGTAATACTAAACTCTCCTATAAAATCGATGGAGAAGGTCTATAACTCTATAAACGGCATGTATTGATATCACTGGTTCACCTCCTGCGCGAATGTACCTACTATGAATCTACCCAAGAGAAAAGTATCTTTTTTGACAACAAACCGGTTTGCCCGTGATCTCCTCACTGAAAGCTGTCCTTTCACATGAGGTGGATAATAGAATGCTCATAAATGATATCGCAGAACTGTGGCTCCTCGTGTCCACCACACCGAGCCAAGCCGAGCGATTTGCTATTGAGAATAGTTCGGTTAACCATTTCCGCATAGATCATAATTTTCGACGAAGGTTCTACCGGAGTCGAAGGGGGGCGCTCACACCTGGACTCTGCGTCGGTTGAAGAACGACATGCACAAGTCTCAGAGCCTCAAGGAAGAAAAGTTTCTCATCAACTTCCGGGCGGGCTTCACCTTGGACGCTCGAGATACAACGACCAACCCACCACGCGCTTCCTCCAGAATTCTATCCCAGGCGTTCATTTGGTCAACAACCCCTTGTGGAGCTGATGAACACGATGATGCGAATTATTCAATACCTGTGTCTATTTTCTCTCCAGATAACATGACTACAGTTATTGGACAAGTCTGTCGGTACCAGCGCCGAGTTACTCTTTCAACACCTCAACTTTTCACAAAAATCTGCCTCGAAAGTATAGACAATTTAAAAGACCAGGTCACTCTGCCATTTGAAGTCATGCAAAGATGGCTACGTCGGTCAGGAAAAGCCAGTGATCATACTTATCGGCTTCGAAGCGTGGACGGAGTGTGAGACAAGGACTATGAAGATAATTTCGACAAACTTCCTCGACGCAGATGGCTTCGTTCTGCTTCCAGGCTCGATGAATGCCTTGGTTTATTGCTTCGTCAAGGAACCATAGCCCATGCACCAGTCCTACAGCGCCTAGACTTTGTGCGTATTTTTCGGATAGCTACGAGGGATCCTTTTCCTGCCGAAAGCTGGCCGCTCCAAACACGAAGGGATTGTCGTCCAATGTCAATTCGACTAGGGGTGTTTTGATAAGGCTCCAACCCAACCTCGCCACCTAGATTGCTACTGGATGAGCGACTTTACTCTGGGGAGGTTTACTAGGATGCTTCCACGATTTCCAAACCTCGTGTCAATCTCCTCTGGATACGGTATTTTGACAACCACTTCAATGTCGAAACATTGGACCACTTGCCTTTGACACCCCTGGTTCCAAACCTGCGTCAATTGAGTGTCGTTTTCACTGAAAGAAAAAAACATCGTGTGTAACGCTAGGGATATAGGTAGTTTACTAGAGTTATGTCCGTGGGTTGGAGGTGTTGCATCTGAGTATAGAGGATAGTGACTCCGATAACCTGCTCGGAGATTTCATCTAGGATGACCCTTTCGATGGCTTTCTGTCAGCATTTTCAGACCGCATTCCCTCACTTCGAGACTTTCAACCTCCACCATCTATGGGTCCCAGAAGACAACCTCTTACCGTTTATTCGGTAACTTTCCTTCCTCGAAGAATTGACGATTCGGTACCAGAAAGGTAACTGACGAATGCCTATTGGAGCCATGATGGCCCTCAACGAGAACGATACGTTCAAAATGGGACCCAATTTAGCTGCAATTTTCTGTTGATATGGCCACCGTGAACACTGGTTTACTTCTCAGAACGACGGAAGAGTGCCTGAAAGGATCATTCCCGCTGTCATGGAAGATAGGGAAAAAGAGTTTCTGGCAACCTACGGAGACAACGGACAGACTGGAAGGTCGCTGGTGCGTCCGACTGTATGGCCTCTTGTGACAAAAAGATATTGTGAGCTTGCCTCCGCACATCTCGTTGAGGGTCTCCCTAAAGTGATCGTCTGTGGAATATGGGTGGCTGTAGTTTAGTT
>Ga0157379_10003828_pt1 | contig 12829 bp, 11 predicted proteins | sample S25metaG_FD_121802 | JGI IMG/M metagenome (GOLD analysis project Ga0157379, IMG submission 121802) | Switchgrass rhizosphere microbial communities from Kellogg Biological Station, Michigan, USA - S2-5 metaG | ecosystem: Host-associated > Plants > Roots > Rhizosphere > Soil | place: USA... | reverse complement strand
CTGGAAGTTCACGTACCAGCCGGGCCCCGCGAGCACGTCCGCAAACGCCTGGGCCGGCCGCCGAGCAGCCTCTCGTACCAGGCCAGCGCGGCGGCGAAGTCGCTGACCGGGATCCCTGCGAACAGGTAGACGGTCATGCTCCTCAGGCTACGACTAGTTCCTCAGGCTACGGCCGCGTACCGGGCGCGGCGGCCGGCCGGGCATACCAGAGGCCGGGACCCGCGCACGCGGATACCGGCCCCTAGAGCGAAGCAGTCAGGCCTGGCGCACGGCCGCGGTGAACGCGGCCCACTCACGGCGGTTAAACGAAAGACGCGGGCCATCCGGGTCCTTCGAGTCCCTGACCAGGACCATTTCCGGGGTGTCGAGCGACGGGGCCGAGGCGACCTCGACGCAGTTGCCGTTGGAAAAGCTATGTGTGGACTTGTGCCACACGGGGTTAGTGGGGTTCATGCGCCGAGATCGTAGCGTGCAAGTGTCACTGCGAGTCGCAATTCGCCACATGAACCCCAGAGTTCACTTGCGCAAACGTGGCACATCGCGTAATAGCTACCCAGACGTCTTCATCGGACCTTCCGGACATAGCGGCTGAACACCGCACTGCTCCCCGTGCCTCTTGCCCGGCCGCCCGCCCGGCGGGCCGCTAGCGGGCCCGCTGACCGCCCGGCGGTTCCCCGGCCCGGCGCAGCGCGCGTGACCGCCCGGGGGCGGTGGTATACCAGTACCGGCGCGACGCAACGGAAGCCGGTGGGACGTGGCTGTGGGTGCGGAGGAGAGCCTGCTCGGGAAGATCGGGCGGGTCACCGTTTCTATCCCGGCCGACGGCCCCGGCGAGGTGCTGCTGCCGGTCCGCGGCGGCACCGAGGCCTTCGCCGCCTGGTCCGATGAACCGATTATGCGCCACCGCCGTGTGGTCGTCGTGGACTCGATGTCGGGTCGCTCCGTGTTCGTCACCCCGGTCCCGTAAACCACTCGCAGGGCATCGGCCCAAGAGAGAGCCCCCATGCTTTTCTGGCATGTTCCAGCCCCCAATGAAGCCTTGCTGATCTCCGGCTCCAAGAGCCGCCGGCAGGCCACTCAATTCCGCATCGTCACCGGTCACGGCTGTTTCGTGCTTCCGGTCAAGCAAAAGGCCCGGGTCCTTTCCCTGGCCCTGCGTGAAGCCGAGATCCTCGAGGAATGCATCACGAACCAGGGCATCCGGCTGAAGGTCCGCGCGGTCGCCGCGTTCAAGGTCGGCGACGACCAGGCGTCGATCGCGAACGCGGCCCGCCGGTTCCTGTCCGAGCAGGACCGGATGGAGATCCTGGTCGGCCGGGTGTTCGCCGGGCACCTGCGGTCGATCGTGGGCGGGCTCACCGTCGAGCAGATCATCCGCGAGCGGGACCGGGTCGCCCAGGAGATCAAGGACGGCAGCCACGCCGAGATGGAGAAGCTCGGCATCGTGGTGGACGCCCTGGAGATCCAGGAGATCGAGGACTCCTCCGGCTACATCAGCAACCTGGCCGCCCCGCACGCGGCCGCGGTGGCCAGCCAGGCCAGGATCGCCAAGGCCCGCGCCGACCAGGAGGCCACCGAGCGCGAGCTGGCGGCGGCCGCGCTGACCGCCCAGTTCGAGCGGGACACCGAGATCAAGCGGGCCGGCTTCCTCGCCGAGACCGAGCAGGCCAGGGCCCGCGCCGCGCAGGCCGGGCCGCTGGCCGAGGCGCAGGCCTCGCAGGAGGTCATCCAGCATCAGACCGCGCTGGCCCAGCGGCAGGCCGAACTGGCCGCGCAGCGCCTCGAAGCCGAAGTGCGCCGCCCGGCCGACGCCGAGGCGTACCGGACGCGCACGCTCGCCGAGGCAGCCAGGGACCAGGCCCGGTTCGAGGCCGACGCGCAGGCGTACCGGAACGTCACGCTGGCCCAGGCCGAGGCACAGGCGGCCCGGGTCCGCGCCGAGGCCAGCGCGCACGCGGAGCGCACCACCGGCGAAGGCCAGGCCGACGCGAACCGGGCCCGGGCCGATTCACTGCGGGACGGCAACCAGGAGCTCATCGCCGCCGATCGCCTGGTGGAGGTCCTGCCCGCGATGGTCGAGGCGGCCGCCCGTGGCCTGACCGACGCCAACCTGACGATCCTGAACGGCACCCAGGGGGTCAGCGAGGTCATCGCCGGCCTCGTTGGCCAGGGCCTGTCGATCTTCGACACGCTGACCCGCTCCACCCCGGTCAACGGCCACAGCCGGCTCACCGCCCCCGCGCCAGCACCGGGCCAGAACGCCGCCACCCCCGCCCCGCAAGGCTAGCCACGCAGCACGCCCAGCACGTTCAGGAAGGAATACGGTGCCCGTGGCGCGGGCCCCGGATCCAGGCTCGCCGCGCCAGCGGCCGGCCGGCCCGCCATCCACCCGGGATATCTACGTTCCTTGATCAAGGAACGTAGATCAACGAACGTAGATCAAGGGATGCAGATCAAGGAACATTGATCAAGATTCGTTGATTTAGCCCGGGCCCGGGCCGGAGCGCGGTCGCCGGGCCAGCAGCACCACGGCCAGCACCACAGCCACCGTCGCCGACCCGGCCGCGAACGCCACCGTCACCCGGGTCAGCGCCGGTCCCGGCCCCAGCGTGACCGCGGCCAGCACGCCGGCGCCGGCCAGCCAGGCCAGCACCTGCCCGGCGTGACGGGCCTGCGCCTGCGCCCCTTGCCCCAGCACCAGCGCGAGAAGGTAGGCCAGCACACCCAGGCCCAGCCAGGCGAACGCGGCCGCGGGCAGCGCCGCCTGGGCGCCGAAAAGCACCCGGATCAGCCACGGCCCGGCCAGGATGAGCACCACGCTGCCGGTCAGCCCGAGAATCAGGACCGCCGTGCAGGCGCGGCTCAGCAGCAGCCGGAACCGGGTCCGGTCGCCCACCGCGAGCGCACCGCATAGACCGGGCAGCAACGCCGTCTGTACCGGGGTGAACACGAACAGCGGGATCCGGGCCAGCACCACCGCGGCCAGCAGAGCCCCGACCACTGCGGGGCGGCCGGGGGACAGCACCCGGATGGCCAGCACCGCCGCGCTGATCACCACCTGCGCAAGCAGCATGGTGGCCAGTAGCAGCGCCAGCCGCCCGCGCATGTCCCGCCAGGCCAGTGCGGGCCCGGGGCGCAGCCTGGCCAGCAGCGGCCGGGCCGTGCCGGCCGCAGCCAGCAACGGCGCCACGGTGAGGATCAGCCCGAACGCGGCGGCGGACCGGATTCCCGCGGCGCCCAGCCCCAGCGCAAAGATCACCCGCAGCCCGCCGTCGGCGGCCAGCTGGCGGCCGTACACGTCGAACCGGCCCAGGCCGGCCAGTGTGCCCCGGCTCACCGAGGTGACCGCCAGGGCCGCCGCGGCCGCGCCGACGACCGGCACCAGCGTGGCGTCGCCACCGAACAGCCGGCCCGCCAGCGGCCCGGCGGCCAGGGCCAGCGTCACCAACACGGCGGTCAGCAGTACCGCCGAGGCGGCCGCCCCGCGCCGGACGACCGGTGCCGCGCCCTGGCCAGCCGCGGTACGCGCGGCCACCAGCCGGGACAGCTCCTGCTCGACCGGGAAGAACACACCGAGGCCGAGCAGGTAGACGACGGACCACAGCACCGACATCTGGGCCATCTCAGCCACCGGCAGGGTGTGCCCGGCCACAGCGAGATGCGCGTACGCGCCGGCCCCGAGCACCGCCAGCCCGGCGCCCACCCCCACTGTCCCCGACGGCAGCAGGGCCACAGCGCGGCCCACCACGCCGTGGACTGGCCGTCCCGGCGCAGCAGCCTGCCCCGGTCCGGCCACCGGACCAGCGGCCAGGGCGGCCCCAGCCGCCCTCCGGCCGCCCGCGCCGCCCGCGCCGGGCGGCCCGGCTGGGCCGGGTGCGGCATCTCGCCGCCGTCCGGTCGTCACGGTCAGGGCCGACAGGACACGTCCGAGGTCAGGCATGGGCACCCGCACCCTGGTAGCCGGCGAACCGCTCGTCGACCTGCTCCCCGGTCAGCCCGAAGTCGGCCAGCGCGTACCGGTGCACCGGCCGCCCGCCACCCGCGCCGCCCGTACCACCCGCGCCGCCCGCACCACCCGGGTCGGCCGCGCCGCCCGGCGGCCCGCTCGCCAGCGCCCGCATCGCATCCGCGGCCGCGCCGGTCAGCGCCCGCCCGAGCCAGGCGTACACCCGCTCCATCGTCCCCATCGGGTCGGCCACGAACGCCTCGTAGTCCACGTCGCAGAACCGCGCCGGGTCGCACGAGGCCCGCGCCGCGGTATACAGGCCGAGCCCGCGCGCCCACAGCTCGAGCTGATCCCGGCCGAGAACCTCACCGGCGAACACGTCCGACCACCCATCCGACGCCTGCGCCGCCAGGCTGCAGACCGACGCGATCGCGGTCCGCGGCGCCCGGTGCGTCTGGATGATCAGCGCGTCCGGGTACACCTCGAGCAGCGCGGGCAGCGCGAACAGGTGGCTGGGGTTCTTCAGCACCCAGCGGCGATGCTGGTCTGGCAGGCCGATCAGCTGCAGGTTGCGCCGGTGCCTGCGGTACGCCGCGGTCCAGTCCTGCCCGGCCAGCCAGGACGAATACGACGGCAGATGGGCCAGGCACTCCCAGGAAACCGAGCGCATCGACTGGCGCAGCAGCTGCCAGCACTCCTCGACCTGATCGGCGGCCATGAAGTGGACGCCCATGAACTCGGGGTGGGCCACCTGGTGGCGCTGCACGCCCGCCTGGATCGCCTGGAACACCGGGTCGCCCGGCCAGCCGGCCCGGGGCGGGCGCGGCTGCGGCACCTCGGCCAGCCACAGCTCGAGCCCCTGGTGCGCCGGGTCGGCGGTGAGCAGCCGGTGCAGCGCGGTGGTCCCGGTGCGCGGCAGCCCGGTGACGAACACCGGGCGATCCACCGGCACCACGGCGTGCTCCGGGTGCCGGGCACAGCCGGCCTCGCTGAACAGCCGGGCGGTCAGCGCGCCGCGTACCAGCGCGCGGCTCACCCGCACGCCGCGCGGGGTCAGGCCGGCGTCGCGGGCGTAGGACTCAAGAAGCACGGCCAGGCCGTCGCGGAAGTCGTCCGCGCCGAAGTCATCGAGCCCGGTGAGCGACGCGGCGGCCGCGCACAGCTCCGCCACGGTGCCGAGTCCGGGCTCGCCGCTCATCGCCATCCCTCTAGTGGTGGAACTCGCCGCAGTTCACGTCGAGGCACTGGCCGGTGATAGCCCGGGCCATCGGCGAGGCCAGGAACACCACCGCGTCGGCGACCTCGTCCGGCTCGGGCAGCCGCCGCAGGTCCGTGGTGGCCGCGGTCTCGTCGTAGACCACCTGCCGCGGCACGCCGCGCTGATCGGCCAGGTGCCCGAAGTACCACTGCAGCGTGCCGCCCCAGATCCAGCCGGGGGCGACCGAGTTGACCCGTATGCCCTGCGGCCCGAGCTCGGTGGCCAGGCTCTGGGCCAGGGCGAGCAGCGCGGACTTGGACATCTTGTAGCCGCCGAACGTGACCCGCGAGTGCCGCAGCACCGCCGAGTTGATCATCACGACCGAGCCGTCGTGCTCCGCCAGCGCCGGGGTCAGCAGGCGGGTCAGGTTCAGGGCCGCCAGGACGTTGGTTTCGTACGCTTTCCTGAACGTGCCCAGATCCGCCTTGGCCAGGCTCGTCATGGGCGGGATCACGAAGGCGTTGTGGATCAGCGTGTCGACGCGCCCGAAGGCGGCCACCGCGGCCTCGGCCAGCCCAGCGGCGGACGCCTCGTCGGTGATATCCGCCGGTATCGCCGCGGCCCGCCGCCCGAGCGCGGTGACCTCCTTGGCCACCTCGTCCAGCCGGGCCGCGGTGCGTGCGGCGAGCACCAGGTCCGCCCCGGCCCGCGCGCAGCGCAGCGCGATCGACCGGCCCAGGTCCGGGCCGACCCCGGAGACCACCACGACGGTGCCCTCCAGCAGCGCCATCAGCCCAGCATCCGGTCGGCGACCGCGGCCTGCCGGGCCGCGATCCGCTGGGCCCACTCCGCGGGGGTCACCCGCGCCTGGCCGGCGTAGGGCAGCCGGGCGGGCAGGTCCGCGAACGGGACAACCTCCACCTGCGGCCCGTCGTCCGGGCCCAGGTTCCTGGTCAGCTGCTGCCAGCGGATCTGCACGTAGCCGCGCTGATGGCCGGTGGTCTCCAGCCAGTTCGCGACCCCGGGATCCCGCTCGCAGATGACGAACCGCAGCAGGCCGTCCGGGCTGGCCACGGCCTGGTCCGCGGTCAGGCTGGTCTGGTGGTTGATGTAGTCCAGCGAGACGTACCACATGCTGCCGAGCTGGATCCCCTGGTAGGGCGCGACCTCGCGGGGCGCCGCAGGCACCGTCACGATCATGGCCTCGTCCCCGGCCAGCCGGTAGTGGCCGGCCGAGGAGAACTGGGTGGCCAGGCCGCCGGGGGTGCGCCGGGGCGGGGTCATCGTGTTGACCGGCAGGTTCAGGTAGAACCACTCGGGGAAGGCGAGGAACGTCCGCAGCCGGGACAGCAGGATCTTGCCGGCCGCGCCGTACCGCTTGGCCTGCCGGGAGACGCCCTCGGGCGGCGGCGCGCAGCCCGCCCGGTCCGCGCGGCGGATGCTGATCGTGCCGCGCCGCTCGGCGGCCCAGTCGCTGTAGACCTCGCGGACCACGAGCATCGAGGAACCCGGGGCGAGCGTGTGGTACTGCGGGCCCGGGTCCGGCACGGGCGGGCCGAACCGCAGCTCGAACGTGCCGTCGGCGGCGATGTCCAGGGCCCGGTCGTCGAACGCGGTCAGGCTGTCGGGCACCTCGGCCGGGGTGTAGTCGCCCTTCAGCACCTGGAAGCTCAGGTCGCGGGTGCTGCCGCGGCGGCCGGTGACCACGTACTCCGCGTCGTCCCGCAGGTAGGAGTGGAAGTACAGCGCGTCCGGGTTGTCCAGGCCCATCTTGGTGTACGGCCCGGTGGACGCGATGAAGTACGGGAAGTCGAGCTGGTAGGCCCAGGCCAGCTGAAGCGACCCCCGGATGTTCCCGGCCAGGTAGTCGTACCCCTCGGCCAGGTCCGCGTCGTTGCTGATGTGCGGCGCGGCGGAGATGATCTGCTCGGCCTCGGCGACCGCCGCAGCGAACGACTCGGTGAGCATTTCGTCACACTAGAACGCGTTCTAGAACGGCGTCAACGAGCCGCAGGTCAGGAAGCGGGCTGCGGAGCCCAGCGGTTGGCGGTGAACCGCAGGCTGGGCAGGTCGTCCAGGGACATCATCAGCTCGTAGGTGCGGGTGTAGCCGGTATGGGCGATCCGCCACCGGCCGTCCCCGCCCCGCTCGTAGCGGTCCTCGTAGAACGCCGCGCCCTTGATGACCAGCCGGTGCTCGGCAACGATCACGGTGTCCTCGAAGCACCAGGTGGCCGACGCCGTGTCGCCGTCGATGTCGATCTCCGGCTGGCTGGCGAAGTGAACCGTGGTGATGCCGGGGCCCAGGTTCTCCCGCAGGAAGCCGATGATCGCGTCCCGGCCGTCCAGGTCCAGCGGCTTGCCCAGGGCGGGCGTGCCGTAATTGGCGGTTGCGCCTTCGGTGAAGACCTCCGTCATCTCGTCCCACCGCTTCAGGTCGACGCACCGCAGGTAGCGGTACTTCACCCGGCGGATTTCCTCGAGCGCGGCAAGGTCCATGCGCTCAGCCTTGCCAGCCAATTGACTTTGCGCAAGAACCTGTTCTACTTTTTTCAGGCTGCCGACGGCGGCCTGGCTCGCATGCCCGGAGGTCCGTTGCGCTTTTGCTACGCCGAGTCGATGACCGACCCGTCGTTCTACCCCGCCCTCGCACAGGCGGCGGAGGGCGCCGGCTACGACTCCATGGTGATCCCGGACAGCATCTGCTACCCGCTCGAATCGGACAGCGTGTACCCGTTCAACCCGGACGGCACCCGGGAGTTCCTCGAGGACAAGCCGTTCCTCGACCCGTTCGCGCTGGCCGCCGCGCTGGGCGCGGTCACCCGCACGCTGCGGTTCGTGACGTTCGTGCTCAAGCTGCCGGTCCGCAGCCCGGTGCTGGTGGCCAAGCAGGCCACCTCGGTCGCGGTGCTGACCGGCGGCCGGCTCGTGCTCGGCGTGGGCAGCAGCCCCTGGCGGGAGGACTACGAGGTACTCGGCGTGCCCTGGGACGGGCGCGGGCGGCGGATGGACGAGGGCATCGAGATCATCCGCGGCCTGGCCGCCGGGGGGTACTTCGAGTTCCGCGGTACGGCCTACGACGTGCCGCCGGTCAAGATCGCCCCGGTGCCGGACCAGCCCATCCCCATCTGGCTGGGCGGGCACGGCGAGGCCGCGCTGCGCCGCGCGGCCCGGCTGGGGGACGGCTGGCTGCACGGCGGCGGCGACCTCGCGGACCTGCCCGGGCTGCTGGCCCGGCTCACCGCGATGCGCCGCGAGGAGGGCACCGCGGACCGGCCGTTCGGGATCGGCGTGATCTCCGTGGACGCGTACACCACGGACGGGCTGCGGCGGCTGGAGGAGCAGGGGGTCACCGACGTGATCGTGGGGTTCCGGTGGCCGTACCACACCGGGCCCGACCCCCAGCCGCTGGCCGAGAAGCTCGGCAACCTGCGCCGGTACGCCGACGAGGTGATCGCCAAGATGAACCCCTGAGGGCGGGTGAACTGACCGGTGAAGACGCTGACAGCATGGGTGCGAGCGGCCCGTCCGGGCCCTGCGGAGGGCCCGGACACGGCCGGGAGCCCGCCCGCGGGCGGCGGCGGCACGGCTGCACCCGCCGAGGCCGGCAGCGCCACCGGCTGGCTGCGCGACAACAGGGTCACGCTGATCGCGGGCGCCCTCATCGTGATCCAGCTGCTGTGGATGGCGGCGCTGCTGTCGCGGTCGTACTTCCGGCAGGACGACTTCTATAACTTCGACCGCGCCCTGGCCGACGGCTTCACCTGGAAGTACCTGATGCTGGTCAGCGCGGGCCACATGGCACCGCTTGGCTTCGCGGTGTCCTGGGTGCTGGCGCACGCCGCGCTGTACGACTGGACGCTGACCGCGCTGGTCATCCTGGTCCTGGTGCTGGCCGCCTGCCTGGCCCTGCTGCGGGTGCTGCGGACGCTGTTCGGCAACCGGCCGGCCATCCTCATCCCGCTGATGGTGTACCTGTTCAGCCCGCTGGCGCTGGCCGCGGTCGACTGGTGGTCGGTCGCCATCCAGACGCTCCCGCTGGAGATCGCTATCTTCATGGCCGTCGACGCGCACGTCCGCTACCTGCGCGAGGGCCGGGCCCGCCAGCTGGCGGCGGCGGCGGGCTGGCTTCTGCTCGGCATGGCCACCGTGCAGAAGGGCGCCGTGGTGCCGGTGCTGCTGTTCGGGCTGACGTCGGCGTTCTTCACCGAGGGCGGCTGGCTGTCCGGGATCGTGCAGGCGGCCCGGCGGTACTGGCGGGCGTGGGCGGTGTACGGCTTGATGCTGGCCGCGTACCTCGTGCTGTTCCTCAGCGTGCTGCCCACCTCGACCACCCCGCCCACCGGCCCGGGCCCGGCCGAGCGGGTGCTGACCTTCGTCACAACCCTGACCGGGACCACGCTGGTGCCCGGGGCAGTGGGCGGCCCGTGGCACTGGTCCGTGCTCGGCGACGGGAACGCCCAGGCCAGCTCGCCCGCCGCGCTCCAGCAGCTGTCCTGGGCGCTGGCCGTGCTGGTGATCGCGGTGAGCATCGCCTTCCGGCCCCGGGCGGCCAGGGCCTGGGCGATCCTGGCGGGCTGGATCCTGGCCGCGGACGTGCTGCCGGTGGTCATCGGCCGGCTGGGCTCGGCCGACCCGCGGGTGCTCGGGCTCCAGGCGAGGTACGTGACGGACGTGGCCGCGGTGCTCGCGCTGTGCCTCGCGCTGGCTTTCCTGCCGCTGGCCGGGCAGGAGGGCGGTTACCGGTTCGCCGGGCCCGCGCTGGCGCCCGGCCGGCCCGCCCGGATAGCCACCGGCGCCGTGCTGGCCGTGTTCCTGGCCGGCTCGTTCTGGTCGCTCCAGTCGCTGACGGGCCTCACCGACACCCGCGCGTCCCGGTCCTACATCGCTACCGCCCGCGCCGCGGTGACCAAGGCGCCGCGCGGCACGCTGGTCGCGGACGGGCCCACCCTGCCCGCGGTCATGGACCCGCTGCTGTTCCTGGCCAGCGGGAACACGTCCCGGGTGGTCGGCGCGCTGGCCCGCGGCCCGCTCGCGGGCAGGCTGACCTGGCTCAACCCCCCGCAGGGCCTGGTGCCCGGGCTGATGATGTTCAACACCCAGGGCCAGCTCCAGCCCGCCGTGCTGCTTGGCCGGTCGACGGGATCCCCGCCGTCCGGGGACCGCTGCTGGCCGCTGAGCCTGGGCACGCCGATCAGCATCCCGCTGTCCGGGCCGCTGTTCCGGTGGACGTGGACGGTGGGCCTGGTCTACAACGGGCCGGCCACCGAGATCGACGTCCGGTTCGGCGGCCAGTGGGCGCGCGCCACGCTGCCCGCGGGACGGCACCACTACTACGTCCCGCTGACCGGTTCCGGCCGCGCGGTCGACGTCGAGCTGGCCAGCTCCGCCCCGGGCGGATGCCTGGCCGGCCTCACCGTGGGGACCTGGCAGCCGGCCCGGTCCGGTTCGGCGATCCCCAGGGTCCCGGTGCCCGGCTAATGCCGCGATGATGCGACCGGACAGCGGCACGACGGCTGGGCGCACCGAGCCGCACGGCGACGCGGGTGGCCCGGCTCCGCCGGCCCGGCCGGCCCCGGGTCGCGCAGGCGGCGCGGCCCGCGGCGGGGGGGCCCGTGGTGGCGGGGCCCGTGGTGGCGAGGCTGCTGCGGCCCTGGCCGTGCGCCGGGTCTGGCCCGCGGTCGTGGGCCTCGGGCTCGGGCTGCTCGCCCTGGGCCCGGGCCTGGGACGGGGCTTCCTGCTCAGCTACGACATGGTGGCGGTGCCCCGGCAGCCGTTCGGCGCGGCCATGTTCGGCCTGTCCGGCGGCCCGGCCCGGGCCGTGCCCAGCGACGCGGTGCTGGCCGCCGTGTCCCGGGTGATCCCGGCTGACCTCGCGCAGAAGGCGCTGCTGCTGGCCATCTTCATGCTGGCCTGCGCGGGGGCCGCGGCCCTGCTGCCGCGGGAGCCCTGGTACGCCCGGCTGGCCGCCGGGGTCTTCTACACCTGGAACCCGTTCGTGGCCGAGCGCCTGATCATCGGCCAGTGGGCGCTGCTGCTCGGCTACGCCGGCCTGCCGTGGGTGCTGCGGGCCGCGCACGATCTTGGCCGGGAGCCGTCGTGGCGCGGGACAGGCCGGCTGGCGGTGGCGCTGCTGCCCGCCGCCGTGGGCGGCTTCGCCGCGATGACCATCTCGGCCCTGGTCGCGCTGCCGGCGGCCGCCTTCAGCGCAAGGCAGCCCGCCGCCCGCCGCCCGCCGCCCCGCACGAACGAAGTGCCGTTGCTTCAGATAGAAGCGAGGCAACGGCACTTCGCTGCGTCCCGGCTAGGGCCCGCGCGGTGGCGCGCGGGGGCGATCACGCTGGCCGTCATCGGCGCGGCCAGCCTTCCCTGGCTGATCCCGTCGCTGCTCCGCCCGGTGTACGCCGACCCGGCGGGCGTGGCCGCGTTCGCCGCCCGGGCGGACACCCCGTTCGGCGCGGCCGGCAGCGTGCTCATGCTCGGCGGGATGTGGAACGCCCGCGCAGTGCCGGCCGGCTACGGCGGCGGCTGGTCGGTGCTGTGGCTGGCCGTCGTGGTCACCGCGGCGGCCGGGTACGTGCTGCTCGGGGGGCGACGCCGGTGGCCGGGCCTGGGGACGGCCGCGCTGGCGGGCCTGGCCATCGCCGGCCTTGGCCTGACCGGCCCTGGCCAGGACCTGCTGCGGGCCGCTCAGGCGCTGTGGCCCGGCTTCGCCGTGCTGCGCGACGGGCAGCAGTTCGCCGCCCCGCTGGCGCTGGTCGAGGCGCTCGGCGCCGGCCTCGCGGCGGCCTGGCTGGCCCGGGGTCCCGTACCCGAGCGAGCCGCCCGCCCCGCGTGCCAGCCGGATCCCTATCCGGGCGCCGCCACCAGCCAGATAGTTGGTGACACGAACCACTTGGTTGGTGACACCAACCAAGTGGTTGGTGGCACGAACCAGATAGTTGGTGACACCAACCAGATAGTTGGTGGCACGAACCAAGTAGTTGGTGACACGAACCAGATGGTTGGTGGCACGAACCAAGTAGTTGGTGGCACGAACCAGATGGCTGGCGCGGGCCGGGCCGCGGGGCTGATGCTGGCCATCTGCCTGCTGCTCGCGCCGGTGCTGCTGCTGCCTGGCCTGGCCTGGGGGGCGGCCGGGCGGCTGCGCCCGGCCCAGTACCCGGCGGGCTGGCTGGCCGCGGCCCGGCTGATCGACTCCAGCCCGGCCGCGGGCACGGTGCTGGTCCTGCCCTGGGCGGGCTACCGGAGCCCGGCCTGGAACGGCGGCCGGACCATGCTCGACCCCTGGCCGCGGCTGGTGTCCCGGCCGGTGATCTGGAACGACGGGCCCCGGGTCGGGCCGCTGCAGCTGCGGCCCGACAACCCGGCGGCCCGGGCGCTGGACGGCGTGATCCGCGGCGGCGGGCCGCTGACCGGCGCGCTGCGGGCGGCCGGCGTCCGGTTCGTGATCAGCGACGGCGGCGCGGGCGGGGTGGCGGACCGCCTGCCGGGAGCCACTAAGGTCACGGTTTCGCCCGGGCTGACCGTATACCTACTGACGGGGAGTAGCAGGAAATAGAACGTGTTACAGTCGCAGGACCATGCCGGGCCCGCGGCTCTTCCCCCGCCGCAGGCCTGCTCCGGACGCCACGAAGGAGCTCCATGGCGCGTTTAATCATCGCCGTCGTCGTCGGGCTGGTGCTG
>Ga0157379_10003825_pt1 | contig 12836 bp, 12 predicted proteins | sample S25metaG_FD_121802 | JGI IMG/M metagenome (GOLD analysis project Ga0157379, IMG submission 121802) | Switchgrass rhizosphere microbial communities from Kellogg Biological Station, Michigan, USA - S2-5 metaG | ecosystem: Host-associated > Plants > Roots > Rhizosphere > Soil | place: USA... | reverse complement strand
TGGATCATCGGTGGCGCCTTCGCCACCTACTGGCCGCCCAGCCGCATCGGCCTCCTCTAGCGTCGTGGCGCAGAAGGCGAAGGCCAAGGGCCGCCGCCGCACGGGCCGCAGGCTCTTCCAGCACGACCGCGCGCTCGGCTACCGCTTCGTCGCGGGCGCCGACGAGGCCGGGCGCGGCTGCCTGGCCGGCCCGCTGGTCGCCGCCGCCGTGCTGTTCGACCTCGAGAAGCTCGGCCCGCGCGAGGTCCGCGCGCTCACCGCGCTCAACGATTCCAAGCAGCACACGGCGCAGGCGCGCGAGGAGCTCTACCCGGTCGTCCTGCGCATCGCCGCGCGCGTGACCGTGGTGTCGCGCAGCGCCCGCGGCATCGACAGCCGCGGCCTGCACCGCACGAACCTCGCCGCGCTGCGCGAGTCCCTGCTCAAGGTGGCCGCGGGGGTCGGGCGCGACCGCGTGATCCTCCTGAGCGACGGGTTTCCGGTGGGCGACCTGGAAGGCCACGCCGGCCGCGCGATCGTCGACGGCGACGCGACCAGCGCGGCGATCGCCGCGGCGAGCATCATCGCCAAGGTCTCGCGCGACCGCTTCATGCACCGCGCCGACGCGCTGCACCCCGGCTGGGACTTCGCCGCGCACGTCGGTTACTCCACCCCGGAGCACCGGGACGCGATCCAGCGTCTCGGCGTCTCGCCGCTGCACCGGCTGTCGTTCCAGTCCACGGCCTACCAGCAGCTCGCCCTGTAGCCGGTCAGAACGCGTGCTCGACGTGGTCGAGGCGCGTGAGGCGGCCGTGGGCGTCGATGGCGATCCCGATCGCGTCGAAGCGGATGTGGCGCACGCGCGGCCGGTCGGCCACGTCGGCGAGGTAGGCACGGGCCATGCGGCGGACCTGGCTGCGCTTGGCGTCGTGCAGGGCGTCCCACGGCCGGCCGCGGCCGCGCCGGGTCTTGACCTCGACGAAGACGAGCACGCGGCCGTCGCAGGCGACGAGATCGAGCTCGCCGAAGCGGGTGCGGTGGTTGCGGGCCACGATCGCGTAGCCCAGGCGCTCGAGGTGCTCGGCGGCCAGGCGCTCGCCGAGGCGGCCGAGATGGTGGCGGGGGTCGGTCGGCACGGTCCGGCGAAGCTACGGCCGGTCGGGTGACGCGACAGCACGCGTTCGTCACGATCCTGTGCCGCCACCGTTGCACGCGACATGAGCCCGCGCGATGATCGCCCCGTGCGCATCGGCGATGGCGACCGGCGGCGTGTCGAGCGACGCCTGCGCGCCGCGTACCTGCGCGGCGAGCTGAGCGACGACACCCTGGAGCGCCGCCTGGAGGCGATGCACGCCGCCCAAGCGCAGGCCGACCTCACCGCGCTGCTCGGGGACCTGCCGGGAACCTGGGACCGCCTGCGCGGCGCTCTGGCCCGCCCGAGGCGCAGCGACGCGCCGGCGCTCGTCGCGCCCCGCCTGCATCCCGGCGACCGCCTGGTCCTCGGGCGCTCGCACGCCGCCGACGTGCGGTTCGTCGAGCTGTCCGTCTCGCGCTCGCACGCCGAGCTGCGCCGCCTGGGCGACGGCTGGCTCGTCGTCGATCGCGGCTCGCGCAACGGCACCTTCGTCAACGGCGTGCGGGTCCAGCGCGCGCACGTCGGCGACGGCGACGAGATCCGCCTCGGCGGCGCCAGCGTGGTCCTGCGAACCTAGTGGCCCTTCTCGAAAGGGCCACTAGAAGATCCGTCCACGAGCGGGGTGGGGGCCTGCCATCCCCGCGCGCGGATGCCGCCCATCCGGGGAGTGATCGGGCGCTGCCGGATCCTCGTCGTGCTGCTTGTCGCGTCGGCGCCCCTCGTGGGCCCGGCGGGCTCCGCGCTGGCCTGGCAGGTGGGCGACCCGCTGACGCTCGCGCCGATGAGCGTCGCCGTCACGGTGCCCGCGAACACGGCAGCGCCGGCGATCGCCGGCGGCCCGGTCGCCGCGGGCACGACCCTCACCGTGTCGACCGGCTCCTGGTCCGGGCCACCCACGTCCTTCACCTACCAGTGGCAGCGCGACGCCGGGTCGGGCTTCGCCGACATCGCCGGCGCGACGACGTCGGCCTACACGATCGCCTCCGGCGACACGGGCGCCGCCCTGCGCGCGAAGGTCACCGGCACCAACACGGCCGGCTCGGCGACCGCGACGACGCCGGCGGTCGGGCCCGTCGGCGCCGCCGTCCCGACCAACACCCAGCCGCCCGCGGTCGGCGGCACGCCGAGGCGCGGCGTCGCGGTGAGCGCGTCGGCCGGCGCCTGGAACCCCACCGGCACCTTCACCTACCAGTGGCAGCGCGACGCCGGCTCGGGCTTCGCCGCCATCACCGGGGCGACCGCGTCGACCTACACGCCGGCGGCCGGCGACGTCGGCGACCCGCTGCGCGTCGTCGTCACCGCGACCAACGCCAACGGTGCGACGAGCGCCACGAGCGCCGCCAGCGCCGCGGTGGTGGCGGACCCGCCGGTGAACACGGTCCTCCCGGCCGTCTCGGGCTCGGCCACCCGCACGATGACGCTCACCGCGACGCCGGGCACCTGGACACCGGCGGGCGCGTCGTTCGCCTACCAGTGGCAGCGCGACAGCGGCTCGGGCTTCGCGGCCATCACCGGGGCGACGGCCACGACCTACACCTTGGTCAGCGCCGACGTCGGCGCCCGCGTGCGCGTGCAGGTCACCGCCACCAACCCCGACGCGAGCGTGGCCGCGGTGTCCACCGCGTCGGCCGCCGTGCTCAGCGCCGCCCCGGTCAGCACGGCCGCCCCGCTGCTCTCCGGCCTGGCCAAGGTCGGCCAGGTTCTCACGAGCTCAGACGGCGGGTGGAACCCCGCGCCGACCTCGTTCGCCTACCAGTGGCAGCGCGACAGCGGCTCCGGCTTCGCCGACATCGCGGGCGCGACGAGCAACTCATACACCTTGGTCACCGCCGACCTCGGCGCCCGCATCCGGGCCCGCGTCACGGCCACCAACGCCGACGGCAGCGGCGTCGGCGTGTCGGCCGGGTCGCCCGTCGTGACGACACCGCCCTCGGCCACCACCGCGCCGGCCGCGCCGACGGGCACCCTCACCGACACCGGCGTGCTCATCGCCGACCCGGGCGTCTGGTCGCCCACGTCGGCGCTGCTGACCTACCAGTGGTTCCGCTGTCCGGCGGCGGCGAGCGCGATCACCTCGGCCTGCCAGGTCGCCGGCGCGGGCCAGTACTACACCCTGGTCGCCGCGGATGTCGGCCATGCGATGGGCGTGCGTGTGACCGCGACGAGCAGCGGCGGCAGCACCGCCGTCAACGCGCCGCTGACGGCGGTGGTGACCGGCCGGGCGCTGACGAGCCTCGTCGCGCCGGCGCTGGCCGCCCCGCCGACGATCGCCGAGTCCGTCCACGCCGTCCCCGGGACCTGGAGCGTGCCCGTCACCGCCCGCGCCTACCAGTGGCAGCGTTGCGCCGCCGACGGCACCGGCTGCGCGGACATCCCCGGCGCGGCGGCCGTCGAGTACACGCCGACCGCGGCCGACCACGGGCACCAGCTCGCGGTGCGCGAGTCCGTCACCTCGCCGGGCCGGACCGCCTCGGCCACGAGCACGCCCGCCACGGTCGCCGACCAGCCATTGCCGGTCAACGCCGTGCGGCCGGTCGCGTCGGGCACGGCGCAGCGCACGCGCTACCTGCAGGCCACGCACGGCGAGTGGGGGGAGAGCCCGACGGCCTACAGCTTCCAGTGGCAGCGCTGCGCGGCCGACGGCACGGGCTGCGCGGACATCGCGGGCGCCACCGGGCCGGGCTACCAGCTGGCGGCCGCCGACGTCGGTCACGCGATCGTCGTCGCCGTGGGCGCCACGAACACCTCGGGCACGGTCGTCGCCACCTCGAACCCGACGGCCCCTGTCGCCGCGTGGCTGCCCGTCGCGCGCAACGTGCCGGCGATCAGCGGCACCGCCCAGCTGCCCAACACGCTGGGCGCCGTCCGCGCCGGGTGGGAGACCACGCCCGACACCCACTACGCGCTGCAGTGGCGGCGCTGCGCGGCCGACGGCACGGGCTGCGCGGACATCACGGGAGCGGTCGGCCAGACCTATCGGCTGGTCAGCGCCGACGTCGGTGCGACGATCCGCCTCGCGCAGATCGCCACCGACGCCGACGGCAGCGCGACCGCCACATCGGCGGCCTCGGCCATCGTGCTGCCCGCCAGGCCCGGGTTCGCCCGGCGGCCGGTCCTCGCGATCGACGGCAACCCGCCGCAGGTCGGACGGCTGCTGACGATGACCGCCGCCGCGTGGAACGCGGACACCACGAGCTCGGCGCCGACGCTGTGGCGCTGCACCCCACGCTGCGTCGCGGTGAGCCTCGTCGGCGCCACGACCTACACCCTGACCTCCGCCGATGCCGGCGCGCTGATGCGCTACTCCGAGACGGGCACCGGGCCGGGCGGCACGACCGAGGTCTACGCCACGCAGTCCTTCGGGCCCGTGCGGGCCGCGGCCGTGGCCGTCAGCCCGCCGCTGGCTCCCGGGGGCGGCGCGTCGCTGGTGGGCGGCTCGGGCACCCCGCTGGCGCGCGTGACCGTCTCGGCGCCGGCTGCGGCCGCCGCCGCGGCGGTGCGGGCCGCGGGTGCGGCACGCGCCGGGGCGGTGCGCGTCACGGTCCGGCGCCGTCCCGGTGCCGCCGGCCGTGCCCGGCGGGTCTGGGCGTGCCGCACGCCGGCCGCCGCGACCGATGCGGCGCCGTGCACGAGCGCGGTGGTCCTGCGCGCGCGGGTGACGCTGCGCCTGGCGCTCGCCCACGGCCAGCGCGTGCAGGTCGTGGTGGCGCCCGCGCGGCGCTCCGCGAAGTAGGCGCACTCCCGGCACGGAGTCGGCACGATCGGTGCGGCGTTCCGTGACCGGGGCGCCCGTAGCGTCGCCGCCATGCTCGCCCACGTCACGACGTTCGCCATCCACGGCGTCGACAGCCGCCGCGTCACCGTCGAGGTCGACCTGCGCCCGGGACTGCCCGCGTTCACGATCGTCGGGCTCGGAGATCGCGCCGTCCGGGAGGCGCGCGAGCGGGTGCGTGCGGCGATCCAGAACTCCGGATTCGCGTTCCCGGCGGATCGGCTGACCGTGAACCTCGCGCCCGCCTATCTGCGCAAGGAAGGGCCGGGCTTCGACCTGGCCATCGCCTGCGGCGTGCTGGCCGCCGCCGGCCAGCTGCCCCGCGAGCGGCTGGCCGACGTCGCCGTCTTCGGCGAGCTGGCGCTCAGCGGCGAGCTGCGCGCGTCGCGCGGTGTGCTGGCCGTCGCCGAGGGCGTCGTGGGCGCCGGGCTGTCCGGGCTCGTGCTCGCCGCCGGGCACGCCCGGGAGGCCGCGCTCATCGACGACCTCGCCGTGCACGGCGCGCTGGACCTGCGCGAGGTCGCCGCGATCCTGCGCGCCGAGACCGACGGCACCGTGGCCGCCCGCGCCGACGAGGACGCCGAGGCGGCGCCAGGCCCGGGCGTCGATCTGGCCGACGTGCGCGGGCACCGCGGTCCGCTCCGGGCGCTGGCCGTCGCCGCCGCGGGCGGCCACAACCTCCTGCTGGCCGGGCCGCCGGGGACGGGCAAGACGATGCTGGCGCGGCGGCTGCCGACGATCCTCCCGCCGCTCTCGCGGGCCGAGGCCGTCGAGGTCACGCGCATCCACAGCGTCGCCGGGCGGCGGCCCGGCGCGGGCCTGGTTGCGGAGCGGCCGTTCCGCGCACCACACCACACGATCTCGGCCTCCGGGCTGGTCGGGGGCGGCAGCTCGCCGCTGCCCGGCGAGGCGACGCTCGCCCACCACGGGATCCTCTTCCTGGACGAGCTCGCCGAGTTCTCCCGTCACGCGCTCGAGGCGCTGCGCCAACCGCTCGAGGACGGTCGCGTGGCGATCGTGCGCGGCCAGCGCACCGCGCTGTTCCCGACGCGGTTCATGTTGGTGGCCTCGACGAACCCGTGCCCGTGCGGCTTCGCCGGCACGCCGCGCTGCCGCTGCAGCGACGCGGACATCGCGCGCTACCGGCGCCGGCTGAGCGGGCCGCTGCTCGATCGCCTGGACCTGCTGGTCGACGTCCAGCGCCCGTCGCCCGAGGACTTCGCCGCCGGGCCGATCTGCACCTCGGCCGCCGAGCGCGACCGCGTGCTCGCGGCGCGGGCCCGGCAGGCGGATCGTCTGGCCGGGACGGGCGCGGCCTGCAACGCCCAGCTCGACGCGGCGCTCGTGCGCCGTCATGTGCGGCTCGACGATCGTGGCGACCGCGTGCTGCGCCGCGCGTACGAGCGCGGCACGCTGAGCCCGCGCGGGCACGACCGCGTGCTGCGCGTCGCGCGGACGATCGCCGACCTGGACGGCTCGGCCGGCGTGCGCGGCCCGCATCTGCTCGAGGCCCTGGCGCTGCGCCAGGACGTCGTGGGCGGCGGGATGGAGGACGCTGCATGACCGCCTGTGACGGCTGTCTGCGCCGCACCCGTCTGCTCGAGCTCGTCGCGGGCGGGATCGAGATCGCGCGCCACCAGCGCCGCCCGATCCGCGACGTGCTCGCGCTGCCCGACGACGCCCTCGCCCGCGCGGCCGCCGGCGATCGCGCGCCCGAGGTCCTCGCGCAGCTCGAGGCCTTCGCGCCGGCGCAGCTGCGGTCCGCCGCCGCGACGGCCGGCCTGACCGCCGTGTGCCGGCACGCCGCGGGCTACCCGGCGCAGCTGCAGGACGACCGGTCCGCGGCCGCCGTGTTGTTCGTGCGCGCCGCCGGCGGCCTCGACCGTCTTGCGGCGCTGGTCGGCGACGCGGCGCCGGCGGTCGCGATCGTCGGCACGCGCCGGGCGTCGGCCGAGGGGCTGGAGGTGGCTCGCGCGCTCGGGCGCGGCCTGGCCGCGGCGGGCGTGACCGTCGTGAGCGGCATGGCGCTCGGGATCGACAGCGCCGCGCACGCCGGCGCGCTGGAGGCCGGCGGCGCCACCGTCGCCGTGTTGGCCGGTGGCGCGGACGTGCCCTACCCGCAGACCAAGCGCCGCCTGTACGAGCGAATCACGCAGGCCGGGGCGATCGTCTCCGAGACCCCGCCCGGCTTCCGCGCGTTCCGCTGGTGCTTCCCGGCCCGAAACCGGACGATCGCCGCGCTCGCGCAGGCCACCCTCGTCGTCGAGGCGGCGGAGCGCTCGGGCTCGCTGATCACGGCCGAGCTCGCGCTCGATCTGGGGCGCGACGTCGGAGCCGTCCCCGGCCCGGTGATGAGCTGGCGCTCACGCGGGACCAACGCGCTGCTGCGCGACGGTGCGACGCTGATCCGCGACGCCCGCGACGCGCTCGACCTCGCGCTCGGCATCGAGACCGCCGATGCGCGGGCGGCCGCGGCGCGGGAGCGGCCGGTGGCCGCGCCCGCCGACCTCGAGCCGGGGCTGCGCACGCTGCTGGCGGCCGTCGCCGACGGCCGCGACACCGTCGACGCGCTGGCCACCGACGCCGGCGACGCCGCCCGGGTCCGGGCCGGCCTCATGAGCTCGAGCTCCTCGGCCTCGTGCGCCGGACGCCGGGCGGCCGCGTGGTCCGCGTCCTGATCGACGGCGCGGCGTGATCAGCCCTCGGGCAGGCGCAGATGCAGCATCTCGGTGGTGTCGGCGAAGCCGGCCCGGGCGTACACGCGGTGCGCATCGTCACCGCCGGGCGTCAGGAACGCCGTGGTGACGCCGGCCGCGAACGCCTCGCGCGCCAGTCGGGCGGTGATCGCGGCCGCGATGCCCCGCCGGCGATGCGACGCGAGGACGCCGATGCCGGCGATCTCCGTCGTGGCGTCGGCCGGGGTCGTGGCCACGCCGCCGCCCACGATCTCGCCGGTCGCGACGTCGCGGACCAGGATCCGGATCGCGCCGGTCGGCGTGTCATCGCCGTCGTCGTCGAACGCGTCGCGCTCCGGTGGCGGCTCGCCGAAGGCCGCGTGCTGGGCGACCGCCATCGCGAAGCGCTCGCCGGCGTCGGCCGGGCGGGCGAGCTGGACACCGGGCGGGTCGGCAGGCGTGCGCAGCTCGGCCGCCCCGCAGGTCATGACCGCCAGGCGCGCCTCGGGCGCGAGGCCGCCGGCGAGCAGCGCCGCCTCGACGGCGGGCGCGGCCGCGGGCAGGTACTCCAGCCGCGCGACGCGCCCGCGGGCGGCGTACGCGGCGATCAGCGCGGCGACGTCATCGGCGGTCGGCTCCGCGTCGTCGTCGGGGATCGCGTAGTTGAGGTACGGGTGGTCGGTGGTCGGGTCATAGGTGGCGAGGAACGGGCCGACGCGCTCGATGTCGCGGCCCTGCGGCGCGGTCGCGCGCAGGTAGCGCTGGAGCTGACGGTCGCGTGCCGGGGCGCCGGTGGGGAACTGCTCGGGCACTGGGGACCTCGTGGGTCAGGGAAGGACGAAGCAGGCCCGGGTCACGATCGGCGTGACGGCCGGGGGCGCGTGCGGGACGCCGGTGCGGCGGGGTCGCTCAGCAGCCGGCGGCGATGGGGGAGCGCGTCTTGAGCAGAGGCTTCGCGCCACAGCGTACCGGACCCGCGGCGCGTGGCGGCCGGGCTCTACCATCGGCCGCGGAATGACCGCCACCGACCGCGTCCCCGTGTGCCTGTCGATCGCCGGCTCGGACTCCGGCGGCGGCGCCGGCATCCAGGCCGACCTCAAGGCCTTCGCCCGCTGCGGCGTGCACGGCGCCACCGCGATCACCGCCGTCACCGCCCAGAACACCGTGGCGGTCGCCGGCGTGCTCGCGATCGACCCGGCGATGGTCGTCGCGCAGGTCGAGGCGGTCGCCGGCGACCTCGGCGTCGACGCCGTGAAGATCGGGATGGTCGGCGGCGCGCCGGTGATCGAGGCGATCGCCGCGGTGCTCGACGCGCTGCCGCCGGGCACGCCCGTCGTCCTGGACCCCGTCATGGTCGCCGAGTCGGGCGGACGGCTGCTTGCCGCCGACGCCGAGCGCGCGCTCATCGAGCTGCTGCTCCCGCGCGCGACCGTCGTCACGCCCAACGTGCCCGAGGCGCGCGTCCTGGCCGGCGCCGGCGCCGCGGTCGCCGCACTCGACGGCGAGCCGCTGGCCCGCGCCGTCCGCGCCGCGGGCGCGCACGGCGTGATCGTCACCGGCGGTCACCGCGCGGAGGCCGTGGACGTCCTGCTCGACGGCGAGGACGTCGTGCTCATCGCGGGCCCGCGCCACCCCGACGGTGCCGCGCACGGCTCGGGGTGCACGCATTCCTCGGCGCTGGCCGCGCACCTGGCGCTCGGGTTCAGCCTGCGCGAGGCGGCCCGGGCGGCCCGGGCCATCGCGGCCGACGCGGTCGCCCACGGCCACCGCGGGCTCGGTCGCGGCGCCGGGCCGGTCAACGTACTCGGCGTGGGCCATGGCGAGGTGCACGCGGTTTCCGCGCCGGGGCGCCTGGGCGCCGCCCCCGCGGCGCGCTGACCCTCCCGGCCGAGGGTCGCCCTTTGCCATAATCCCGCCCGTGAGGCTCCTGCGCATGAAGCCGGGTCACGGCGAGGTCCTGCTGGCCGAGGGCGACCTCGAGGTGCGCGAGGACGAGCAGCGGCTGGTGCAGGAGTTCCGCCGGCAGCTCGACGACGGCATGTGGGCCGCCGTGCCGACCACCGCCCAGGGGGGCCGCCGCGAGGCCCGCATGGTCCGGTCCTTCGAGGACGTCCCGCGCGACGCCGACCGCGTCATCTTCTTCCCGCGCGCCGCGGGCGGCTGCTGAGGGGCCTGCGGCGATGGTCCTCGCGCTCGGTGCCACCCTCATCGTCATCGTGGCGCTGCTGTGGGAGGTGAGCGCGCCACGCGTCGAGGAGACGATCGCACGCTGGCGCGCCGGCCGCGCCCGGGTGCCCGTCGACGTCTACGACCCCGGTCGTGAGCGCCGCGCCGAGCAGCGCGCCCGCCAGCTGCTGCGCTCCTGCGTCAACGACGAGGAGTGGGAGATGTACCGGGACCTCGGCTTCCTGCGGGTCTGGGGCGGCCTGGCCGCCGGCCCCGAGCAGGGCGGCACGCTCGCCACCCGGGCCGGCGCCCCGTACGCCTACATCATCTACCCGCACAAGCCGATCGTCGCCTACCTGCCCCAGACGCGCGAGCTCCTGGCCGAGTACTGCGTGACCTTCCCGGACCTGTCACGCCCCTACGGCAGCGCGCGCCTGCCCGACTCCGACGACGCGCTGGCCAAGTGGATGGCCTTGACCGGGGACGAGCGCCACCTCGTCGGTGAGGCCAACATGCACCTGCCCGGCCGTCAGATCGACCCCAAGCAGGTCCGCCGGGACCTGTGGCGCCTGACGCAGTGGGAGCAGGCGCGGCTGCGGCGCCTCGCCCGCGAGCAGCGCACGACCACGTCGTAGCGTCGCCCGCCGCCGGCGCTCAGCGTCGCGACCGAGGCGGCACCACTCCGGCCGCCCACTCCGCGGACTTCCAGGCCGGCTCGGGCGGGTCGTCGGCCACATACACCGAGCGCTCGACGACCGCCATCCGGTGGATGTAGCGCGGGCAGTTGGGGAACACGGCCTCCACCGCGACGCGCACCTCGGCGCCCTGCAGGGAAGCGCGGCCCTGCACGCGCAGGCGCCGCGGCGCCTCCCAGTCGACGAACAGCAGCCCCACCGACGGGTTGACCATCATGTTGCCCAAGGACAGGAACATGCCGTTGCCGTCGCGGTCCTCCCAGGCCAGCGTCCGCGCGTCGATGACGCGCACAAACCCGGGTGGCCCGCCCTTGTACGAGCACGTCGGGTGCCCGGAGGCGTCCGCCGTGGCCAGGAAGAACATCTCCCGGGCCTCGATGAAGGCGCGGTCCTCGTCGCTCAGCGCGACCCGCGAGCGCTCGGCCAGCCGGTCGGCCAGAAGCCGCGATCCCGCGCCGTCCTGCAGCGCGCGCTGTCCGTCGTGGTAGTCCACGACCGCGACGCTACTCCTGCAGGAACTCCGCGACCAGCGCGTTGAACGCGTCGGGCCGCTCGAGCATCGGGACGTGCCCGGTGTCCTCGTAGACCACGACGCGCGCCCGGTCGATGAGCCGCCCGAACTCCCAGGCGTCGCGGACGGGCACGAGCCGGTCGGCGGCGCCCCACACCACGAGCGTCGGCGCCGTGATCTTGTCGAGCCGGTCGCGCAGGGGATAGCTGGTCAGCGTCGCCAGCGCGTCGAAGAACCCGGGCTTGCCCGTGCCGCGCAGCTGCTCGGCGACCAGCGGGACGGGCAGCCGGTCGGGGTGGGCGGCCACGTAGCGCAGCATCGCCTGACGCGAGCGCGGCCGCCGCGCCAGGTCGTCCGAGCTCGGCGCGACCACGCCGACCGCGAGCTTCGCCACGCGGTCGGCGTTGCGCAGCAGCGGCACCAGGCGCCCGAAGCGCGCGTGCTCGGCCGTGATGCCCGCGGCGGAGACGAGCACGAGCCGCGACACCCACGTCGGGAAGCTGATCGCGATCTCGGCGCCGACGAACCCGCCCATCGAGTTGCCGACGACCGCGGCGTGCGGGATCCCCAGCTCGCGCAGCAGCGCGTCGACCGTGCGGGCGTAGCCGGCGATCGAGATCGGCTGCTCGGGCATCGGCGAGGCGCCGAAGCCCGGCAGGTCCAGCGCCACGCAGCGGCGCGTGCGGGCGAAGTACGGCAGGTTCTCCAGCCAGTTCTGCCACGACCCGGCCAGCCCGTGGATCCAGACGATGGGGACGCCGTCGGCGGCGCCCTCGGTCGGGCCCAGGTCGATCACGTTGACCGCGCTGCCGTCGACCTCGATCCACCGCTGGTGCTCGCGCCAGTCGATGTCCAGCCAGGCGCTGCGGCCCGACGGTCCGTAGGTCGACACGCTGACGGTCCGGCGTTCGGTTCCCGTCGTGCTTGCCATGGCCGTACCATATGGCGCACCCGAGGAGGCCGCGCCGGAATGCGGACGGGTACGACAGCCATGCGCATCGCGATCGACATCGACTCGACCCTGCACCACTACTGGGATGTCCTGTCGGAGGCCGCGCAGCGGCGCTTCGGCATCGACCTGCCCTACGGCGAGCAGTTCAACTGGGGCATCACGCGGCTGCGCGAGGAACAGCTGGCCTGCTGCATCGCGGAGACCCACTGCGACGCGGCGATCCTCGCCGGCCGCCCGTACCCGGGCGCGGTGGAGACCGTCAACGCCTGGGCCGCCGACGGGCACTTCGTCCACATCACGAGCCACCGCCCCGACACCACGCACCCCGCCACCGAGCAGTGGCTGCGCGACATCGGGCTGCGGTTCGACGAGCTGTACTGCTCGTTCGACAAGGTCAGCCGTTGCCGGGAGATCGCCATCGACGTGCTCGTGGACGACAGCCCCGCCAACCTCGAGGCCGCGCTCGAGGCCGGCATGCGCTGCGCGACGCTCCTGCATCCGTGGAACGAGGAGTTCTGCGAGACCGAGGACGTCATCACCGCCCGCGACTGGGTCGAGCTCGCCGAGGGCCTGGCGCCCGTCCTGTCGACGGCCGGCCGCCGCGTGGCCTGACGCTGCCGGCCCGTCGCGCAACCGCGGTCGCCCGATGAGCGAGGAGACCGACCTGACCGCGCGATCCGCGTCGCCCGAGGGCGGCGACCTGCGCCCGTACCTGGCGCCGCTGGAGCCCGAGCGCCAGGTCACCGACTGGGGCCGCAGTGAGCGTGTCGAGGGCTTCATGGACCGCACGCTCTACGACTTCTACTACCACCTGTGGTTCCGCTGCGAGGTCGAGGGCATCGAGCGGGTCCCGGCCTCCGGGGGTGCGCTGCTGGTGTCCAACCACTCCGGTGCGCTCCCGCCCGACGCGGCGATGATCGCCAAGGCGATCAAGGCCGAGCACCCGCACCC
>Ga0157379_10003824_pt1 | contig 12836 bp, 8 predicted proteins | sample S25metaG_FD_121802 | JGI IMG/M metagenome (GOLD analysis project Ga0157379, IMG submission 121802) | Switchgrass rhizosphere microbial communities from Kellogg Biological Station, Michigan, USA - S2-5 metaG | ecosystem: Host-associated > Plants > Roots > Rhizosphere > Soil | place: USA: Michigan... | reverse complement strand
GAAATCTACAATTGAAACCAGCTCGCCGAGTTGGCACTGGTTGCGCGCTCGAATGCTCGCTACCTGCGAAAGGTCCGGCTGCACATCGAAACACGCTGGGCTATCGACCCCAACGGCGCGAAGGTTGAGATAGGTGCGCATACATTTTTCACACCGCCCGCAATTGCGATATTGCAACTTGCCTTCGTAACAGACACGCAGCTGGGCGGTTGCCAACGGGTGACGCGCCACCACTTCGGCTTTGGCAGTGCGCGTATACCCCGCGCCATCGTGCACGATGGTGAATCCGCTTCCGGAGAGAAGGTGGTCAGTGGCCGGATTGGATCCATTGGGCAGCGTCAGGCAGTTGTAAGGTTTGGTGCTGCCAATCATGCCGAACGAAAATTCATTGGAAAACTGATGCAAGCAGCAGGCGAGTTCGGCGCCGTGCGAATCATCCCAGTCCTGAAATGCCGGGTTCTCGCTGTCAGTCATGATCAATCGCATGTCCAGCGACAATGACTCCAGAAACTTTTGCGAGCGTTCAACGGCCTTCATGAAAAACTTGTCGTTGTCGCGCCCGATGTCGAAGCCTTGCACCATCATCACGGACCGGATGTTGTGGCTGCCACTGCCGGCAAGCTTCATGCCGTGACGCACCGCGCTGAAAGTCGAGTCGAGCCCACCCGAAAACGCGAGCAAGGTTTTGTTCTCAGGTGCGGGCGTCTTATCAATAATCTCATCAGCAACAATGTCTATGTGTCGGTATACACCAGGCTTCCATAAGGTCCATGCCTGTTGCAGTTCTTCAAGGTTGTACAACGCCAACTGCGTCATCGGTCCATGAATATGCAAGCCGGTGCCATTTTTCATCGCATTTAGAATCACTGCGAATGCAAAGCCATCCATCGAGCTTGGTCGCTCGGGCATGTTGGTGCCGGACAATCGGTAGTTGAGTTTTATGCTGTTAAGTTTTGAACCTTTATTCAAGATCGCAGTGCGATAAATGAAGTCGCCTTCGGTGCGTGTCGCAAGGTCGAGGTGCATCATGGGTTTGCCGCTCTGAGACTTATTTGTGATTCAGGAATCAATTGCTTCTGTTCGAGTTGAGCCGTCCGTGTGAAACAAGCGTAGGACAGCGACTCTCGTCAAGCAACGACAAAACCTGAAAGTTGAGCAGCTAAAACTGCAAATGCGTGATCGTCCTACGCAGCCGCAGCACACAATCCGACACGTTGTGGGCGGCGACTGTCATCGCTGAGGAAGTCAGCTAAAGCGCGCTGCGTGTGTTGATGAACCATAGGCAGCGCTGGATATCGCGAACCGCTATGTCGGTCGGTTGGGTTGAATGAAGTGAAGCCCAACGTCTTTAAGCCGAAAGTTGGGCATTGCTGCCCAATCTACGCGCTGGGGTCATTGAGCCATTAAGGAGTTCATGGCATCGACGAATTCATAGGCGGTGTTAACATTTCGGATGTACACGTTTTGCCTGATTGTATGTTCTTTATTTCGAATGCTTACAATGTAGAAAGTACGTTTCTTGCCGAGCTGTACAGGTTCTAGAGAATCGAAGTACAAACGGGTGACAAGCCGTTTCGATTGTCCGCGCTGACGACCTGAGGCAACAATTACGTTACCAATGGGGACGCCTACAGCAGTGCCTCGTGAATTTGAAATCGATCCACCCTCAATTTCAAGATAATCCTTTTCAAAGTGCACCGCTTCCGGACGCTCTTTCGGGCGTTGCTCCATAAATGTCTGCTCGATCACCCGCATGGCTCTTTCTGGGTTTATCGCTTGTGGGTCGTAAGCAATTCGAGTTGTTCCGCACCCGCAGCAGAGCATTGAGATAGAAAAAATAATACAGACGTTTATATCCTTCATCGCAGAGTCCTTTTTTCCAGTGTAATGCCAACGCTGTGAACTGAGTTACTCTTCCAAATTCTAGCAAGTACGGTGAGCTGTAATCCCAGCGTTGCGTCTCAAAAATCTGGGGCTTCCGCTCTGATCCATCATCAGTCTACAAGAATGGATTGTTCATTCCAGCCTTCACTCCAACTCCGCCCACCGCGCGTACGCTGCTTCAATCTCCGCAGTAATATCCGTTACCCGCTTGAGCTTCGCCTGCACTTCAGTCTGGGGCTTTGAATAAAACTGCGGATCACTCATTGCTGCTTCCAGCTCGTGTTTTTCGTTTTCTAATGCTTCAAGCTTTGCTGGCAGCGCATCAAGTTCACGTTGATCTTTGTACGACAGCTTGCGAACTTTTTTTTCGATGGTGGGTACAGTAGTAACTGCAGGTGCTGAAGCTTTGCTTGCTGCTTCTCTGCTACGTTTATTGGCAAGCTGTGCATCGCGATAGCGTGCCCAGTCGCTGTAGCCGCCGACGAATTCGCGGATGCGGCCGCTGCCATCGACGACCAGCAATTCCGTGACAACGTTGTCGAGGAAGCTGCGGTCGTGGCTGACCAGCAATAGCGTGCCGGGGAAATCGGCGACGAATTCTTCCAGCAACTCCAGTGTGTCCATGTCGAGGTCGTTGGTGGGTTCGTCCATCACCAACAGGTTGGCGGGTTTCGCGAACAGGCGTGCCAGCAACAAACGATTGCGTTCGCCGCCGGACAAGGCGCCAGCCGGCGTTTTCAATTGTTCGGGGCGGAACAGAAAATCGCGTAGATAGCTAGTGACGTGGCGCGGTTGATTGTTGACGGTGACGAAGTCGCCGCTGTCGACCACGTTGTCCATCACCGATTGATCCAATCGCAGTTGATCGCGTTGTTGATCGAAGTAAGCAACTTCGAGTTTGCTGCCGTGTTTAAGTGTGCCGCTGGTGGGTTGCAGTTCACCGAGCAGCAACTTGATCAATGTGCTTTTACCTGCGCCGTTGGGGCCAACGATACCGATGCGATCACCGCGCATGATGCGTGTGGAAAAATCGCGAATGATTTGTCGCTGGCCAAAGCTCAACGAGACATGCTCAGCTTCGCAGACCAGCTTGCCGGACTCATTGCTTTCCTGATGTTCTATTTCAATACGGCCGACACGCTCGCGTCGCTGGCGATGTTGTTCGCGCAATGCGTACAGCGCGCGCACGCGACCTTCATTACGTGTACGGCGCGCTTCGACGCCTTTGCGAATCCACACTTCTTCTTGCGCGAGTTTCTTGTCGAACAAGGCGCGTTCCTGCGCTTCGGCAGCAAGGAGCAGCTCTTTCTTTTTCAAATAGGTTTCGTAGTTGCCATCGGTGGAAAACAGATTGCCGCGATCCAATTCGACTACGCGCGTGGCAAGACTGTTGACGAAGGTGCGATCATGGCTGACGAACAACAACGCGCCGCGATACTCCTTCATCGTCGCTTCGAGCCATTCGATGGCGTCGATATCAAGATGATTGGTCGGTTCATCGAGCAGCAAAATTTCTGGCTCGCAAACCAACGCACGCGCGAGCAGCGCGCGACGACGCCAGCCACCGGAGAGTTCAGAAAAAATCGCCCCGCCATCGAGCTGCAGCTTGGTCAACACCGTATCGACGCGTTGTTCCAGTTGCCAGCCATTATGTGCATCAAGAACGGCTTGCAGTTGTTCCAAGCGTTTAGTTTGTGCTGCCGTTGGATGCGAGCCGATTTCTTGCGCGAGTTCGTGATACTCCTTCAATGCTGCGCCAACTTCCGGCAAGCCTCCAGCCACCACATCGGCAACGCTTTCATTGCTGAGCGTGGTGATGTCCTGCGCCAGATGCGCCAAACGCGCGCCGGGTTGCACCCAGACAATGCCTTCATCGGGTGGCTGCTCGCCGCGCGCGAGTTTCAACAGCGACGACTTACCTTCGCCATTGCGACCGACCAGGCACACGCGTTCACCCGCATCAATGTGCAATGAAACATGATCGAGCAGTGGGCGAGCGCCATAGGCGAGAGAAACGTTATCGAAGCGGAGTAACAAGATGAATACCGATGGTCGAGGAGGGCGGGGAAGATAGCAGATTGGTATTTCCGTGTAGGTCGGGTTTTAAACCCGACGGCAATGTCGGACGTCGGGTAAACGCCGAAGACGGCTAACCCAACCTACAAGAAATGCGCTTCGACACGCTGCACTGCTCAGCACGAACGGACGTGGGAAGTTTCAAGGCTTTGCGTCATTCGGCTTTAAAAACAACGCCGGATCGACCATCGCGCGGTTCAATGAAATACCAAAGTGCAGATGCGGTCCCGTCACACGTCCCGTGGCGCCCACCAATCCAATCACTTCACCGCGCTTTACTTGCTGTCCGATCTTCACGTCGATGCGACTCAAGTGACAATACATAGTCGCCAAGCCATCACCATGATCGATGAATACGGTATTGCCATTGAAAAAGAATTCGCCGACTTCGGTGATGACACCATCGGCAGGTGATTTGATTGGCGTGCCCGAAGGTGCAGGAATGTCCATACCACTATGAGGATTGCGCGCTTCGCCGTTGAAGATGCGACGAAAGCCAAAAGTGGGACTGCGTTTGCCGTTGATGGGTGGCAACAGATCGAAATCAGGCGTCAGCGTTTCGGTGTAATGCGTCAATGCGGCTTCGGTGCGTTTCGATTCGCCTTCGATGCGCTTCAAGTCTTCTTCATTGGGATTGACCTGGCGCGGGTTGCTGAGCGTGACGTTTTCGGTGCGGTATTTTTTTTCCTTGATGGTGAAGTGCAGTTCGCTGTTCTTGTTGTTGCTGTTCACTTGCAACACTTGTCGGCCGGGTTGTGCAGCAAGAGGAATGCCTACCAATGCCAGCCACCTCTGTTGATCCTTGATGACGGTGACGCGGTAGTTGCCGTATTTAACGACGGGCGCTTGTTCGCTGTTGGGTAGAGTGATGATGGCAACGCCGCCGGGTACGCGGCTTTCTGTTGGCAGCGTGAGAGCGTGAGCCGATATGGCGAATAACAGTAGGGGCGAGGCATGCCTCGCCCTTCTTAAGCTTTTGCTAATTGCAGCTTTGATGAAGAGAAACAAGGGCGACGCGCGCGTCGCTCCTACGTTGGAAGTGGTCGTGGATATTTTAAGAAGGCCCCCACCCTGGCCCTCCCCCGCAAGCGGAGGAGGGAAGTGAGAGGCTTGTTTCTCATCTCCCTCCCTTGCGCGTCCGCGCGGGGGAGGGTTGGGGTGGGGGCGGTTCATCGACAGCATCAGGTTATTCATCATCACGTTGCACATTCGTAACTGTCGCCGTTACACCGCCCTTAGCCAACCGCGCATTGATCTCATCTCCGACGCGCAACGTACTCGCATCGCTCACTGCATGACCTTGTGCATCGCTGACAATGGCATAGCCACGTGTCAATGTTGCCAATGGGCTCAATGCTTCCAGTGTACGAGCGGCGGTGGTCAAGCGAGCGCGCATGCGTACTTGATGTTCGCGTATCAATGTGTGCATGCGTACTTGCAAATGATGCAACTGCGAGCGCGCATTGGCCAGGCGCAACGCCGGCGATTGCGCTTGCAGGCGAGCGGTTTGCGAACTCAGCAGGCGTTTGCGAATTTCCAGGTCGAATAACCATGCTCGGCTCAATCGTTGTTCGAGTTCATCGAGGCGTTGTGCGCGTTGGCGAAGCTGCACGCCTGGATGCACTTGGCTCAAACGACGTTGCAGATACACAAGCGCTTGTTGATGGGTGAGCAACTGTCGACGTAGTCCATTGATTAGACGGCGTTGCAGCACATACAAACTTTGCAGCCAGGTGTGTTGATTAGGAACCACCAGTTCCGCCGCGCCAGAAGGCGTGGGAGCGCGCACGTCGGCAACAAAATCGGCGATGGTGAAGTCCACTTCATGACCGATGCCGGTGATGAGTGGAATGCGGCAATCGTAAATCGCGCGCGCCACCACTTCTTCATTGAATGACCACAGGTCTTCAAGCGAGCCGCCGCCGCGTGCCAGGATCAGCACATCGCAATCTTTACGCGCATCCGCAAGACGAATCGCTGCGGCGATAAGTGCAGCGGCTGCCACGCCCTGTACCGGCACGGGATAAATCAGCACCGGAATACTGGGGAAGCGGCGCTTCAAAATATGCAGGATGTCGCGAATAGCCGCACCGGTGGGCGAGGTGATCACGCCAATGCGCGTGGGCAGGTCGGGCAGTGTTTGTTTGTATTCCGCGGCGAACAACCCTTCGGTCGCGAGCTTGGTTTTTAGCTGCTCGAACTGCCGACGCAACGCGCCTTCGCCGGCTTCTTCCATGACATCGACCAGAAACTGATAGTCGCCGCGCGGCTCGTACAGACTCACGCGGCCTTTCACCAGCACGTGCATGCCATCCTTGGGCGCGAAGTTCACCAGCATGTTGCGCTGGCGGAACATCGCGGAACGCAGTTGCGCCGATTCGTCCTTGAGTGAGAAGTACCAGTGACCGGAACTGGGCCGCGACAGATTGGAGATTTCGCCTTCCAGCCAGAGTCCGCCGAAGCCGCGCTCCAGCAGCACCCGCGCCTCGCGGTTGAGGCGCGCGGGGGTGTAGATGTCGCGGTCATCCTTGCTTGCGGGCGGCGATACGGGTGCGGAGAAGTCGAAGCTTTGAGTCATTGCCGAATACTAGTGGTGGCGGACCCGCGTGTCTGCCTGTGCCTTGGGCGATGGTGGCTCCGGATGGGTGCGATGAATCTCGCCCCTACGAAACAAACAAGCCATGCGCCACACCATGCCCAACCCGGGAATGGCCTCATTACCCTTCTGTCATTTACCCCGGCCCCGGTCGCACGTACAATGCCGCCCCTTATTTTTCAAGCCACTCAATATTTTGGACTGCGGTTTGAACGGCGGTTTCGATGACGGAGTCGGCTCCCAACGAGGCGGGCTGCACTATGCGAATTCTTGAGGACGCACTTACTTTTGACGACGTGCTCCTGGTGCCTGCCTACTCCCAGGTGCTACCGCGCGATGTGGACCTGAGCACGCAGTTCACCCGCAATATCCGCCTGAACCTGCCCATGCTCTCCGCCGCGATGGACACCGTTACCGAAGCGCGACTGGCCATCACCATCGCCCAGGAAGGCGGCATCGGTATCGTTCACAAGAATCTCACTCCCGCTCAGCAAGCGGCCGAAGTGGCGCGGGTCAAACGCTACGAGTCTGGCGTACTGCGCGACCCGATTACCGTCACACCCGAAACCACCGTGCGCAAAGTGGTGGAACTGTCACGCCAACATGGCGTGAGCGGCTTCCCGGTAGTTAAGGGCAAGACCGTGGTGGGTATTGTCACCAACCGCGACCTGCGTTTTGAAAATCGTCTCGACGTACCGGTAAGCGACATCATGACGCCGCGCGAAAAGCTGGTGACGGTGAACGAATCCGCCAGCATCGACGATGGCAAGGCACTCATGCACCGGCACAAACTCGAACGCGTGCTGGTGGTGAATAAAGACTTCGAGCTGCGTGGCTTGATGACGGTGAAAGACATCACCAAGCAAACCACTTTTCCGAACGCCGCTCGCGATGCGCATGGCAAGCTGCGTGTTGGCGCTGCAGTAGGCGTGGGCGATAACACCGATGAACGTGTGGAAGCGCTGGTGCGCGCCGGCGTCGATGCGCTGGTGGTCGATACCGCACACGGTCACAGCAAGGGCGTGTTGGACCGCGTGCGCTGGATCAAGCAGAACTTCCCGCAAGTCGATGTGATCGGCGGCAACATTGCAACCGGTGCTGCAGCGAAGGCATTGGCCGATGCCGGCGCAGATGCCGTGAAGGTGGGTATCGGTCCTGGTTCGATATGCACGACCCGCATTGTTACCGGTGTTGGTGTGCCGCAGATCTTCGCCATCGATCAAGTCGGCGCGGCATTGAAGGGCAGCGGCGTGCCGTTGATTGCTGATGGTGGCGTTCGCTTCTCCGGGGATCTTGCCAAAGCGATCGCAGCCGGTGCGCACAGCGTGATGATGGGCAGCATCTTCGCCGGTACCGAAGAAGCACCGGGCGAAACCATTCTGTATCAAGGCCGCACTTACAAGAGCTATCGCGGCATGGGCTCGATCGGCGCCATGCAACAAGGCTCGGCAGATCGTTACTTCCAGGAAAACAGCGGTAACAATCCCAACACAGCCAAGCTGGTGCCGGAAGGCATCGAAGGCCAAGTGCCATACAAGGGCTCCGTGGTCACCGTGTTGTTCCAGATGGCCGGTGGTCTGCGCGCGTCGATGCACTACTGCGGTTGCTCGACCATCAACGAAATGCATGACAAAGCCGAGTTCGTGAAGATCTCTTCCGCCGGCATGCGCGAGAGCCACGTGCACGACGTGCAGATTACGAAGGAAGCGCCGAACTATCGGCGCGAGTGAGATGAGGATCACCCTCACCCCAACCCTCTCCCTGAGGGAGAGGGGTAAGAGTGACGGAGCAAGTGAATTGTTTGGTTCTTCACTCATGAAGATTAAGAGCGGCGAGCAAGCGATGATGATTGTCGAGCGAATAAATCTTCTTCCCCTCTCCCTTAGGGAGAGGGCAGGGTGAGGGTGCTCTTACGCTGTTTATAAATTTGAGTGAAGTAGGTTGGGCTAAGTCTTCGCAGCCCAACATCATTGCAATGACGAACGTTGAGCCGCGAAGACTTAGCCCAACCTACACCTGGTCTTAAAAACGTGCCCGTAACCGAAAACCTCGATATCCACGCCCACAAGATTCTGATTCTTGATTTCGGCGCGCAATACACACAGTTGATTGCGCGCCGCGTTCGCGAGTCCGGTGTGTTCTGCGAAATTCATCCCTGGGATACCAGCGATGAAGAGCTTCGCAAATTCGGCGCACGCGGCATCATTCTTTCCGGTGGGCCTGAATCAGTCACCGACAGCGAGCCGCCTAAAGCGCCACAGTCTGTGTTCGAACTCGATGTACCGGTGCTGGGCATTTGCTACGGCATGCAGACCATGGCGCAGCAGCTTGGCGGTCGCGTTGCACCCGGCAATCATCGTGAATTCGGCTATGCGCAAGTGACGATGAGCGCGCCCTGTCGTTTGTTCAACGATATCCGCGATCACGCCGATGCCAATGGCCTTGGCTTGCTCGATGTATGGATGAGTCACGGCGATCGCGTTGAATCATTGCCGCAGGGCTTTATCGTTGTTGGTGTGACGCCCAATGCGCCACTGGCCGCGATGGCCGATGAACAGCGTCGCTTCTACGGCGTGCAGTTCCATCCTGAAGTGACGCATACCTTGCAAGGCACGCGCATACTCGAACGCTTCGTGCGCGAGATCTGCGGCTGCGAAGCGCGTTGGGATGCCGGCAACATCATTGCTGATTCGATTCATCGCATTCGCGAACAGGTCGGCACTGATCATGTGGTGCTGGGTTTGTCGGGTGGTGTGGATTCATCCGTCGTCGGTGCACTGTTGCATCGAGCGATTGGCAAGCAACTTACCTGTGTGTTCGTCGATCATGGCTTGCTGCGCGCCAATGAAGGCGATCAAGTCATGGAAACCTTCGCCAAACACATGGGTGTGAATGTCATTCGCGTGAACGCCGAAGAACGCTTCCTGACGGCACTGAAAGGCGAGGTCGATCCCGAACGCAAGCGCAAGATCATTGGCCGATTATTTGTTGAAGTGTTTGAAGAGGAATCCGCCAAACTCAAAGGCACACGCTGGTTGGCGCAAGGCACGATTTATCCCGATGTGATCGAGTCTGCTGGATCGAAGACCGGCAAAGCGCACGTCATCAAGAGCCATCACAACGTCGGCGGCTTGCCCGAGAATATGAAGCTCAAGTTGCTTGAGCCGCTGCGTGAATTGTTTAAAGACGAAGTACGTCGCATCGGTGTTGAGCTTGGTCTGCCGCGCACGATGGTGTATCGCCATCCCTTCCCGGGTCCTGGTCTGTCGGTGCGTATTCTTGGCGAAGTCACCAAGCAATACGCCGACCTGCTGCGCCAAGCCGATGCCATCTTCATCGAAGAGTTATACAAACACGATTTGTATGATCGCACCTCGCAAGCCTTCGCTGTATTCCTGCCGGTGCGTTCCGTCGCCGTGATGGGTGATGGTCGTCGTTACGATTATGTGATTGCCTTGCGTGCCGTAGAAACCATCGACTTCATGACGGCCCACTGGGCGCGCCTGCCGTATGAATTTCTCGATCACGTGTCACGCCGCATCTGCAACGAAGTGCGCGGCATCTCGCGAGTTACTTACGACATCAGCAGCAAGCCGCCGGCGACGATTGAGTGGGAGTGATTTTGTAGGTCGGGTTTCAACCCGACTTGATTAATGTCGGGTAAACGCCGAAGACGGCTAACCCGACCTACAAAGAACGCATGTCGCAACAACTTTCATTTCTTGAAGAACCTAAAAAACCCACCGACAGGCTGTTCTTCGCGGTGCTGCCCGATACAGCAACCGCACAACGCGTTTCGCTGCTAACCCAACAGCTACGTCGTGATCACAACCTACGCGGCAAAGCAGTGGCGTTAACCAAGCTGCATGTGACGTTGCACTTTGTCGGTGACTTTCCCGACGTGTCGGCGCAGCTCATCAACGCATTGAGCAACAAGGCGGCTGCAGTCAACGTGCCGCCATTCACTGCCAGTTTTCATTACGCGAGCAGCTTCGCCGGTCGACCCAATCATCAGCCATTGGTATTGCGTGGTGGTGATGGACTGGCGGGATTGGTTGGGCTTTACAAGGCGCTGCTGGATGCAGTACTTGGCGGCAAAGTAGCGCCATCAGTCGTGCAGGCGTTCACACCGCACATGACATTGTTTTACGGCTCGCCGTTAGCTCATGTCGATCTAGAGCCGATTGAATGGAGGGTGACGGAGTTTGTGTTGTTACGCAGTGAGCTGCGCTCCGGCAAGCCGTATGAAGTGTTGGGACAGTGGGCATTGCGGAGTTAGCAGGCGCTTCATTACCTGCAGGTTCGTAGGGGCGAGGCATGCCTCGCCCTCTGAGACACGATTGATGTTCACGAAGGGCGGTTCGCGAACCACCCCTACGAGAATCCGATCATTCAGTCAAAACTCAACGGCCGCTCGCCTTTATCGTCGCGAATGCAGGTCGGCAAGCCAATATGATTGAGTACTCCCAGAAACGGTCGCGCCGGCAGCTCTTCGACATTCACCATCTTTTTCACATCCCAACGACCATCGGCAATCAACAACGCAGCAGCAACAGCAGGCACACCGGCGGTATATGAAATGCCCTGACTGCCGACTTCCGCATAGGCTTCTTCATGGTCGGCAACGTTGTAGATAAACACTTCGCGCTCTTTGCCGTCCTTCACGCCCTTGATCAGATCGCCGATGCAGGTTTTACCTTTATACGTGGGAGCGAGGGAGGCGGGATCGGGCAGCAATGCCTTAACTACTTTCAATGGTACGACTTGCTGGCCTTCGGCAGTGGTGATGGGTTGCTCCGACAACAAGCCGAGGTTCTTGAGCACCGTGAACACATTGATGTAGTGATCGCCAAAGCCCATCCAGAAACGAATATTGGGCACGTCGAGATTGCGCGATAGCGAATGGATTTCATCGTGGCCGGTCATGTACGTGGCGCTGGGGCCAACCACGGGCAAGTCCCACACTTTCTTTACTTCGAACATCTTGTTCGTTGTCCACTTGCGGTTCTGCCATGAATACACCACGCCGGTGAATTCACGGAAGTTGATCTCGGGATCGAAGTTGGTGGCGAAGTACTTGCCGTGGCTGCCGGCATTGATATCGATGATGTCGATAGAATCGATGCGATCGAAGTATTCATCGCGCGCCAATGCAGCGTATGAATTGACAATGCCGGGATCGAAGCCGGCACCGAGAATGGCGGTGATGCCTTTTTGCGCGCACAGATCGCGACGTTTCCATTCGTAGTTGCCATACCACGGCGGCGTTTCGCAGATCTTCAATGGGTCTTCGTGAATAGCGGTATCGATATACGCCGCGCCAGTTTCGATGCAGGCTTGCAGCACCGACATGTTGACGAATGACGCGCCGACATTGATGACGATCTGGCTGCGCGTGGAGTTGACCAGCGCCTTGGTGGCGGCGATGTCCAATGCATCCAGTGCGTGTCCCGAAAGCACGCCAGGTTGTTTCAAACTCTTCTTGTCATGAACCGAGTCGATGATCTTCTGACACTTCGACAGCGTACGTGAAGCGATATGAATATCGCCCAGTTTGTCATTGTGTTGTGCACACTTGTGAGCCACGACCTGCGCGACGCCACCAGCACCGATGATCAGCACGTTCTTCTTCATGATTGAAGGGGTACCTCCGAAGGTCAAGACAGAAAATTCTTAAATCCGCTGTAGGTCGGGTTTTATACCCGACATTTTTAAGATGTCGGGTATAAAACCCGACCTACAAAAGCGATCGAATTATTAATTCAACTCAACTCAATGCGCTCGCAAAATCCGCGTACGAAAACTCACGCTGCACTCGCACTGTGCCATCCAGTTCCTTCACCACAATTGCCGGCATGGCAACACCATTGAACCAGTTCTTTTTTACCATTGTGTAACCGGCTGCATTTTGAATGGACAGCCGATCGCCGACGTTAAGCGGTTGGCGTGTGGTCACTTCACCAAATATGTCGCCCGCGAGGCATGATTTGCCGCACACCATGTACCGGTGTTCGCTGCCATTGTTGTCGACATCCGTTGTTACCACGGTCGCGCTTTGTCGATAGATCAGCAGATCGAGCATGTGCGCTTCGGACGAGCTGTCGACGATGGCCAACTCTTTACCGTTGAACAAGGTGTCGAGCACTGTCACTTCAAGCGTGGTGGTGTTGGTGATCGCCGCTTCGCCCGGTTCGAGATACACCTGCACACCGTATTTTTCGGAGAATGCTTTGAGCCGTGCACAAAACGCGTCCAGCGGATAGTCGTCTGCGACGAAGTG
>Ga0157379_10003821_pt1 | contig 12838 bp, 7 predicted proteins | sample S25metaG_FD_121802 | JGI IMG/M metagenome (GOLD analysis project Ga0157379, IMG submission 121802) | Switchgrass rhizosphere microbial communities from Kellogg Biological Station, Michigan, USA - S2-5 metaG | ecosystem: Host-associated > Plants > Roots > Rhizosphere > Soil | place: USA: Michigan... | reverse complement strand
TAATAAAAAAAAATTAAAAAAAGGGAAACTAAAAATCTTTTATAAAATATTATTTTTTTTTTTTTAAAATGGGGGTGTTTTTTTTTTCCCCCCCCCCCCCCCCATACTACTTAGTGAATTGGGTTCCTTAGAGCGGGTACTATGATGTCTCCGTCGCCACTTATCATTACTATTAAGACGTGTTAGTCGCGATAAGCTCCTGGTTTGATTTCACTCCGGCGTTTCTTCCGGTTCTCCCCAGTTATCTAGGATCCTCTAGACCGCCGAGTACAATAAAGCTGGAGATCCCTTAGGCGATCCCAAAGTTCCCATGCGAGGCTTAATCTATACTTAGATCTTTGCGCACATTTCTCTACTTTGTGTAGTGAGGCTGAATTGTTACCACCCCTTCTCGACATCCCTCCATATCATAGTTATTATGGAGGTCAATTCAGTATCTGCCCTATCTCGATTTCTGGCAGGAGCCTCATTATGGCCCTCGTGCGTATCAAATTCGTTATTTCCTAATCGTATATAGAATCGGGAGTGGGGCGCATTAGAGAAGACCGATCTCCCCCCCCCCCCAGGCCCCCCACATTACATAACAAGCTATAATCCTTGACTTTCGTCTAGTGGTTTTTGTATCCCCACTCAGATTTGTTATGCCCTTTCGTCGATGTCTTGACGGTCAGATTGTCTGACATCCTCTCTTCCTGATGGGCACATCGGCACACACTATGGTTATGCATGGACAGTGAAGCAGTGCAAGTTAAAAAAAACAATGTGATGCTCGTGTTAATAGGTCATGGTGATGGCGAAACTAAATGGTAAGGATGGCTTTGAAAATTACTTCTAATTAAATGTGTCATTATTTTTTTATGTATTCCAAATATTTTTATTTTCATTATACACCGCCCCCGACCCTCCTAAATTTAAGTAGCCCCTAAGATGAATCGAACATCTATCATAATATTAACAGTATTACGCTCTACCGTTGAGCTATAGAGGCAGTAAAATATACTAATTATATATTTAATATAACACAATTATGTGTGCGTAGCCCCGTGCTATAAAATTAGTTTTTAATATTAACCCCGGGTATTTATTAGACGCGGTTAATTTGCACAGACGCAACTCTTCCTAGGTTAAAAACTTCGCGTACCCTACGTGTATAATGTTCCACTACGAAGGTAAAGGCTACTGTCACTTTATAAGATTAACCAAAAGTTAATGTTATAAACTACTGTAGCAGGCTATAAGTTTCATATGCGAACCTCGCCAGAGGTTCTTTTTAGGCGAGTTTCGTGCCCTAACCTCGACTGAAAAAATATATATATATTTTTTCAGTCAATAGTCCTACCTTAAGACTGGCTGGTGCGTGTTTTCCTACGGCTCGCATGCGTTACGGATACGTAGTAGTCCTATATTCAAACAGGGTGTAGCCCTACTGTACGTTTATCGAGTAAGCGAAGCTACAGCGTGCTCCGCACTAACCTGCGTATTAAATTGGATCCTAGGTCGCCTAGCTTGGAAGGGGACCCCCTCCTAATTGCCCCCCCCCACCATCACACTTGTTGATGGGTACGGGGGTCTAGGTTCCGACTGAAACTTTTTTTATCTCCCCTCCCTCCCCTTTCCTCGAGCTCCGCTCCCTCCCCTCAGGAGGATTACATAAAGGAGATAAAAATACAGGTTAGCATAAAAAAATATATTTTTTATTCGTGTTTAAAAAAATTTCTAGTTATGAGGAAACTGGTACCTGCCCCCCCCCGATGGTCCTGCTTCCTTAAGAACCAGTCCTCTTCGCAAGCTAGGGGACTAGTCCTACCTTAGAACAAACAGGTGCGTTCGCTAGTATCGCACTAAGAATGTAAAAACTAGCGGCGTCCGAAATAGGAGCGAAGGTTTACACCAAAAACTCGACATATATGTATAAAACAAAGTTAGCAAGCTCCTACATAGATTTCAATTGAAACCTTTGTGCCTCCGAAGGGGTCGCTCACTTGATATATTAAAGCTAACACCTTCAAGAGCTAGCGACGCCCTCGCCGCGTTATTAATTTAGGCTGAGGTAAAGCTTCGAAAAACATAGTCTTATTACGCTATCGAATAGGAGGAAAAGGAATCGAACCTTCGATGACTCTTGTCATTAAGTTTACAGCTTAACCCGTCATACCAACAAACGGAACCCTCCTTTTTAGTTACTTTTTGACGTAAGCGGTAAATTCCCTACAAAGTACCGAACATGCCTCTAGCTGGAGGCTCCTACACCCTCAGTTTATAATTGAAAAAAAAATTTTTTTCGACTACGCTTCTCCGTAATTTATGTGGAGAGCCTACGGATAAGCTAGGGGCTCTCCATATATGTTACGGAGAAGCGTACTATGTATTCATTCTAGAGTACGCTTAGCCAGTCCTTCGCTCCTATAGGTGCTTTTTTTTATTTAAATATATGTCCTGGGCAAGGTACTGCCTGCGCGTACCTTTGATTACGCAAGCTAGCGCTGGATATGTTTAAATAAAAAATACAAAAAAAACTTTTATATTTAACCCTTAACTACGCTACAGGGATTATATATAAAACAACCCTTGCGGCTCGTAGCTTACCGCTGGGCAGTTCTACACGCTAGCGGAGCTACGTGCTTGCTAATAACTTCCTAGCGTTAGGAGGTGGTAGCATCCTGTTACAAAGTGTTACGGTACGTCCCACTACGCTTCGCTAGCTCCGCTATAGCCTGCGTATTCTATTGAAACCTATGCCCAGTCCGGGCTAGTTGCAGCCTTACATTCTTATCCTCAGACGTGCTAACCTAGGCTACTACGAGGTTTCAACTTAAACTTTTTTTAGTAGGCTTACGCTTCGCTAGTTAAACGTACAGTACCGGGCCGCTAAGGCGGTACCACCTCCCACCCCGTCAACATTCGTGTGTACCTTTTGCTAGTTAGGAAAGCGGGGTGGTGGTACTAGCTCCCCACTACTGCCTTCGGACTACTGCGCCGCGCAAGCTCTTAAAAATTTTTATCTACCTTGCTTGGGTTATAAGTTGTTTAATATATATATGTTCTCCCCTGCGCTAAGAATGTGCTACTACATTCTTAGGTGCCAGTACTGCACGAGTTTCTACATTGTTAGTGCGTTCCACCTCCGTATTTCCTAAGAGGAAATTCGGAGATGGTTAGAGTCCGAAACTTAGCTGCGCTAGTCGCTAAGCTACTGCGAACCCTGCACGCCGACAAGGTGCTTTATATATATAAATATATGTCCTGTAAGAATATAAGCGCTTCGCTGGGAAAATTCTCCAGTACGTACTTCGTGCTGCGCAGGATATATTTATATATAAAAATTATTTGCCCTACCGAGCTCCGCTGCGAGTTGCGAAGCGTACTGCGAGCCGCAGCTGCTTTTTTCACCCCTTTTAGGGGTAAAAAATTTTTTTTATCCTCCCCCCCCCCGAGCTCTGCTGCCTTCATTATATATATATAATGAAGTTTTTATTTTTTTATATATATATATATAAAAAGCAGCTAAGCTCGGGAAAAGGGGGAATTAAAAAAGCAGCCGAGCTTAGCTGGTTTCGTGCGCAAGCTACCGAACTCCTGGTATTACCCCCCCCCTCCACATTTATTGGTCGGTCGGACCGCACTCCGTGCTTGCTAGGAACCGGTGTGCCTCAGGTGTTTAATGTTTATATATGTTTAGTTGCAAGATACTGTTCTGCACAAGCAAAGCTTTGCCGCAGTAGTCCGTAGGTAATGGTTACTGTACGTTTCTCGGACCCTTAGCACCGGTGCACACCCGGTACACTTTGTTGCCGGGTGTTTTTTTTACCCCCCCCCCCTCGCTAGAGGGGGAAACATAAAAAGCAGTAGCTTCGCTACTAGCAGCCGTAGGCTCGTGGTACGTTGCGGTTCGCTTCTGCCTTAGGACTACCCCGCTGCTTCCCTAAAAATAAATTTTGGCGAAACTCAATAAATTCAGGCTCGCTGTAGCTTCGCTACTCGTGAAACGTACAGTAGCTACTGTTGCCCCTTCCCTTAAAGGTAAATAGGACTACTGCGCAGTTCCGTAAGTTCGTGCAAGACTGTACCTTGCTACTGGACATATATCGAGAATAAAAAATATAATTTTTTATTTTCGATATTAAACACCATTAGAACTCCCGCTAGGTTGGGTGCCTTACCGTACGCTAGGTAGTTTTTAGTAAGCACGTATAGTACGCGAAGCTATTTGCCTTCCTCTCGCTACAGGATATATTTAAATAAAAAAAATCCAATAATATATATCTTTTTATACGTCTCGTACCCTGCCGCTAATAAAATGTAGCTCCTCATTTGTTTGCGCAGGGCACGTTTTTTTCTTTCATACGCAAGCTAGGATTATAATAACTTCGTAAGGGAGGAGACTTTAATATAATTATTCATTATAGCTTCTTCCCCTTTTCCTAAACTGATTGATTGAACAGTAATAGTCTTAGCGAGAACCACCCGCTAATTTTATAATGTGATCAAATCAGTAGGGATTAAATAGAATTTTTTTCTATTTAGTATTTTATAATTTTAAAAACATATTGTTAACGGTTAATAAATCCCGTGCAGCTTCCGATACACGAACCGTATTTCGACTTAACACCAATCGCAATCAAGCATACGAAGAATCGAGCTATAATGCCTAAACCTTCCACGTTTACAGTAATATAACCGAGAGCAAACTTATTGCAAAAACTCCTTTCGGCGTGCGACGAGTGGTTAGTACCAATCCAAAGGTATATTCACCGTGTCGTGGTGATTCACGATTACTTGCAATTCCTTATTCAAGTAGTCGAATTACAGACTACTATTCTTAACTTATATTTTATCCTCTTTTGTGAGATTAGTTCAAATTCGCATTTTCCCCTCTCTTTGTCAAGGAATATGTGGCACGTCTGAAAGCCCACAATATTTCATGGCAATCAAATTTATCTTGCAAATAAATAAAAGTTTTTATATACTTACTTATTACTCATTCATTCTAGCTTTTAAATCTAATATTTGCTGAAGATCTTCTGATATTAAATGATCCTTGCGTTGAATAATTTTAGCTACCTGCTGAAAGTCAAGAAAATCTAACTTTTTTTTACCTAGTATAGAATGCTTTTCAAAAAAAGGAATTATTTTATCTGTAATATCTGAAAATTTAACAACTTCAAATCTTGCTGAATTAGCATCATAATATATATTTTTTATATCGAGCTTGAACCCACCTAGGTCGAAGTAAGTTGGAAGATGTTGAATTAAAGCCTTTTCTCTAATATTCAACCCTATTCCAAATCTTAATTGAACTCTTTTCTTCAATAAACTAGTTGGAGAGTCACTTATTTTTATATTAAAGCTACTATCACCACTAGCAAATCCTGCCATTCAATTAGGATTGGGGATACCTTTAAAAATATAATTAGGTCTATTAACTTGTAAATCTTTTCAGTTAAGAAACGCTTCTTTTAAACTTGGCGATAAGCCTAAATTTAATGAAGCTTTAATCCCTACTAATTTTAATAAACCACCTTTTGATAAATGTTCTTTGAGTATAATTATATCTAAAGCTTTCTTAAACAAAATATAATCAACTTCATTTAACAGTTACGAGTGGGTAATTTTCAAAGTGATTTATTATAACTTGTAATTCTTTAAGCGAATCTACCCGAAATTGAAGAGAATCTTTACTATGGGTATGAATTTTCCCGACCCCTAGATAAGATTGTAAATTTTCTAATAACTCTAAATCCTTTTTGAAGTCCAATAGCAAATATAGGTTTAATTCTTCAACCCGTAGTATATTTACTATTAGCCTGGATTAATATAGAAAAAGAACTTTCTGCGTCGGAAAAGCCTGTTACAAACCAAGGATTTACGGGCCCGCCTCTAATTTATTACGGGCTAGCTAAGCTAAAGCTCCGTGGTTGGCAGATGGGAGTCTTAGATAAATTAGCTTCTACAATCATTGATGTGTTTGTAACTGAAGTATATCATTTTACTTTATTTATTTGGTTAGAAAGGACTTTGACTCAAGAGTTCTTTTTGAAACCCAATAGAGTACACCTTAACACTAAACCAATACTATTTAGGCTAGTGAAACTACCGTCTACTCGTTGCTCTTTTACAACTGTGTTTACTGACTCACTAATATAGATTGCTTTCCGAGCTTGCGTCATTTTAATAAAAAACATATGTCTATGTTTTTTATTAAAATTATCAGTACCCACACTTGATTTAGATCCGCGATTACTCTCGCTCTTTTCAGAGACCTTCTAGCTTATTACCTTACATGATTGATTATTTCATCCACTCATAATGTTTCTATTATGGTTTGATACTAGGAGTTCTAGAGCATCCCCGGAATTTGATAATTTAGTTATAACAGGCCCTTTTATGAGGTATCCTACATCTCAAGGCAGGCCATGATGACTTGTCTTATTCCCATTTATCATGCCGTTCTAAGTGGCGAATCTGCTTTATTTTAACTTTTACATAACAAATAAAACATGGGTATTCGTTAATTTCATGGACTTAACCACAGTTTCACAACATTAACTGAAAACAGCCGTGCAACACTTGTTAATTAATATACTGTTTATTTACCTGATAAATTATTTTTCGTTTAATAATCTTCGGATCCTTCTTTTATTTCTTATTTATTATACAGCCTGCCTTATTTATTATACAGCGCCCTTATTAGGATACCACGGTGTATTTTTTTACGAAGGAGTACCTACTCATCTCAGGAAGTTGCTATGCCTACATGACGGGTAAGCTCCTTAGCCTAATAATGTATAATAACGAAGATAATAAAAAACAAATAAACTGTGATTTTTTGATTACCGCCTCCTGATCAAAAAAATTGAATATTAAAAAATTCAAATTGTGGTAAGGTTTTTCGAGGGCCACCGAATTAAACAGTTGAGATAGGTAGGCCCTCTCGAGCTTTCCCCCTCTAAGAACCGTACGTGCGACTTTCATCGCATACGGCTCAAGCCAATATCTAGCTTGTTGAGCCACAGCCGCCATCGCGGCAAGCATACAATAGTATGCCGATATTCACCGATTATGATAAGTCAGCTACCTTTCAGTATAAGTTATTATTAATCATAAATTGTTCGATCATTAATATATCACTCTTACTCCTCTACTATTCACACTGATTCTTAGGCGTTATGTTTTATCTAATATATTCATTCTAGATTTTATTTCATGTAATTTTTTTAACCCTTCCGGTCTTAAGTGCTCTCTATGTTTAATTATTTCCGCAGCCTTAACAAATTCATTAAAATTTGTAAGCTTAGTACCATAAAGAGGATACTTATTGAAGAAAGGTATAATTATATTACAGATGTCTTTAAATTCTGATATTTTATAGTCACAAGCTAATCCACCTTTTCGCATACTAAAGTTACCACTACCGTCAAAGAATTTATCGAAACTTCTTAATAGTATCTCATCTCTTGAATGTTGAGTTAAAGTAAAAATAAGTCGGACTGCTTCTCCTAATCGCAGTCCACTATGCTTAGTAATTCCTAGGTGGAAATTACCTTCTGCTTCCACAAACCCCGCTAACCATTCGGCGTGTTCAGGGTTGTTACGCTGTAATTCATCTTTTACTTGGATTCTTTCAGCTGGAATAGTATGAGGAAACAACTCTTTTAGTGTAGGTGACAGACCTTTGTTTAAAGAGGCTTTTAAATTCACAATCTCCCTAAGTTCTTCTTGTGAAAGTAGACCTGTCCCCTTACTAATAATAGCTACCGCCTTTTTAAATAACTCAAAATCAGCTCTCTTTTGGGTCATTAAAGGATACTTTTCAAAATGCTGTATAATTTGAGATAGTTCTTTAATAGAACTTACCTTATAACGCATCATATTTTCGCTATGTTTGTATATTTTCCCTACTCCAAAATAAGATTTTAGACCTTCTAGAATATGTAAATCTTTAATATTTAACGCTATTTCGAAGCTTACCAAGAATCCATACCCGATTGTACGTTTAGGATCTCGGTTTATAGCTAAACTTCAGCTACCTTCACCGTCGACCAGGCCAGTGATAAATGGTGGTGATAATATATAATTTAAAGAACCGCTATGTTCATGCATATATCTTGCTAATATGTGGTTACCCACATTAAAATTTTTAGAATTATTATAGAATTTAACTGGTATTTACAAATATAAATATAGAAGCCACCGAATGAGTCCTCAATATAAGGTAACACTAACTATGTCATAATAATAGTCTATAAAAATCTAAAGTGACGGGTCTAGCTGCTTAAGGGATTTTCTTCCTTAACTACGCCTTAGGAATCTACTCCTACAACTTAACTAGATAATGGCTGATCTAGACAGGATGACATTATGGATTAGTCTCTGCTTACATCTCACAGATCCCGCCGTACTTCAGATGACCGACTGAGCCTTGCAACCCTGTCACCCTTACACTAATTAGATGTTAATAGTTACTATTATTATTTCATCGCGCATATCTTATAAAGGGAAACGATCCGGGGACTTCGACTTATAGAGTACACTAAGACAATCTATCTGCAAATAAATGTCGTAAGGGGTGTTAGCCCCACGCCTTATTTTAGATCATGAATCTTCGGCATCTTCAATTTAATCTTAGTTATCTATAAGCCAGCTTACTTACAAGACCACCCACCTGTACTCACGTGCATATACACGCACCTAATTATATAGTAGGTTTAATAAAGTCAAAATTGAACCTCGCTTTGATTAATATTTACTCTATCTATAATAAAGATCCACTTCAATACCGGACTCTTTATTAAGCATTCGCTTTTTAACATCTCCTCTACCCTCATTCAGATATGCCTTCTTTTTATCGAAAAACACCTCCTTAATAACCCTAAAATAGTACTAAACGCTAATAGTTGCGATGTACCCTTCTAAGGAAACTAGGTTGAATTAGGGCTTACCATGTTCAAATACAACACATCCTACTAATTGTTTAAACTTTTAGTCACCGAAGTTAATAACCCTGCGCTGGTTCCTTTCCCCTTTTTGGACCCTGCGCTGCGTACTCCTTTCGTTAATTTTATAAACCGAAACGGGTACATTGCCTTATAGACTTGTTTAGGTCTATAATGAAGGCAAGTTTTTACTTTGCACACTAAAATCCGGCAGATACGAAGGGCATAAATCCGGTGATCATATAAACAATAGTCATAGAACTTAGGGTGACAACTTTACTCCGAAGGTATTTTGTTCCATTCTCTGAAGAGCTAGTATGTCAAACTCTCCACAAACCTTATCATTATCGCAGTGTAACGAAGCGTCTTTGTCATCTTGACTTTCGCTACCCATATTCTATATTCACACTAGCTCCTGGAAATATATAAAATATTTACATTACCATTTAAGATAGGCTACATTGTCTTTGCAGTTGCGCACTTATTATTACTAATTAAGCACGTGCAAATAGTGTTTAACCGAGAACTGGTTAAGGGGATTCGAACCCCATTGTTTATATTCACTTCATGTCTTTGCACATACTTCACTGCTTGGGTCAGAAACGGCCTAGTGATTCAATTCTGATTAACAAAGGGTTACTACCTGTGAGTATCAGGCAATCTACCCGTGCACGGTATTAATGCACGGTATCGAAATATCCTTCCCCCTTACGAGACGCTTTCAACTCTCGTTACAGAATCCGACTATACATTTGGACAGACATTTCAGCCTAACCCCGGTGAACCAGTCTGTAGCGACATTTATAACTGCCGACGGTCTAAGGTCTAATGACAGAGCGAAGTTAGTTCATTAAAATTTTACTTTCGTTTAATTTAGGATACCTTTGACACGTTTTCACCTTAATTTTTCTATAAGTATAAAACTATTTGGTTATAACCTTGCTTAGTTTCTCATTCTATTTAATCCTTTGAAGATAGGGAATCCTTTAGTTGTACACGAGACATTAATTCTCCTCTATAGTTACTTAGTGATCCACCCCTAGTGGATCCGTCCTAATGGCCGGATCTTGAAAGGAAGAGCTCCCCATTCTTCTTTTGCTATGATATCTTCATAGAATTGATAATAGAACACACCTTATAGAGTGGGAGTCGAACCCACCCTGGATTATTTCATACACAAAACAAAAAACTTTTTTTTCTACTCTAATTAACCAAAAATTAACAAGAAGAAAGCATACTAGTTATCACTTTCTTGCCTAGTTGGTACCGTTCTTTAACCCCATATATTACTATATATGTCAAATAATGGAGTTAATAGAGAGTTAACTAGCATTACTTTATCTTTTAATTTTTTCAGGAATTAATAACCATGTGAGTTGGCGCCTAAGTACCCCCTAACTTAGACTATCCCTTTTCCTTACGAAAGTTCTTCTAACTCTCGTTATAGAGTTTCGACTGTACATTAAGACAGACATTTCAGCCTAACCTCAGTGAACCAGTCTGTAGCGACATTTACAACTGCCGACGGTCTTGAGTTATAATGGTACCAAGATTAAAAATCACCCTTTAGAGTGATTTTAGGATACTTTTGACCATTTTCACCATTAGTTATGAACCTAATTATCTATTTGGTTGTAACCTTTCCTAGATACATTGTTTTACTATTGCATATTTTACTTAGTATTGATTTACTTATTATTAAAAAACACTCTCTTTATTTTATAACCCTTATACTCATTTGTATTTCCTAATGTATTATCATTTATATGTCTCTTTAGTGTTCTAAACCCAACTCCTAATACCTTCAGCATATCGCTGAAGGAATCTAAAATTAATACTTCACCGTTGGGTGTAATTACTTCATATACGCATAAGGATCTATTAATAAATACTTTACCTGTATTAACTTCACGTAATCTACCATCTTCAAGATGTTCTAAGGTAGGTAAAGCTTCACGAATGGTTTTTCTTTCTTCTTGAGTAAGAGGCTCTAATGATCCTTTATTAGAGGACAAACGATAATTATTCATAGTATAAGATAATCTTAATATTAATGCTCTAATTTCCTCTCTTTTATGAGAACCGTTATAGACTGCTTTACAAATAAGTTTTCAATCTAGAAAATCCTGACCTTTTTTGGAGTTAAACCTCACAGCACTGAAATAAGGTATTAAAAAGTTATATAATACACGGATATTTTTAATTATTAAAATAGCACTAGGCTTTGTTTTCTGTTGATTAATAGAAAATATATTAAAAGATGAGCTTTTTAGCATATAAATAGAATACTTATCAAAACCTAAACTATTAATAAAAAAATCTTTGATATCTTCAAGTAAAAAAAGTTGAGCCGCTTGAAAGTTCAATTGAAAAACAAGGTTCTATATCTGTTCTAGAAATGAAGAATGACCCTTCAGCTTCTACAAATCCTAATAGCCAGCTTTTGGTAATACCCGTTTTATTTGTATATGTGCTGCATATATTGTTGTCCAAACAAGTACGCTGTCTATTCATTCTATTTTTTAACTCAATTATTTGATCTATAATTTGATTTTTATCAAGCTTATATAAATTTATATCTCTTTCTTGATATAAAATAAAAGCCTTTTGAAAATCCAAATAATCAAGATATTTTGTAGTATTAAGATTATAATGAGAAAAAATAGATATTAACTTATAAAGCCCTTCCCCTATTAGTAATTGTAAACACACATACATCTCCAGTACTCTTAATTGTAATAGTACCTATTCCTAATTTATCCTTAATAAATTGAAGTACAGCTAAATCATCAACGTGTAATGCTATTGTAAATGCAAAATTAACTCCTCTCACTCTAGTTTTAGCTACATCACTATATTTAACTTGAATTTGGAAATTAGATTCCCCATCTGAAAATCCTACAAATCATTGGTAAAACTCGGATAAATTAGTTTCAATATTATTACAACTACTTAGAACTTTCTCTGTGCTATACTTTCTTACCTGCGTACTTGCATTGGTTAATAAGATTCGGTTAGAAAAAGAAAATCGCCCATTTTCCACTCTTCGGATGGATTCACAAATAGATGGATTACTTATGAGTAATCCACTTGAAGGGTGGAAAGAGCTCAATCTTGATATAAAAGGTATATACCCAGCCCGCTGCGGGAGTTTATAACTTTTGTACAATTATTTTTAATAGTATTCAATATTTCAATAAAATAATTTACAGTAAAATCTGTTCATAACGTGGGATTTTCACCCTCTAGGCAAGATACTCACAACTTACCTTTTGTTTTTTGTTTATTTTTATTTTCAGTTCCGACGTTGCCGCGTTACTCTTGAGGTGGAGTGCTTACACTTTCATTTATAGACCAAAATAACTTCTAATCTATGACACTCATCATTTTCTGCTAAGACTAATAGGGTATCTAATCCTGTTTGTTATCCATAGCCTTCGTCCTTCAACGTCAGTTTATACATAAGAGATCGCCTTCGCCGTTGTCAGCTCTCCCAGTATTAGCGAATATTGACTCTACTCCGGGAGATCTTCTGTCCTCACATAAAACTCTAGTTAAATTGTTCCCGTTTTAGGGCAAACTCAACCGTCTAAGTACCCTTTAAACCTATTAAAGATGATTAACACTTGTCTAATACGTCTTGCCGCGACTGCTGGCACGTAGTTGGTCAAGACCTTTGAGCAATATTGTCATTATCAATATGCTTACAGAATTTTAAGCCACATACTGTGGCATTGGACTAAAACGTCTTCTATCCGAAGACCGGCCCTTGATGTACTATTCTTCCATCCCCCCCCCCCCCATCCACCCGGTTTATCTTAGTATTCCCCTTTCCTTCAAGTTACTATTTCACCCTTTAGCCCATTGACTAAAATCCCCCCCTGTTTTACCTATATCATCTTGGT
>Ga0157379_10003820_pt1 | contig 12839 bp, 22 predicted proteins | sample S25metaG_FD_121802 | JGI IMG/M metagenome (GOLD analysis project Ga0157379, IMG submission 121802) | Switchgrass rhizosphere microbial communities from Kellogg Biological Station, Michigan, USA - S2-5 metaG | ecosystem: Host-associated > Plants > Roots > Rhizosphere > Soil | place: USA... | reverse complement strand
CTGTTGAAGGTATAAGAAATTTTTCAATTGAGATAGTCTTTTCTTATTTCGTACACAGAAAGTGGCAATATGTTAATTATGACCTTAAGTTATACCCAGAAGACGGGCGATACTAGCCTGATTAAAACCTATGTGAGTGTTGGGAGGTACTATATGATACGGCGCTGACATGCATGTATATCTCACATTTCTTTAGTCGAACCTATTGAACCAATGGACACAATTCCTTATTCAAGACTCTCTGATTCCGGCTAACCAGTATGTATATTTCTTGATGATAGGCTGATCACTCACAATGATGATACAGGTTATCCACAGACGACTTTGCTGGAACTTTAGCTAATCAAACGAACCTCGCTATCAAGGGGACGATCGGAATTAAAGCAATGTCTATGATTGAAGCTCTTCTCGGAAACCAAACCACTTCTGCAAACTATAGCGTTCGTCGATCGAGCATAACATCTAGAATGCAGGCACTTATTATTTTCCTTAGTCGATCGCATCCAGTTATGCCCCTCAAATTGTGGGCTTCTCCACAGCCACAGCATCGAATGGCTTGAAGCATTTCGAACTTGCATACGGCAATACTGCCAGCTGGGGCTTGACGTATAACATGTTCGCAGATAAGTTATTGGGAACAAATGTTTTCTCACAACAACTTTTCCAACAACGTAAGTTATTCGGTGGATCTCAAAATTAAGCTGGTTACTCACTTTTTTTTGTCATCAGAATCAGCTTGGTATCGGACTGTGTCTCGTAAGATGTCCCTTTGCTCTGTCGTACATCTGTAACTCGTTCCACAGAGGCTTTTGGAGTTCCCCTTGATACCAGGCATACGTATACCAAGTCAGGTACGTTGACAAGCGTTACCTCAAGATAGGGACACTGAAAAGCCTATTCCACGTGCAGATTGGCAACTGTGGACAGCTGCGATGGCTACAGACACCACCACGCGCGATCTTTTCATTAGCGGCGTAAAGAAATACATTGCCAGCGGTGTCAATAACGCACCGTTCAGCGATTGGTACGAAACCACTAATGCGGTGGTTCAGGGGTTTCGGGCGAGGTACGTGTATTATTTGCATAGCTCATTGCCCAAATTGGCCGACTTAAATTCTCTCTTTATTTTTTTTCACCACCGCTTAGGCCGGTCGCCGGAGGACATTTAGCATTGCTAGTTGTTTAGGTGTGTCAACTCCTAAACGCACGCGTTACACGCATAGGAAATTCCACAATGATTATATGGATAGCAATGCCTGGTGTTATCACTTTGCCTGCCTAACGTGTATTAACATCTCGGTGAATACACCTGAACTTCCGAATCCTGTGCGGGTTGCCCCTTTGCCAACCTGAAGCTTCTGCATCTCTCCGTATGGACTCGCGACCCCACTCCCCAGGTTCAATAGTGTATTAGATTCTAATATTTATTAGCGTTTGCTAATGTTGATCAGAGGTGGAGTCAATTGAAACTGAATGGGAACGGCTGCCAACTAATGTGCCGGAGCTTAATATATATTAGGGTCTAATACACTCTAATGAAACTTCACTCGATGGATACGATTTTCTAATACAACAGTGATGCATCTAGCACGTGGTGGTCATCACATATGAATCAACAAAATGAATTCAACTGTGTCTTTCGCCATGTTAGATCTCTGGCATGGTCCACAGGCACCTGGCACAAAAAATAGCTGTGCTCAACAATTCACGCGAAGAACGACACGATGTATTAATTATGCGGGGTATTTATCATAAGGAAGAATTGTGCCAAATAACAGTTAGCGAAGTGTGTAAAATTTTTTACTGAAAACTTGTTCAGGAATGATTAGGTCCGACACAGGACGCCCAGCTCGACACCAGTAATACCAGGAACAGCATTGAACTAAGTACCTCAAACAAAGAATTAAAATTAAGTCCAATTGATAGGAATCTTAAGTGTCAGTCAATAACGAAAGCCATGCTAAAGTGTCCAGACGCGCCATCCTGAGTTATATGGCAATGTCCTAATAACTACATCGCACCCCATTGTCCTCCATACTGTTGCTGACCAGCAAATCCTTGGGGTTGCTGTTGTTGCCATTGCATCGGCGCGCCGAACGAACTTCCGCCTTGCATCACCACTTGTTGGGGATAAGTTCCTGCGGTCTGCATTGGCTGTTGCATGAATTGCTGTTGGGGGAATGAAGACGGCGCAAAGGCTTGTTGTTGCTGCTGCGGAGGAAAGGAAGACGAAGGGGTATACGATTGTGGAAAATTGGATTGTTGCATAGGTATTTGATTAAAGTCGGTAGAGGGGTATTGCATCACGGGCTGGAGCATTTGGCCAGGCATTCCCGTTTGTTGTTGAGTAAATGCGCCACTGAGATTTGGATTAGAACCAAACTGGCTCTGAGGTGCCGCCATTGGAGATGTGAACGACATAGGGGCCGATGCCATCCCATAAGAGCTGTTGAACTGCTGTAGGTGTTGCTGTTGCTGTTGCTGTTGCTGTAACTGCTGCTGTTGCTGTTGCTGTTGCTGGAGTTGCTGTTGCTGGAGTTGCTGTTGCTGTTGCTGGAGTTGCTGTTGCTGTTGCTGGAGTTGCTGTTGCTGGAGTTGCTGGAGTTGTTGCTGCTGGAGTTGCTGCTGCTGCTGCTGCTGCTGCAATTGCAATTGCTGCACTTGCTCCTGCCGCAATTGAGCCTCAGTTGCGAATGCAGAAGGACCCGGGTTTCTAGACGGGTCCAAACCCGCGAGGTCATTCCAGACAGGGTGTGAAGACGACCGCTGTGATGGTGCAGTCTGAGGTATAGAAGGAGTGGACTGTGTTGTAGAATAGATAGGTGCGGATGGTATAGTAGTGCTGTTGAAATTAGTTTGATATGTCGTTGTTCCTGTGGTGGTCGAGGGTAGGAGCGTCGGTACGGTTGAGCTCCTTGTGATCGGTGCTATAGCAGCGGGACTGGGTACAGACGTGGATGGTAAAGATGAAGGCGAAGAATCAACTGGTAATGGAGGTAGTGGGGAAGACCGTCGAGCGAGACTTGCAGGTTGCGTCGATCCCGGAAGAACAAACGAAGAGTTTCTTGCAGGAGGAACAGGTGCAGAGTTTGGGATATTTCCATTTGTGGATGTTATGAACCGTTTAAATTCATATTTTGCTGTATATCTTTCATATTTTTGTTGAGGCGAAGCATGGGAATTGGAAACGTACCACGAATGAACTTCTCCAACTCGCTGTCCCTCTCTGACTCTTCGAAGTTGGCAGGTGGCGGATTACGAACTTCATCCGGGTTATATTTCGCATTCGAGACTATATTTCCCGTAGACTTCATGACCTATTTAAGCGAAGAGGGGATGTCAGGACCCGACGAGACATACATACCACAAGAATTTACGTGCCTCGACTTGTTCTTTCGTCCAGGAGTCCATAGTCACGCTCTTCCTTTAGACGTCATATATGAGTTAAAGTGACCGAGATGAAGTTGAACCCAGAGACGTACACTTTCGTGACATGGGTTCCGATCTTGCGATGGATACTGGCACAATTCACGCTGTTATGCTCTTCTTCAACACATGCACGAATATAAGAGCCAAAGTAGAAGTTATCTACCAGATAAATATGCCAAGATTATGCGACGCCCATCGAGGAGCCCTAGCTTTGCAATCTGCGCAGACATCTACGTTCCAAGGAATGATCAAACTTGGCCAAGGTCATAATCGGACAAGACAAACGCACCATTTCCAGGCTTTGCGACCAGATCCAGAAGGATGCGCTGATTGCGGTCTGCAGTTAATTTGTTGATTCCAGACATGGGTAGTCGGTGTTGAAGGAAAGATTGGTGGTCACTGTCCGATGTGCACAGGCGGCTCTTTGAATTCCAGACTCATGGTCCACGCCACATGATCGAATGTCATAGAGTGGTGTGGACTAAGAGAAAAAACATAAAATCCCAAAATATGTTGAATACGTAGATAGATACATATATAACAAACAGCTATTAATTCGAAGGCAAAATAAATTGAGGAAAATGTCAAAGAGATGAGAATATTAGGCATGAACAAGTCCGTGGAGGGAGTATAAAATGTTCGGACCATGTACAGATTGAAGAGTGCTTGTTCTAATGGATACAGTAGTAGCGGTCGTCTAGATATGAGTGCCGGGACATGTTCTAATGGGGGCCGTGCAATACGTTATCCAATTGGACTCTAGAGGAAGGACCATTAGTTCCATCCAGGATTCGAAGTAAATAACTTACTCAACAACGTCCACAATAGTTATGGGACTGTCTCTCGGGCAAGATGGTTCTGGGACGCGGAGGTTGGCATTGGCACGAATGTCTACATCCATGCCTACGGCTCAGGGGACAGTGTGAACTTCCGCAATCTTGGAGGACAATAGGTCTTTTCTGACCGGTTACATGACCGCAGCGAAGGTATTGAGTTTTAACAGGAAGATTGTAAAGACACATCTAGAGTCAAAGTCTCAGTGAAGCTAATTCTGCTTTGAAAAGGGAGGATATACTTTGATTCTACGACAGCTTAGGAAGAGTATTAGTCTCGGCAACATCTGAAGGAAAGGATAAGGAACCTACAGTAAGTAGCGATTGAATATACGTTATGAGTTGAACCCAAGACTGATGTGGGTGAAGTGGAGTTGGTATTTCAGCAAGACCCACCTCTTCCTTTTTAACCGTTCACGAAAGAACTTATCAAGAAAACCGGCGTTGCGTTGGGATGAAGATCCTATGACCGACACCCACCCAGCTTGGTGTCGAAAGATAATAGCTTTGTCCGTACTGTGTTCCATTTTGCCGACAAGTCCGGCACAGCAACCCTATAACTGTTGAAGAAGATGGTGGTCAAGAGTTAAGGCCTCAAGACAAGACCAAACCCAGTAAACGCCAACAGAAAAAATGTCGGCAGCCAAAGTAAAGAATACTTGAAATGCCTAGGGGGTACGCCACACGGGTAAATGAAAGGTAGCTGTGTATCATAGATCGTATGGATGGGGTGACTGAAGCGCATGGATATGGCGACGAGACCCGATGTCGACACAGTTGGCTATAGAATAAATAAAACAACCATGACCATACGACCAATAGTAGTAGTAGTGGCAGTAGTTAACTGTTGAACATTTCCGAATCCGCATGGCTTCCGGAATCTTGAGGAATCATGATGCTCTTGAAAGTTGATGACCTGAAAGTTCGCGATGAGCCATTAGAGAGAGAGCCAACGGAGACCGAACGGATATCTCGAATAATGGTCCGTTGTCCAAAGTGCCACCAAGCGGGTCCATCCAAACTGGCAGCACTCAGCATTGGGTGTTCGAGCGTACAGGTTGACAGTCTTGACCAAGTTTGTGGTTCCCACCTGGCACAGTGAATGCCGAAGTTTGACAAGGATGAGCTCCGTTCGGGCTGATCAACGCCGTTGATCAATTATTCAAACATTTAGGCAAGGTTGAGGGACATTCAAGCAGTCAGTTAACATCGCCGAAGTCGGTTGTGGCGAGACGCGATGAAGTTGAAGTTGAGCGTCTTCGGGGAGTGGGACAGCAATTGGGTTCAGGCTTCCGGGGATATGCCGGTGCTTACTGGAAATAAAAAGTGGAGGAGGATGACAAATGAGGGCTAACCTCCTGTCACAGTGTCACAGAACCAGAAAATAGAATTCCAGGACAATTAAGGTTCACGCCGACTGTGTATTGGGAAAGACTTCCAGAATCAACAAAAGGAATATAATAAATAAAATTAAAGAGAAGTAAGTATCGCCGATAGATATGTAAATAAAATAAATACAGTACATAGAGTATTTTAAGTAATACCAAGTCTTGATGTTATCGCCATAAAGCGCAATATAAGAGAAATAGTCGGTATTATGGATACACGATGTATACGAAAATCATGGACCAGACAATTAGTGATTGGTAAGTAAGCTAAGGGAGGATGAAGGTGTATCCGAGGCTGTATAAATATGCTTCTTTGGTGGAGAAGAGAGGAAAAGGGCAAGTACCAGACGCCCGATTAGCGGCGGGAACGGCATCCACAGTGTGTGTGATACATATTCCTTGCGATGATGCCGTTATGTGGGGGATTTGCACATTGACATGGACCTCTGCAACTATGTCTTGAGCTCCTACGACACCCAGGATTATCGCAATCGCGAAGCACCACATAGGCTTTGTTAGTTCCATGCCCACACTCCAAGTAGAAATTGTCTGCGGTGATCTTGTACTGGCACATCTATAAAGAAAAATGACAAGTGAGTTGTAGGGAAAATCAGTCGAGCAAAGGTCATACAACGAAATTCTGGAATCGAGTAAATCAGATTAGACAGTAAACTGTTGCTTTAGAGTGACTTACAAAGATGCAAGGCAGAGAAAGAAAGGGCGAACCTTTCTGGATGGGAGGTGAATGAATTGACCATGCTTTTATAGTAAGCATTAGCCTCCAAAAACCTGTTGGTTCTCCACAAAGGACACCTCCATTACCAGTAATTGGCACGTTTTGGTGTCAAAATATGATTATCTTCGCATTAAAGTTGACCGTCGTATCTGAAGTCCATCCAAGGCGTAACCACGAACAGTCAGAATAAATTCCATCAAACGTAGAGAAAGAAAGGGATCTTTCGGCAAAAGTCAAGGTCCGAAGATAGTCTTCATATCTTGTTGAGGGTTAAAATCGCGATATAATTTTTTATATTATACGTATATTCATCCAAAAGTCGTTAGTCCACAAGCACCAGAATTTTTGAAACCACAGAGCGAAACGACGAGTTTTCCTTTTCCGAATAGGAGTACATTCAGTTGAGAGTGAGGATAACCGCTTCGAGGTCAAGTGAGACTGGAGAATTGGGAGACAGCGTGGTCTCAGGACCGACCGCAAGAGTCGTTTCCCGTCTTTCTGTCGTGACTCACCGATTAGATATCCAAAAAGTGGTTAATGTGGATGGCTTCATTACGTGTAAAGGGATTCGTTATCTCCGTGGGGAAGCCGAGCACTGAAAGTCGCCCAAGGCTGTAGAACGAGCAACCAATAGTAAGTCGTCATGATCTCGAGACAGTCCGCACAGAATACGCTACTCGTTAAACCTGGCATGATGCAGGATGAAGCATGATTCACCAGTAGACTATGGCACCATCCGCCGCCCAAAGTCGCTCCTGGAAGCACAGCAGCACTTGTTCCCGAACCAGGCCGAGGTAGTTGCCAATGTCGCGGGGAGCTGGAGTATACTATTTCCATAGTGAATAAGGAGATTATACGACATGAAACGCGTTAAATGATCCTCGTTGAACGTGGTCACTTTGATAATGGTCCAGTTGGAACTTGACGGCGGAACACAGGGCGGAAAACAGAACGGTCACGGAATGTGACAAATTTTGAATCAAATCATAGTATAGGGATCGGCAGAAGATCAGAGCACTGTTCTGTTCAAGCATTGTTCATAGTGAAAACGTGGTGATTTATATTAAATACTGCGGAATTAAATGACTTGCGTATGTATAAAAATGGTCTATAATTTGTGTGGTCAGAGTAATTAGAAAGTATTACAAAATTATAGACTAAATAGTTTAATGGAAAACCCTCTAGGTAACGACGAGAATAATAATAGAAAACAGAACTTGGGGTATTCGTCTGGATTAACCAACGAAATCCTTCTAAAACAGACTTAGGGCTACATGTGGAGTTCGGATCCTGAGAGGTGAAATGCCGAATGAGAGCCGTCTTCAAATGGACAGACATATCTCTAGTATCGCCGAGCGCGGCTCTGGCAATCGGGACAATTAGAGTTGTATGTCTGAAGGGGGATGGTCCTAAGTATTCGTGGTTCCCGACACCTGCATGAGCCGTAGCAGGTGTGCTTGTAGCTGTTGCGACAGTGTGGACTGTCGCAGCGTCTAACCAGTTCGAAGCGAGGGTTGGATGCATGATTGCATCTCAAGTAGAGGACGTCTACAATTCGGTTGCCTTCGCACATCTGAGGAGTGTTAGAAGGAGGAGTGATCTAAGAAAGGCGGGAGCCATACGATTAAGTCTCTGAGAGTGAATCGAAGGTCAGACACAGAATTTCTTTGGAGTTGTTGAGTAGACTCACCGAGAATAAATGACGGAAAAAAAAAAAGTCAACGGGATGGGATGAAATATCTCCTGGATAAAGCATGTTCTTATAGACCGCTATTTCTGAAAAGAAATTGAGGTGGTGAAGGAAATAAGTGAAAGGATTAAACAGAAATCTCAGTGTTTCCTGCCCACACCGCACTGAATGGTGATGGAACCTAGCATTGATAGGTCCCATTGCACGAGTGAAGGAGTTCGCCTTACTGGCACCATCCATGGTGTATGGCTGTTGAACGAACAGTGCCAAAAATTATCAACAATAAACACCCGAGGAAATTATTTGGAAAAACATATTTCCCCTTAAGCCAGTTAATCGGTGATCAGATTTGATTAAGTCGGTGGAGGGGGTAGCGTTGATGAACAACTTGGAAGGTGGATTCCGAACGTATGCAGAGATGATCATTGTGGACGAAGAGTACAGCATGCAGGGCCCAAAAGGAGACGGGTTCTCTCTTCCGATTCGAAATGATATAAATAAAGCGAAATTGATGGAGGAACTTTTGATGTTGACGCAGCCATCGAGGTTGAATGCTTAGTCTCCATGCATGTGAGGCGAATCTTGTGAAGAACGATATTCATCAGTGTTGACTATGCGCGCAGTTATGAAACTGATATAAGGGTTTTGTACTTACGTTCTGGAAAAATCCGAAGATTTGAAGTATGGAGGGAACCAGACAACATGGAGTCTTCTCCAGATCCTCGGATCTCGTTTGAACAAGGGGAACAGCGTGATCCTCAAGATGGTGCTCGGATATAAGATATATAACGTCTATGAACTCCAGGCCAGAGTTAGTCCTTGAAGTGTGCAGCCGTTGTCTTGAGCACAGCAGAGCGAAGGGTCCAGCGCAAGAAGGTGCCACGGCAAGATGTCCACATCATGGGATGACTTCCTTTTCATCGCCTATTTATCCTTGAATACTGTCCATCGATGAGTAAGGAAAAATAGTTTGAAATCATGCCAAATAGTTCGCTTGGTGTCAAAGTCATTTTCGAGGTGAAAGTTGGAGACAAGGAGCAACTGTGACTCTGAGTGACCGAGGTAATGGGCACCGAGAGGAAAAACGAAGACTTGGAGCATACATGCGTAGATCCGGCACTCAAAGACATTCAAGAATCACAACAAGAATATTTAAGATAGATGTATTTCATAAATTAATATACGAATATGTCCGTCTTTGGTGAGGGCAATTGATGGGTAGATACATAAATATTATTGCTACAGTTGAGTAAAGTGGCCCCGAACAAGTCTGGAGCGTCCCATAAATGGTAATGCAAGTCCTAACGCTACATGAGGTGATATAGATTCTGTCCGTGACCATGCGTGTTCGAAGGAGAAACCATAGCAGAAAGGGTTGCGGACACGACAGATCTCTAGAAAGAATACACTGAGCCCAGCAGTATACTCTGAAAACGCGAGACTCACGTTAATATCTAGAGCATGACTTGCAGGCTTGGGGTCGATATTCAACGGGGTATCTTCCGCTGGGTAGAGGAAGCGGGCAATGGCAATGTCTCCCACAAGCATGTTGACTGCTGAGACGGCAGTCATGGCGACCACAGTCAGTTATTTTTCTAATGATCGCCCCTACGATGTGTTGACATCGAAGAAACTGGACTCCTCCATCCAAAACGTGCTGGCACATGTCCCGTTTGAAGCTTTGGGGAAAGGGGGATGCTCAAGGAAGTAGTAAAGCTACTGAGTCAAAGACTGAAGGTCGGCGGGGAGATGGTTGATTATAGGACCATTTACGAGTTTTATATTCCAACAGCTGCAGTGGACGAAGCGGTGGTTCCAGTGAAAATCTGATGAGCCTCTTCCACAAGGACCAAAGTAAGTCCAGCGGGGTGCCATCGATGCTGTGAAGGCTAGCTGAATGGGAAGGGGATTCTCGAAATCCCCCAAAGGATAATCAGGTATGGTAACGTTAGTTTTCAAGTCACTGCCGGCAAGATTAATTGATATTTGAATATCCGGTAAATCTCACCTCTTCGGGTAATGATGTATCAAACAAAGGTCACTTGGACGCAAAGTGCCTAAATTGGCGTTCTGGGATGGAAAGTTGGGGAGGGCGCAAGACGGATACGAGACATAAGAGCTCCAGCCTCGTGTGCATGTCGATAAGTTAGTCAACAGCTAAAAAGATGATCAAGGCCCTCCGGATGTGCGGTCGCAGCTAAATTCACAGATAGGCTCCGGATGGTGGATAAGCTGTCAACGACTATTTAACAGGGTTATTGGCCGCGTATTGACTAGAATGACTCGACAACGAGCTGAGGCGCGAACGCTCACAAATGAAGCCTGCGGTTTGTCTCCAAAGAAGAAAACATGTCGGTTTGGACCCCAAAGAAGGACATAAAAGCACAGCAAAGTCGAAGGCTTCGTGGCGGAGGTTCTAATCACGGTTGGATCAAGTCGTAAACCCGTGGAATCCATCGATGTTATCACCGAATCTCCCGGAGCCTTTTTTTTGTACTCCATCTGGAGCCTGAAGTATCGTGAGCAGCACCGCTAGCGGTGGTGGCTAGTGAGAATTGTTGGCGAGGGTGGTGAACAGGGTCATCCCGTTCCAGTCGTCATCGCGTTACGCGCCGGTGTGACACCGCGAAGTTGGGACTCGCGTCCCTCCAGGTTGTTTGTTTGATTTTCCAACAGCTATGTCGCAATCTTCAGAACAACATGATACCAGAAATGGCATAAAGGATAAGAGTGAGACGTGTCACTTCAAAGATAGTTTGCATTGCTGATAGCATACGATAGGACCAGAGGATATGTTCAAAATAATGCTCGCCACAGACAACCACATTGGCTATCTTGAGCGAGATCCTATAAGAGGACAGGATTCAATCAATACTTTTGAGGAAATTCTGCAGCTCGCTGTAAAACATGATGTGCGTATCTGTATAGCTTCCAGAGCTTTTCTGTCAAGTAACCACGCCACCCAATTAGGTCGATTTCATATTGCTTGCAGGCGATCTATTTCATGAAAATCGTCCTTCACGGGACTGTATCTACCGAGTTATTGCCTTATTACGTGAATATACATTGGGTGATAGACCCGTTTCGATAGAGCTCTTGAGCGACCCGGACGAAGGAAAAGCACCAGGCTTCTCGTGAGATGGCACACTCCGAGAGCTGCACTGGCGAAACTGACTCACACTAGATTCCCTGCTGTTAATTATGAAGATGAGAACTTCAATGTCGGAATACCGGTCTTTTCCATTCATGGCAACCACGACGATCCTCAGGGGACTGGTCCGGTGCGTTACATTGCAATTGTTCCATGAATTTACATTGCTTACCGGTGTACTCAGGATGGCGCTCTATCTGCGCTGGACCTCTTGTCAGTGACTGGGCTGTTAAACTATATGGGGAAGGTCGATCTGTCTGCGGACGACAATGACCCAATGTCAACTGGCTTGACAGTCAAACCTGTGCTGCTCCGTAAAGGCTCAACAAGGCTCGGGCTGTATGGTATTGGTAATGTCAAAGATGTGCGTATGCACTACGAACTGAGAAGCAATCGCGTACGAATGTACATGCCCAGCGACAAGGACGACTGGTTTAATTGTCTCCTTATCCACCAGAACAGGTGAGTCCATCAGACTTGGCAGCAAGTTTCGGTTAAGAATTATTTTATCAGAGTTAAGCATGGAGCTCAGCAGTCCGTTCCAGAGGGGATGTTTGATGACAGTGTTAACCTAGTTGTTTGGGGGCATGAGCACGACTGCCGTATTGAGCCGGAACCAGTGACCGGGAAAGGATACTACATCACGCAACCCGGCTCCTCGGTCGCAACTTCTCTCGCAGATGGTGAATCCATCCCGAAGTATGAATTTCATATAGACATGGTAATCGCATCTAATCTCCTGATAACAGGCATGTAGCCATATTGGAAATCCAAGGCAAGGAATTCAATATGACGCCCATTCCCTTGCGGACTGTTCGCCCGTTTGTGATGGATGAAGTCGTTCTTCTTGAGCTGGATGAAAGCCGTAAATTGGATACTACCAAGCCTATGGAAATAAATAAGTTCCTGAAGGCGAAGGTGAGTTAGATCCGATGGTGTTGATTTATTCTTTCAAGCATTTCCTTTCAGGTGAATGAACTGATTGAGCGAGCCAATGAAGAATGGGACGAACGAAATGCTGCTGCCATCGCTGCCGGTGAGAAGGAAATGCCTCCAATGCTTCCTCTCGTACGCTTGAAGGTATTAATCAAACTTGTTATCGCCCTTTCCTGGCACACTCATTCTGATATTTGCAGGTTGATACAACGGGTGTGGCTGAGATGTCCAATCCGATCCGTTTCGGCATGGAGTTTGCCGGTCGAATAGCTAATCCTAGAGATGTGCTGCTATTCCATCGCGCAAAGAAAATAGCGAATCGAGCCGGAAAGGTCATCACTGATGATCCGAATCTCTCCATTGACGACCCAGATATGACGGTCAAGGAAAAGCTGGAGAAGGTCCGTGTTGAAACGCTCGTTCGAGAATATCTTGCTGCGCAGGAGCTTCAGTTATTGGGAGAGAGTGGGATGTCCGATGCGATTCAGACATTTGTGGACAAGGATGATATCCATTCTATTTCGCGGCGAGTTATTATGCTAACGTTCATCACATCATCACTGATAATTGTTTAGATTCGTGAATAAGAGTCTTAACGCCCTCCAAAAGGGTGTGGAAACATCGGAGCTCCAGGAGGATGACCTGGAAGATAGGGTACAGCTATGATTTTCATTTT
>Ga0157379_10003819_pt1 | contig 12841 bp, 9 predicted proteins | sample S25metaG_FD_121802 | JGI IMG/M metagenome (GOLD analysis project Ga0157379, IMG submission 121802) | Switchgrass rhizosphere microbial communities from Kellogg Biological Station, Michigan, USA - S2-5 metaG | ecosystem: Host-associated > Plants > Roots > Rhizosphere > Soil | place: USA: Michigan... | reverse complement strand
GGGCTGACCAGCCAGGTAGTGGCTGGCGGCAACCCAGCGCAGGGTCAGCGATCCCGCGCCGCGGCCCTCGCCGGTGATGCCGGACAGCCGGCCCGGGCCGAATGGCTCGACCGGCCCGCTCGACTGGCCGTACAGCACGAGCGTGCCGAAGGTCGCGAGCATGTCCAGGCTCATCCCGAAGGTGTCCCGGCCGTTGGCGTCGTAGACCACGTCCGCGCCGCGCCCGCCGGTGACCGACAGCACGGCCGCCACCGGGTCACCCACCTGCTCCAGGGCCAGGCCGTGCCGGGCGCCCAGGGCGACGGCCGCCCCGGCCTTGGCGGCGGTGGAGGCGAGCGCGATCACCTCGGCCCCGGCGGCGGCCGCGAGCTGCACCACAGCGCCCCCGGTCGCCCCGGCGGCCGCGTGCACGACCACGACGTCGCCCGGCCCGATCTGGCAGGCCATGCCCGTCAGCACGTAGGCGGTCGTGCCGTTCATGGCCACGGCCGCGGCGTCGTCCAGCGCAACCCCGGCGGGCAGCGGAACGACGAACTCGGCCGGCACCGCGGTCAGCTCGGCGTAGACGCCGCGCAGGTGACCGAAGTGCACCACGGCGGCGCCGGCAAGGCCAGGGTCGACGCCATCGCCAACCTCTGTCACGAAACCGGCCGCCTCCGTGCCGGGGATCAGCGGCAGCTCCACCGGGTACGGACGCCCCGCACGGTGCTGCAGATCGACGTAGTTGACGCCGATCCAGCTGTTGCGGACGAGGACTTCACCGGGCCCGGGCACCGGGTCCGGGTGCTCGCCCAGGATGAGCTCTTCGGGTCCGCCATGACGGGAGACCTGCACCGCACGCACAACTCACCCCCAACTCCCGTCGATCAGGAGTTACTCCCACCGGGGGCAGGAGTTCTGGGTTTCCTGGACCGGGCCGCGGTCTTCTTGGGGGCCGCGGCCTTCTTGGGGGCTGCGGCCGCCTTGGCCGTGACCAGCGTGACCCGCATGTCGGGGGAGGACCGGTCCTTCTTGACCTCGACCACCTCGGGCAGGCGGGACAGCAGTGCACGGAAGCTCTTGGCGTTGTAGTTGTGCTCGTCGAACGACGGGTCCAGGGCGAGCATTTTGCTCTTCAGCCAGGAACCGGTGGCCGAGGCGTCAGGGGACTCCTCCATCGCCTCCTTGACCAGGTGCTCGACGTCGCTGATCGGGAACTTGGCGTCGACCTCGGCGCGGACCTCGGGGTTCACCGCGGCGACGATCGTGCCCCAGTACTTGTACTCCGAGCAGACCGCGACCAGCCGGGCGCTGGCCGACGCCTTGGTGCCCACGCCCACGACCCGCTTGCCGAACTCGCGCAGCCGCTGCACCAGCGGGGAGTAGTCGCCGTCCCCGGCGACCAGCATGAACGTGCCCACGTCCGGATGGGTGATGAGCACTTCCATGGCGTCGACCGCCATCAGGATGTCGGCGGCGTTCTTCTGCTGGGCGCCGTACCTGGTCACCTGGATCAGCGTGATCCCGTTCTGCGCCAGGTTGAACTGGTGCTTGGCGAACTCGGGCCGCGACCAGTCCGCGTACGCCCGGCGGATCGAGGTGTTCCCGTAGTCGCGGCACAGCAGCTCGAGCGCCTTGTACGGGATCGTGTCCGTCTGCCCGGGCAGGACCTCCCCGGCCCCGATAGCCAGGTTCTCCAGGTCGATGAAGACCGCGACCTGGTCAGCCACGTTGGACCCGTTCACTGGCCCGGCCACCGGCATCAGCTGCCTTCCGTCAGGCCCAGCAGGCCACCCGCTGGGCCGGGAACCAGGTTAGCGCTGGGGGGAGTAATCCTGGCCGATCAGCTCGGCCAGTTCGATGAGCGTTAGCTCGAACATGGGGGAGCTGTCCTCCAGGGCGAACCGCATGTGGCCGAGGATCTCCAGGGCGACCGCGCCGTACAGGCGGACCCAGCAGCGCAGGAACGTGAGCATCGCGCCGGCCGGCATCGCCGAGATGCCGGGGATATCGTTGCCGATCACGCTGCGGTAGTTCAGCAGCTGCGCCAGCAGGACCGGGTCGATCTCGTCCTCGGCCGGCACCGGGAACGGGGCCCGCTGCCACAGCTCGAGGAACAGCGCCAGGAACGTCCCGCCGAACCGGCGGCCGCACTCCTCGGTGAAGTCGTCGTGGTCGATCTCGATCCCGGCGATGGGGGTCCCGAAGACAAGCCCGAACTCCGGCTTATGGGTCAGGCCCCACTGGCGGAACTCACGGCACGCCGCGACGAGCTTCTCCACCACCGTTCCGCCGCGCGCGGACACGGCCCTGATCGCCGTGTACAGATCATCGGCCAGCTCCGTGAAGATGTCGCCGACCACGCTGCGCAGCAGCTCCTCGTGGCTGCCGAAGTAGCGGTACAGCGCGGGCGCGGTCATGCCGATCTCACGCGCGATCGCGCGCAGGGTCACCGCCTCGGTGCCCTGATCGACCAGCAGCCGCCGGGCGGTCTGCTTGATCTCCTGGGCGGTCGCGGCCCGCACCCGGTCACGCCGGCTGGCCGACTGGGCGCCCGTGGCCGGCAGCACCCCGGCCTCTGTCGGACCTGACACCTCGGCCTCCTCGGCTTGACTGCGCTGGCTCGTCCAGCTTGCCCGCACGGGCCAGGCAGAACCAGCTTGACAACAGTTAACACTGTATGCGAGGTTAACACATATAACGATTAACAGCGTTTACCAACGTGAAGATCTATAACATCCTAGCTGCGGAGGCTGCCATGTTCGAGGCATGGGGACGGGCCATCTACCGTCACCGCCGCCTGGTTCTCATCCTGTCGGTGGCCGTGGTGGCCTTCGCCGGGCTGTGGGGGACCAAGGTCTTCAGCTCACTCCAGACGGCCGGCGGCTTCACCGCGCCCAACAGCGAGAGCCAGCAGGCCGCCGACCTGGCCTCGGCCACGTTCGGCCACGACCAGGGCGACGTGGTCGTGCTGTACTCCAGCGACAGGCTCACGGTCACCGACCCGGCCTTCAAGAGCGCGGTGACCAGCACCCTCGCCGCCCTGCCCGGCAGCAAGGTGACCTCCGCGGCCACCTTCTGGTCCACCGGCTCCCGGCAGTTCGTCAGCGCCGACGGCCACGAGACCTACGCCGTGCTCCAGCTGGCCGGCGCCGACGACGCCGCCAAGATCAAGACCTTTGACTCGATCGAGAACCAGCTGTCCGCCCCCGGGCTGACCGAGCACGCGGGCGGCCAGATCCCGTCCGAGGGCGCCATCAACAAGCAGGTCACCAAGGACATCGGCCGCGCCGAGGGCCTCTCCATGCCGGCCCTGCTGATCCTGCTGCTGATCATCTTCGGCGGCCTGGCCGCGGCCAGCCTCCCGCTGGCCATCGGCGGCATCGCGATCCTGGGCTCGTTCACCGCGCTCCGCGCGCTGACCCTGTTCACGCCGGTGTCCATCTACTCGATCAACATCACCACGATCCTCGGCCTGGGCCTCGCCATCGACTACGGGCTGTTCATGGTCGGCCGGTTCCGCGAGGAGCTGACCCGCACCGGCTCCACCGAGCAGGCGGTGGCCCGCACCGTGGCCACGGCCGGCCGCACGGTCGCGGTCTCCGGCGTCACCGTGGCGATCGCGCTGGCCAGCCTGATGCTGTTCCCGATGACGTTCCTGCGCTCGATGGGCTACGGCGGCGTGGCCACCGTCCTGGTCGACATGATCGCCGCGCTGACCCTGCTGCCCGCGCTGCTGGCCGTGCTCGGCCCGAAGGTCAACGCGCTGCGGATCCGCCCCCGGCGCCGCGCCGAGGCCCGGCTGGCCGACGAGACCAGCGGCGGCTGGTACCGGCTGGCCCGCAGCGTGATGCGCCGCCCGGTGGTCTACGTGGTCGTCATCGTGATCGGTCTGGCCGCGCTGGCCACGCCGTTCCTGCGCATCAGCTGGGGCGGCACGGACGCCCGCGTGCTGCCCGCCGCGGCCGCCCCGCGGGTCGTCACCGAGGCGCTGAACAAGGACTTCCCCGGCAACGTCACCCAGCCCATCGAGGCCGTGCTCCGCTTCCCGGGACCGGCCACCAGCCCGTCGAACCAGGCCGCGCTGGCCACCTACGTCACCAGGCTCGGCGGAATCGACGGGGTCACCGGCGCCCACGTGACCGGAGTCAAGGGAGATGTGGCCCGCGTCGACCTTTCGTACACCGTTAATCCGGAGTCCGCGGCGGCCCGCGCTATCGTCGGCGATGTTCGCGCTACGGCGCCCCCGGCCGGCGCGCAGGCCTACGTCGGCGGGACCACCGCGCAGCTGACCGACGAGCTGTCCAGCCTGGGCTCGGTGCTTCCGTGGATGGCCCTGGTCGTCGTGTTCTCCACGTTCGTCCTGCTGTTCCTGGCCTTCGGCTCGGTGGTCCTGCCGGTCAAGGCGATCCTGGCCAACGTGCTGTCGCTGGGCGCGACGTTCGGCGTGGTGGTCTGGATCTTCCAGGAGGGCCACCTGTCGGGCCTGCTCGGCTTCACGCCTACGGGGACGATCGACCCGACCATGCCGATTCTGATGCTCGCGATCATCTTCGGGCTTTCCATGGATTACGAAGTTTTCCTGCTGTCCCGGGTTCGCGAGCGTTATGACGTCACCGGTGACAACACCGCGGCCGTGGCCAGCGGCCTGCAGCGGACCGGCGGCGTGATTACCAGTGCGGCGCTGCTGCTGGTCATCGTCATCGGCGCGTTCTCCGCCTCCGGGATCACGTTCATCAAGCTGATGGGCGTCGGCATGATCGTCGCGCTGATCGTGGACGCCACCATCGTGCGGGTCCTGCTGGTCCCGGCGACCATGCGGCTGCTCGGCGGCTTCAACTGGTGGGCGCCGAAGCCGCTGCGCCGCCTGTACGCCCAGTACGGCCTGCGGGAGGGCGACGGCTCCGGGCCGGCCAGCCTGCCCGGGATCCCGGTGCCGGCCGGCGCCGGGGGTGAGCGGGGCGACTGAGCCCCGGCGCGAGGGCGGGGGAAGCGCCCTCGCCAGACTGGCCCGGTGCTGCTGTCGCTCACGGCACCGGGCCGCTGGCTGCCCGGACGCAGTCAGGCACGGTCGAGCTGGTCCAGCTCCGAGGTGGTCAGCTTCAGGTCCAGGGCGGCGACCGAGTCGAGGATGGACTCGGGGCGGCTGGCGCCGGGGATCGGGATCACCACCGGGGCCTTGGCCACCTCCCAGGCCAGCGTGACCTGCTGGGCCGAGACGCCGTGCGCGTCCGCGATCCGCTGGAACGCCTCGTGCCGCTCGCCGAGCTGCGCGGCCCGGCCGATGCCGCCCAGCGGGGCCCACGGCAGGAACGCGATGCCGTGCTTGGCACAGTGCCGCAGCTCGGGCTCGCTGGACCGGAACGCCGGGGAGAACTGGTTCTGCACGCTGGCCAGGTTGCCGTCGCCGAGGATCCGGCGGGCGGTCTCGATCTGCTCGATGCTCGCGTTGGAGATGCCGGCCAGCCGGATCTTCCCGGCGTCGAGCAGCTCCTTGAGCACTCCGACCGACTCTGCGTAGGGGACCTTCGGGTCGGGCCGGTGGAACTGGTACAGCCCGATCGCGTCCACGCCCAGTGCCTTGAGCGAGGCGTCCACGGCCGAGCGCAGGTGCCCGGGGGACCCGTCGAGCAGCCAGCGGCCGTCACCCGGGCGGGTGTGCCCGCCCTTGGTGGCCACCAGCACGCTGCTGGTGTCGCCGCCGTAGCTGGCCAGGGCCTTGGCGATGAGCCGCTCGTTGTGCCCGGTCTCGCCGGCGTTGAGGTGGTAGGCGTCCGCGGTGTCGATCAGGGTGACGCCGGCCGCGAGGGCCGCGTGGATGGTCCGGATCGAGCGCCCCTCGTCCGGGCGGCCCTCGATGGACATCGGCATGCCGCCCAGGCCGATGGCGCTGACGGGAACGGAGCCGATCTTGGTGGTGCGCATGACTCTCCAGGGCTAGTGCAAGGGAGTGCAACAGGGGCAACCGAGGGCCCGGCTCGCCGGTGGTCCAGTGATCAGGTAGCGGTGCGGAGGATGCACGGGGGAGCTACCGGTAACCCGGTGCCGGGTGCCGTGGCCCGGATAGGTACTTCCCATCGGCGGGCCCGTACTGCGCGGCTGGTCATGCCGGTTCCTGCGCAGGGTTATCTGATCTGGAGATCACCAGCAAGTGCGGATCCTCGCGCAGCGGCGCGGCGCGCAGCACTTCGCGCAGGAACGCCTGGGCCGGGGCGGACATCCGCCGGTGCCGGGGCGTGGTGGCGTAGATCGGCCAGATCAGGTCGCTGTCGCTGAGCTGGGTGCAGGTCAGCCGGGGTGCGGCGGCGGGGTCCTGCTGGGCGAGCAGCCGGGCGGCGACCGAGGCGGGCAGGAACGCGATGCCCAGCCCGTGCCTGACCAGCCCGCCCGCGCCGATGAAGTCGGCGACCTCGAACGGGACCTGGCGCTCGATCCCGGCCAGCGCAAAGGCCCGGTCCACGATGGCCCGGTTCCCCCAGCCCGGCGGGAAGTCGATGAACGCCTCGCCGGCCGTCTCGGCCAGTGCGACCGAGTGGCGGGCGGCCAGCCGGTGCTCAGGGTGGCAGATCAGCACGAGCGGCTCCTGCGCGATCAGCCGCGCGGCCAGGCCGGCCGGCGGCGGCCCCGGCAGCGAGGCGACGGCCAGGTCGAGCGCGCCCGCCTGCACCTCCCGGATCAGGCCCGACGACCCGGTGGCGGAGATCCGCAGCCGCACGCTGACGTCCGGGTGCATGCCGTGGAACCGGCCCAGGATCGCGGGCAGGTCGACGGTGCCGGTCGACAGCATGGTGCCCACCGTCACCGTGCCGCGCAGCCGCCCCCGGGCCTGGCCGACCGCGTCCTTCGCCGCCTGGGCGGCGCCCAGCGTGGCCCGAGCCTCGGGCAGCAGCGCCCGGCCCGCGTCGGTCAGCGCCACCCGGTGCCGGTCCCGCTCGAACAGCGGCGCGGCCAGTTCCCGTTCCAGGCTCTGGATGGCGCTGGACACGCCGGACTGCACGACGTGCATCCGCCGCGACGCCTTGGTGAAGCTCAGCTCCTCGGCGACGGCGACGAAGTACTCCAGGTGCCGGAGTTCCATAGCGGGCATTATCTCTTGTCTTGATGACCGGCGGAGGCCGGAGCTGGTCACGGGATGCTGCTAGCTAGATGCCCATGCTAGAACACCAGTACGCATCCGGCGAGAGAAACTTTCGGCTCATCGATACGGTGATCGACGGCGTGCGCCCCTGAGCCAGGCCTGCTCCGGCCCGGAGCGGCTAGCCCGCGGTGACGGCCAGCGCGAACGGCAGCACGGCCGGGGCGCCGGCCAGGCGGAGCAGCCGGGCCGCGACGGTCATCGTCCAGCCGCTGTCGATCTGGTCGTCGACGAGCAGCACCGGGCCGCCCGCCCCTTCCACGGCGGCGGCCAGGTCCGCGGGGAGGGCCAGCGCCTGCCAGACACCGCGCAGCCGCTGGGCGCTGTTGAAGTGCCGGGCCGGGCCGGACGCCGGCGGCGGGGCGCCCGGGCCGGCGCCGGCGCCGGCGTCCCAGGTGTAGGCCAGCGCGCCGAGATAGGGCAGCCGGCCGAGGCCGGCCAGCTGGCGGCCCACGCTGCCGATCAGCTGCGGGTGGCGGCGGGACGGCACGGTGACCACCCCGGCCGGCCGCTGCGCCCAGTCCCACGCGGCCAGCACCGTGACCAGGGCCGCGACCAGCTCGTCCGGGGCCGGCTGGTCACCGGAACCGGTTCCCGGCCCGTCCTGCCCCGTGCCGTCCGCCGGGCCGGCCCCGAGCAGGGCCCGCAGGCGGGGGCCCCAGCCGAGGTCGGTGAGGCGGCCGAGGGCGCGGCCGGTCTCCGCGGCCTCCGTGGCCGGGATCTTCCCGGCCACCTCGACGCCCAGGTCCTTCATCCCTGTCGGCCACATCTTCCGCGGCGCGACGTCCACGCCGGGGCGCATCAGCCGGTCCCGCGCCGCCGCCGTGCCCGCCTCTGACACCGCCGCGGACCAGTGCCGCCCGGTGCAGTTGTCGCAGCGCCCGCACGGCGCGGCGGCCGGGTCGTCAAGCTCACGGCGCAGGTACTCCATCCGGCAGCCGCCGGTGGCCAGGTAGCCGAGCATGGCCTGCTGCTCCCGGGACCGTTCCGCGGCGACCCGCTCGTACCGCTCGGCGTCGTAGGCCCAGTCCCGGCCGGTCGCCTGCCAGCCGCCGCTGACCCGCTGGACCGCGCCGTCCACGTCCAGGACCTTGAGCATCATCTCGAGCCGGCCGCGGCTCAGGTCCACCTGGGTTTCCAGGGCGCCGGCCGAGACCGGGCGGCCGGCCCGGGCCAGCGCGGCCAGCGTGGTGCGCACCACGTGCTCGGGCGGGAACGCCAGCGACGCGAAGTAGGACCAGATGTCGCGGTCCTCGCGGCCGGGCAGCAGGATCACCTCGGCCCGGCGCACGCCCCGCCCGGCCCGGCCGATCTGCTGGTAGTAGGCGATCGGCGACTGCGGCGCGCCGAGGTGCACCACGAACCCGAGGTCGGGCTTGTCGAAGCCCATGCCCAGCGCGCTGGTCGCGACCAGCGCCTTGAGCTCGTTGCCGAGCAGCGCGTTCTCCGCGGCCTCGCGCGCCGAGCTGTCGTCCTTCCCGGTGTAGGCCAGCACGTCGGTGCCCCGGTCGCGGAGGAACGCGGCGGTCTCGTGCGCGGCGGCCACGGTCAGCGTGTAGATGATCCCCGAGCCCGGCAGCCCGGCCAGGTGCTCGGCCAGCCAGGCCAGCCGCTGCTGGGCGGCGGGCAGCTGCACCACGGCCAGGTGCAGGCTGTCCCGGTCCAGCGCGCCGCGCAGCACCAGCGTCTCCTGGTCGCCGCCGGCGCCCAGCTGCTCGGCCACGTCCCTGGTGACCCTGGCGTTCGCGGTGGCCGTGGTGGCCAGCACCGGCACGCCCGGCGGCAGGCCGGCCAGCAGCGTGCGCAGCCGCCGGTAGTCGGGCCGGAAATCATGGCCCCAGTCGGAGATGCAGTGCGCCTCGTCGACGACCAGCAGGCCGGCCGCGGCGATCAGCCTGGGCAGCACGTTGTCGCGGAAGCCCGGGTTGTTCAGCCTCTCCGGGCTGACCAGCAGCACGTCCACCCGGCCGCCGGCGACGTCGGCGTACACCTGGTCCCACTCGTCGGTGTTGGCCGAGTTCACCGTGCGGGCGTGGATCCCGGCCCGGTCCGCGGCCTCGATCTGGTTGCGCATCAGGGCCAGCAGCGGGGACACGATGACCGACGGCCCGGCGCCGCGGGCCCGCAGCAGGGCGGTGGTGATGAAGTACACGGCCGACTTGCCCCACCCGGTGCGCTGCACGACCAGCGCCCGGCGGTGTCCGGTGACCAGCGCGCTGATCGCGGTCCACTGATCGTCGCGCAGCCGGGCCCCGGCCCCGGCCAGCGCCCGCAGGTGACCCTCGGCTTCGGCGCGCAGCTCAGCCTCGGCGGGCAGCTCAGTCTCGTCCGCGGGCGGGTCGGTCCGGTCGGCTGCCATGCCGACATTCGTACCAGGCCGGTCCGACGCGCCGGGCCGCTAGGCGCCCGCGGGGTAGTGGATCCGCAGCTGGCGGGACCGGCCGTGGGCCAGGCGGTGCACGAACGTGGCGTGCGGCGGGCAGTGGTCGGGCCATTCGGCCGGGTTGCGGAAGTCGACCTCGATGATCGTGATGTCGCGGCTGGCCACCACGTCGATGATCGTGGCCCGGACGCCAGCGCTGATCGCGGCCCGCTCCTCGGCCGACCAGGCGCCGATCCCGTGCCACTGCCCGGCCGGGTCGCGGACCTCGACGTCGGGCGCGAACAGCTCCCGGTAGGTTCGCGGCACCGGCCGGTCGTGCACCTCGCGGTAGAACTCGGTCCACTGCTGGCGCACGCCGGCCTCGGCGCGGGCGTGGCTGAGCGGCGTGCCGTCGGCCGCGGCCAGGAGGGTCCCGGCCAGCCGGGCCCGGGCGCGGTTGAGGCGGCTGCGGACAGTTCCCACCGGGACCGCGGTGACCCGGGCGATCTCCGTGTAGCTGGTGCACCGGGTGAAGTGGCGCAGCATGACGGCCAGCTGCTCGTCCGCGCTCAGCGTGCCCAGCGCCTGCCACACCCACTCGCGCATGACGTGCCGGTCCAGCGCCTCCTCGGGCCCGGGCACGGCGGCGGTGCCCGGCAGCACAGTATTTGCCAGCACGGGGTTTGCCAGCACGGTGTTTGCCAGCACGGTGTCGGCGACCGGGACCTCCCGCCGCTGCCGGATTCGCATCAGGCAGACGTTCCGCAGGACCGTATGCAGCCACGCCCGCGCGGCCCCGGCCTGGCGCAGCCCGCCCAGCCGCAGCAGCGCGATGACGAACGTGTCCTGGACCGCGTCGGCCGCGTCGGCGCGGTTGCCGAGCAGCCCGACAGCGGCCGCGTACAGCGACGGCCGGCACCGTTCGAGCAGGCCCGCCAGGGCCTGGACGTCGCCCGCGCAGGCCAGCGTGCCCAGCTCAGCGTCGGAGATCGCGATCGCTTCCACGTAAGGCAGATGCACGGGCCCGGCCGGAAGTTCGCGAACTTCGCCCCGGCGCGGCGCATCTGACCGGTGGCGCTCACCGCGGGCGCCGCCGCTGACAAGGAGGCGAGCATGATCACTACGGCCGGGACCGTCACCCAGACCGAGGCCGCCAAGGCCGTCGTCCGGTCCTTCGTGGACGCCTGGAACAGCCGTGACTTCGGCCGGTTCGAGGTCCTGATGGCCGAGGGCGCAAGCTTGCGGATCGGCGGGGGCGTGGTTCCCTGCGACCCGGCCGGGACCCGGGCCATCGCGCAGGAGTGGACCACGGCGTTCCCGGACTGGCGCTTCGACCTGCTGACCCTGATCGCCGAGGGCGACCTGGTCGTCGCGCACATGCCCTACGCCGGCACCCACCGCGGGGCCATTCTCGGCATCGAGCCCACCAACCGCTCCTGCTCCGTGGACGAGATCGTAATCTTCCGGATCCGCGACGGGAAGATTGCCGAGGCCTGGGAGGTCTACGACGAGGCCGGCATGTGGCGCCAGCTCGGGACAGCGCCGCCGGGGTAAGGGGCCCGCGGGGGTGAGCCGGGTCAGAGCGCGCGGCAGGCCGGGCAGAGCCCGAACAGCTCGACCGTGTGGCCGACGTCGGTGAAGCCGGCCTCGGCGGCGACCTGCTCGGCCCACCGCTCGACGGCCCGGCCCTCGACCTCCACGCTGGTGCCGCAGTTGCGGCAGGTCAGGTGGTGATGGTGGGCGTTGGTGCGGCAGCGCCGGTAGAGGGTCTCGCCGCTGATGTCGCGGATGGTGTCGACCGCGCCGTCCTCGTTGAGGACCTGCAGGTGCCGGTACACGGTGGTGAGCCCGACCTGCTCGCCCTGCTCCCGGAGCCGGGCGTAGATCTGCTGCGCGCTGCAGAACCCGGGCAGGCTGTCCAGCGCCAGCGAAACCGCCTCGGCCTGGCGGGTGCCGCGGACCCGGGTGCCGCGGCCCTGGGGCGACCGGGCCGGACGCGAACTGGTCACCACCGCACGGTAGCAGCCGCCGGCCCGCGGGACGGCGCGCCAGGACCGGGGCCAAGATGGGGATATGGCAGACCGGCTCAGGAACGCGACCAGCCCCTATCTCCTCCAGCACGCGGACAACCCGGTGGACTGGTGGCCGTGGTCGGATGAGGCGTTCGCGGCGGCGGCCCGCCGCAACGTGCCGGTGCTGCTCTCGGTCGGCTACTCGGCCTGCCACTGGTGCCACGTGATGGCGCACGAGTCGTTCGAGGACGCCGAGACCGCGGCGCTGATGAACGAGCACCTGGTGTCGATCAAGGTCGACCGGGAGGAGCGCCCGGACGTCGACGCGGTCTACATGACCGCCACCCAGGCGATGACCGGCCAGGGCGGCTGGCCGATGACCGCGTTCCTGACCCCGGACCGGGAGCCGTTCTACTGCGGCACCTACTTCCCCCGCGAGCAGTTCCAGGCGCTGATCCAGGCGGTCACCCGGGCCTGGGAGCAGGAACCGGCCAGCGTGACCACGCGGGCCAGGCAGATCGCCGCGGCGCTGGCCGAGCATGCCGCACCGGGCGGCGACGGCGGGGACGGGCCCGGTGACGACCAGATCGGCCAGGCCTGCCAGGCCGCGGTGGCCGGCCTGGCCAGCCGATTCGACTCAGTGCGCGGCGGGTTCGGCGGCGCGCCCAAGTTCCCGCCGTCGATGGTGCTGGAGTTCCTGCTCCGCCAGCACGAGCGGGCCGCGGCGGCCGGCCCGGCCGGGGCCGGCGGCGGCGATGGTGACGACGGCGGGGCGCTGCGGATGGCCGAGGCGACCCTCGCCGCGATGGCCAGGGGCGGGATGTACGACCAGCTGGGCGGCGGGTTCGCCCGGTACTCGGTGGACGCCGACTGGGTGGTCCCGCACTTCGAGAAGATGCTGTACGACAACGCGCTGCTGGCCCGGGTGTACGCACACTGGTGGCGCCGGTCCGGCACACCGCTGGCCCGCCGGGTCACCATCGACACCTGCGCCTGGCTGATCAGGGAACTCGGCACCGCCGAGGGCGGGTTCGCCGCCGCGCTGGACGCGGACAGCGAGGGCGTGGAGGGCAAGTTCTACGCCTGGACCCCGGACCAGCTGATCGAGGTCCTCGGGGAGGAGGACGGCCGGCGCGCGGCCGGGGTCTTCGGGGTGACCAGGGCGGGCACGTTCGAGCACGGGCAGTCCGTGCTCCAGCTCCGCGCCGACCCGCCCGATCAGGACTGGCTCGCGCAGGTCAGGGACCGGCTGCTGGACGCCCGGGCCCAGCGGATCCGCCCGGCCAGGGACGGCAAGGTGGTCGCGGCCTGGAACGGGCTGGCCATCGCGGCGCTCGCCGAGGCCGGGCTCCT
>Ga0157379_10003818_pt1 | contig 12842 bp, 9 predicted proteins | sample S25metaG_FD_121802 | JGI IMG/M metagenome (GOLD analysis project Ga0157379, IMG submission 121802) | Switchgrass rhizosphere microbial communities from Kellogg Biological Station, Michigan, USA - S2-5 metaG | ecosystem: Host-associated > Plants > Roots > Rhizosphere > Soil | place: USA: Michigan... | reverse complement strand
TAGCAGGACATGATGACGCCAATGACCGGCGTCGGAAATCCTTCCAACGTGGCACGAACACCAAGGAGCGTGCCCTGCAGGCCGGCGCCCAGCATCAGGACGCCCATGCCCAGGAGCAAGGGCCACGTGGTGGCGATCATGGCAGGGATTTAAGTCGCGAACGGTTGGCCGGCGCGCATGATATCCGCCACCGCCCTTTAACGGTTTGAATTGGCACAACTAAACCTTATTATATCTAATATATCACTCGTACGGGCGGCCCGTGCGGCCGCTATAGACGGGAAGCACAATGATATCGATCGACGAACAGGATCTGGGCACTCCACGGCGTGACAGCGAGAAGCTCGTCACCCTGACTATCGATGGCTCCGAAGTCACAGTGCCCGCGGGCACGTCAGTGATGCGGGCCGCGGCAGTGGCGGGCACGAAGGTGCCTAAGTTGTGTGCCACGGAGCAACTCGAGGCATTTGGCTCGTGCCGGCTGTGCCTCGTGCAAATCGAGGGCATGAAAGGCCTGCCCGCCTCGTGTACCACCCTCGTCAGCGAGGGGATGAAAGTCACGACCCAGAACCAGAAGATCGCCGAGGTGCGCCGCGGAGTGATGGAGTTGTACATCTCCGATCATCCGCTCGACTGCCTCACCTGCCCCGCCAATGGTCACTGCGAGTTGCAGGACATGGCGGGTGCCGTTGGTCTGCGTGAAGTGCGCTACGGCTACGAAGGCGAGAATCACCTCAGCTTGGGCAAGGACACGAGCAATCCTTACTTCACCTTCGATGCCAGCAAGTGCATCGTCTGTTCACGCTGCGTACGCGCGTGTGACGAGCAACAGGGCACGTTCGCGCTGACCATCCAGGGCCGCGGATTCGAGTCCAAGGTTGCGCCGAGCCAGAACGAGTCGTTCATGGACTCGGAGTGTGTTTCGTGCGGTGCCTGCGTGCAGGCCTGTCCGACTGCCACCCTTTCCGAGAAAACATTGATCGAGAAGGGCCAGGCCGAGCACAGCGTCGTCACGACCTGCGCTTATTGCGGTGTTGGTTGCTCGTTCCGCGCCGAAATGAAGGGCGAGGAACTCGTGCGCATGGTCCCGAACAAGGATGGGCATGCGAACCATGGTCACTCGTGTGTCAAGGGCCGCTTCGCCATCGGCTACGCCACGCACTCGGACCGTATTTTGAAGCCGATGATCCGCGCAAAGATCAGCGATCCGTGGCGCGAAGTATCGTGGCAGGAAGCCATCGCCCACGCCGCCAGCGAGTTGAAACGGATTCAGGCCAAGTACGGACGCGATTCGATCGGCGGCATCACCTCGTCCCGCTGCAGCAACGAGGAAACCTACCTGGTACAGAAGCTGGTGCGAGCCGGCTTCGGCAATAACAACGTCGATACGTGCGCGCGCGTCTGCCATTCGCCGACCGGTTACGGCCTCAAGCAGACACTCGGCGAGTCGGCCGGAACGCAGGACTTCGATTCGGTCATGAAAGCCGACGTGATCTTCGTCATCGGCGCAAACCCGACCGACGGGCATCCCGTGTTTGCATCGCAGATGAAGCGCCGGTTGCGCCAGGGTGCGAAGTTGATCGTTGCGGATCCCCGCCGCATCGACCTCGTCCGCAGCCCGCACATCAGCGCCTCCCATCACCTGAAGCTTTTCCCGGGCACTAACGTCGCGCTGATCAACAGCATCGCGCACGTGGTTGTGACCGAAGGGCTGGTGAAAGAAGATTTCGTCCGCGCGCGTTGCGAGGTCGACTCCTTCGAGAAGTGGCGCACCTTCGTCGCCCTCGAGCGGAATTCTCCGGAAGCCATGGAGCCGATCACGGGGGTCCCGGCAGTCGAGATACGCGCCGCAGCCCGACTCTATGCCACAGCCGGCAACGGCGCGATCTATTACGGCCTGGGCGTTACCGAGCACAGCCAGGGCTCGACCATGGTGATGGGCATCGCCAACCTCGCCATGGCCACCGGAAACATCGGCCGCGAAGGCGTTGGTGTCAACCCGCTGCGCGGTCAGAACAACGTGCAGGGCTCATGCGACATGGGCTCTTTCCCGCACGAATTCCCGGGCTATCGCCACGTGTCGGACGACACCGTGCGTCACCTGTTCGAGACGACCTGGGGCGTCGGACTGCAGAGCGAGCCCGGCCTGCGCATCCCAAACATGTTCGAGGCCGCCCTGGACGGCGAGTTCAAGGCCCTGTACATCGAGGGCGAGGACATCGCGCAGTCCGATCCGAACACCCAGCACGTCACCGCGGCGCTGTCAGCGATGGAATGCATCATCGTTCAGGACCTGTTCCTGAACGAGTCGGCGAAGTTCGCCCATGTGTTCCTGCCAGGCTCCTCGTTCCTGGAGAAGGACGGCACGTTTACCAACGCCGAGCGCCGCATCTCGCGCGTGCGCAGGGTGATGAAGCCCAAGTCAGGCTATGCGGATTGGGAAATCACCCAGTTGTTGTCCAACGCCATGGGTTATCCCATGAACTACAAGCATCCGTCCGAGATCATGGACGAGATCGCTCGGCTCACGCCCACCTTTACGGGTGTCAGCTTCAAGCGCATCGATGAGCTGGGCAGCATTCAGTGGCCCTGCAACGAAGCACACCCGGATGGAACTCCGACGATGCACATCGGCGAGTTCGTGCGCGGTAAGGGCAAATTCCTGATAACGGAGTACGTCCCTACCCGCGAAAAGGTCAACGCGCGATTCCCGCTGATCCTGACGACGGGCCGTATTCTCAGCCAGTACAACGTCGGCGCGCAGACGCGCCGCACCGCAAACAACGTCTGGCATGACGAGGACCGGCTGGAAATCCACCCTCACGATGCTGAGGAGCGTGGAATCGTTGACGGTGACTGGGTCGGCATCGCCAGCCGCGCTGGTGATACGGTGTTGCGTGCGCGCGTGACGGAACGGGTGCAGCCGGGAGTCGTGTATACCACGTTCCACTTCCCTGAATCCGGCGCAAACGTCATTACGACAGACAGCTCGGACTGGGCGACGAATTGCCCCGAGTACAAGGTCACGGCTGTACAGGCGACGCGGGTCAGTCAGCCCTCCGAATGGCAGAAGCGCTTCCGCGACTTCAGCGAGACCCAGGAGAGCCTGTTGAAAGCCGCGGACGTATCGACAGCAAAGTAAAGCTAAGGCGGAAAGACAATCGATGAGTGGCGGCAGCGAGCACATCGTTCAAATGGCGAACGACATTGGCAACTTCTTCCGCGCCGAGCCGGACCGGCAGGCGGCGCTTGCCGGTATCTCCAACCACATCAACAAGTTCTGGACGCGCCGCATGCGCCAGAAGCTGTTGGAGTATGTGCAGCACGGGGGTAACGAGCTCGATGAGCTGCCACGGGCGGCCGTGCCACTGGTGATCGTTGCGCCGCCAGCGCAGCAGACCGCTAGTCAATAGCCATCCACACTGATTTAGGTTCGGTGAAGTTCTCCAACGCCGCCTCACCATGCTCGCGGCCGAACCCTGATTCGCCCGATCCACCCCAAGGCAAGCGCACGTCCGTATAACCGTACGTGTTGATCCAAACCGTGCCGGCCTTCAGGCCCGCGGCCATGCGATGCACCCGCCCGATATCCGCGCTCCAGACACCGGCCGCGAGACTGTAGGCCGTACCGTTCGCGATCCGCAGTGCATCCTGTTCGTCGTCAAAGGGGATGACACTCAGGACCGGTCCAAAGATCTCCTCCTGCGAGATCCGCATCTCGTGTGCAACGTTGGCAAATATCGTGGGCTGCACGTAGTAACCCTTTTGTCCGATCCGGGCTCCCCCAATGACCGCTAATGCGCCCTCCGACCTGCCGATATCAATGTAGTTGAGGACCGTCTTCATCTGGCCAGCGGAAATCACCGGGCCCATGGTCGTATCGGCTGCTTCGGGACTACCCACTTTGATGGTCTTGGCACGCCCCACCAATCGGTCCACCACCTCGTCGTAAGCGGAACGCTCAACGAGCACACGTGAGCCGGCCGAGCAAACCTGCCCTGCGTTGAAGAATATTCCCGAAGCTGCCGAGCGCGCGGCCCGCTCCAGGTTGGCATCCGCAAAAATGATATTGGCGGACTTTCCGCCCAGCTCCAGGGTAACCCGTTTGAAGTTGCTGGCGGCTCCCCGCAGTATTCCTCGACCGACATTGGGCGACCCGGTGAAAGTTACCTTGTTCACGCCGGGGTGCTGCACAAGAGCTTCACCTACGACGCTACCCTTCCCGGTCACCACGTTGAATACACCGGGAGGCACGCCAGCTTCCAGTAAGAGCTCGGCTATACGCAGCATACTCAACGGAGTCAGCTCCGCCGGCTTGACCACCATCGTGCAGCCACACGCCAGCGCCGGAGCAATCTTCCACATGCCGATCATCATTGGAAAGTTCCACGGAATGATTGCCCCAACTACGCCGACCGGCTCGCGCAGGGTGTAGGTCAACGCATCGGGCCGCGTGGGAACGACCGATCCTGTGATTTTGTCGCACCAGCCAGCGTAATAGCGGATCGTATCGATCACGGCCGGCATGTCCTGCCGGCGTACGCTCGCGAGCGGCTTGCCGGCGTCGCGGCTTTCGATTTGGACCAACTCCTCGCTGTGTTCCTCGATCAGGGAGGCGGCACGTTGAAGTATGCGGCCGCGGTCAGCAGCGCGCATGCCACCCCAGACTTTCAGCGCGGCGCGCGCCGCCTGGACGGCTACGTCAACATCAGCTTTGCTGCCGAGCGCCACCGCGGCGATAGGCTGCTCAGTAGCGGGATCGACATCGAGAGAATATTCGCCACTGCCGGGCTTCACGTGCCGGCCGTCAATGAACAGCTCGAAGTGTTGCAGATCTGTCTGGCGATTCATTTCTTCTCCTGAATCAATTAGATTGAGCGGACGGTGCCTGCCGAACCAAATGGAGAACGACCATTCCACCGCTACCGCAAGAGATGAAAGTAGTTGCAATTGCCGCTCCCGGCGGCCCGGAGCAGTTGCAACCTGCCGTACGGCCGGTGCCACGGCCGGGCAAGGGCGAAGTGTTGATCCAGGTCGCTGCCGCGGGCGTCAACAGGCCTGACGTGATGCAGCGCCAGGGCCGGTATCCGCCACCTCCCGGAGCCTCCGACCTGCCGGGACTGGAAGTCGCAGGTGAGATTGTCGCGATCGGTCCCGAGACCTCCGGAGTGTCGGTTGGTGACAAGGTGACGGCGCTTCTGCCTGGCGGCGGTTACGCGCAGTTCGCCGTCGCTGCCGCGGTCCTGTGTCTGCCGATTCCCGAAGGTCTCAGCATGATCGAGGCGGCGGCCATTCCCGAAACCTACTTCACTGTCTGGACCAACCTGTTCGAGCGTGGCGGCTGCAAATCCGGCGATACCGTTCTCATTCATGGTGGCACCAGCGGAATCGGTACGGCCGCGATTCAACTGGCGCACGCCTGGGGCGCGCGCGCCTACGCAACCGCGGGATCGCCCGAAAAGGTGAAGGTATGTCAGCAGCTCGGAGCGGTCCGCGGCATCGACTACAAAACCGAGGACTTCGTCGCGGTCATCAACCAGGAAACTGACGGTAAGGGTGTCGACATCATCCTGGACATGGTTGCGGGCAGCTATGTGGGTCGAAACATCGAGTGTGCGGCGCTCGAGGGAAAGATTGTCGTCATTTCTCTGCTCGGCGGCGCACGCGCCGAGGTCAACGTGGGCAAGATTCTGATGAAGCGCCTCACGCTCACCGGCTCGACCTTGCGCTCGAGAACCGTTGACCAGAAAGCGGCAGTTGCCGCAGCGGTGCTGCAGAACGTGTGGCCTCTCCTGCGTGCCGGCCGTGCCCGGCCCGTGATTCATGCGACCTTTCCCCTGGCCGAGGCCAGCGAGGCACACCGGCTCATGGAGTCATCCAACCACATAGGCAAGATCGTCCTGACTGTCTGAAGCATTAGCGGTCAGCCCTCGGCAAGCGCGCGTACATGAGCGACCGCGCTCCTGCCCAGGGCCGCAAAGTTGTAGCCGCCCTCGAGCATGGAGACGATGCGGTTGTCTGAATACTCGCGGGCTACCGCGAGCAGCTCCCGTGTCATCCATTCGTAGTCCTCCTCCATCAGCGCGAGCCCGCCGAGCAGATCCTCGCGATGCGCGTCAAATCCCGCGGAGATCAGCAGCAGCTGCGGTTTGAACTTCTGCAGCGCAGGCAGCCAGTGATCTTCCAACGCACGCCGTGCAGCCCGGCCGTCACTGCCGGCCGCGAGCGGCACATTGATCATGTTGGGAGCCGGATCTTGGGTTCCAGTGCCCGGATAGAATGGATGTTGGAAGAAGCTCACCATCAGCACGCGGTCCTGCCAGCGCGGGGCGCTGAACATGTCCTCGGTGCCGTTCCCGTGATGAACATCGAAGTCAACTATCGCAACACGCTCGAGTCCCTTCGTCTCGATGGCATAGGCTGCGGCCACAGCGACGTTGTTGAACAGGCAGAAGCCCATCGGCCGCCCCGTCGTGGCGTGGTGACCGCAAGGCCGAACCGCGCAAAATGCATTCGCGGATCGGTTAGCCTGTGACGGGCCGGCCATGACTTCGTCCACCGCCAGAACTCCGGCGCCTGCGGCACGGCGAGCCGCGGCCAGGGTGTGGGGATTCATGGCCGTGTCCGGGTCGAGCTGCACGTAGCCTTCAGTCGGCGCGTTCTCGAAAATGAGATCGACGTACTCGGGCCGATGAACCCTTTTCAGGTCCTGCGCGCTCGCCAGGGGAGCATCCAGTACACGCAGTTGATCCAGTAGCCCGGATGAGCGCATGTGCTCATTCACGGCCACGAGCCGGTCAGGACATTCCGGATGACCGGGTCCCATCTCGTGCAGCAGACAATCCGCATGTGTGATGTAGGCAGTGCGCATGGCAGTTCCTCGAATAGGCGGCTATTCACCGAGCTGGGTATGGGTGGTGACACCCAGCTCGGCGCAGAATTGGGCCGCGGAGAGCTTCTTCCCCTCGTCATACCGGACTTTCAACACTTCGATGTGGCCGCCGTGGGCCGTGACAAACATCCCGTGCCCGACCTCGGTCACCGCGCCCACCTTGCTGCGGACCTGGGAGACGGTCCGTGTTGGATGCTTACGGACGTCGAACAGCTGCAGCTTGCGGCCCTTGAACGAGGTCCAGGCCCCGGGAGCCGGGTTACAGCCGCGAATCAGGTTGTAGATCTGATCCACATGATTGTGCCCGTTGATGCGCGCCTCGGCCGCGCGGCACCAACCTTCATAGCTTGCGGCGGACTCGTCTTGTGTCACGGCTGAAGCGCGGCCACTGACGGCCAGGTCGGCGGCCTCCAACAATGCGGCCACGCCCATAGGAAACAGGCGGTCGAAGTAAACGGTTCCCAGTGTGTCGTCCGAACCGATTTCAGCCTCCCGTTGCAGAATGACTGGACCTTCATCGAGTCCGTCGGTGGGCCTGAAGATCGTGAGCCCAGTGTGGGTGTCGCCCCGGATAATGGGCCAATTGATGGCGCTCGGCCCGCGGTATCGCGGCAGCAGCGACGGGTGATACTGAATCATGCCGTGCCGCGGAATACTGACGAAGTCCGGCGGTGCGAACTGCAGAACGTACGCCATCACCCCCAGGTCAACGTCCAGCTTGCGCAGCATTTCGCGCGCATAGTCGGTCTGAAGCGAGCCGGGCTGAAATACCTCGAGACCGGCCTGCTCGGCGGCCAGGCGCAGTGGATCCGGCCGTCCGCCAGTTTTCTCGGGGGCACAGAACACCCCCGCCACGATATCCCCCCGCTCGAGGAAGGCCTTGAGTGTCGCCCTGCCAAAATCCTGCTGGCCAATGATGGCTATACGCATCGGCGCCCCGTCCTGTACTCTTCCTGATATCTCATATATGTTGTATCAGAAAGCGGGTATTCTTAGAAGGAGCGCCGTATGGCTGGCCGTAACTTCTTGTTCGTTCCCGGACCGACCAACGTCCCCGACCGTGTGCTGCGCGCTATGGCGGTCCCCATGGAGGACCACCGCTCGCCCGTCTTTCCCGAACTGACCCGCGCCTGCCTCACCGGCCTGAAGCCGGTGTTCAAGACCACGGACGGCACCCCCATCCTGTTTCCTTCCTCGGGCACCGGCTGCTGGGAAGCTGCACTGACGAACTGCCTGAACCCCGGTGACAAGGTGCTGGCCGCGCGTTTTGGCCAGTTCAGTCACCTGTGGGTGGATATGTGCCAGCGCCTGGGATTCGAGGTGGAGATCCTCGAGACGCCCTGGGGCGAAGGCGCGCCGATTGAACGATACCTGGGCTCCCTGGCCGCGGACAAACAGCATCGCATCAAGGTCGTGTTGGTGTGCCAAAACGAGACAGCTACCGGTGTGACGAGTGATGTAGCCGCGGTGCGCAGGGCAATGGACAGCGTCAAGCACCCTGCCCTGCTCTTCGTTGACTCCGTGAGCGCCCTCGCCAGCATTGACTTCCGTATGGACGAGTGGGGCGTAGATGTCTGCGTCAGCGGCTCGCAGAAAGGCTTGATGCTGCCCGCCGGCATGGGCGTGACCTGCGTCAGCCAGAAAGCGCTCGAGATCTCCAAAACCGCGCAAACGCCACGCTGTTACTTCGACTACGCCGACATGGTCAATGCCAACGCATCGGGCTATTTTCCGTACACGCCCTCCCTGCCGATGCTGTACGGCCTGAAAGAGTCGCTGGCCCTCATCGCGGAGGAAGGCCTGGAGAATATCTTTGCACGGCATACTTACCTCGCTCGCGGGGTACGCGCGGCAGTCTTTGAGGGTTGGCATCTGAAGCTGTGCGCGGTCGAGCCGAAGTGGTACTCCGACACGGTATCGGCCATCATGGTGCCCGACGGCATCAATGGCGCCGATGTCATCTCGCGGGCCTTCAGGCGCTACAACCTCGCGCTGGGCGCGGGACTTGCCAGGGTTGCAGGCAAGCTGTTCCGCATCGGGCATCTGGGTGACCTGAATGAGCTCATGTTGCTCGGAGCGATTGCCGGAGCCGAGATGGCGATGCTGGATGTCGGAGTGAAGATCGAACCGGGTAGCGGCATTGCTGCCGCCCAGAAATTCTGGCGAAACAATGCGCCGGGCGCCTCTGAAGCGGCCGGCGCGAAGACGAGTATTGCAGCATGACCCACCGAGTCGTATTCCTCGACCGCGACTCTCTCAAGGCGAGAGTCCGCAAGCCCGCGTGCGCAACGGAATACGTCGAATATGGGAAGACCTCGGCCGAGGAGATTGTGCCGCGCCTGAAGAATGCGACCGTGGCGATCATCAACAAAGTACCGATGCGCGCCGCGACGCTGCAACAGCTGCCGAATCTCAAGATGATCGCTGTGGCGGCGACCGGTTATGACGTGGTGGATGTCGGCTACTGCAGGGAGCATGGGATTGCGGTTGCCAACATTCGCAACTACGCCATTCACACGGTGCCGGAACATACCTTCGCACTGATACTGGCGTTGCGGCGCAACCTGCTGGCCTACAGGCAGGATGTCGAGAATGGTGTCTGGAACAAGTCCGATCAGTTCTGCTTCTTCACGCACGACATCGGAGATTTACACGGATCCACCCTCGGCATCATAGGGGAAGGTGCGATCGGTCAGGGTACGGCGGCCATAGGACGGGCGTTTGGCATGCGGGTTCTGTTTGCGGACCACGCGCCTCCAAGGATGGAAGGCGTGACGTTCACACCGCACGAGCAGGTACTGGCCGAGTCCGATGTGATTTCGCTTCATTGTCCTTTGATGCCATCGACACGCAACCTCATCAACATCGATGCGTTCCGCAAGATGAAGCGCAATGCACTGCTGATCAATACCGCTCGCGGCGGTCTGGTCGATGAGGTGGCGCTGATTCAGGCCCTGGACGAGGGCCTCATTGCGGGGGCCGGCTTCGATGTGCTCACAGTCGAGCCGCCGCGCAACGGGCATCCCCTGCTGGACGTGCGGCGTCCAAACTTCATCCTCACACCGCACATCGCCTGGGCTTCGGATGGGGCGATGCAATTCCTCGCCGATCAGCTGATTGACAATATCGAGTTGTGGTGTGCTGGGAAGCCGCAGCACCTCGTGACCTGATTCAGGTGCCGCGGCGTGGCCACGCCCTGGCCGCGCCGACTTTCCTTGCGTTGATATCGTGGATATTCAGCAACGTTTCTCGTGCAAACTCTTCGCAAGCAGTTTGGTCAGGGAGTAAACCGTATCCAGGTGCGGCGTCGGCGTTTCGGTCAGGCGAGCGAGCTCCACCACTGCACCCAGCAGCGCATCAATCTCGAGGTCACGGCCCGCTTCGACATCCTGCAGCATGGATGTCTTGTGGTGCCCGACCTTTTCCGCCCCCGCGATCCGCTTCTCCAGCGGCACACGAAAGGTGATACCGAGCTTGTGCGCGATAGTCTGGGCCTCCGTCATCATGGCCGCGGCAAGCTCCCGGCTCGGCGGGTACTGACAGATGCCAGCGAGGGTCGCGCGTGTCAGAGCGCTGATCGGGTTGAATGTCATGTTGCCCCACAGCTTCAACCAGATCTCAGCGCGGATGTCTTCGAGAACCGGGGCTTTGAGACCTGCCCGCGTCAGGCTGTCAGATACTCGCTTGACCCGCTCGCTGGTCGATCCATCGGGCTCGCCGACTGGAAACCGATTGCCCTCGACATGCTTGATGACGCCATGCGAGACGAGCTCGGTGGCCGGATACACCACGCAACCAATCACCCGCTCCGCGCGGATGTTCTCGCCGATCTCGCCTGTTGGATCAGCACAGTGCACGCGGGTGCCGGCCAGCTCTCCCCGATGGCCGTGGAAGTACCAATATGGAATACCGTTCTGCATCGGAACAACCACTGTGTCCGGACCGAACAGTTTCGGCACATCGAGCGCCACCGCTGCAACCTGGTGAGCCTTCATCGCAAGGATGACCACATCCTGGGGTCCCGCGGCGGCATAGTCCGAGGTTGCGTTCACGCTGGGCAGTGACTCCTGCGTGCCATCTGCCGCGACGAGGCGGATGCCATTGGTGCGCAACGCCTGCAGATTTGCGCCACGCGCGATGAAGGTGACATCCTCGCCGGCTAGTGCGAGCCGGATTCCGACGTAACCACCGATCGCGCCGACACCGACCACCGCTATTTTCATCAGGATGCCCGTCTGTCATCGCAAGCCGATCCTCACTATACAGGGCGTGCGGCGCCCAGCAACTCAGGCAGCAGGAATCAGCCCGGCCCCGCGCGCCCATTTATACTTCGCACCCAACACGGCCACCGGAATCTCGGTCGAGTATGCGTATGCCGGGATACCGTGCTGATACAGGTACTCGGCTGCCTCCTCAACTTCAACGTCGCCCGCGAGTGAAGCAACAACCGGCTTCTCGATACCCTGTGCGCGCATCTGATCCACCACCTCGACCATTAGCCGTGCAAACACCATCGGCGGCGTGATGATGGTGTGCCAATAACCAAGGATGAGCGCGTGAATTCGTGGGTCCTCGAGCCCCAGGCGTACCGTGTTCTGGTACGTGGTCGGCGGCTCTCCGCCGGTGATGTCAACCGGATTCCCGGCGGCACCGAAAGGTGGAATGAACTTGCGGAATGCCGCATCCAGATCTGCAGGCATCGACATCAGGGAGAGGCCGTTATCCACGCAAGCATCCGACAGCAGCACGCCTGAACCACCGGCGCCGGTGATGATCACGACGTTGTTACCCTTTGGGGTCGGCAGCACCGGGATCCCGCGAGCAAACTCGAGCAGATCGCGCAGTGAGCGCGCGCGTATGACACCTGACTGCTTGAATACGTCGTCGTAGATCTTATCGTTGCCAGCCAAGGCGCCCGTATGCGAGCTTGCGGCACGGGCGCCCATACTGGTCCGCCCGGCCTTGAGCACGACGACGGGCTTCTTCCTGGAGACCCGCTTCGCAACTTCGGCAAAGCCGCGGCCATCCTTCAGATCCTCGCAGTGCTGCGCGATGATCTGCGTGTTGTCATCCTGCTCGAAGAAGGTCAGCAGGTCATCCTCGTCGATGTCCGATTTGTTGCCGAGTCCCACGATCGCCGACACGCCCATCTTCGCCGAGCGCGAGAAGCCAATGATGGCCATGCCAATTCCGCCGGACTGAGATGACAGGGCGGCCTTGCCCTTGACGTCATAGGCGGTACAGAAGGTGGCACAGAGATTCTTCGGCGTGTAGTAGAACCCGTAGATGTTGGGTCCCATGAGGCGCACGCCGTACTTGCGGCCGATCTCGACCAATTCGTTCTGTCCGGCGACGTTGCCCGTTTCGGCGAAGCCTGACGGTATGAGCACGGCTCCGGGAATCTTCTTCTCGCCGACTTCGGTGAGTGCCTGGGCGACGAATTTTGCCGGTATGGCGAACACGGCCACATCGATCTCCCCGGGCACGTCCTTGACGCTCTTGTACGCCTTCTTGCCCAGGATGCTGTCGGCACTCGGGTGAATGGGGTAGATCGTGCCCTGGTAGCCACCGTTGATGAGGTTCTTCATCACCGAGTTGCCGATCTTGCCATTCTCGGCGGATGCCCCGATCACGGCCACGGCGTTGGGCCGCATGATGCGGTTCATCTGCTCGACAATCAGCTTCGGGTCCGGGCGGAAGCGCGCCGGCGGCGGGTTGAAATTGAGAACGACGCGCACGTCGGCGGCCGTCGCGCCCCGGTCGGATGCGAACACGGGGTTGAGATCGAGCTCGCCGATCTCGGGGAAATCGCCAACCAGTGCCGACACGCGCTCTATCATCGACGCTAGCGCGGCACGATCCACCGGCTCCGAACCCCGTACGCCGCGCAAAATCTCAGCGGCCTGGATGCCATCCAACATCGAAAGCGCATCTTCCGTGGTAGCCGGCG
>Ga0157379_10003816_pt1 | contig 12847 bp, 18 predicted proteins | sample S25metaG_FD_121802 | JGI IMG/M metagenome (GOLD analysis project Ga0157379, IMG submission 121802) | Switchgrass rhizosphere microbial communities from Kellogg Biological Station, Michigan, USA - S2-5 metaG | ecosystem: Host-associated > Plants > Roots > Rhizosphere > Soil | place: USA... | reverse complement strand
CTTTCTCTCTCATCACGCGTGGTCCGATGATCCGGCGCGACGCCGACGTCCTCGTCGACGCGGCCCGCAGGGCGAAGGTGCACGTGAGCTTCTCGGTGCCGACGCTCGACGAGCGGATCTGGCGCGCGACCGAGCCGGGTACGGCGCCGCCGCGCAGGCGCCTCGAGACGGTGCGGATCCTCTCCGCCGCGGGGATCGACACGGGTGTCGCGCTCGCGCCGCTCCTCCCCGGGCTCTCCGACGATCCCGCGCTCCTCGCCGAGGTCGTCCGCGAGGCGCGGGCGGCGGGCGCGACCGGGATCTGGGCGAACGTCCTCTACCTCCGCCCCGGGACGCGCGAGCACTTTCTCGAGGCGCTCGCCCAAGACTGGCCCGAGCTGCTGCCCGAGTACGAGCGGCTCTACGCGGGCCGGTCGTACCTCTCGTCGTCGGAGACCGAGCCGGTCCGGCGGGCCGTCCGGGAGCTCGCCCGCGCCTCGTGGCAGCCGCGGCGGCCGACGATCGAGCCCGAGCCGGAGCCGAAGCAGCTCTCGCTCGCCGTGTGAATCGAGGAAGGCGTCCCGCCGCACTCGTAGAATCCCACTTCGTGGCAAAGAACGGCGAGATCACGGTCCTGATCGCGGACGACCACGAGGTGGTCCGCGAAGGCTTGCGGCTCGCGCTGCTGCGATCGCCGCACATCCGCGTCGTGGGCGAGGCTCCCGACGGCGAGACAGCCGTCGCGCTCGCCGAGCGCCGCAAGCCCGACGTCGTGATCATGGACCTGCGCATGCCCCAGATGGACGGGATCGAGGCGACCGAGGAGATCGCGACCCGCGCCCCGGCCACGCGCGTCCTCGTGTTCACCGCCTACAGCGAGCGGGCGCTCCTCCAGCGCGGGCTCGAGTCGGGCGCGCACGGCTACGTGCTCAAGGAGGCGCCGCACGAGACCCTGCTCAAGGCGATCGAGAAGGTCGCAGCGGGCGAGACCTTCGTCGACCCCGCGCTGATCCCCTCGCTCGCAACGGGCCGCGACGGGCAGGAGATCCTCACCCAGCGCGAGCGAGAGATCCTGCAGCTCCTCGCCGACGGCATGTCGAACGCCGACGTCGCGCAGCAGCTCTTCATCTCGCAGGAGACCGTGAAGAGCCACGTGCGCCACATCCTCGCGAAGCTCGAGGCGGAGACCCGCACCCAGGCGGTCGCCATCGCGCTCCGCGAGGCGATGATCGATTGAGCAGCGACCACCTCGTCGCCGAGCGGCTCCTTGCGGAGCGTGCGGAGCGACGACGCATCGCGGAGCAGCTCCACGACGGGCCCGTCCAGCATGTCGCCGCGCTCTCGCAGATGCTCGATGCGGCCGTCGCCGCGCTCGAGGACGGCGACGTTGCGACGGGGCAGCGTGTCGCGGCCCGCGCCCTCGCGGTCGCCCGTGACGCGGCCGAGGAGCTCCGCGGGATCGTCGCGGGGCTCGAGCCCGTGACGCTGAACGAGGTCGGTCTTGCAGCGGCCGTGCGCGAGGTGGCGACCCGCACGGCGGGCCGGCGGGGCGCCTCGGTCGAGGTCGCGATCGCCGACGCCGAGCTCGGCGAAGGGGCACGCTCGAGCCTCTTCCAGGTGATCCGCGAAGCGCTCGACCAGGCCGTCCGACGCGGCCCGCCGACGTCGGTCTCGGTCACCCTCGTGCGCACGGCCACGGGCGGCGTCGAGCTTGTGGTCTCGGACGATGCGGCGCCGGAGCGGCGTCAGGCGGTGATCGACGGCCTCGCGGAGCGCGCGGCCGAGCTCAACGGGACGTTCGAGGCCCGCCGCGACGGGCCGTTCACGACGATCCGGCTCGTCGTGCCGCCTTCTGCCGCGCGGCTGTGACCATCCGCGCGTCCTAGTTGATCGGCTCGTTCTGGACGTCGTTCTCGTCCGCGTACTGCTGGACGAGCGGATCGACGACGCCGGCGCCCTCGGGGAACGCGTAGTTGATCTTCACGAACGCCTCCCACTTGTCGGGAAGCGCGTCCTCGGGGAAGATCGCCTCGACCGGGCACTCCGGCTCGCACGCCCCGCAATCGATGCACTCCTCCGGGTCGATGATCAGCATCCGGGCGAACTCGTGGATGCAATCGACCGGGCAGACGTCCACGCAGGAGCGGTCTTTGATGTCGATGCAGGGCTCGGCGATGATGTACGTCATTCCGAGGCCGAGCCTACCAACGGCACCCGATGCGAGCCCGGGTCAAGCGTCGACGCCGACGAGCTCGTCGACCACCTGGCGCGCCCGCTCCGAGAGGGCGGAGCGGACGAGCACCTGGTCGAAGCCCGCCGTGTGCGCCCGCTGCAGACCGGTCGTGTCCGTGTGGTTCGTGAACCCGAGAATGGGCGTCTCCGGCCAGGCATCCGCGACCTCGTCCGCGTCGACGCGTGCGATGTCGCAGATCACGAGATCGGGAGGGTCGACGCTGTCGCTCGTCACGAGGCGATGCCCCGCGAGCAGGACATCGAGCCTCGACCGGACCATGAGGTCGACCCCCACCAGCAGGATCGTCGCCATGGGCATGGTTCTAGCACGGTCGGCGGAGGGTTTGTGAGTCTCGAGCGGGGGCTCGAGTTGATGCGCGCCGAGCGGTGGTTCGACGCGCACGAGGCGCTCGAGGACGAGTGGCGCGACGCACCCGAGCCGGAGCGGGACTTCCTGCAGGGCCTCGTCCACGTGACGGTCGCCTGGCACCACGCCGCGAACGGCAACCGCCCGGGCGCCGAGCGGCAGCTCGAGAAGGCCGCCCGGCGTCTCGGCCCGTACCGCCCGGCCCACCGAGACGTCGACGTCGCGCGTGTCCTCGGCCAGGTCGAGGCTGCAGCGGCACGCGTCGCCGAGGGCCTGCTCGAGCTTCTGCCGGTCCGGATCTGACCGCTAGAAGACGGGCTCGAGCCCGATCCGCTCGAGCGCGCGGTTGACGTAGATCCGCAGGATGTAGAAGCGGCCGAAGAAGAGCAGCAGCCCCAGAACGACCATCACGAGCCCGCCCGCGAACTGGATCGCGCGGTAGTGGTCGCGGAGCCAGCGGAAGGCGCCCATCGCCCGCGTGAAGAGGGCGCCGGCGAGGACGAACGGGATCGCGAGGCCGAGCGAGTAGACGGCGAGGAGAGCAGCGCCCTCGAGCGCCGTGTCCGAGGAGCCGGCCAGGACGAGGATCGCCGCGAGCACCGGCCCGATGCACGGCGCGGCACAGACGGCGAAGGCGCCGCCGAGCAGGACTCGCGAGCCTCGCGAGCGCGCTCCCTGCACGAGCCCCGCCCCCACCAGCCGCTCGGGCCAGGGCAGGAGCCCCATGAACGCGAGCCCGAACACGACCAGCACGAACCCCGCGACCTCCTCGAGCAGGAACTGGTCCCGGAACAGGCTGCCGCCGAGGAGCGATGCCCCGATGCCGAGAAGCACGAAGAACGCCGTGAAGCCGAGGACGAACGGGATGCTCGACGTCACGACCCGGCGCGCGGTGCCGGGCCGGCCGAGATCCTCGGCCGACACCGCAGAGACTGTCGAGAGGTATCCGGGCACGAGGGGGAGGACGCACGGCGCGAGGAAGGAGAGGAACCCCGCGAGCAGCGCGACCGGGATCTCGCTCCAGCTCATCCGTCGAAGCGCTCGAGCTCGGCGTCGAGGCGGCGCTCGAGCGCCGGATCGAGCGGCGCGGGCGGAGGCTCGTCCGCGCGGCGGCGTCGCCAGCCCCACGCGATCGCGCCGACACCGACGGCACCCGCGGCGAGGATGCCGAGCGGCACGAGCCAGGCCAGCAGGTCGAAGCCCTTCTTCGGCGGCTCCGCGACGACGGCCGGCCCGAACTGCGCAACGAGCTGGTCGCGGATCTGCGCTTCGGTCTTGCCCTCGGCGAGCGAGTTGCGGATCACCTGCTTCATCCGCCGCGCGATCGGCGAGTCGGACTGGTCGAGCGTCGTCTTGCACGTCGGGCAGACGAACTCGGCCTCGAGATCGGAGGGGCTCGGTGCGGCGACCGCCGACACGGTCGCCGCGAAGGACGCAAGGACGACCGCCGCGACGAGGACGACCCGGGCAGCCACGTCAGGAGGTGTTGCCGAGCGCGAGCGCGACCCCGCGCTGGAACGCGTCGCGGTTCCGCTCGATGTCGACGGCGCCCTCGATCCGCTCGCCGACGAGCTTCCCGGTGCGATCGACGAAGAACGTCTCCGGGAAGCCGCGGACGCCCCATTTCCCGACGGTCGAGCCCTTGCCGTCGTAGACCACCGGGTAGGTGAGGCCGTACCGCTTCATGAAGCGGCGCGCGTCCTGGCGGAAGTCGTTGACGTCGACGCCGAGCACCACGAGCCCCTGGTCACGGTAGCGCTCGTACGTCTTCTGGAGGACAGGCGCCTCGTCGCGGCACGGGACGCACCATGACGCCCAGAAGTTGACGACGACCGCCTTCCCCTTCAGGTCGCCCACGCCGAGCTGCCCGTCGCGGTCGAGGCGGTCGAGGGTGAACGCCGGCGCGTGCACGAGCTTGCCCTCGGCGAGCTCGTCCGCCGCGCCCGTCGTGCGGCCGAACGCGACCTTCCAGATCAGGAGCCCGAGCAGCGCCGCCACGCCGATCAGCGCGGCCAGCTGCGCGACGCGCTGGACGCGCCCCGGCCGTGGGTCCGAGCTCACGCCGGCACGATGAACACGGGCGTCCCGACGTCGACCTGCTGGAAGAGCCATTCGACCTGCGGGATCAGCATCCGGATGCAGCCGTGGGAGGCCGAGTACCCGATCGAGGCGGCGTCCGGCGTCCCGTGGATCCCGACGTACGGCGACGAGATGCCCATCCACCGCGTGCCGAGCGGGTTCCCCGGGCCCGGCGGGACCGGCTTGGCGCCCTCGGCCCAGGCAGAGCCCTCCGGCGGATACCACCAGGGGTTCCGCTGCATCGTCACGATCTCATAGTGCCCGAGCGGGGTCGGGTACGACGACTGGCCCGTTGCGACGCGGAAGGTGCGCTTGAGCTTGTCGCCGTTGTAGTAGAGGAGCTGGTTCGAGCCGCGCTTGATCACGATCACCTTGCCGAGGTCGGCCTCGGTGACCTTCGGGTCGAGCTCCTGGAACGGCAGCTCGAGCGAGCGCTCGTGCTTGCGAATCGCAAGGGAGACCTGCCGTGCCGCCACGGTCTGCATCAGCCTGCGGCCCGGGGCGGACGGATGCGCGACGGGGGCGAAGTTGCGCAGCGTCAGGCTCGCGTCGACGGGCTCCCGGTCGGTCCGCTTCGCGAGGTCTCCGAGAAACCGCTTCAGCTTGCCGTTGACGACGTCGACCGTGAGCGGAACCTTGAAGCCCTCGCTGCGCACCCGCACCGCGGTCGTGACCGCCTTGGCGACGTACGCGTCCGCTCCGAGCTCATCGGGGGTGACACGCATCTTCTTGCTCGGCGACACGACCAGCGTGATGGGCTTGCCGAACCGCTGCTCGACGAGCTCACGCGCCTCCGCCTTGGTCAGCCCGCCCACGAGCAGCCCGCCGATCGTGACGCCGGGCTGGATGAGCTTCGGCCCGCGCGGCACGGGAACGGTCGTCGTGGGCGGCGCCGTCGTCGTGTCGCCCGGCTCCGTCGTCGTCGTCGGCGCCGTCGTCGTGGACGGCGTCGTCTCGTCGGCCGCGGCGATCGGAGCGAGCACGATGAAAAGCGCAACTGAGCAGGGAAGAACGGCGGCTGTCGCCAGGCGTCGCATCGGCGTGAGTGTATCCAGGGCCTTGGTCGGAGCGGGTGAACGAACTGTTATGTGCGGATCGCCGCGAAGATCCCCGGATCGTTCGTGATCACGCCGGCGGCTCCTGCCTCGACGACCCGCTGCAGATCGGCGGGGTCGTCGACCGTCCAGGCGAGCACCGGGGCTCCGAGGGACCGCGCGCGCGCGACGGCGCGCGGCGTCACGAGTGCGTGCTGGAGCATCAGCGCGGTCGCGCCCGCGCGCCGGATCATCCGGGGCAGAACGGCGGGCGCGCCCGCCCGGAGCGCGACGAGGCCCGCGCGGAGCACCGGCTCCAGCGCCCGCCGGCGTGAGACGCCGTAGCGATCCTCCGGGTACGTGAAGCCGATCCGCACCGCGGCCGCCTCGTGCGCGACGGCGCGCAGGCTCGGCACGTGGAAGGACGAGACCACCGTCCGCCGCTCGAGACGGTGGCGCCGGAGGGCCGACGTGAGCTCGTCGAGCCGGGTCGTGAGCTTGAGGTCGACATGGAGCCCGACCTCCGGGGCCTCGTCGACGAAGAACGCAAGCGCCTCGTCGAGCGTCGGCAGCTCGGGCGCGACCTCGCGCAGCTCGGCGAGCGAGCGCTCGCGCACCGAGCCGGCCGCGACTCCGTGGCTCACCTCGTCGAGCCTGTCGGAGTGGGCAAGCACGAGCGGTCCCCGCGGGAGGTCGAGGACGTCGAACTCGATCAGGTCGACGCCCTGCGCGACCGCCGTCCGGAACGCGCGCAGGGTGTTCTCCGGCGCGAGCGCGGAGGCGCCGCGGTGGGCGATGCGCAGCACCGCGCCGTCGCGGCGCTCGAGGTCGATCACCGGAGCCCTCGACGGGCTGCACGATGCCACCACCACGCGAGCGGCACCAGCACGAGCGCCTGCGCGACGGCGATCCCCGCCGCGAGCCGGGAGACGTCCTGCCAGAACTGCTCCGGGTAGATCCGGATCAGCGTGTCGGCGTTGTTGAACTGCCAGGAGTCGCCCGAGAAGAAGACCTCGTGGAAACGGGTGAAGAAGCCGTCGAACCCGAGCAGGATCAGGGGCACCGCGAGCAGCGCGGTCGCCAGCGTCGCGGCCGCCCCGGCCAGGAGCCCGAGCGGCACGGCGGCGCGGAAGCGTGTCCGGGCGAGCCCGAGCGCCAGCGCCCCGATCACGACCAGCGCGATCAGCTGGCTGCGCAGAGCGATGCCGAAGAGCCGCCGCACGTCCCGCATGTGGGTCAACTCGCGGAGGCCGAAGGCCGGCGACCCGTTCGGCAGCCGCGCCCGCTCGAGGAGCGCGATGCCCTCCGACCCGGGTTGGATCGAGCGTAGGCCGAGGAGCGCCAGCTCCTTCCGCTGGTCGTTCGTGAGGCCGTAGCGATCGGGCGGGAAGCCGTCGCGGTCGAGCTCCGCCCGGACAAACGTCCCCGTCGCGAGCACACGGAAGGCGTTCACGACGAGGATCGGCGTCACCGAGACGGCGATCGCGACCACCAGGGCGGCCGCCAGCACCCGGCCTCGAGGAGAGCGCACCGCGCTCGCGTCAGAGCCCGAACAGGCGCCCGATCTCGCGCCAGGTCGTCAGAGCGAGGAAGACGCACACGGCGACGAGCAGCACGAGCACGACCCAGAAGCGTGCTCCCGCCCACTTCGTGCGGCGCCGGTGCTCGATTCGCGCCTTCCGGCGGGCCCGATGGAGGTGGTAGGAACGTCGGACGGCTTCGGGATCGACCGCCGGCCCCTCGTCGGAGGGCCCGAGCGCGTCCGCAACCCGCCCGCGCGTTGCGTCGCGTACGTTTTCCGCCACGGTGGAAGCATACGACCGCGACGCCGCATCGCGTTCTCCGAGATACTCTGCCGCGTGGCGATGAGCGAGCGACGCTTCGACACCGGGTTGCTCGGGCTCGGCGACGGCCTCGGCATGGTCGCGGGGGTCGTGCTCGCGGTCTCGTCGTTCACCGGGTGGTACACCGGCGAGGGCGAGGGCGTGACGATCTCGGTGCTCGGCTGGAACACCGGCGTCCTGGGCAAGCTCGTGCTGTTCGTCGGGCTGGCCGTCGTCGTCGTGCTCGTGCTGCGCGAGCTCGGGATCGAGCCGCCGGCGGCGCTGCCGCAGAGCCTCCTCACGATCGCCCTCGGCGCGCTCGCGACGATCTTCGTTCTCGTCCGCGTGATCTCGGTGCCCGACGACTTCTTCTTCGCGAACCGGGGCGTCGGGCTCTGGATCAGCCTGGCCGCCGCGCTCGCGGTGATCGTGGCCGGCCTGCTGCAGGCGTCCGAGGAGATGTAGACGGCCCTATGGCGCCGACTGCTGGGGCACCGGCTCCAGCGTCCTGACGAAGGTCTGCGTCCCTCCCGGCACCGGCCGGTCGTCGAGGGCGAGACCGAGCGCGACGCCTAGGGCGAAGACGATCACCGCGCCGGCGACGAGCGCCGCGATGCGCGGCCAGGGGCTCCGGCGGGGCGCGCGGCGGCGAGTGACGGACGCCGGATCGACGCTCACGGTGCGTAGTCCAGCGCCTGGCGGCTGTATGCGTGGAAGGCTGCGTCGCCGGCGACGGTCGCGGTGCGCGCCCAGCCCCGGGAGGGCGCCCGCTCCTCGATCACCTCGGACAGCCACTGGTCGGAGTCGACGTACGCGGCCGCGAGCTCGGATAGCGTGAACGCCGACCCGATGCGGCGCCGGAGCTCCTCGATCACGGCGTCACGCTGCGCGTACAGCGCCTCGGCGCGGGCGGCGTCGAGGGCCTCGGCGTCGAAGCGCCGCTGCCCCTCCTCCCAGTCGTGTCGCGCAGAGGTGACCGTCATGAGGCGCGCACTATACGAGGCTGCAGCAGCGCTCCGGCCAGCGCTCCGGCACCTCGTCGAGGACGGCCTCCCCGAGTCGATACCCGGGCTGGGCGAGCGCGAACGCAACGTGCGCGTGGAGGCACTTGAGCGCGCCGGGGTTGCGCGAGCCGCCGATGCCGAGCTCGAGCGACGCCCCGGAGTCCGAGCCCGTCGAGCCGCCGGCGAGCTCGCGCCGGACGCGCACCTGCTCCGCCGTCGCCCGTCCGAGGTCATCGCGCAGCTCCGGATCGGCCGCAACCGCGGCGCCCCAGCGCTCGACACCTCCGGCGGCCTCGAGCCGCGAGACGGCGGCGACGAGGTGGCGGCACGTGAGGTAGTACGTCGTCGGGAAGGGCTCGCCGTCGGCGCCGTACGGCTCCTGCTCGGTCACGGCGGGTAGGCCCCAGGGACAGCGCACGACGACGCGCCGGAAGGTTCGCGGCTCGCGCCCGAGCTGCCGCGCGACGACGGCGCGATCGTCCATCTCCCGACGGTACCGGGCCAGAGGCTCAGCGGGCGTGGCGGCGCCGCCACTCGGCGGTGCCCTTCACGATGAAGAGGTGCTCGCCGGGCTTGACGTAGCCGATGCTGCGGGCGGCGCGCGAGAGCTCGTCGAGGCTGGTCGTCCGGGCCAGCCGCGCGGTCACGCGCGCGCGCTCGGCGCGGAGCGACGCGACCTCGGCGCGACGTTCGTCGAGCTGGCTGCGGGTCTCGAGGTAGGTCGTGATCGGGCGGACGTAGAGGAAGCCGACGACGCCGAGCACGATCACCGGCAGGAGCCAGCGCGGCGCCCTCGGCCGACGGCGCTTGCGTTCCTTCCGTTTCCCCTTCCCCGCCATGGCGAGGAGTTCGGCGTCCGCGGGGCGCTTTCCTACGCGACGTCGACCTTGATGACGTTCGTCCCGCCGGGGATGTTGACGGCGGTGCCGGCGGTGATCACGAGCCGCTCGCCCGGGAGGACGATGCCCGACTCCCGCGCGGCCGCGATCGACCTCGTCCAGAGGTCCTCCACGTCGGTGGTCTCCGAGATGTCGAGCGGGGTCACGCCCCACTCGAGCGCCATGTGGCGGAGCGACTCCATCTTGTGCGTGAGCGCGAGGATCGCCCGCTGCGGGCGCAGGCGCGCGACCGCGGAGGCGGTGCGGCCGGTGAACGTCGGCACGAGGATCGCCTTCGCGGAGAGCGCCTCGGCGACGTCACAGGCAGCGTTCGACATCGCCTGGTCGATCGTCGGCTGGTCGCTCGCCTGCGGCGTCTCGTGGCGGTAGTCGAGATGCGGCTCGACGGCGAGCGCGATGCGGTCCATCACCGCCACCGCCTCGACCGGATACGCCCCCACGGCCGTCTCGCCGGACAGCATGATCGCGGAGGTGCCGTCGAGGATCGCGTTGGCGATGTCGGACGCCTCGGCGCGCGTCGGCTCGGGCGAGGAGATCATCGACTCGAGCATCTGCGTCGCCGTGATCACGGGCTTCGCGCGCTCGAGCGCGTGCACGATGATCCGCTTCTGGAGGAGCGGCACCTCGGCGGCGCCGATCTCGACGCCGAGGTCGCCCCGTGCGACCATCACGCCGTGCGCCTCGGCGAGGATGTCGTCGAGCGCGGCAACCGCCTCGGCCTTCTCGATCTTCGCGATCACCCACGCGTGGGAGCCGCGGGCCTCGATGAGCGTGCGCAGCGCCAGCACGTCCGACGCAGAGCGGACGAACGAGAGCGCCACGTAGTCGACGCCGAACTCGAGCGCCGCGTCGAGGTCGTCGAGGTCCTTGCGCGTCAGCGAGGGGATCGGGAGCGGGACGCCGGGCAGGTTGACGCCCTTGTGGGCCTTGATCACGCCGCCGACGAGGACCTGGCAGCGCGCGCGGCCGCGCTCCACCTTCTCGACGCGGAGCCGGACGAGCCCGTCGTCGACGAGCACGTCGTTTCCCGGCTGGAGCACGGAGCCGAGCACCGCAGGGCTCACCGGCACGTCGTCGGGCTGGGCGGCATCCTCGCCGGCGATCACGATCGAGTCGCCGGTCGCGAGCGTGACGTCGGCGTCGAGGTCGCCGACGCGGAGCTTCGGCCCCTGGAGGTCCGCGATCAGGGCGATCGGCCGTCCGGCCGCCGCTTCCACCTCGCGGATGAGCGCAGCCGAGCGTGCGTGGTCCTCGCGCGTCCCATGGGAGAGGTTGAGGCGCGCGCCGTCCATGCCGGCGTTGATGAGCGCCGCGAGCGTCTCCGGGCTCGCGGACGCCGGCCCGATGGTGGCCACGATCTTCGTGCGGCGCGTGTGCCCGGTCACGGCGACAGCCTACGCGCGCGGCTCAGGCGTCCGACCGGGGGAATGCAGCCCAACCGCGGTACTCGGCCTCGTCGCCGAGCTCCTCCTCGATCCGCAGGAGCTGGTTGTACTTCGCGACGCGGTCGGAGCGGGCCGGGGCGCCGGTCTTGATCTGGCCGGCGTTGGTCGCGACGGCGAGGTCGGCGATCGTCGCGTCCTCGGTCTCGCCCGAGCGGTGCGAGACGACCACCCGGTACCCGTTCCGGTGCGCGAGCTCGACTGCCTCGAGCGTCTCCGTGAGCGTCCCGATCTGGTTGACCTTGACGAGGATCGCGTTGCCGACCCGCTCGGCGATCCCACGCCGAAGGAAGTCGACATTCGTGACGAAGAGGTCGTCGCCGACGAGCTGCAGTCGCCCGCCGAGCCGGTCGGTGAGCGTCTGCCAGCCCGCCCAGTCCGACTCGCCCAGGCCGTCCTCGAGCGACACGATCGGGAAGCGGTCGCAGAGGTCGGCCCAGAGGTCGATCATCCCGTTCGTGTCGAGCGTGCCGCCCTGCCGCTCGAGCCGGTACGCGCCGTCGCGATGGAGCTCGCTCGCGGCGGGATCGAGCGCGAGCGCCACCCTGTCGCGGTGTCCCGCGCGCTCGGCTGCCTCGAGGATCACCTCGCACGCCTCGTACGCCGAGTCGAGGTCGGGCGCGAAACCGCCCTCGTCGCCCACCGCCGTCGAGAGACCACGCTCGCCGAGCAGGCGCTTGAGCTCGTGGTACGTCTCCGTGCCGATCCGGAGCCCCTCCGAGAACGTCTCCGCGCCCGCTGGGACGAGCATGAACTCCTGGAAGTCGAGCGAGTTCTGGGCGTGCGCGCCCCCGTTGATGACGTTCATCATCGGGACCGGCAGCACGTGCGCGTTGGTGCCGCCGATCCACCGGTAGAGCGGCACTCCGGCGTCCGCCGCAGCCGCCTTCGCGACGGCGAGCGACACGCCGAGGATCGCGTTGGCGCCGAGACGCGCCTTCGTCGGGGTCCCGTCGAGCGCGACGAGGACAGCGTCGATCCGTCGCTGGTCGGCGGCATCGAGCCCGACGAGGGCGTCGGCGATCTCACCGTCGACGTGCGTGACCGCGCGCGTGACGCCCTTCCCGCCCCACTCGTCCCCGCCGTCGCGGAGCTCGACCGCCTCGTGCTCGCCGGTCGAGGCGCCGGACGGGATCGCGGCGCTCCCGAAGGCGCCGGACTCGAGCCCGACCTCGACCTCGACGGTCGGGTTCCCCCGCGAGTCGAGCACCTGGCGGCCGTGGACGTACGTGATCTCCATGCCCGGGGAAGACTAGACGCGGGGGGCGGAGGCCTTCGCGCGCTCGTACCAGCGCTCCTGGCCGGCGAGGTCCAGCTCGGCCCAGGTCTCCCCCGCCTCCGCTGCGAGCCGCTCCGCGAGCTCGACCCGCCCGCGGAAGCGGCTGGTCGCCGCGCGGAGCGCGAGCTCGGGATCGACGTTCACGAAGCGCGCGAGATTGACCACGGTGAAGAGGAGATCCCCGAGCTCCGCCTCGACGGCGCGATCCGGCTCGCTCTCGGGCGCAGGACGCCCCGCGCGCCCGAGCTCGGCGACGAGCTCGGCCGTCTCCTCGCGCACCTTGGCGACAGGGCCCTCGAGGTCGGGCCAGTCGTAGCCGACCGCGGCCGCGCGACGCTGGACCTTGCGCGCGAGCAGGAGCGCAGGAAGCGACTCCGGCACGTCGTGGAACACGCCTTCGCGGCCCTCCTGCTCGGCCTTGATCGCCTCCCAGCGCTCGCGCACCCGCCCTGCCGTGCGCGCCTCGGCGTCGCCGAAGACGTGTGGGTGCCGGCGCACGAGCTTCTCGTGGACCGCCCGGGTGACGTCGTCGAGGTCCCCCGCCCCTTGCTCCTCGAGGAGCAACGAGAGGAAGAACACCTGGAAGAGGAGGTCGCCGAGCTCGTCGAGGAGCTTCGCGGGATCGTCCGCGAACGCGGCGTCGGCGACCTCGTACGCCTCCTCGACCGTGTGCGGGACGATCGTGCGAGCCGTCTGCTCGCGATCCCAG
>Ga0157379_10003815_pt1 | contig 12849 bp, 12 predicted proteins | sample S25metaG_FD_121802 | JGI IMG/M metagenome (GOLD analysis project Ga0157379, IMG submission 121802) | Switchgrass rhizosphere microbial communities from Kellogg Biological Station, Michigan, USA - S2-5 metaG | ecosystem: Host-associated > Plants > Roots > Rhizosphere > Soil | place: USA... | reverse complement strand
CTCCGATCGGGATGCACCTCGTGGCGCAGGACACCGAAGTCGCCGCGGTCGACCTCCTTCCAGTAGATGTCGCCGCGCAGATGCTCCAGTAGGCGTACGCGCAGCCACAGATGCCAGCAACGCCGGCAGCAGTCGATGCGGCCTGGCGCTTGCGCCGGCGCGTGCAGCTCCGCGAGCGCGCGTTCCTCCAGGGGGGTCATGATTGGTCGGGGGGATCCTGCGCGGCCGTCTCTTTACTGCAGCGCGCGTGACGCGCCGACAGCCGTGCGATGAGCGCGTTGCGCTTCGCGATCGTGCGCCGATCCCACCACTCGAACAGGAGGGCGAGCAGCGGGGCAAGCGCGGCGACGGCGGCGATCTCGAGCAGTATCATGCGTTGGCTTTCGCAGTCGGCACACGCGGCGCCCGGGTGTCGTGGGGAGGTGGAGAGCCGCCGACGTCCGGACCGTTGTGGATCCGGGCGTCGACTCCCGGGCGCCGCGTGACCTTGAGCATTGCAGGTGACGTGCCGGTGAAACGGCGATGAGGAGGCGATGCGCGGACGCTTCGGGGACATGTCGTTCTGACCCGCCGGGTCGGAACGACACGCCTGGTAGCGGTGGGCTAGGCCTTGCGGGCCGCGAGCTCGCGCAGGTACGGGCGCAACTTGGCGGCGAGCTCGGGACGCTTCAGCGCGTACTCGAGATTCGCCTGCAGATAGCCGAACTTGTCACCGGCGTCGTAGCGCGTGCCGCGGAACGCGCAGCCGATCACGCCGTGCGCCGCGCGCAGGCGATCGAGCGCGTCGGTCAGCTGGATCTCGCCGCCCTTGCCCGGGGGGGTCTGCTCGATCAGCGGAAAGATCTCCGGCGGCAGGACGTAGCGGCCCATGATGGCCAGGCGCGAGGGCGCGGTGCCCGGCGCGGGCTTCTCGACCATGCCTTCGATCTGATGCAGTCCGGCTGCGAGCGGTGTGCCCTTGATCACGCCGTACGCCGCGGTCTGCTCCTCCGAGACCTCGAGGAGCGCGATTACCGCCTGCGCATGCGCCTCGAAGACGTCGATCAGCTGGCGGGTGCAGGGCGGGTCGGCGTCGAAGATGTCGTCGCCGAGCAGCACCGCGAAGGGCTCGTCGCCGACCGCCGGGCGCGCCGCGAGCACGGCGTGGCCGAGGCCGCGCGGCTCCTTCTGCCGGATCGCGATGACCTCGACCTTCTCGGCGATGTCGCGCACCATCGCGAGCAGGTCGTCCTTGCCCTTCTCGGCGAGGAACTGCTCCAGCTCCGGCGAGCGATCGAAATGGTCGACGATCGAGTCCTTGCCGCGTCCGGTGACGAGGATCACGTGCTCGATGCCCGAGGCGATCGCCTCGTCTACCACGTACTGGATCGTCGGGATGTCGACGATCGGCAGCATCTCCTTCGGGACGGCCTTGGTGGCCGGCAGGAAGCGCGTGCCGAGCCCTGCCGCCGGAATGACCGCCTTACGGACGCCCACGCGCGGTCAGTGTGCGCCGCGGAGCTTGCGCTCCTCGGCTTCCTGCAGCGACTTGCAGTCGATACAGAGGGTGGTCACGGGGCGCGCTTTCAGGCGTTCGAGGCCGATGATCTCGCCGCACTCCTCGCACTTGCCGTAGGTGCCGTCGTCGATCCGATCGATCGCTTCCTTGATCTTGCCGATCAGCTTGCGCTCGCGGTCGCGGATACGGAGCGTGAAGTTGCGGTTGGACTCGAGCGAGGCGCGGTCGGTCGGATCGGGGAAGTTTTCCTTCTCGTTCATGACGTCGACGGTCCGGTCGGCCTCGGCCAGGAGCTCGGCCATCTTTTCGTCGAGGAGTTTGCGGAACAGCTTGAGATCGCGTTGGTTCATGCGACCGCCTTTCGCGGGTGAGGAACCCTATCACAAGCAAAAATCCCTGCAAGGAACGGTGCTTGCGGGTTCCGCGGGAGCACTGTACAGGCGCCACATGCGTGCCTACCTCGATGCGTTCTCCGGCATCAGCGGCGACATGACCGTGGGCGCGCTGCTCGATTGCGGCTTCCCCTTCGCCGAGCTGCAGCGGCATGTGGCGGCGCTGCCGATCAGCGGCTGCGCGCTCACGCTCGAACGCCGCGCGCACGGGCCGATCGACGCCGCCAAATTCGAGGTACGGACGACGGAGCCGCAGCCGGAGCGGACGCTCACCACGATTCGCGGCATCCTCGAGTCCGCGCCGCTGCCGCCGCGGGCCCGTACCCTGGCGCTCGCCGCGTTCCAGGCGCTCGCGGAGGCGGAAGGCCGCGTCCACGGCGTTGCGCCGGAGCGTGTGCACTTCCACGAGGTGGGCGGCGTCGATGCGATCGTCGACATCCTGGGCGCGGCGCTCGGCGTCGACGGGCTCGGCATCACGGAGATGTTCGTCTCGCCGCTGCCCCTCGGCTCGGGCGTCGTCGAGACGCAGCACGGCCGCATTCCGGTGCCGGCGCCGGCGACCGTCGAGCTGCTGCGCGGCTACACGGTGCGTCCCGGCGACGGCGAGGGCGAGATGGTGACGCCGACGGGCGCCGCGATCTTGCGCGGCTTCGGCGCCATGTCGACGCCGTCGCCGTCGCTCGTCGTGTCGCGTGCCGGCTACGGCTCGGGGACACGCACGCTGGCCGATCGGCCGAACGTCCTGCGGGTGGTGCTCGGCGAGATGTCGGCTGCCGTCGACGACATGCTCGTCATCGAGACCAACATCGACGACATGAGTCCCGAGCTCTACGCGCACGCGACGGCCAAGCTCTTCGCCGCCGGCGCCGTCGACGTGACGCTCGTGCCGGTGCACATGAAGAAGGGCCGCCCGGGTGTCCTGCTGCAGGTGCTGGCGGCCCCGGCGCGCCGCGACGAGATCGCCGCCGTCCTGTTCGCCGAGACGACGACGATCGGCCTCCGCTTCCACGGCGTCACGCGCCTGACCCTGCCGCGCGAGACGCGCACGGTGGAAACGTCGTACGGACCGATCACGGTGAAGATCGCGAGCGGTCCGGCCGGCAGGATCGCCGCGCCCGAGTACGAGAGCTGCCGGGCCGCCGCCGAGCGCCACGGCGTCGCGCTGCGCGTCGTCTACGAAGCCGCGCGGCGGGCGGCCGGCTAGGCCCGGCGTCGCGCCGGGCTGGGCGTGATCCATCGAACGTGCGCTCCGGGTGCCGAGGCGCGACAGCGGCCCGGCTTCCTGTGCGCTCAGCCCGACAAGGCCGTCAGGGTCAGATGGGTCTCCGCCTGCTTCGCGAGGCCGGTCCGTGCCTGCAGCGCAACGGCTCCACCGGCGCGTAGCGCGGCCAGCGTCGCGGCGGCATTCGGCAGGAAGGGCATCTCACCAAGATAGCACGCGTCGGTGAGGGAGCGCAGGAGAGCGGTATTGGTCTCGACCGCGAGATCGCCCTCGGGCACGAGGCGATTCACGACGTAGCCGACGGTCGGGATGCTCCGTTGCTTCAGGACCTCGAGCGAGAGACGCGCGTGGTTGATCGCGCCGAGCCGCGATCCCACGACGAGGAGCACGCGCGCGCCGAGCGCGTGCGCGAGGTCGGCGAACGTCACCTCGTGGGTCAGGGGCACCAGCAGTCCGCCGGCGCCCTCGACCAGCAGGAGGTCGAGCCGTCGCGCGCGGGCGGTCAGCGTCTCGACCAGATGCGCGACGTCGATCGAAGCGCCGGCGCGCTCCGCGGCCAGCGCGGGGGCGAGCGGCTCGGGGAAGCGATAGAGACATACCATCTCGAGCGGATCGTCGTTGCCCGAAGCGGCGGCGAGCGTTGCCGCGTCCTCGGGATGGAGCGCCCCCAGCGGCGCGCCGGGATCGATCGGCGCGCAGCCTGTCTCGCACGGCTTGGCGACGCCGAGACGGACGCCCCGCGCCGCCAGCGCCGCCACGATGGCGGCGCTCACCAGCGTCTTCCCGGCGCCCGTATCCGTGCCGGTGACGAGCAGCACGCTCACGCCCCGGTCACCTCGGCAATGGCCTCGGCGACGACCGCGACGAGCGTCGCGCTCTCCTCGTCGGTGATCGAGAGCGGCGGCATCAGCACGATGACGTCGCCGAGCGGACGGATCACGACGCCGCGACGGCGCGCCGCGAGGATCACGCGGTGGCCCGTGCGCTCGACCGGTGCGTAGCTCTCGCCGCGGGCCGGGTCGCGCATGAGCTCGATGCCGATCATCAAGCCGCGTTGCCGGATCTCTGCGACATGAGGGAGCGGCCGGACGTCCCGCTCGAGCGCGCCCGCCAGCACCTCCGCCTTGTGCGGCAAGGCCGCGAGCATCTCGGGGGTGAAGAGGGCGAGGCTCGCGATCCCCGCGGCGCAGGCCAGCGCGTTGCCGGTGAAGGTGTGGCCGTGGAAGAACGCCGTGTACTCCTCGTAGGGGCCGAGGAACGCCGCGAAGATCTCCTCGGTGGCGAGGGTGGCGGCGAGCGGGAGGTAGCCACCCGAGAGCCCTTTGCCGACCGTGAGCAGATCGGGCGTCGTGGCGGTGTGGTCGCAGGCGAACAGACGTCCGGTGCGGCCGAAGCCGGTCGCGACCTCGTCGCAGACGAGCAGCGTCTCGTAGCGCCGGGTGAGGGCGCGCACCGCCGACAGGTACTCGAGCGGCTGCGGCCACATGCCGGCGGCGCCTTGCATCACGGGCTCCAGCACGACGGCGGCGATCGTGCCGCGCCCGTGCGCGAGCGCCGTCTCGAGCAGCGCCAGCGACTCGGCGAGCGCGGTCGGCGGCGGGATGCCGCGGGTGCGCTGCAGGACGTAGGGCGCGGGCACCCGCGTCACGGGCAGGAGCGGCGCGAAGAAGCGGTGGAACGGCTCGGAGAAGCCGACGCTCATCGCCCCGAGCGTGTCCCCGTGGTAACCGTCGACCAGCGCGATGAAGCGCGGCCGCTCCTCGCGTCGCAGGCGCCAGTACTGCAGCGCGAGCTTGAGCGCGATCTCGACGGCGGTGGCGCCGGCATCGGAGTAGAAGACGCGCGTCAGGCCCGGCGGCGCGACGCGCACCAGACGTCCCGCGAGCTCCGCGCTCGGCGGGCTCGCCAGGCCGAGCAGCGTGGTGTGGGCGATACGACCGAGCTGGGCGCGGATGGCGGCGTCGATCTCGGGACGGCGGTGGCCGTGGACGTTGCACCAGAGGGACGAGACGCCGTCGAGGTAGCGCCGCCCGGCGACGTCGATCAGGTAGTTGCCGTCGCCCTCGCTGATGACGAGCGGCTCGGCGGCGAGCCACTCCTGCATCTGGGTGAAGGGATGCCAGACGTGCTCGTGATCCCAGCGGACGATCTGCTCGGGGCCGGCGGCGGGCATCGCCTTCCGGCTGTAGGCAAGGCGGGGGCCTTTGTCAACGCGTCAGCCGGCCAGAGGTTGACCAGCGGAGACGGCGCCGAGCAGCCTGCCCACCTCCGCCGCGACGCGCGCGCGCTCCCGGTCGACGGTGACCACGTGGAAGCTCTCCTCGAGCACGACCAGGCGCTTGTCGCGCGAGCCGAGACGCGCGTAGAGCGCGCGCGCCGCGGCGATCGGGCAGGTGTGATCGTGCGTCGCATGGACGACGAGCACCGGCTGCGTCACGCGCGCCGCGTCGCGCAGCGCCACCCGCTGCAGCAGCAGCAGGTTCAGCAGGGCGCGCAGCGGCACCTCGCGGTAGCCGGGATGCGTCGCGCGGACGGCCGGGTCGGAGATGTCGCTGCCGCGTTTGGCGAAGCGCACGCGCGCGAGGCGCCCGCGCAGCACGCCCGAGCGCGCGTCGAGCGCGGCCAATGCGTGGAGAAAGCGCGATGACCGGCGTAGCACGCCGCGCTGCAACGCGACCGCGGGCGAGAGCAGGCCGAGCCCCGCGACCAGGTCGCGATGCTCGATGGCGAGCCGCAGACCGAGGAGGGCGCCCATGGACAATCCCACGACGACGATGCGCGGCGCCGCGGCGCTCAGCGCGCGCAGCCCGGCCTCGGCGGAGGCGTACCAGTCGAGCCACGACGTTTCCGCCAGATCGGCGACGTCGGTCGCGTGGCCGGCAACCCGCGTGACCCACAGCGGGTAACGGCCTTCCAGCGCTGCCGCGAGCGGCGCCATCTCCACCGGCGTGCCGGTCAGGCCGTGCAGCAGCAAACAGCCGACGTCACCGCTGCCGGGAATCAGCCGTTCGACACTCGTGGAGCGGTCGCTCAGGTGCGCGTGCCGCTCACGATGTCGGTATTGACGCTGATGTCGGCGCGCTGCCGCAGCATCTCGCGATACGCCTCGAGGGCGGCGTTGCGCTTCCGCGAGACAGCGCCGTCGCGCAGGTTGGTGCGCGCGTCGGCGAGCGCGGTCTCGTCGGCGGGGACCCGGTCTTTCAACGCCAGCACGACCGCGCCGTCGGCGAGCTCATGCACGCCGGCGAACGGCGTCGTCGGGGAGAGCGCGAACAGCTCGTCCTTGATCGGCGCGCCGCCGAGCTTCGGCACGGGCTGCGAACGAGTGAACGGGCCGGTTTCGTCGACCGCCAGACCCTTGGTCTTGGCCGCCTCCGCGAGGCCGGCGGTCCCGCCGGGGCCCGCCTTGGCCGCGGCGAGCAGCGCATCGGCGTCGGCGCGGGCCGCTGCCTGCGCCTTCTTCGACTTCAGGGTCTCGACGATGCGGGCGCGCGCCTCCTCGAGCGGAGGAATCGTGCTCTCGACCTTCTGGTCGACCTTGACGAGGTAGTAGGGCGGCTCCGTGCCGGCGACCTCGTCGACGGCGCCGGCGTCGAGGCCGAAGGCCGCGGCGAGCAAACCCGGACCGGTGGTGCCGGGCAATGGCTTGCCGTGCGGTACCGGCGGAACCGTCGTCGACTTGAGCCCGCGTTTGGCCGCCAGGTCGGCGAGGCTCGCGCCGCCCTTGGCCGCCTGCAGATCGGCATCGACGGAGTCGCGCGCCGCCTGGTCGGCGCCGGCCTCGCGCAGCGCCGTCGTGATCTGCTCGCGCACCTCGGCGAGCGGCTGCGTGCCCGCGGCCTGCTTCTCGTCGAGCTTGACGATCGCGAACCCGCGCGAGGTCTCGATGACGTCGCTCACCTGGCCGGGCGCGAGCGCGAAGGCGGCGTCGTCGAGCGTGGCGTCGAGCTTGCCCTGCTCGACGAACCCGAGATCGCCCCCCGAATCCTTGGTGAGCGGATCCCCGGAGTACTGGCGCGCCAGCGCGGCGAAGTCACCGGTCTTGGCCTGTGCCAGGACGTCGTCCGCCGTCTTGCGAATCGCGGCGCGCGCGGCGTCGTCGGCGTCGGCCGGCACCACGAAGAGGATCTCGCGCAGGTGCGCCTTCTCCGGCGTCGCGAAGTCGCTCTGATGGGCGTCGTAGTAGGCGCTGATGCTCTCGTCCGTGACCGGCACGGAGGCCTCGATCTCCTTCGGCGCATACACGACGTATGTCAGCCCCACCATGTCGGGCTGACGGAAGAGCTCCATGTTCTTCTCGTAGAACTCGTTCACCTCGGCGTCGCTCACCGTGGCCGCAGCGTTGTACTTGTCGTAGGGGAGCTTCACGAACGCGACGTCGATCTGCTCGTGATCGAGGGCGTAGAGATCGCGGACCTCGCGATCGCTCACCGTGATGCCGTCGGTCACCAGGCTCTCGAGCTTGGTGATGAGCAGGCTCTGCCGCTGCGATTCCTCGAACTCGGCCGGGGTGGTCCGGTTGGCACGCAGCGCGGCGAGATAGCGGGTACGATCGAAGCGGTCGGCAGTGCGGAAGTTGGGAACGTTCAGGATGGCGTCCCGCACCTCCTCGTCGGTCACCTGCAGGCCGAGGCGCCGGGCCTCGCGCCGCAGGAGGACATCGTTCACCAGGTCATCGATCGCCCGCTGGCGCAGGTTGAGCTGTGCCGCCACCTGAGGCGTGAAGCCGTCGCGATAGACCTGCTGGTAGACGCGCTGCATGTTCTCGAAGGCGCGCGCGTATTCCTGGGCGGTGATGGGCTCGCCGTTGACCATCGCGGCGACGTTCACCTTCGACCCGCCGCCGACCATGATGCTGGCGCCCCAGGAGATGAAGACGCCGATGATGAGGATGTACAAGGCCTTTACGGCCGTGGAGTTGGCGTGTTTACGCATGAAGCCGAGCATCCCGCCACGCTACCCAAGCCGGAGGTCGATTTCAACGCGAACCGAGGAGCAAAGGATGCGGCGGACGGGAGGCGGGAGGCCGCGCGGGCGGCACGGAGGCTAGCCGGTTAAGTGGCCCGTGTGGATTCTTCCGTACTTCGGGGCTTCTTTCGACGATCGCGCGCCTCTAACGGCCGCCCGCCGCGGCCTCCCGCCTCCCGCCCGCCGCGTCCAATGCTTCTCTGGCCGTGTTGGGAAGGTCCGTCCGGCATGGTGCCGTGCCCTACCCGTTCCGTTGCCCGCCGCCGGAGGCGCGGGCGGCCAAGGGGCGTTGGGGGGTGCGGGGTGGCGGAGCGCGCATAAAGAGCGAGCAGTATGGTTGTCGACGGCGTTGCGCGATCGGCAAGGATTCACACGAGGAATCGCGGGCCCGAGCGATCTTCGCGCGGAGCCACCCCGCGCGCCCCAACGCCTATCGTCGGGCAGGCACCTCTTCCGCCGCGCAACGACTCAGAAGCCGATGCGCGCCTTCGGAGCCGCTTTCGGGAACTCCCGCTGCTCGATCGTGACGTGGCCCGGCTGCTCGCGTACCCGTTGGAGCCACCCCTGGACACCCGGGAAGCGTCCGAGCTCGAAACCGCCCTCGGAGGCGACGTGGGTGTACGCGTAGAGCGCGATGTCGGCGATCGTGTAGCGCTCGGCGACGAAGAAGGCGCGGGTCGCGAGGTGCGCCTCCATGACGCCCAGGGCGTCGTAGCCGAGCCTCTGCTTCTGGGGGAGCTGGCGTCGGCGCTCGTCGTCGAGGCCGAAGAGGTGGAGCCAGGCGCGGGCGACGGCGATGTAGGGCTCGTGGCTGTACTGCTCGAAGAACATCCACTGGAGGGTCTGGGCCCGCTGCCAGCGGTCGTCGGGGAGGAAACGGCTGCCCTCGGCGAAGTAGAAGAGGGCGGCGCCGGACTCCGCCAGGTACTCGCCGTTCTCGAGCTCGACGAGCGGGATGCGGCCGTTCGGATTCTTGCGCAGGAAATCCGGGGTACGGGTCTCGCCTTTGGTGATGTCCATCTCGACCAGCTCGAAAGGGACGCCGAGCTGGGAGAGCAGAAGCCGGAGCTTGTAGGCGTTTCCCGACGGGAGGTAGTCGTAGAGTCGAATCACGGAACGGTGCCTCCTTGCGTATCGGCTGTAGAACGTTTTCACGGACTCGACAAATCGCGCGAACAGCCGCTTGGATGTTGCTCGCTAGGCGTGGTTCGTGCTACGTCAGTCGATGAAACGGGGAGGGGCGGGGGCGTTCTCTTCCATCGCGAAATTCTGCGCGTCCCACTTTCGACAACAAAGGCGGTCGTATGGTCCTGAACTCTCTTTGGGGCATGTTCTCCAACGACCTCGCCATCGATCTCGGGACGGCGAACACCCTGATCTACGTCAAGGGACAGGGCATCGTCTGCAACGAGCCCTCGGTGGTCGCGGTCCAAAAGGAGTCGAAGGGCGGGCGCAAGGTGCTCGCGGTCGGCGCGGAGGCCAAGAAGATGCTCGGCCGCACGCCGGGCAACATCGTCGCCATCCGGCCGCTCAAAGACGGCGTCATCGCCGACTTCGAGATCAACGAGGCGATGCTCCGCTACTTCATCCAGAAGATCCACAACCGGAAGACCCTCGTCCGGCCGCGCATCATCATCTGCGTGCCGTTCGGCGTCACCGAGGTCGAGAAGCGCGCCGTGAAGGAATCAGCCGAGTCGGCCGGCGCCCGTGAGGTCTATCTGATCGAGGAGCCGATGGCCGCCGCGATCGGCGCCGGGCTGCCGATCACCGAGCCGACCGGCAACATGATCGTCGACATCGGCGGCGGCACCACCGAGGTCGCGGTCATCTCGCTCGCTGGCGTCGTCTTTTCCAAGTCGGTCCGCGTCGGCGGCGACAAGATGGACGAGGCGATCATCCAGTACATCAAGCGCAAGTACAATCTCCTGGTCGGCGAGCGCACCGCCGAGCTCATCAAGATCACCATCGGCTCCGCGTATCCCGCGCCGGAGATCCAGACGATGGAGATCAAGGGCCGCGACCTCGTCGCGGGGGTGCCGAAGACGGTCGAGATCTCCGACGAGGAGATCCGCGACTCGCTGCTCGAGCCGATCAACCAGATCGTCGAGGCCGTGCGGATCGCCCTGGAGCGGACGCCGCCGGAGCTGGCCTCCGACATCGTCGACAAGGGCATCGTCCTGGCGGGCGGTGGAGCCCTCCTTCGCAATCTCGATGTGCTCTTGCGGGAGGAGACCGGCCTCCCCATTATGTTGGCAGACGATCCATTGACGGCGGTGGTCATGGGGGCAGGACGAGCGCTGGACGAGATCAGTCTGCTGAAGAGCATCTCCATCCAGTAGTCACCCTCGTCCCCGCTTCGCAGCTCGCATGCTCGAGTTCATCCGGAGAAACCGGGTTCTCCTCAGCTCAAGCTTCTTTCTCCTCTGTTCCCTCGCCCTGTTGTCGGTGAACGCGCGCCATCCGGGCCGCATCGACCCGCTCGGACGCGCGTTTCTCGAGGTGATGGCGCCATTCCAGCGCGTGACCTCGACGGTCGTCGGCCGCTCGGCCGACCTCTGGCACGCCTACGTCGGCCTGGTCGGCGTGGCGCGCGAGAACGGCCGCATGCGCGCGCGGCTGCACGACCTCGAACGCCATGCGACCGAGCAAAGCGAGCTCGAGCTGATGAACCGGCGCCTGAAGCGCCTCCTCGCGCTGCAGCGCCGCCTGCCCGCGACGACGGTCAGCGCCGAGATCACCGGACGCGACGCGACGGCCTGGTTCGAGAGCCTCACCCTCAACAAAGGCGAGCGCGACGGCATCCAGTCGGGCATGCCGGTGCTGGCGCCGGAGGGCGTCGTCGGCATCATCTCGAAGACGAGCCCGCACGCGTCGCGGGTGTTGCTCCTCACCGATCCCAACAGCGGCGTCGACGTGCTGGTGCAGCGCACGCGCGTCCGCGGCATCGTGAGCGGCCTGCTCGAGAAGGGTGCCATTCTGAAATACGTGAAGCGCGCCGACGACGTACAGGCGGGCGATCGCCTCGTCACCTCCGGGCTCGACGGCATCTTCCCGAAGGGCGTCTCCGTCGGGCGGGTGGCGCGCGTCTCGCGCAAGGATCGCGGCCTCTTCCTCTACGCCGAGGTCACGCCGACGGCCGACGCGAGCCGCATCGAGGAGGTGCTCGTCACCGCCGCGAGCGGCGCGGAGCTGCTGGATGCACGGCCGAGGCCGCCCGCCGATCTCGTCGGGCCGCCCGATCCCGCGATGCTCGGCCTCTTCGGCCCGCAGGAGCCCGCGAAGGCCGGACCGGCGCACCCGTCGAGGGGAACGACCGGGGCGAGGCGAGAGGGGACCCGGTGAGCTTGTCGCAGGCGACGCATGCTCCCGCTGCTCCGACGCTCGGAGCCGAGGTTCGCGCCGCCGCGATCTACGCCCTCACCGGCAGCCTCGCGCTGCTGCTGCAGACGACCGTTCTCCATACCCTCACCGGCGACCGCATCATCCCGGATCTGGCCCTGATCCTCTGCGTCTTCCTCGGCTTGCACGAGCACAGCGTGGCCGGCGCGACCGGAGCGTTCCTGCTCGGGTACCTGCTCGACAGCTTCTCCGGAAGCCTCGTCGGCCTGAATGCCTTCGCCATGACGACCGTCTATACCCTCGTCTACCTGATCTCGCGCCGACTCTGGATGGACAACGCCGTGTCCAGCATCGCGATGGTCTTCCTCGGCACCCTGGTGAAGGGCATCGCCATCCTCTCGGCCCTCGCGGCCTATCTCACGATCGAGCGCGTCTCGCTCGGCGCGGTGCAGGTGCTGCTGGCGGAGGCGCTCCTCGCCGCCGCGCTCACGCCGCTGATGTTCGGCTTCATCCGCTGGGAGCAGCGGGTCTTCGGGGCGATCGAGTGAGATGACGTCGATCGTGGCGAGCCGGCGCGAGGTTCCGGCGACGTTCCGCCGCCGGCTCGTGTTCTCCGTCGCCGCGGTGCTGGTCCTATTCGGGCTGGCGCTGGTACGCCTCTGGCACCTCGAGGTGACCGAGGGCGATCAATATCGTTCCCTCTCCGAGAACAACCGCATCCGCTTGAAGCGCGTGCACGCGACGCGCGGCACCATCCTCGACCGCAAGGGGCAGATCCTGGTCGACAACCGGCCGTCGTTCGACATCGCGCTCGTGCCCGAGGACGCGCACGACGTGCCGAGGACGATCGGCAAGCTCGCGAGCCTCCTCAACACCGATCCGCACGAGTTCACCGGCGCGCTCCAGGCGGCCGCGCACCGCCCGCCGTTCGAAGACGTCATCCTCAAGCGCGACATCGAGTGGGACAACATCGTCGCGCTCGAGACCCATCAGCTCGAGCTACCGGGCGTGTCGGTGCAGGTCGGGCCGCGGCGGACGTATCCCTTCAACGACATGGCGGCGCATCTCCTCGGATACGTCGGCGAGGTCAGCCAGAAGGAGATCGCCGATCGCCAGGGCTACCGCATGGGCGATCTGATCGGGAAGGCCGGCGCCGAGCGCTACTGGGAGGACTATCTGCGCGGCGTCGACGGCGGCCAGCAGGTGGAGGTCGACGCGGTCGGCCGCAAGCTGCGCGTGCTGTCCGAGGTCGAGGAGACGCCCGGCCACACCCTGGTCATGACCATGGACCGTGACCTGCAGATGGCGGCGGAGAAGGCCATGGGCGATCACGAAGGGGCGATCGTCGCGCTCGACCCGCGCACCGGCGACGTGCTGGCGATGGTGAGCCGCCCGGCCTTCGATCCCAACGTCTTCGCGCGCGGCATCCG
>Ga0157379_10003813_pt1 | contig 12851 bp, 17 predicted proteins | sample S25metaG_FD_121802 | JGI IMG/M metagenome (GOLD analysis project Ga0157379, IMG submission 121802) | Switchgrass rhizosphere microbial communities from Kellogg Biological Station, Michigan, USA - S2-5 metaG | ecosystem: Host-associated > Plants > Roots > Rhizosphere > Soil | place: USA... | reverse complement strand
ATTGAATAATGAAGCGTGATCAGATGCGAATCAAGTCTTATTTCGCGAAGTCGGTCGACCAGGCGATGGCGCAGGCCAGAGTGGAACTGGGCGAAGACGCGATGCTCCTCAATACGCGCAAGGCGCCGGCGGATCATCCTAGCGGAATGAATTACGAGGTCATTTTTGGGGTGGCAGGCGAGGCGCCTGTCTCGCTTCCGGTGGCGAAGATTGAAAAATCCGTGGAAAATAAGGTGCAGACTCCTGCGCCAGCCCCGCCTGCCTACAGTCTGGAGCAACTTCACCAGCAAATGGACGAGATCCGGATGCTGCTGGTTCGTTCGTCACAGGCGCAGTTGACCATGCAGCGAGCCGTGCCGGAACTCGCCGACGTTTACGCGCACCTGATGGCGGCGGAGATAGAGCCCGCGCTGGGCAAAGACATTATCGATCGGCTGGAAGCGACCATGGCTACCGATGCTTTCTGCGCCGGGGCAGGGAATAGCGGCAATCGCTGGAAACCCCAGCGCGTCGATTGGGGACGCTTAGAGGCGTTTCTTCGCGTGGAATTGGAAAATCGTGTGGGTTTAGCTCCGCGTCTGGGGGTTGGCGACGATAACCCGGCAGTGGCCTTAGTGGGGCCGCGCGGTGCCGGTAAGACCACCAGCTTGGCGAAACTCGCTGTGCTGCGGGGCCGGTTTGCAAATGAACGGCCGGCGCGTCTGCTATCGCTCGATATGTCCCGCGCCGCTGCGCATTTGCAATTGCAGTCCGTCGCGAGCGCCCACAATATCGCGTTCCAGGAAGTGCCGGCGGCGTACTTGCTACCCGGCTTGATCGCGGAAACCCGTCAAAAAGAAATCGCTTTCGTGGATACTCCGGGATATTCCAGCGCCGATGCGAAGGCGGCGGAAGCGGCTGCGGCGGCCTTCGCGGAGTGCCCCCAACTGGACGTTCACCTGGTAATTCCCGGCTACATGAAGGCTCGCGACCTGCGTCTCTGCATTGAAAGATACGCGGCGTTCCGGCCGTCTAAATTAATCGTGACGAAGTTGGATGAGACGCAATCGTTCGGCTCGATATTTTCAGAAGCCGCACGGGCGGGATTGAAGCTTTCGTTTGTGGCTTACGGGCCAGGCATCCCCAACGATATTCGCCCGGCATCTTACAAAGACTTGCTGAGCATGCCGGCAGAACGCGCGAAAGCACGCGCACAGGCGGTTGCATAAGAAAGCATGGCTACTCTCAGCACTTCCGCATATTCCGAGCAGCCGGAGAATATCACTGCGTCCCGCGAGCAGTTGATTCTGGATCACCTGCCACAGGTGAATTGGATCGCCACCAGGATTCATGAAAAGCTTCCGGGCAATACCAATCTGGAAGATCTGATCTCCATCGGAATTATTGGTTTGATCAACGCGATCGACAATTTCGACGCCTCGTTCAATGTCAAGCTCAAGACGTACGCCGAATACAAAATCCGCGGCGCGATCCTGGATAGCGTACGCGGCATGGATGGCATCGCTCCTCACAAGCGCAAGAGATTAAAAGTAGTGCAGACCGCGCTCGACACCCTAGAACAGCGCCTGCAGCGGGCTCCGACGGAAGAGGAGATCGCCGCGGAAATGGGGTTGCCGCTGCGCGAGTATCAGGAATGGCTGGCAGACTTGCGCGGGATCAGCATCGGAAGTCTGGACGCGCCTCTGAACGAGGACGACTCGCGGAATCTCGTCAGCTATATCGCCGATACCACCAGCGATTCGCCGGCGATGATTCTGGAACGCTCCGAATTGCAGAAGCTGATTCAGGAAGGCTTGGAGAAATTGCCTGGCCCGGAGCGGCTGGTGCTCGACCTTTACTACCGGCAGGGCCAGAACATTCGCGAAATCGCGCCGATTCTGGACTTGCACATCACACGCATTTCACAGATTAAGGCGCAGGCGGTTCTCCGTTTGCGTAACTACATCGAACGGCGCTGGCCGACGCCGCGGGGAGTCTATTAACGTGACCCACATCAATCCATCTATTACTAGCCTGCTGGACGTTTTCACGAAGGAACTGCAAGCGCAGTTATCGCAGGGCCAGTCCGGAACCACTACGGTTACGCCAAGCGGTGACAGCGGGGAGCAGGCGCTATCCGATTTCGTTTGGTGGTCCTGTGGTCTCAGCTTTGACCCGTCCAACCGTATTCTTCTGGGAGCTTCCGCGGAATCCTGGGCGACGTTATTCGAGGCGGACGAATTAGCGGCAAAGATCACTCCGCTGATCGAACAGACGGCCCGCAGCCGGTTTGGTTCGGAAGTCACTTGCCTGGAGGCAGAACGTGCGGACGCTCCGCCAGCGGAGTGGACTTCAGTGCCCTTGACGATCACGCGCGAGCCGGATGCGGCTGTGGTGATCCACTTCAGCGTGAGTCCGGACATGGAAGCCGCACTGGGAGCTTCTGCGAGTGAGACGCAAGAGGAAGAATCGCCCCTGGCAAAGGGTGGCTTGAACCTGGCCGATGTCCTGATGGACGTAACCATGCCGGTGAGTGTTTCCTTGGGCCGCACCAAGATGTATATGAAAGATCTGCTTCACTTGACGAACGGATCTATCGTCGAACTGGATCAAGACCTGGGCGACGAAGTCGAAATTCGCGTGAACAACCACGTCCTTGCGTATGGCGAAGTGGTTGCAGTCGATGGCAATTATGCGGTTCGTATTTTAAGAATGGCGCCGGGCCGGAACACTCCGGACCTTAGAAGGGCGCCGCGGGAAAGAGCGGCCTAAGTACGCTTAAGGGCCTCAGGTAAGAAAGAACTCTACAATTGTGGGGTTCTTGCGATATAGAAGGAGCAGTGCAATGAAACTAGAGAATAATCTCTTGAACATCTCAATGCCACAAAGCGACCGAGTCCAAGAGCCATCTAAGGCCCAGAGCCAAGCCTCGGGCCGCGCGCAGTTCGTTAAAACCGCGGGGGATGGAGTGGATCTCGGAAGTCAGGCGGGGTTGGTTCAAACCGCGCAGGCTGCTGGCTTATCCGATCGGGCGAGCATCACGCAGAGTCTGCGGGCGCTGGTTCAATCCGGTCAGTATAAAGTGGATACCGCTGCACTGAGCTACTCGATCGTCTCGGCTGCCCAGTACGGGGACTAGGAAGGTCCTATGACCTCCCCACAAGAATCGGCGCTGGAAATCTGCCAGCGCGCCGAAAACATGCTGCGTGAAATCCAGAGCGGTGAGCTGGTTCCGGGGACGCAGATGCTCGCCCAATGGGAAACGGAACTGGGGCAGGTGGCCGCTTTGCTCGAAGCCACGCACGGTTCCATGACGGAAGAATGCAAACCCCGTAACAATCCTGCTCTGCGCCAGGTTCTGCTGGGAATCCGCTATCGGGCCGGACTGCTGAAACTTCAGTTCCAGCATGGGTCGAACTATTGCATGGGCTTGCTGCAATTACGGATGGGGACCGGATACTCCGCCGAGGGGCTGCCGGTACTGATTCCCACCGAAGCGCGAAGCTCTTTCGAGGGTTAGGAGGATCCACGCGATGGGCGGACTTTTTAGCTCCTTAAACAATAGCGTAGAAGCCTTGCGGGCGATCGAAAGCGCGCTGGCCGTTACCCAGAATAACGTCAGCAATGCGAATACTCCCGGCTATGCGCGGCAAGTGGCGCAACTCGAGTCACAGTCTTTCAATCTTTCCACCGGCATGGGAGGAGGAGTTCAATACGGGGGCACGCAGAGCACCCAAAACGAATACCTCAACCAGGCCGTGCGCACGCAGCTCTCGGCGCAAGGGTATTTCACGGGGGAAGCGAACGCGCTGGCATCCATTCAATCCTTGTTTGACGTGTCCGGGCAAAGTGGAGTGACTGGCTCGCTCAATAGCCTGTTTCAGAGTTTTTCGGCGTGGGCGGCGACTCCCAACAACACCACCGCACAGGCCGTTTTGAGTCAAGCGCAAACCGTGGCGCAAAGCTTTCAATCGGCGTCAGCCAGCCTTTCGCAGGTCACCAATAGTGTGAATCAGCAGATCAGTTCCAACGTGAACCAGATCAACAGTCTTACGGCGGCGATTCAACAGGCGAATCTTGAGATTCAAAAAAATACCACTCCGGACGCCGGACTGGACGCCAATCTGCACGCGACCCTGGAGTCGCTTTCGCAGATCGCGGATATCACGGTGTCGTTCGCGCCCAATGGCACGGCGACCGTCCTGCTCGGCGGACAGACGCCGCTGGTGATCGGATCCCAGCAGTACACCATCCAGGCCAACTTCTCCGGTACCGGCACTCCCACGATTCCTAACGCCACGCCGGACGCGCGCATTCTGGATGCCAGCGGCCAGGACATCACCTCTCACATTTCGCAGGGCAGCCTGGGCGGTCTGCTGAACGTCCGCAACACCGTGTTGCCGTCGCTCCAGGGGGATGGACAGCAGCAGGGCGCTTTGAATCAACTGGCCCAGCAGGTCGCGGACCGCGTGAATTCGATTCTGACCTCCGCGCAAACCACGGGCGGACAGGCGGGAAGTCCGCTGTTCACCTATAACGCGGCCAGCCCCGCGGGTATCGCACAGACGCTGGCGCTCGATCCGAATATCACGGCTGCTAAACTCGCACCGGTGAATCCGGGACCTCCGGTGGTCTCGAACGGCGCCGCGCTGCAATTGGCAGGACTCGGCAGCTCGACCAACCCGGCCGACCAAATCGCCGGACAAACGATTCTCCAGTTTTTGAGCAGTATGGCTACCCAAGCGGGCCAAAGCGCTTCCGACGCGCAAACCGGAAGCAATCTGCACGCCCAGCTACTGGCGCAATCGCGGAACTTGCAAACCCAGGTATCGGGAGTCTCGCTGGACGCCGAGGCGGCGCAGGTATTGCAGTTGCAACAAGGCTATCAGGCAGCGAGCAAAATGGTGAGCGTCATCAATACGCTGGCCGATGCGCTCCTCAATATGTAACGGAAGAAAGAGGCCATTCATGATTCAAAATTCCGGCGCCGTCAGTCAGCAATTCCTGACGAACTTACAATTGCTGCAGCAGCAGATGGCCGCGACGCAACAGCAGATTTCTTCCGGCACGAAGATCAGCCAGGCTTCGGATGCGCCGAATTCGGTGGGTGACGTTCTGCAACTGGAATCCGACCTGGGACGCGTGAACCAAGTAACCAGCAATCTAAACCTGGTATCGGGAGAAGTGAACAGCGCGGAATCGGCGCTGGAGACCGCCACGACATTGTTGGATCAGGTCTCGAGCCTGGCGGCACAAGGATCAGGAAGCACGGTGTCCGCGGCCAGCCGCGCTACTTTCGCGCAGCAGGTCGGGCAGATCCTGTCCACCATGGTTTCCACCAGCCAGACCCAGTTCAATGGGGCTTACGTTTTCGGGGGCGATCAATCAACCTCGCCTTCCTATCAGTTGGATCTCAGCAATCCGAATGGAGTGGACCGCCTGACCACTACGCAGTCCACGCGTTTGATCCAGGATGCCTCTGGCATCACCTTTGCTGTTTCGAAGACCGCCCAGGATATCTTTGACCACCGCAACCCCGACGACAGTCTGGCCAGCGACAACATCTTCGCCGCGGTCAATAGCCTGCGAATTGCTTTGGCGAACAACGATCAACCGGGGATCAGCGCCGCGATCACTTCCATTAAGGCGGCCCAGGATTATCTTTCGCAGCAACTGGCGTTTTATGGCGGTGTGCAGAATCAGATTTCCAACGCGCTGGATGTGGCGCAAAAGTTCCAGCTGCAGGATCAGACTGCGCTCAGTGGCGTGAAGGATACGGATGTGGCCGAGGCGAGCGTTGCGCTGTCGCAGCAACAAGCCAGCTACCAGGCCGCGATTCAGGCTGAGGCCGCGATGCCCAAGACCAGTCTATTTAGCTACTTGTCCGGGAACTGAATCCGTCCGCGCGGTCTTTTGCGCAAGCGGCGCCGCCAAGTAGTTATTCTGGATTACGATATCCACGCGGCGGTTGCGCGCGCGGCCTTCCTCGGTGTCGTTGGAGGTTTGCGGCGCCGTATCGGCGAAACCTACAATCGCCACTCGCTGCCGGTCCACGTTGAAGCGCGCCGCCATCACTTCCATCATGGAGATGCTGCGCGCGGCCGATAGCTCCCAGTTGCTGCGGAAACGAGCGGTGTGGATGGGAACCGAATCCGTATGGCCTTCGATTCGCAACGGGTTCTCCACGGCGTTCAAAGCGTCGGCGACTTTCGCGAGAATCGAATAGGTGGATGGATCGATGGCGTCCGTACCCGAAGGGAAAAACGCCGTCTGTTTCAGGCTGACGACTAGCCCGCGGGGCTCCAGATTGACCTCCACCGAACCCGCCTTGATCTCGTTCTCCAGTTCGCTGGTCAACTTCGTCAGCGAAGGTGTCAGCTCCACTATGTTTTCCGGTGGCGCTTCCTTGGCCGCTTTCTGCGCGCCGCCCGGCCCTCGCATTTGTGCGTTGCCCTGGCCTCTATCATCCACCGTGCCGCCGAGTATCTTGGCCACGGCCGGCGGAACGCCGAAGGACTTTCCATCCGCCAGGGCCTTTTCGACAGCCTGCGAAACCTGCTTGGCCCGCGATTTGTCGGTTTGCGAGGAAGCGAACATCACCACGAAGAACGCGAACAGGAGCGTGATGAAGTCGGCGTAGGACACTAGCCAACGCTCGTGGTTCTCGTGAGCAGCCTCTTTTTTCTTTCTGGCCATGGCTGCTAACCGGCCGCCACGGTCTGTCCGGCCTCGGCCGCCGCGGAACCGGCCTTGGCCTTCTTCGCGCCGCCCTTTTCGTGCAGGAACGCCTCGAGTTTCACGCGAATCAGCTTGGGATTCATCCCCTCGACAATGCTGATCACACCTTCGAGCATGAGCTCCTTGGCGGAAACGTCGTTATGGATTCGGGCTTTGATCTTGCTCGCGGCGGGCAGGAAGAATAGATTGGCGACTGCCACTCCGTACACCGTGGCCACGAAGGCCACCGCGATTCCGCGGCCCACTTCCTCGATGTTCTCCAGGTGCTTCATCACCTGGATCAAGCCCATCACCGCTCCGATGATGCCAATGGTGGGGGAATATCCGCCGGCGGCTTCGAACACTTTCGCGTCGCTTTCGGCGTGTTTTTCGGCTTGCGTCAGTTCCAGTTCCATCATGCTGCGAAGTTCCTGGAGATCGGTGCCGTCGACTGCCAGCGAGAGCGCCTTGCGAAGGAAGGGATCGCCGATTTTGTCGACATCCTCCTCCAGCGAAATGATGCTGTTTTTACGCGCCTTGGTGGCGTAGCCGATGATTTCCTCGACGGCGGCGTGGGGATCAATGACTTCCTCGAAAAACACTTTCTTCAGGCTCTTGGCCGCACTGATCAGCGTCTGCAACGGGGAGGTGATCATGACGGCGCCCAGCGTCCCACCCAGCACCACGATCGCGGCGGTGACCTGGGTAACGTCAGAAACCTTGCCACCCTCCATCACCAATCCGCCGATGATGCCCCCGACAGCTACCAGGATCCCGAGGATACTGGCAATGTCGGGACGTGAGGCTCGAAGATTGGATTTACCCGCGACTTTCTTGTCAGCCATTGGACCGCGGCTCTCCTATCCCGATATTGGCCGCCGGATTCGCTCCCGGAACCAGATTGGATGGGAAAGACTGATTGCGAAGCAGGCTCTGGCGGAAGGCGATGACCCGCTCGATGATTTCCTCAGTGGTCTCCAGAACCATGTATTTTTGCCCTGACGTAAGTGTGATCACCGTGTCCGGCGTCACCTCGATGTGTTCGATTAAATCTGAATTCACAATCAGCGGAGTGTGGTTTAGCCTGGTGATCTTGATCATGGAGTCGCGCACCCTTCCGAGGTCGTATTCCGCACATTTGCATATCGCAGAAAGAAGGGGATAGTTTATGCATAATCTAGACCTAGAAGCAGCGTTTCCGGGCTCGTGGCGCCTAAAGGATTCCTCTTAGGCGGACGATCATATCGCTAAGTGCACTTATGAACTTACGGCCATCCGATACGGGTAAAACCGCGCTTAAGGCGGCGGACCAGCCGGCTCTGCGAGCCCTCGATTTGGGCCAGCAGGACTCGAGCCCCCAGTTCCGCATGCTGCGCAGCGTCCATGAGACCTTCGCCAAGTCGCTTTCGAACGTGCTTTCGACGTTCTTGCAGGCGGAAATTCAGGCCAATCTGGCGGGAATTAATGTGACTACTGCCGGGGATTTCCAAAAAAACCTGTGCAATCCAAGTTGCCTGATCAAGCTGCGGCTCCATCCGGAGCAGGAACGCATGATCCTGCATCTGGATTCCGCCACCGTCCTTACCTTGCTGGACCTCCTGTTGGGCGGCAGTGGCCAGCCGCTGCCGGAGCCCCGTGAATTGACGGAAATCGAATGGAGCCTGCTGGAGGAAATCAGCCGGGTGATGATGCGCTGCCTGGGCGAGAGCTGGCAGGTGGTCAAAGCCACGGAATTCGTGGTTGAATCGCTGAGCAGCGATCCATCTTTGACCCCGTGTCCCGAGCCAGCGCTGTCGGTGCTGCGGATTTCTTTTGACCTGCAGCTCGCCGAACAGTTGGGACGCTTTGAAATCGGGGTTCCGCGGTCCTTCTTCGATGCCGCCGCACCGGCGCACGAGTCCCAGGAACTGGTGGGAGAGACGCCCTCGCAGGTGGACCGGGAGCGTAATGCCCGCCTGCTCGAAGACGCGCAAGTTGAACTGGAAGTGCTGCTGGAAGGCACCCAGCTTTCGTTTGGAGAGTTGCGGGCGCTGCGCCAAGGCCAGGTAGTCCGCTTCGAGCATGGACTAAACGAACCGCTGCGCGGCAGCGTGAATGGCGATGTTTCCGTGATTGGACACGTCTTGAGCGCAGGGAAAAAACGGGCGTTTCAGGTGGAAGAGAGGCCTTAGCGGCCGTAACGGGCGAGGTGGCGTACCAACGCTAGCGCCGCGTTCTGGTTGGCAGTGTTTCCCGCGCGTCCAGCGGCATCCCATAGTAAAAGATCCTGACCGAGCCCCTGAATCAGTTCCATGCGTTCGCGTTCCTCGGCGGACAAAGCCTCCGCGGCTGTCCGGCTGAGGGTCGATTGCAACTCACTGAGTTCATGCTTGTTCCAAGCCGTGAGGATGGATCGGGCATAGCGTTCGGAGGCGGTCAAGGGCTGTGTGGAGGTCATTCTGTTCTTCCCACGAGGCATATCGAGAAAGAGGACCGGTCTTCTAGTAAAAGACTGGATGCAAACGACTAGGACTGGCTTCGCGAAGGTACCAATAAAAAATATTTGAAGTAAAACTAAAATTTCAGTGAGGGTCTGCGACATGAATAGCACCGCTGAGAAAACAGTCGGGTTCGGCGAGACGCCGGAAATATTTAGGACAAAGGATTAGACAATGTCACTTTCGTTTCAAACTAACGTAACCGCGTTAACGGCCGAAACCAACCTTCAGGTGAACAGCAACTTCCAATCGCAAACCATCACCCGGCTGACTTCCGGCTTCCGTATCAATTCTTCCGGCGACGATGCTGCTGGTCTCGCCGTTGCAAACAGCCTTCGCAGCACCATCAGCGAGCTGACGCAGGGCGTCCGCAACGCCAACGACGGCACCAGCATTCTGCAGACCATCGACGGCGGCTTGAACAACATTTCCAACATTCTGGATCAGTTGAAGAGCTTGGCGACGCAGTCTGCTTCCGGTACTTTCGCCGGCAATCGCAACACTCTGAACCAGGAATTCACGACGCTGCTGGGCGAAATTGACCGCCAGGCGGCCAATATCGGCCTCGGCACCGGCGCCGGCACCAGCGCCCAGTACAATGCCAGCCTCACGGTTTACATTGGTGGCGGCAGCACGCAGGCGAACGCCCAGGTCACCATCGATCTGAGCGGTAGCGGTAACGTTGTCAACTCGGGCGGTCTGGGCATTGGCCTGGACTCGATCGATACCGTGGCGCATGCTCTGACGGCGATCGGACACCTGGGGACTGCCGTGACCACTCTTGGTCTGACCCAAGGCCGTGTGGGTACGGGCGAAAACGATCTGAACTACTCCATCAGCCTGGCCCAGTCGCAGATCACCAACAACTCCGCCGCCGAGTCGCGCATTCGCGATGCGGACGTCGCGGCCGAGGCAGCGAACCTGACCAAGGCGCAAGTGTTGGAGCAATCCTCCGTTGCCGCTCTGGCGCAGGCCAATGCTGCTCCGCAGGCTCTCCTGAAACTGCTCCAATAAACCTAGTGGGCTAACGTTTCATTCAAGCTGGGCCGATTCTTTACCAAGAACGGCCCAGTTTTGTTTTTAGGGTCACGCGAGGCTAGGCAGGCAGGGCGAAGGAGATTTTATGGGTACCACCCCGGCAACTTTCAACGGCAGCAGCAATTATGCGGCTGATCTGCAGCAAACGATCAACCACGCCGTGGATATTGCCTCCATTCCGCTCAATCAGTTGAACCGCAATGTTACCGACCTGCAGGGCCAATCGACGGAAATCGGCTATCTGCGAAATGGTTTCGTCATGCTGCAGAACGCGATCAAAAGCCTAACCACTGGAGTCAACGGCGGCGCTCTCTCCGCTTCCGTTTCCGATAACACCATCGCCACCGCAAACCTGAATTCCAGCTCGTCTGCGACCGCCGGCACTTACGCGCTCAACGTGATCAGCGCAGGCTCGCACACTACCAGTGTCAGCAATACTGGCTTACCGACCGTGGCCGATCCGACCGCGACATCGATTAGCACCTCCGGCACCTACACCCTTTCGGTCAACGGCACCAACTTCACCGTCACCCCCACCGCCAATTCATTGAATTCGCTGGCGCAGGCGATCAACACGTCGGGCGCGGGAGTGAGCGCAACAGTTATCAATTTAGGATCGCCCGCGGCGCCGTCCTACACCCTTTCGCTGCAGAGCGCGGCCCTGGGAAATATTCCGATCCAGCTTAATGACGGCACGCAGAATCTTCTCACCACGCTATCGACCGGTACGCCTGCCCAGTATCAATTGAACGGACAGCCCGCCACGCCGATCTCGTCGAGCAGCAGCACGGTTACGCTGTCGCCTGGCCTCACGGCCAACTTGCTCGCCACGGGCCAAACCACCATCACCGTGGCGGAGGACTCCAATGCCGCCACCACTGCGATATCTTCCTTCGTGACCGCTTATAATGCGACGGTCGACGAACTGAACACCAATCGTGGTTCTGCTGGCGGACCGCTCACCGGACAAAGCATCGTTTTCTCTTTGGGACAGACGCTGCGCGATCTCACCAGCTTTACCGGTGGGAGCGGTGCGGTCACCAGCATAGCGGACCTCGGGCTTACTTTCGACGGCACTGGGCATCTGGCCTTCGATCAATCGCAGTTCGCGAGCGTAGCGGCTTCCAATCCGGGTGATCTGGCCAGCTTTCTAGGCACGGGGACGGAAAGCGGCTTCCTGGCGGCGGCCAGCGGCATCATCGACGGAATGACCAATACCTCCAACGGTCTTTTCCAAGCACAACAGGCAACCATTCAGAACCGCATCACGGCGGACAACCGGGAGATCTCGGATACCCAGGCGCGGATCACCACCATGCAAAATCAATTAACCGCGCAAATGTCGGCGGCGGACGCGTTGCTTTCGCAGTTGCAATCGCAAGCCACCTTCATGACGCAACTCTTCGAGGCTCAGAATGCAATCGCCCAGAACGGCAGCTAATTCGTTTCGCAAGGCTGTCTCCGCTGGGGCGTTTGCAGAAGCCGAACAGCTTCTCGAATCCTACCGCCACGATGTGGAAGCGGCCTGGAACGCAGCTACCTCCGACGACACACGGCTCGCGATCGCCACGGAAGTGTGCGACGTTTTTGAGTGGGCCCGCACGGCGACACTCGCCGCCCGCTCGCACACCCAGCGCAAGCTGATCCTGTTGCGACGCGAGAGCGCTTACACGCCCGGCATCCGTAACCACGAAGTGCTGCACCTGGACGCGTAAGCAGCGTCAGAGATCCGACAGAAGCGTCGAATTCTCTCCTAGCAGAGCCGGCGTAGCCGCCGGGAAATCAATCAGTTAGACATTGGCACACGGCGTGCAATCCTGAGTGCACCATGTTCCAAGGTATAGCTCTGAACTCCGAACACTACATGAGTTTGTTGAGCGCCCGTCAGAAACTGGTCGCTTCCAACATCGCCAACGCCGACACACCCGGCTATCACACACAGGACATCAACTTTCGAGCGGAGTTTGAAAGTGCGCTCGCCGGCGAAACGTCCACGGAACCTACGGTTATGGAACCGGAGGGATTGGTGGCCAAACCCGACGGCAACAACGTAAACATCGATCGCGAAGCCCGCTTGCTGGCGGAAAATTCCATGCGGTTCTCCATCGCCTCCAACTTCGCGCGCGCCGAGTTGAACTCGGTGAAGACAGCGATTCAGGAAAGTAAATAGCGTATGAGTCTCTTATCCGCTCTCTCCATTAGCGCCTCGGGAATGTCGGCGCAACGCCAGCGTACCGAGCTGCTGGTGGAAAATCTGGCCAACTCCGATACCACGCGGACCCCGGAAGGCGGCCCCTACCGCCGCAAGGACACGGTGTTCGTGTCGGATCCTTCGGCCGCGCAGTTTTCGTCGCTCTTCGAATCCGAAATGAATTCTGGCTCGGGAGTGCGTGTCTCGGAAGTGATCACCGATAAACGCGATCCTGAAAAGCGCTATCTGCCCGGGCATCCCGACGCCGACAAAGATGGCTATGTAGCTTACCCGCGCATGAATCCCGCCGAAGACATGGTCGACCTGCTGGGCGCGTCACGCGGCTATCAAGCCAACGTCTCCGCTGTGTCCGCAGTGAAAGACATGATTCAAAAATCCCTGGACCTGTTCAAATAGAGCCCCGCCATGTCGCTGCATGTTTCTGGAAT
>Ga0157379_10003812_pt1 | contig 12851 bp, 16 predicted proteins | sample S25metaG_FD_121802 | JGI IMG/M metagenome (GOLD analysis project Ga0157379, IMG submission 121802) | Switchgrass rhizosphere microbial communities from Kellogg Biological Station, Michigan, USA - S2-5 metaG | ecosystem: Host-associated > Plants > Roots > Rhizosphere > Soil | place: USA... | reverse complement strand
GTTATGTGGCGATTCCTTATGGGAATTGGGATCGGGGGAGATTACCCCCTGTCTGCCGTCATCAGCTCGTGAGTATCCATCTCTATCTTTCTTCTCCTTCAGTTTCTCATTCTCTCCAGTGAATTCGCTTCTACGCGCACCCGTGGACGTCTGATGACTGCTGTCTTCGCCGCTCAGGGATGGGGTCATTTCGCTGCTGCCATAGTCGGCGCCGTCGTTGTTGCTGCCTTCAAGAATAAGATTTCCGGTCAATCCACCACTGACCCCGCTGCTGTCGACACCTGCTGGCGTCTCATCATTGGCCTTGGTGCCCTCCCAGGTACTATTGCCTTGTATTTCCGTCTCACCATCCCTGAGACTCCCCGTTTCACCATGGATATTGAGAGAAACATCCACCAGGCCGCTCAAGATGTTGACACTTTCTTGACCACTGGTACCTTCGTCGTTGATCCCGATGCAGTTGTCCAAAGGGCTCAAGCTCCCAAGGCTTCTCGCCGCGATTTCCTCAACTACTTCGGCAAGTGGGAGAACGGCAAGGTCCTCATCGGCACCGCATATTCATGGTTCGCTCTCGACGCAAGTCTTCAAAAAAAAAATTTTTTTTGATGTTTCCATCTAACGTTATTTTCCAGATTGCTTTCTACGGTCTCGGTCTCAACAGTGGTATCATCTTGCAAGCCATCGGTTTTGGTAAGCCCCCCACAGACGTCAAGGGCGGTGCTGCTATCTACCAGAATTTGCTCAATATTTGCATTGGTAATATGATCTTGTCTGTTGCTGGTTTGATTCCCGGATACTATGCCACCATGTTACTCATCGACTCTGTAAGTGATAAAATCACCCCATCCCCAAGATGTTCTGACCGTTAGTTTACCAGTGGGGACGCAAGCCCATCCAACTCATGGGTTTCATCTTGCTCACCATAATATTCATTATCATGGGCTTCGGTTACAACGCCATTCTCGGTCACAGCAAGGGTGCTTTCGTATTCCTGTACTGTCTCGCCAACTTTTTCCAGAACTTCGGCCCCAATACTACCACTTTCGTCGTCCCCGGTGAGGCGTTCCCTACACGTTACCGTTCGACCGCCCATGGTATCTCTGCTGCCACTGGCAAGCTTGGTGCCATTGTTGCCCAAGTCGGTTTCGCTCGCTTAAAGGACATTGGTGGAACCAACAAGTTCATCAACCACATTTTGGAAATCTTCGCCCTTTTCATGTTAACAGGTATCTTCTCGACGCTCCTAATCCCTGAGACCAAGGGACGATCGCTCGAAGATATCTCTAACGAAGACCAAGACAACTTCATCTCAGGTGTCGGCCCCAAGCCCATCACCGCTGAAAAGGCATAAGCTTTACTCTTTTTGTATGAATATGTTATTGGTGGACGGTCGGGTTTCTGTTTCCATCTACTTCCTCTCCCCTTATTAGCACCTATCCTATCTTAGTTTTTTTGTTCTATCGCACGATGCTATGACTTGATGTGGTTCCCGCTGTATGTTTGGGTGTACATGCATTTCACTTGTACAGTCCATCGTCTATCTGTTTGGACTAGAAAATACCAAAAGTTGTCCAAAACTCTTTGGGTGAACTTTGAAATTTTCAGGGCCATCCATTTCAATTGAACCCTAATAGAAGCCGCTTGAAGAAAAGACTGAGGAATGCAAGTATCAGAGCTTGCTTTAACGCTTCCATTAAATCGCTTGGCCCCGAGTATCCCTTCTCCATGGCAGAGAACCTCGAAGCCATGTCAATGGTCAACTCGGAGTCAACCTAGACTTCCCTGTAGCAAATAGGTACAATCGTCTCGTCGGAGAAGCGACTTATATCTATTTCACTGATTTATCTTGACCTCGAAGTGACAGATGATATCTAAGCGAAGTTTCATCACTTATTCGACGCGAAAATCCCATTGGTTGCTTTTGCCATATCGCTATCAATATAACTCCCCGACTCCTGGAGACAGAGTCAGAATGACGTAGTCGTAAGAGAGGTAGGGACCTTCTGTCGACCGATATATAATGCGGACGCGTGCGGAGACTTCTTACAAGCATCCCGGATCCCTTCGACTAACATGTTTGCAAACAGGCCTGTAGGGCTAACATTTCTCGTTCAAGCGATACCAAAGCGATTACTTCCCGTCGCGGTCGTATTGGTTTTGCAGAAACTGCAGCCCGCCCTTCTCCAAGTTAGATATGGCTGGCCATTCGTGTATTTCTTCACTCTTTCCCTCACTCTCTTTGCGAAGCAAATCTATTGGAAATTCACGCGAAATTTAGAAATGAGGAGATTGGGAAGCCAACCTCTTCCAGAGGTTCCGTCTAGTATGCCATTAGGTATCGAACTCATTTCTAAATCACTCAAGAGTTTCACGGAGGATTACATGGGTATATTATTCGGTTTCCATCAATAAACTCACTTTATAACACCTATGATTTCCTGTAGGAGTTCTCTGGCAGCGATGGACCGATAATGTCGGTTATACATTCCGTCTTCGTGTCATGGGCAAGGAGAGCGTGAGTGTGCTTATGGAAGTCCCCAATCATAATGAGAGACAAGCTATATTCCCGTTCAGATCGTCACAATTGATCCGGAAAATATCAAGGTTCGCACATTGAGATTTTTCGTTATCTTTGACATCCAACGTGATTGTATATAGACTATACTTTCCACCGATTTCAACAATTACGAAAAGGGAGAAGTCCTCCGTGACATGGTTCAATCGGTTCAAGGTACTGGTGTGTTTAATTCAGATGGGGAGAGATGGAAGTACGAGGAGAACACGTTCACCCTGGCGTCCACCAACCACTTATTATGAAATCCTAGGTTCCACAGATCCATATCTCGTCCATTTTTCGTTCGCGAACGAGTAACAGACTTCGAAACATTCAACCGACATGCCGATGCAGCTGTTGCGACATTGAAGGATCGTTTTGCCCAAGGAGAGGCGATTGATTTTCAGGCAAGCCATTAATACGTCGGGATGCAAAATTTTGGGTTCACTTCACAATTTCCAGGACGTGATGTCGAGATTCACTCTTGATTCTGCCACCGGATTCCTCTTTGGATCTTGTGTTCACAGTCTTTCCGCTGACTTGGCTCACGTCTGGAATTCCTCTCACCCCAAAGCAGTCAATCAACCACAATCAGACAGCATTGAGAAATTTGCTCTTGCTTTTGGCCAATCTCAGCACCAACTTGCCCTTCGTCTTCGTCGAAGTGCCCTTTGGCCTTTATGGGAGTTATGGAAGGACGAAACCAAGGAAGACATGGATGTTATATATGACTATATCGATCCAATCATTAAAAATGCTCTAGCTAAGAAAGTTGATATGGAGACAAACAAGCCTGAGGTCCTGGAGATGCCGAAGACTCTGTTAGACCATTTGGTGGAACAAACAGATGGTAGGAGTTATCTTTTATATACTACTGGCGGGCTTATTGTATAGAAAATTAGATAAGGAAGTGATTCGGGACGAAACATTGAAGTGAGTTGAATATCAGAGTTTCCAAAGGCTACCCTCTTCTGACCCGTTGTGCAGTATCATGATAGCAGGGCGCGATACCGTAATAGATTGCTCATCCCTTATACTAGGACTATTGCTGATCATACATGCTGTAGACAATGGCGACCCTGACCTTTGTCGTTTACTGTCTTTCCCAGCACCCAGCGACTCTGGCACAACTTCGTCAGGAAATTCTTACCGTTGTGGGTAGAGAGCGCATGCCAACTATTCAGGATGTGAGGGAATGCAAGTATTCGCGAGCCGTTATAAACGGTAAGTGTCCGATATTTTATTTAGCTCACTAAGTATCTCATACGGTCATACCGTTCCTCCAGAGACACTCCGACTCTATCCCCCTGTGTCGGTACGGATTCACTTTACACAATTTTAGCCGTCTAACGGTCCTACCGTATATCTAGCCCCTTCAATGGTCGGTATGTATTACTATGACTAAACAAATCTATTTTATCTCACAGACACTTATCTTTCAGTCGCACTATAAACTCTACTGTCTGGCGCGGATCAGATGGTGAAACTCCTACTATATTCCTGCGGGGACTGGGTAAGATACTGCTTTCCGCTTCTTTGCCAGGTGTATCTGAAGTTATGGCACATAGAATTGGTTACTCAGTCTTCATTATGCATAGACGGAAGGATCTTTGGGGACCCGATGGTTCTCCTCTCTCTCTTTTGAAAGTGGATACCACTAATTATTCTCTCGCGAGATAGCGGACAAGTTTGACCCTGATCGTTTCTTGGACTCGTGACTTCATAAGGTGAATAATAAACTGTGCTCTAGGCATGGGGATCACCCTTAATTTTTTTTCCCATTCAGTATCTAATCCCAAACCCGTTCATCCTTTTGCCTTTCAATGCTGGTAAGCACTAAGCCTAAGACAGAAGAAAAATAATAAAACACTTCTTATTTCTTGGGGCCTCGTATCTGTCTTGGCCAACAAGTACGTCTTGTCCTTGAGTCTCTCGTCGATGTCTGGTTATGTCTTTTCCCCTTCAGTTCGCATATAATGAAACCTCATTTATGTTGGTTCGATTACTGCAAAAATTTTCAACAATCGCCCTGGATTCTGAGGCGCAACCGCCCGATTCACGTCCCCCCAAAAGCTGGAAGACTGGAACTGGCACGCAAGCTACTGACAAGACTTGGATTAAGAGCCATCTCACAACATACGCTTATAAGGTCTCTGGTTAAGGATGACGGAGGCTCCTGCGGCAGAAGAAGTTTAGTGAAGTTTATTTGATAATGCTATAGTGGTTATTTTGGTGACCTTTCTTCACTCTTGTACCTTATCCTCCACTACTCATTCTAGTCAGCTTTACTCACTCTTGCCGTGATGGTTGCGAAACTCAATGATTCGTCTTCCACCTTAATATCAGTCACCATTGACGTATAGACTCTACGCTACCGAGGCTTGAACAAATTAATCGGGCCCCAAGCATCCATTCTGTATGACAGAGGACTTCGAAGCCTTATCGATGGGCCAAAATAGACCTTCATGTATATAGTAAAGGATAGGCGCAATCAGTTCATCGGAGAAGCGGCTCATGTATTTCGCTGATTTATCTTAACCTTCAAGAAACAAATGATGCCCTATTCTAAGCGACTTTGTTCAATCGAAAGTCCCATTGGTTCTTTCTTCCCGCATCAACTTACTGTAAGGGACCCATATTGTGGAGGTGTCCCGACTCCCTGAGCTGCTTACAAGTCTTCCCTCAACCACCATGTTCGCAAACAGGCCGCTAGGATTATTATTCCTGATTCAAACAATCTCAAAGCAGTTGCTGCCTATTGTTGTCGTATTTTTGTTACAGAACCTGCAACCTACACTTCTCCAAGCCGGATATAGATGGTCACTAGCGTATATCCTCGCTCTTCCGCTCACTCTTCTTGCAAAACAGGCCCATTGGAAAATCAGGCGGGAGATGGATATGAGGAGACTGAGAGGTCAAAATCTTCCAGAGGTTCCATATAGCATGCCGTTGGGCATAGACCTTATTTCGAAGTCGCTCAGGAGTTTCACAGAAGATTACATGGGTACATTACTTAGTTCAATTCGCCAACTCGTCTCCTAATGCATTTAATTCTTTGTAGGAGTTCTCTGGCAGGAATGGGCAGATAACGTCGGTCATACATATTGTCTTTGTGTCTTGGGCAAGGAGACTGTGAGTATTGCTTTTAAATTATCTGGTTATTTGAGGGACTATGACATTCTCGTCAAAGGTCATCACAACTGATCCGGAAAATATCAAGGTTCTTTCATTCAGGTTCTTTATCTTATTCGACCTAACGTAAATTCATAGGCTATACTTTCCACAGATTTTAACAACTTTGAAAAGGGGAAGGTCCTCCGTGGTTTGGCTCAATCTGTTCTAGGCACTGGGGTATTTAATGCAGACGGAGAGAGATGGAGGTGAGAGCGGATAATCTTTCGAGGTGCTTTTAATTCAGTAATTGATGAAAATCCTAGGTTCCACAGATCCATCTCTCGTCCATTCTTCGTTCGTGAAAGGGTGACAGATTTTGAAACCTTTAACCGACATGCCGACACTGCTGTTGCGAAGATGAAGGATCGCTTTGCTCAGGGGGAAGCGATTGACTTTCAGGTAATCCTCCGCTGCGTGAGAGGTCGCATTTCTTTTGGTTCATCTCATATGAATAACAGGATATGATGTCAAGATTCACACTTGATTCAGCTACTGAATTTCTCTTCGGGTCTTGTGCTGATAGCCTTTCAGCCCCCTTGCCTTATGCTTGGAACTCCTCTCATCTTGAAGCAGCTAATCAAGAATCTCATTCACTTGATAAATTTGCCACTGCCTTTGGTCATTCTCAGCTTCAGATTGCTCTTCGCAGTCGTAGAAGTGCTCTTTGGCCTTTGTGGGAGTTCTGGAAAGACGAAACAGCGGGGGATATGGCGGTCATTTTTGACTATATTGATCCAATTATCAAGAATGCTCTGGCGAAGAAAGAGGTAAAGAATGGCGTTGAGAATAGCAAGGTCCTGGATATGCCGAAGACTCTATTAGATCATTTGATGGAGCAAACTGACGGTAGGGATTCTCTTCTAATTATTTCGGAGAGACTCATCAAATGACTATTTAGACAAGGAAATTATTCGGGACGAAACATTGAAGTGAGTTCAATATCGGAAGTCCCCAAAGCAACCTTTCTCGCCTGATATATCTGAACCTGGTACAGTATCATGATAGCTGGACGTGACACTGTAAGTGATTTAGCTCTATTAACGTATTAGTTTCTGGATTACTACTTAACGAAACAGACCATGGCAACCCTTACCTTCGTTGTTTACTGTCTTTCACAACATCCATATGTCCTAGCGAGACTTCGCCAGGAAATCCTTACTGTTGTAGGTAGAGATCGGATGCCAACTATTGAGGATGTGAGGGAATGCAAGTATTTGCGAGCTGTCATAAATGGTAAGCAGATTTTATTCCCTTTCTGATGCGCTGCCAATACCGTTTATCTAGAGACCCTTCGTCTTTATCCTCCTGTGTGCGTACAGCGATACTCTACACGGTTTTAATTTCTCATAACTTCCATGTATATCCAGCCCCTTCAATGCCCGGTATGTGTATCCGAGTATTTAATCAGGAGCTCTAACAAGGTGCCTTCCTTCAGTCGCACTATAAATTCTACCGTCTGGCGCGGACCTGACGGTGAAAAACCTTACTATATCCCTGGAGGAACCGGGTAAGTTACTTTTCACCCGTCCCTTAGGCATATCTGACGCTAGAGGGACAAAGTATTGGTTATTCTGTGTTAACCATGCATAGACGGAAGGACCTTTGGGGACCCGATGGTGAACCCGTTCCTCACCTTAACACTGATAATACTGATTCTCTCCTTGCGATATAGCTGACCAGTTTGATCCTGATCGTTTCTTGGACGAACGACTTCATAGGGTGTGCACAAAAAATCATCATAGACTCAGACCTCATCCTTAGTTTTCAACTAGTATCTGACACCTAATCCCTTCATATTCCTGCCGTTTAACGCTGGTAAGTCTCAAGCATAAACGAAGGGGCAAGTAAACGACCCACTCCTTATTTATTAGGTCCTCGTATCTGTCTTGGACAACAAGTAATTCTCTTCCTTGAGTATCTCGTCGGTGTCTGCTTATATTCTTTCTCCTTCAGTTCGCATATAACGAAATTTCGTTTATGTTGGTTCGATTACTGCAAAATTTTGCAGCGATCACCTTGGACACTGAGGCCTAGCCTCCCGATTCACATCCTCCCAAGAGCTGGAAGAATGGAACCGGAACTCAGGCTACCGATAAAATTTGGGTTAAGAGTCATCTCACATCGTACGCGTATAAGGGTCTTTGGCTGAGGATGACAGAAACTCCTACAACTGAAGAGGTTTAATGGTAGTAGCTATTTACTATATTTTTATTTGCTCTTGTGACCACTCTTCCTCACCACTCATACTAGTCTCAATCCAGTGTACTCATCTTCTAGAAAAGCGACCAATAAATAGTGCCTTGATCACCTCAGATCGTGCTCGATGGATTCACATTCCCATCTATTCACATGCATTTCTTGCGGATATAAATCGAGATCGATGTTTTGGTGTCCCCGGACGGGGTAGACGGAACCCTGGAGACAACGGGAGGGAAAAAAGTTATGTCCGTCTCCAAATTTGCGCAATTATGGGAACTGGCCTGACGTCGATGCACGATTAAATCTCCGAAACTTCCTTACGATGTCTGAGGCTAGTGATTATTCAAAAGCATCATACACGTTCGCCGACCGTTGATGAATATTTATTCGGGAGGAAATAATATACGGTGAAGACATGACTCCGGGAGTAGAGTGTCAGAGGTCGTTGAGGAATAATAATTATAGCTCCCAGTTTACAGTAGCAAGTCCTGGTCTCAAGTCCTCTTTCTCATGATATTTTTCGCCAAGTCGACAGTCTCGTCACTTGAACAAGAATTCCACCCTCAGGATACTCAAAGAAATTCATAACAGCTGCCCAATTGAAGAAAAAGAGGGTAAAGATATCCACACGTATTTATTCTACAAACAAGGTATTGCAGACATAATGCTGCTTTTGACTCCTCCATTGGCCAAGCGACAATTCTATCGGCAAAGTCGCTTACTCGCCTTTGTAATCGGGGCGCAGAGAACGGACAACCTTTCCTATTAAAACCCGGCACGTCAACAAACCACCCCAATGCGAGTACAAGCGAACAAAGCGACAAACCTGCGCGCCAGATCTCCTGGCTGTCGATTTCAGCCAATTCACGGGTAAGGTCCTCCCTGTAGGTCTTGCGGCCGTTGAACTCGAGGGACTTGCGGGTCTCGGTTCCATCCCTAACACTCTGGTAGAGTTTCTCGAAGATGGGCAAGTTAGCCTTCTCGAAGATGGGGGCCCAATCGAGAGCACCACGACGGGCGGTGGTGGAGCAAGCGGCATACATGTAGTCCTATTATGGCATGTAAGTATCGGTTGGGAATCGCAATCATTGAAATGTTATTCACCATTCTGATCAAAATTATCAGAAAATTGACCAATACTGGAAATTAAGAATGGACATACCCGTATTGCCCAATCAAGGGATACAAGGATTGAGTAGCCTCTTCGACGGTCTCGTTGAAGGCTTCAGACGGGGTGTGGCCGTTCTTGCGGAGGACCTGTGGGGAAATGTCAGAAGTATTTCCCAGAAAATAAATTAATTCCGTCTTACCTGGTATTGGGCCAAGAACAATCCCTCTATATGCGCATCAATTTCAATGTTCTTATATGTTTAAATCGATACAAATACTTACGGATGGCGCCCATGAGCTAGAATAGGATTTTGTGAGAAAATAAACACGATTTCTTGAAAGAAACGAATACATACCACACCACGCTCACCGTACAAGTCGGAGTAGACCTCCTTCTCGAACGTGGTCTCGTACAAATAGCCGGAACCGACGGCAATACCAAGGGCAATAGCCTTCTCCTTGGCGTGGCCGGTAACGTCTTGCCAGATAGCAATGCTAGAGTTAATACCACGACCCTCCTTGAAGAGCGAGCGGACGGTCCTGCCAGAGCCCTTGGGGGCAACAAGAATGACATCAACATCCGTAGGGGGAATGACATGGGTGTCATCCTTGAAGACAACGGAGAAACCATGGCTAAAGTAGAGAGTCTTGCCCTTGGTGATAAGGGGAGCAATAGTGGGCCATGTTTGGGACTGGGCAGCATCGGAAAGCAAGTTCATGATGATAGTTCCACGGTTGATGGCCTCCTCAATAGGGAAGAGAGTCTCTCCAGGGACCTGTCAAGGAAGTCGGTTTGAATATGGGCACTTGCCAAGATGTTCTGTTATAACCCACCCAGCCATCTTCCATTGCCTGCTTCCAGCTCTCACCATCCTTCCTGACACCAACAATAACGTTCAAGCCGTTGTCACGGGCATTGAGACCCTGTCCATGGCCCTGCGAGCCGTAACCAATGAGAGCAAGGGTATCGTTCTTGAAGTACTCCTGGAGCTTGGGGAGGGGCCAGTCGGCACGTTCGTAGACGACCTCCTTGGTTCCAGCAAAGTCAAGAGTCTTCACACCGCGGACGAACTTGAAACTCGCGTGAGTAAATTGCATACAATGATATCATTTCTGTCAAAGCACCTGCGAGGGGACAGCGCGGGGAGCAGCAACGACGGTCTTTGCACTGCGAGAAAGAGCAGAGTATGAGCGGGCACCAGCGGGGCGAGCTGAGACGGGAACTGCACGGGCAGCACCGCGGGCAGCGTTGCGAAGAGCTTGACTAGAACGGGCAGCAACAGCAGACATTTTGGGGAGGACAAGACACGAGTCAACGCGCCAAAAAATGACTTGATTTTGTACTCTTTTAGCGCTTCCAACTAGCGCCAACTAATTCTTACCTGTTTCCCGCGCTTACAACCTCAACTTCGAATGCGACGATGATGTCCCTCTCCCGCCGTATGGCGGCCCTCAAGCTGAAGCCGTCGACCGCGACGCCGACGCACCCGCCTCAAAAGCGAAGTCATATGTCGACCCTCATCATGTCGCGACCATCCCGCATTAACACGCGAGCAACCTCTAGGGCGCAGGCTCTTCGCCATGTCCATGTTCGCGCCCTCTCGTATTCAGCTCTTCCTAAATTCATCGCCCGAGCATTCCGGGTACCTATCGCAGGTGCTACTATGGGTGTAGGTGCATTCGGATATGCAAACTACAAGATTGAAGGTCAGTAAATGCGCTTTTTGTGTCATACGTAAAATAACGAATGGTGGTAGAATTACGCAACAAATCTCAAGAGTGGATCAGCAATGTCCAGGACACTGCGGCAGATGCGATTGATGCAGCCTCTGAAGGGTTCAAGTCTGTGGCTTCTCGTGTATCTGACGTGAAGCTTCCCGAATTCCAGACGCCACAATTCCTGAAAGATCTGTTCTCTGGTGCTGGAGGAGGAGGGGAAGGGGAAGGAGGAAGCTCAGGATCACGAGGAGAATCAAATAGCAAAATGCCCGGCTCTGAAGACGGCGCAACTGTTGCGGCTCTTATCGCAGCAACTCTATCTTCGCCTGAAGATCCTCGCAGAGAGCCTCGTGCCGATGAACTCATGCATCTCACCCGGAAGCTGATCGAGATACGTAGTATTCTCCTGAGCATTGATCAAAGTGATGCTCTCAAACTACCTAGTATTGTTGTCATTGGAAGTCAGAGTTCTGGGAAGAGTTCCGTTTTGGAAGCCATTGTTGGTCACGAATTTCTACCCAAGTGTGTATTAGAGTCGTTTTCGTCTGTGTAATTTACTGATTTCTTATAGAGGGAATAACATGGTAACCCGTCGTCCAATCGAACTCACCCTTATCCATACCCCCCGCTCAGCGAACGGCGAAGCTCAGGAATATGGGGAATTCCCAGCTCTTGGCCTAGGTCGCGTCACCGACTTTGCCCAAATCCAAAGGACCCTAACTGATCTTAACCTCGCTGTCCCTGCCTCCGAAGCCGTCTCCAACGACCCTATTGACCTCCGCATCTACAGCCCCAACGTTCCCGACTTGACTCTCATCGATCTGCCTGGCTACGTCCAAATATCATCCATGGATCAACCAGAAACACTAAAAGAAAAGATCGCTGCGCTCTGCGAGAAATACATTCGGGAGCCTAATATCATTTTGGCAGTCTGTGCGGCAGATGTTGACCTTGCCAATTCACCTGCCTTGCGTGCCAGTCGCAAGGTCGATCCTCTGGGACTAAGAACAATTGGCGTCATTACCAAGATGGACCTTGTTCCCGCCGATCAAGGTGCATCCATTTTGTCTGGGAATCGGTACCCATTGCATTTAGGATACGTCGGTGTTGTTTGTAAACCCAAGGGAAAGAAGACATCCGAGTCGACTTCACTCGTTGCCAAGCGCGCTGAAGATGACTATTTCGGTGCTCATAAGGAGCACTTCGGTTCATCGAGTTCGCTGATGGTTGGCACAGATACCCTTCGAAGACGACTTATGGAAGTTCTTGAATCCTCGATGGCTTCTTCACTTCACGGTATAACTAATGCCGTCCAGCTGGAACTAGAAGAGGCTACATACCAATTTAAAGTCCAGTATAACGACCGTCGCATCACCGCCGAATCGTACGTCGCAGAGACTATGGATGTTCTCAAATCCCGGTTTAAGGATTACATGCATCAATTCCGCAAACCACAAATCCGTGCCAAACTGAAGATGATGCTCGACGATAAATCCATGGACGTTCTCGAGCAGCTGTACTGGTCGGACAAACGTGCTGTGGAACTTAACACACTTGGTACTGATCCGAAAGTCAAGCCAGATACCATTGAACCATATTGGAAATACAAGCTGGAAGCTGCATCGTCATTACTGACCAAATCTGGGATTGGACGCGATTCTACGCATCTTGTTGCAGACGGTCTACGAGCACTGATCGAGTCCATCGCGACGGGCGATCCATTCACTTTCCATCCTACCGCTGCTGAGAGGCTAATGGACTTCTCGCATATGATTCTTCGAGATAGAGTCGGTATCACGTCTGATCAAGTCGAGAACTGCATCAAGCCTTTCAAGTACGAGGTCGAAATCGAGCCGCAAGAATGGGAGTCCGGTAGAGTGAAGGCTCTGGATCTGTTTGAGCGGGAGATTTCGATGTGTGAGGCGAAGTTGAAGGAGATTCGGAAGCGAGTTGGTGGGAGCAGAAGACTGGGCGGTTTGATGTCATACGTGAAGACCCTTGAAGAACAGGACAAGGAAAGGAAGACGAAGAGATTGGCTGCGGAAACTGAAGATGTCCCACAGCCGTTGACGGATTCTCTTGTGGATGAGCATAT
>Ga0157379_10003810_pt1 | contig 12855 bp, 11 predicted proteins | sample S25metaG_FD_121802 | JGI IMG/M metagenome (GOLD analysis project Ga0157379, IMG submission 121802) | Switchgrass rhizosphere microbial communities from Kellogg Biological Station, Michigan, USA - S2-5 metaG | ecosystem: Host-associated > Plants > Roots > Rhizosphere > Soil | place: USA... | reverse complement strand
GGCGGCGGCGGTAGCATTGGGACGACCAGCCAAGAATTGGAGGCGGGGAGCGCCGGGGCAATTGGTAATTCCCACTGCAGCACCGAATTGGATGATGTCACCAGCGGAAACACCTGGGTGGGTGGCGAGGAAAGGAGAGAGTGCGTCAACACTGTCGTCAATACCGTTATTTGCGGCAAAGACAGTCTCGGTGGAGTCGAAGATGATCATGGAACCATCAGCTCCTCCACCGGCGGGCTTTCCTTGACGCTTCAGCGACGGGGAGAAGGCAATAGCATCGTCTATATTCGTATAAATTCGGGTTCGTCAAGGGGGAAAAGAAATCGGATCTTACGGAAGCTGAGACGGAGAACCTCGTGAACGTCTTCACTACAGGTGTTTCCGAAGCTTATTACAATACCATTAATAAAAATATTTGACGGAATTTTCAGAATTAAACTTACAGATTGGCTTGGAGATCGTCACGAAGAGCGAAGAACTTGCAGCATACAGCATGCGAGGCAACATTGCCGTCAGCGCACCTAACCCTGGTGTCGGGAGCGGCTTGAGCGAGAGCAACAAGGCTGATGAAAGCAAGGAGGGTCTTGAAGGCCATTGGAGACAGCTTACTCGTTTTAGGAGTGAGTAGGAGATGAGGATCCCTAGGCTGAAGAGCAGTGGTTGCACTCACCGCCCTTTATATATTGCAGAGCAGAACTTCAGCGTCTGCAGACAGCCCAATGGATTTTCTAAGAGCTGGATATAGCATCAAATAGGTCTACCCGCATACGCAAGTGCTGAAAGATGTCCGTTAATCCAATTAGCAACGAGGGATTGAAGGGATCGGTTAATCATGCTGTAGAGACGGTTTTGTGAAATTATTGACATCTTGTGTGATCTTGAGATTAATCCTATCACTGATGAGCCCGTAGAAGCGATGTATGCCGATCGGGTGAAACCTCCTCCATGTTGAAGCAAAAAGATAGTGCAATCAGGAGCACGGGATACAAAGTGTCCACCTCTCGTTTTGTCGCCAAGTCGCACTCAGTATACACGGGAGGATTCCTCGCTGTAGTATTGGACTTTTCAGCTCGAAGAAGGTAACGAGGTTGAGAATAAAGAAGTCCCGGTGCACCCGAGATCGTTGAAGCAGTGAGGCATACCACAACAACGGGTCAAATATCTAAAAGCGCCGTCTGTGGTGATCCATATTGAGCTGAAGGAAGCCGGTGATGTGGCGATCTGGCACGTCGAGTGCGGCATAGGAGTTCGTACCAAGGTAACTGATACTCAACACAGCGGGCTGCTGCCTCATAGGACCAATTCATTCTCCCGTGAGATGGTAACACCGACTCGCTGGCAAAAGCAGGGTTAAATCAAAATGTGAGTAATTGAATTATGATATGTTAGTCGGACTATTAAGGGGTAGAAAGAGGGATGCTTGAGACTTTCCTTTGAAGAAAGTTGTTTTTGTTAAAATTCTCATCAGTGTGAATAACACGAATTACGATTGGATATTCCGTGATTCTCAATAGGGATGAATGACAGGCTTATGCGGAGAGCGTGGGTCGTGGAAGCGGAAGGGCCGGATCCCATCAATCATCGAAGGAAATCACCTTCATTGGATTGTGACAGGCGTGACTCGGTTGACCTCATCTCCGCTAAGACATCCACAACCTCCTAGCCATGCTGTTCCGGCACCATGTGGTAATCTCAGAGGATAACTTTTACAGGAACAGCTACATATTTTGGGGTCCAGGCAGTATTGTTCTTTTTAGCTGTTTAGCTGGGCTTTACGATGTAACCCGAAGAGAAGTTGTCAGAACAGTCGAGCCAGCATCTGCCACTAGTGTGGACAACCATCACCTAGTCACCAAACTCATTATTACGCTGGAGATTGTTTGTATTCTTTAAGTAAGTACATAATGTAACTAATATCCTGTTGCCATTCGGCTATTCATAATGGTTTTCTTATACATTACAGATTCACGGCTGCACTTTGTAATAGAGTTCAAGCACTGGATTCTGCTTTGAGTCAATGCTTCTCATCAGTATTTCCGAAGATAGGACCCAATCTTCATTTTATTTATACCCTCCGATCTCTCCCTGCTCGACATCTTGGGGAGAAAACGGTGCCTAGCTATTGACCGTAAACTGTACGCGGACCATCCGCTATCTTCCTTTGTTAGTCTCACCTATGCTGTTGACGTCATTCGGAAATTACTCTACGATGGGTGATTTATCACTGGAGGAAGTCCAATGCTCTGAGAAAATTCTTCAAGGTCATACAGGTACCAAATTCTGGAAGATCTACAACCAGTGCATCCGAATCTCCGCCGATACGTGTCTATACTGCCTCCTTCATTTTATTCCCTTTATGCAATGAACCCAATATTCGCGACAATCACACTTGGGCAGACAGCACAATATGTGCTTTTAATATCGGATAATACCTTGAACATGAGCTTCGACTGCCACCCCCTGTTTCCGTGGTTGCTCTTCCTTACGGGCTGATTTGAAATACGCTCCATGGGCGTCATGACCTCTAACCTCAGAGAAAAACATGTTTTAACAATGTTTTGATCGCAATCTTGGCGTGTAGGTTTTGCTTCGTGGCAGACTGGTGTGAGTGTGAATGAAGTGAACGACAGGCCTTTTGATCGACCAGTAATTCCAGACTCATTCTACTTTGGTATTGATTCTGAATGCCTCGTTTGAATGATAGAAAGGTATTGGGCACGAACTGGTGCAATGTCTCTTATTATAACCCTGCAACCATCTGCTCTTCATCGGAGAGATGTACGATAGGTTTCCTCTCCGTCACGGCGAGACAATTACATCTCCGGATAACTTGAATCGGACCTATCCACGGAAGAGAATTATTGTACATGAAATTTAGATATTTTCACTGCATCAAATAGGTTCACGAACGAAAAAAGTGACCAGACAGGTTAAATGCCAAAAAATGTTCTGCTGCGAAATGTAACGTGTGCCACTGGCAATGGTTTCCATATTGGGCCGAAACACTCGGAGGCAAAGTTCTTGAAACAAAACCAACACCATCATGTCAGATCAACTGCCTTTAGCGCAACTAGAGTCACTCAAATACAGAGCGACTCAGATAATGGAATCTATAGCCACCCTACAAGCTCTTATTGACGCGAATGGTGCACCAGCGATACCACCGTGGCCCGATATTCTTGCCAGATACAACCTACTTCTCAGTCAAACACATTCTTTATCTGTCTCCTTATCTTTTACGATGCCACAGTTACAAATGGGTCAAGAACCTCCTCAAAATCCGTTTCAAAAACTTGCATTACATCCTGGCATCGCTCTTCCCGAACAGCAACTTGACCATGCCCTGGCGCCGCTACTACGGAATCAACCTACAGTTCAAGTGCTGAAAGAAGAAGATGCCACCGTTCGAAGACTGGCCACTATTCTAAGGCATTCCACTGCGGATGGTGTACCCGCTATGCCAGGCTCCGAAGGATGTCAACGTGTGGTCCTGGAGTGCGCAGAGATTAAAAGGCAGCATGATGCGCGGGTCGACCGTGCTATCAAGGCAGTCCAACTGTTGAAGGATAGGTACGAATGGAAGGCGCGGGTGGCTGCTCCAGAGCCAGAAGGGGAAGAAGGAAAAATGATTGACGAACCAGGCGAAGCTGGGGGTGATGGTGATATTTCGATGGAAGAGCCGCAGGCCGAATTCGTGCAAGTTGACAATGCTCGATCCTCTGTTGCCAGTACACCGGCCTCCGCTCGTTCTGACGAAGCGAACGAGGCACGAGTGACGGCGGATGTTCTCGGTGAAACTGGGCCAACTCCCGGTTGAGTTTTTCCGACAAGCTGGTCAGAACATATCCGTATATCCATTCATGCGTCGTATTTATCTAGTTGGTAAGTTCCTAACCATGAATTGAAATCCTTTGTTGAGGACGATTCATATCAAAAGGCTTTTATTTAGATTGGCATTCTAAGCTCATGTATTACGAGAAAATGAAGCAGCATTTTTTTTTTGGCCGTTATTATTTCCCCTAATTCGGAGAAATCAAATGGTACTGACTGACGATCCTGCAATGAAAGATATTTTTTTCAGACCGTCTCACGACTTTTGAAGAAGGTTTGGTCACAAAAATTCTGGTGTGTTTCCATAAACGCATGGATGAAAATCGAGGTACCGAATGGATTGAGTCTAAAGCTCGACGAATAGGGGCTCATGAAGAAATGGAGCTTGCACTCAAGGAAGCCAAGCAGGCCGTATTGTATCGGTGGAGATACACTGGCTACATATGACAAAGTGAGCTTGTTTATCATTATTTCTATGGGGATAATGCTTGCGGGATGATTGTCTCACAGGCTCCAGCATCAGTGGCAAGATTGGAGAAAGGAGACCCGAAACACGCCTGCTCAACGTCTTTTCTCGTCTTCGTTGCAGGGAAGCTTGTTATCGGGTCGAGTGCTAGAATCGGTGGATACTTAATAGCGGCCATCTTAACCATAGAACCATAGCAGGCTTGACTGCGAAGACCATCTTGTCCTGTTGGTTAATAAGCTCCTGCCATGTTTAAGTATTACAAAATGGACACAAAACCAGCAGGGTTTTATAGTGACATTCTGAAAATGAACGACTCATCTCCGAGGATGACACTAGATTAGAGACACATTTGGCCGACATTGAGGCCTTCTCCGAAAGGCAGGAGAGACAGAGCTTCGCCAGCATTGTTTGGAGTTCCGGGAGATCCGACACCCTTGAGCAGACCCTCAAGGAAAATCTGACTGTTAAAAGTAAAAGGAGTGCTATCTAATGGATCGATGTGGTCCGACCTGGCAATGGTGTGTGAAGCCGACTATGCTATGAGTTCCTCTGGAATGAAGTTCCCGCCGTCCTTTATGCGTGCAAGAATGCTCGTGACACTGTCCTGGGGTTCGGGAACCAAGCCGTCAGAAACAGGGGCAGTAGTGTAGGACGACTAAGAAGAAACTCCAGGCACGTAGCTCCTGGAGAGTTGGTGATATATACGGCGCTCAGTGAACTGAATCAAATCTCCCGCAGTGATGCCGGGGTGGCAACTCGGAATGGTGTGAGTGCTTCAACACCGTCGCTGGGCTCGACGTCGGGGAAGATGATCTGGGAACTATCAACTCCCCACCAGCAGGTTTGCCTTGTAGCAACAATGCGGGTGAAAAGGCCCATCGCGTCGTCTAAACCTTTCTGGTAAGTGATGAATTATCAATCACTTAGGTTTCGACTTACGGAATGTCAGTCGGAGAGCTTCATGAACATCTTCTTCGCATTCATGATCGAACCTGGATAATTTAGTCAATCATGCCGTCTCAAGAGTCATATACATACAAGTTATTCCGAAGATTGTCTCGTAGAGCAAACAAAGGACGGCACGCGGCATGGGACACCTCATTTCCGTCGGGGCAGGTCACCAGCTGGGTACTGGGAACTGACTGGACAGAGATAACTAGGGGGACGAGAGCAAGGAGCAATCTGAAGGCCATTGAATGCTTTATTGGGTTGCTGTTTGAGCTGAATGTTACTCCTTCGAGTGCCGACAGATTAACTACTCCCTTTTGTACAGTACATTACACTTCATTCTGATCACTTTCGCCGTCAGTGCTATTGTCGACTATGAACCATATATCGTTTCTCACGTCACGCTCCGAGTGCATTTTTCCGACGGGTACCTACCAATTACCTTCCAAGAAAAACGGGCTTTCGTGATAGTGTCATCTCCTTGTTGTTTTGAGATGATACGTAGTACTCCAGTCACTGGTACGCTCACTTGTATCATTATGCGAAAACCGTTCGGCTACCTCGATAGCGTTAGTGATGTTGAAGTCGGAAGGATGAGAGATGACTGAGGGAGAAAAGTACTACCCCGGCGACTTTTGCCTTCTTATTTTGATTGGCTTGACGTGATTGGCCCAGATTTCGCGTCTCTTGTCCTCCGGCTGATCTAATCCGTACGCTAGAAGGCGGAAAAAAAAAGAAATATCCAGGGACATAATTTTCGCGGGGGAGGGGTGAAATACCATTCTATATTTTTAGAGTGAATACTGGGTTTTAAATTTCATGGGTTTACATTCGTGAATGGGGGTCCTCATTCGTCAGCGTGAACAGCTCGACGGTCCTGCAAGGAGAAGCTGATTGCCATATGCTTTAGCTTCTCCTTCACCACATGTGCATACCTGAAGAGAAAAATTTGAAATCTATACTTTAAAAAAAAAGGGGGGTAATGCTTCTATGTACAGACAGGCCTCCTTTACGGATCGATGTATCGGGGGTGAGGATTGAGTAGATCTCCGAAACCGAGGTTGCCAAGGGCATCCCACCCTCCTTCTGTTCAAAAATTTGACAAATATCAGCATATCGTGGCATTGGGAAAGAAATGATTGGTCAGGATATCGACAGAGCCGTGGGAGAAATATTCATATGCCACCCGATGCGACTCGACGATCTTCCTCTGTCAAACCGCTCAATATGCCTTACCTGACCCATGGGATAGGTGAGGATAGTGTGAGGACCTCCGAGGTAGTTCCACTATTACGGTGTGGTATTTCATGCTTGAGCCAAAGTTTGATCACTCCAAGAGACCGAACCGCCCGAGGAAAGCCATCAGCCGCCAATATTATACAAGGTCATTCCTAATGCCATTGCTCATTACTTGTCTTCTGACAAGCACAAATTACAACCCTTTCCGAATTTCCCTCAATGCGCGTTGAGAAATGATTGTCAACCCCGATAATGGCGATAATCTCTTGTTCCAAAGGAGAGAAGATTTCGAAGTTTACCTATACAACAACTCCACACGGTGCGCTCAGGTTATTGAAGAAAGGGGTTCTTTGAGTTTCTCTCAGTGTTCCGGTCTGGCTTTCCAAAGATGATGTTTATACCAACCAACAGATGTATACTATTGTTGCACAGACTCATTGGTCGATATGATTCTAATTAAGACGTCTCCTTTCTGCCAAATATCGGGGCGGCATTCTGTAGATAACATGTAGGAGACCTATTTGTGGGTTATAGCTTCCACCTTATCCGACAGTTCGCATTTTCTTACGTACTCTCTACATTTACGCTTTCGAAACTCAGTGTAGCTCTTGTCTTTCCCCATGTAATTCATACAGGTACTTCAGCTACACTTATATATGGAGAAATAGGTGCATCGTTTTCTTGATTCGAGGGATACCTCTTTCAGACAGGAGGAACAATACAAAGTAATGTACCAGAAGCACAGAAACATTATTAACCCAACATTGAAGCAGGCTAGACGCGACTACTAATGGAGCCAACAAATGCAAAGCTGAGTACATCATAGTAATGTTCGCCAGGGGGATCCGCATGCCACAAGTTGGACCCTACCTTGATGACAAGTTTTGGAGAAGCATGAGAATCTAGGCAATCGGGGTGAACATAGCAGTTGGAACCCATAATTTCAGAAATGCTTTCTTTTTATTCCATTTCCTCAAGAAACATCAGCATTGGCGATTCTCAGGGTTCTTTACTCGAGCTCTTCTTACCTATTTCTAGGCGGACGAGAACGGCGTCTTGTCAACATATGAAAGGAGCTACGCCACAAATATCCTTCTCAACCGGATCATCATGCGTAGCCGTTTGATGACCACTGGTTGCTTGTGATCTCTAGGACAACGGATGGAAGCGACGCCAGACAATGAAATGGCCTCGAACTTCAGTAATACTCCTCTGTGCTGTTCGCATCCAATGAACGTCCATAAGGAACATTAAGTACAGTCCATCAGGCACGGTGTATCAGAATCAGAATCACTATGTAATGATCACTAATTGTTGACTGGGGTTATTACTTAACTCTGAATCCTTCGTTAGTTTGAGTCTTGTTTATCTATTGTTCATAGAGCCTTCCTTGTGAAGTTTTTAATTTGAAAAGAAGGAAAGGAGATTTACATGTAAGCACTCTGCTACATATAGGCTTCTACGGTATCTCCATTAGGGTTGCACCTCGGACCAAATGCGGCGCATCGCATCGATGTTTATGGCAAACCTCCGTGATGATTATTTCCTAAGTGTTGGAACGCAGCTGATCCTGTCAGTCGCTACGGTGATTGTCTTCAACTAAAGTTAGACTAAGGCAACACTGAAGTCATCGGTAACGAAAGCAGAACGCATAAAAAGTCTGGGGGGGATCGTCAGTTTCTCAACAAGCCTGGAGCCTGTCTGGAATAACTACTTTACTTCAATCTCTTTTCATTCTTAATCTACTCTTCTTTGTTATAATGAAGTTCTCTCTTGCCGTCGTTTTCATATCTGTGGCACTCGGCGTCACTGCTTTCCCTGCTCGTCGTCAGGTTCGTTGAGTGCATCTCTCTCCAGTCAGACTTCCCTAACCGTAGCTGAATTTATAGGTCAACTTGAATCAAGGCTCCAATCGCCTCGTCACCGACGCCGGTGATGGCACCTTCCAAGTCGATGGCATTCACTTTGATGACGACAATGTCGCTTGCCAGGTTGCCTGTGCTCTCGATGTTAGTGATTGCTCTCAAATAATATAAATGCGATTAATAACCTTTTCCTTTGCAGGAGAAGGATTGTATTTCGGGCGGTGGATCTGCTGCAGACTGCAAACAACAGAAGATTGACTGCCAGAGCGGCAATGCGCTCAATGGATTGAGTGCTCCGTTGAACCACGAGAGCCCTTAAACATCCGTTAATGTAGTTTCGTGTAACAGGTTTGCGTAGAAATGAAAAGGAATGAGAAGGATTAAACGTTTGATTATTCGAGACACTAAGCGTATCACCATCAAAAATCACATTATCAGAAACGAATACGGTGCTGTACAATGAGAGTATAGCTGGGATGGCATTATTAAAGCATGGTATGTCAAACGGAGAGAAATTGGCCCTTTTTTTACGGAATGATCCGCCGGGAAGGAACAATAAATAATGCCTGGCAGCCCAGCAAACATACTTTGCGTTCTATAGTATTAATACCCTAATAATCCCTTGATACCTGGTTGCACCTATCCATTCTTACTGGTCCAATATCTTGCTTCCTTCTTTCACATATTATGATTATTTGGAATCAAGGACATTTGATATTCACGACGAGTGTTGTATATATGTACCTGTACGGTGTTCCGGAACCACCAGGCTGAAAACGCGATTTTATGATTTTGTGATTTTGTGATTTCGCGATTTGATGGTTTCCCACAAGCAATAAAATTCATAGAAAGTATCTACACCACTCGTTAACCTCTTTCGTCCATAATTATCATTAGTATAACAGTATACATAGTCAGCGTAATGGCCAGAGCAGCCGGAAAAATCGGAAAAATGAAATAAAATTCAGTCGGGCTGCTTGGGCCACAAAGTTACAAATTGCAAAGAAATCTCTTGTACTGCTTTCTACTATTGGACTGCATCGAAGGTTTAAAAGGAAGGGGTGATGATCTACTCTATTATTTGCCTTTAAGATAGCAAGAACGCCAGCCAGTCTACGGCTATCAATAACGGGAATGAAAAACATGTCCTTTGTACTATCCCTCACCCCATTCGGTCAATTCTGTAGACAATTTTAAATTGTATTTGATAATAGGCACTTGCGGAACTTGCTCCCAGGGGGCTTGATGGAAGTTACTTTCGCTCCATGAAAAAATATCAGTTATGAAAAAAAAGTGGTCAGCCGAATACTTTTTAACTCGAGACGGGATAGGCAGAAAATTCCTTTGATATTGTTTTACTTACTTTGTGAATTTTGCTAGTAGGGGGAGAATACAACTGATAGATCACAGGAATCTGTTCAATTTTCCATTGAAGAAAAACGGGATTTTCTCCAAAGAAATCCTCATACCAGCAGCCGGCGTCATGAGAAGCAGATAGTCTCACAGTGCCACTAGGATTAGACGGAGAATTCATAGGAGCTCTCCCTTTTCTTCTAGTTCAACTGTAAGTGTTAACAGGAGAAAGATACATTTGGATGAGCTCTTCAATAATTTATTGTAATACCAGAGCCCATCTGGGCATTCAGACTGTATGCTCAGCAGCACCCATTATTACTACTATTACTATTAATCTTTATTCGTCTTTCAAGCTGAAAGATAACTGCAGGGGATTTGGAACGTTGTTTTAATAGTGAGCTTATAGGTATAGAAGTGTGTAGGAAGGCGAGGAGGGTCAAAAAGTTCAAATTATCTTGGGACACCAAGGGTGAGAAACCATCAAATCACGAAATCACAATTTCGCGTTTTCGCGTTTTCAGCCAGGCGGTTCCGGAATACCATAGTACGTGCATTAGCCTAAACTCATGAACAAACAACCGTTAATCAAGTCTTAGGTTGACCAATAAATTGGTCGAGTAAGCGTATGCAAGAATCTCTATTAGAGAATCAGATCAGTGGATGACAGTAAGAGGCTCAGTCGATGAGTATGACTCGGCACCTCGGCACTATACGATTCCTGATCTCCTGCCCAATTCAGGAATTCTCTCCGTTTTGGGTAGAAGATATAACTGCAGATTAGGAAGGAGATTAAAGGGCATGTAATCAAATCAATCCAAGTAAGCATACAAGACCTAATGAGCGGGACAGACATGATTGGGGAATTCCTGAGCACGGTAACCGGCGGTATAACATCACAGAGCTGGAGGGGACTTTCGGGACAATATAAGTTAGAAGGACAACCAGTAACGGCACTCTCGTAGCTTGAAGCTTGAGATGAGCTTGGAGAGGCTCGGCCCATGAAGTGCGAGGGCAAGCGGGCTGCAGATCTACCTTTTGATTTATTGCCGTGAAGGAGTTCAGATGGGGGGGGGGACTAAAAGTACTATCCGCTGTTAAAGGTATTAATCTAGATAGGTATATGAATAAAATAAAACTTACACGGGATATGGCTCCTGGATTGGAATGATGTCACCTGGCGGAAAACCTATCCCGGTCACCCCAGCGGCTACAAGATTTCTCTCCTTAACCCACACCATCACATTATCCCCCTCCGTGTCATCCCACGATAGTCACATCCTTTCATAAATCGGAATTTATTAATATGTTGTTTTCAAATCATTTTTCTGGTTGAATTACTGTAAACATTTTATTTTGCCTTCTGTTAGTTTCGAATATCCCATTGTTCAGAGTGTCGCGGGTATGGTTACTACCTGGACAAACCGAGATCCAGAGCGATGCGCAGCGATTCCGAGGCATACACATCGACTTGGTACACCTTCCGTGAGGCACATACCATATACCCCGCTAAACGGTGCCAGAGTAACGGAGTGAAACCGACGCCTAATAGGCAAAGGCAAGATGAAGACGGTGGAAAACAAACCTGCTCCCTTGTGGTACTAGTAGATGAAGTGCCTGACTGAGTTGTGAGATGTATGCGTAAGCATTCGACACTCACAAACTTGTCGGGCTTCAACGCTGGTGACTGAAATCAAAGAGTTTGTAGAGATAGATACAAGAATAATGTATGGACGCAGTGGATGTGGTAGCACATAGGGCGTTGTGTTGGCGGAGAGAGCTCCACTCTCCACCACCCATAAGATGCACCATTTTGGGCAAGCATATCGCGTGATGCAGAGTTCGTATAATAGGGGCTATTCGCAATGGACCTAGGTCCATTTTCGGTAGCTGGTTGAGTGACAGCACCCATCCAAAAGAATATCGAAGTGGAGGAAACTTACATTGGGTTTCCAACCCACCTCCACTACGAATAGCCCCTAATTTCTCTCGAGTCGGACAACAACCTTTGAACGACGTCTCATTGGTACCGGTCCGTCCTTCCCGACAGCAAGGATACTGGGGAGTCACTGCGATCGTGAGGTATGACTGCGATGACTTCCAGGAATGGAACAGATCTCAACACGACATTATCGTTAGGGCTTGTACGTATATATGTACGTTTGCTTTCTTAGATATGGTTTGCTAGTACCAAGATCTCCACTTTGCATTTTCCAACAGCCGTGTAATCTGTGCCGTGTAGCGTGTGTTGAAATAAGATCGCAATTCGAGAATAAACACAAAAAAGACAATGAAATAATCGTTTGGCCTCGGTGAGCTCGTGAGGTAAACGGATAGTGTACATACATCGAATGTAAACTACTTATACTGCTTGAATAGAATAAAAGGGAAAATAACAAACAAGATGAACGGAAATTATACCAGGAATGAACCGTGGAACTGCGTGGGGCTGTGTTAATATTCCAACAGCGTGCTCACCCATCAGGCTTGCGCTGTTCGCTTTCAAAGAGGCCCTTCCAAACAAAATTGCATTATTCGTCATCTATGATTCTTAACCTGAATTAAAATTACTTCACGTCACAATTGTCAGATTAAAAATACTCATTTTACAATATTCCTACCTGTGGTGGTCCTTGAGCCATCAGGAAAGTTGACACGGGGACATAAAATATATAGACTAGCTAGTACTATATAGCCAAGCTAGCAGGTAGACGCCCGGGCTGTGGAGACTATGGAACCACACGACTAGCAGGGTCCCACTTTCCTGATGGCTTCTAGCTGTTCCGATCCATGCAGTCTCACAGGATGAAGGCTATCCACTTGGACATCGGCTCTTGTAGATGCATTGGTGCATGGTCTGTCTTTACATGCAACAAAACGAGCTATCAGTCTATAGATTACGGGCGAGTATATACAAAAGGCCGTTATTAATAATTAATCATCTACCGCGGAGGAGAGAGGGGGTTATTCCTTGAATACTAGAATATAAATTCCGAGGACCAGCCTGGCGGACCTTTCAATTTGAGCGAGGTGTGAATATAGAGGTGTGAAATACCTAGGTGGTTGTATATGCCTCAGGTCTATATCTCTGGGGATTATCTGTGAGCAAGGCTCTCGGTCTATTAGCGACCTCAAGTAGTCATTCAGTTT
>Ga0157379_10003809_pt1 | contig 12856 bp, 18 predicted proteins | sample S25metaG_FD_121802 | JGI IMG/M metagenome (GOLD analysis project Ga0157379, IMG submission 121802) | Switchgrass rhizosphere microbial communities from Kellogg Biological Station, Michigan, USA - S2-5 metaG | ecosystem: Host-associated > Plants > Roots > Rhizosphere > Soil | place: USA... | reverse complement strand
CTACATTACCTGAGCTCCGGATTATTGGAGCAACCTGCAACCGGGGCTTGGATCCACCATACTTTGTACAGTGTAACTTGATTATAAGGGCTTATAGACTTCCCGCGACTCTCTATTATCTAGTGATGTACTCTTATATTGAAGAGTTCTTCCTGCGTGAGGCAATATTAATGCACCTTGCACGAGCTCGAAATCCTTGTTCACACCGTATGGGATACAGCGCCTGGACGTTTTCAGTTAGATGTGCATGATAGCGAAGGAACAGCGTGAGACGCCTCCTCACTATCGGTCTCGAGAGAATATGCTTCTTGAGTGTCTGAGCGAATTGGTTTTTTCCGGATTGGTCTGGACTCCCATCGCCAAAAAGTCTAAACGGAGGAAAGCATGGATTTGAACGCAAATAAATACAATTGGGCTCCGATAAAAGTACCCTGGCTTCATCATTCCTCATGACTTCACTCTCCACGTGAAGAGTAATATGACCTATGGTCTGAGTTTGTTCCGAAGGACTGAAGCTTTAAGAAATCGTTCGGATCTGGACATATGTGTAGTGAAATAAACGACAAATTATTGCTTTCTCAATGCTCGATAGGCTACAACTCGGTTGGGGATCGTAGGGATGACATTGTTCCCACTGGTAAGAACCTGCTGATTCTTTGATCAATAGGGAAAGTCAGATAAGATTGGGCCGTGGTCGCTATCACGTGGTTACAATGTCCGTGCGATTTCTTGACTCAACATGGTGAAGTCGATTGTGAAGAAAGACTACCCTCCCCTCAAGGGGTCAAATCCTCCCAACCGTGTCACTCACTTCGATGTCTTCTAGTCGTCAAAATATTTTACCAGATTGGCGTCGTCCGCAATGGACTTCACCATGACAAACCTCCTAGGATGATTATTCTCCCTTGGTAACGGTTCCAAGTCGTGTCTATCCTGTTTCTACTACCAACCAATATTTAAGGGGATGTCGAGTAGCCTGAGTCTTTTCCGTCGATTGGTCGGAAATTCCCTACCAGGTTCAACACCCATAACAAGAATGTCTCCAGCTCTCCTCAACGGCAAGGTAAGTGTGGACTTCATTTGTCTCATCTTAAAGCTTTTACTCAGTATCTCCAAAGAATATTTCTACATATACCGCAAAGGGTCCCTTTACTGTTGAGGCTTCGAAACAAGATCCGTACATGTACCAAGTAGGTACAATCTGAAGGTCTTTGACGTGTATGCTCATGGTTTCATTGAAAGGTTGGCTTTGGAAATCGATTTGCAAGCGAAGCAATGTATGAAGCTTTTCTCTGCAACTATCTACAATACGACCAACGTTTCTTAGTCCCGGAACTTTGCCACAAGGGCAGAATAGTCCTCAGAAGTGCAAGTACGGTCTCTACGCTGAACAGGTGTGTTTCAACACCACACCTTGAAGTGCATGGCGGCTGAGCCTACTGCTACTAGATGACAGGGACGGCGTTCGTAGCACCAAGGCATCAGAATCAGAATGCGTATGTTTTCTTCTGTGTTTTTATGAGTCGTTAGTGACATTTTCCCTTCAGTTGGCTGTATCGCATTAGACCTGCTGTCGCCCATCAGGGGTTCACGGCTCTACCCACAAACCCTGACGTATGTATTTCAATATTCCGACATCGCTCTTCTATCTTTAACCAATCCATATTTAGCTCGAATCCAATTTCCTTCCTTTGAACCCAAGAGTTCACGTTAGCCCCACTCAACTGGCATGGCGTCCCTTCGATATTCCCACTGAGAAGACCGATTTTGTCGAGGGCTTGAAGACATTGGCTGGAAATGGAGAACCCACCCTTCGCGAAGGTCTAGCTGTTCACATATACGCTGCCAATACTTCTATGGAAAAGAAGGCTTTTGTTAATAATGACGGGGATATGCTTGTAGTCCCAAGTCAAGGGCGACTTGACATTCAAACGGAATTCGGAAAGTATGTTAGCTTCGATTATGATTAATTACGTATTTTATTGATGGAGAAATTTTAAGAATAATGGTCCGTCCTGGAGAAATTGTCGTCATCCAACGTGGAATTCGCTTCAAGGTATATTTTCTAAACTTGTCTTTCCGCCTTTCCGCTTTATAACCATCATGGCTTACAGATCGGTCTTCCGGACGGTCCTTCTCGCGGCTGTAAGATATTTTTACTGAGCACTTCGGCATGGTTTAACTCTATTTCTAGACATCCAAGAAATATTCGGCGCGCATTACGAGCTCCCAGAGCTTGGTCCTCTAGGTGCAAATGGCCTTGCTAACGCCCGAGATTTTGAATCTCCTGTCGCTGCTTTTGATCTCGATCAAAGTTCGTGGGAGAGTACGTGTGTTGTGTTTGAGATTGCAACTTTACGTGACTAATTCTTAAATCGAATAGTTATTTACAAGTAAATACCCCATGCATCATTTTGAATGTTTTGTTTACCAGCTTTCCAGGGTTTCTGGCTCTCTCCATCTTTGCAAGCAGGAACATACTCCGTTCGATGTTGTAGCTTGGCATGGAAAGTATGTTGAGATTTTTTTTTTTTACAAATTGTCCATTGACATCATTGTAGCTATGTTCCTTATAAATATAATTTGGAGAAATTCATCAACGTTGGATCTATTTCTAAGGCAAGTGGAGTCGCCTTTTAAACCATCCTCCTGTCGCCGAACAATTCTAATTTTACTTCAGGACCATATCGACCCCTCCATTTTCTGTGTTCTGACAGTGAGGTCGAAGACTCCTGGAACCCCCTTGGCCGATTTCCTTATTTTCAGTCCGAGATGGGATGTGGCATCTGAAACCTACCGACCTCCTGTAAGGTTTATTCCGTAGACCGCTCCGTATACTCCATATTAATCTGCACACGGTCATAGTACTACCACAGGAATGCAGCCTCCGAGTTGATGGGCCTAATCTATGGTCAATATGGTGGTCGGAGTGATGGATTTTCTCCCGGTGGTGCAAGCTTCGAGACTGGTTTCTGTCCACACGGAGGTAAGTTCTCGGTGACCCTTGAGATTTATTATAGGAATTAATCTGTTTTTAGTTGCCTACGAAGAGTTCAAGGCCGCGAGTGAAGGAGAGCTTGTGCCCCAACGAATCAGCGAAGGTTCTATTGGTAAGTGTCTACCTGAATGATTTAGGAGATCTCGTACGACTTCACCCTTGACTTCCTAGCGTTCATGTTCGAATCAAGCATGCAATTCACGCTCACAGATTATGCAATGAAGAGAACCGGTAAACTGCACGAACATAATCCAGAGATGTGGGATAACCTGAAGGGTGAATTCGTTTCGAATCTTGACAAAGTCAACGAAGATCTTCGTGCACTTGGTTTGAAGGAGCTGAAGGCAAACTGATGGACAGTCCCATTATCATATTCCCGAATTTCTCATTTGATTTCCCCTTAGTCACCGATATCGTACATTCTCGCCTTTGTCTGTAATAGTAGCTTTCCCATCCCTATTGAACCCGAAGTCTTATTCTTCCGACGGGTTGGTTTTCCGATGTGGGGTATTTTTGCACGCCATCGGTTGTCGAAAATTAGGTTTGGGATTCATAGATAATAGCAAATTCCAGAACGAGGCGATTCAATGGCTTTGGCAGCAATCGTTGTCGCTTAGGACAGTTATTGTCAATCTCGACTCTACGGAGAAGACGATGGTCTTTATATAAAGGACGGGACTAGACGGGAGTCCGGGACCTTAGCCGGTTTAAATCCAAATGATGTGCTCCTGTAGGCTCAGAAATCTTATTTCATCCCTCTGAAAGGGTCGACTCCAACTATCTATAGGTTTGCGACATTACTACAGGAATGACTGAAAGTGTATAGTTTGTCTGTCGAACATGCTGGGTGGAGACACTTCCATTCGGGAGACAATATTTGAGGGTCTCTTCACTTTAGCCTAATTTAACTGCAACAACTGTAAGTGTGGTGTGATACGTGCACTCTCGCTTCCGTCGCTTCCTCTCCTCTACCTCCTACCACCAGCATGTCAGTCAGTTTCAATCGGAATGAGCTATATAACGGCGGTGAGTCTTCACTGAATCGAGGGAGTGAATACCGACATCAAGGGACTAGTTTTCTGGACTCGTTGCTCGGCTACAGCAGCATTTACGCTCCTTCTGTATGACCACGGCGAGCTTCTTTCCTTACCTTACTAGTAGCATACACATCTAACTCGGCTACTTTTCTAGCTATCACGTTCCGAGACGAAGTGTGTGATTTATTGCTATTTTCTACTACCCTCTCAATACTTCATTAGGTCCGGTACATCTGGAAACAAAAGTCCTCCTTCGGAAAGGTGCTCTTTCTCATAAATCGTTACCTTGGACTAGTAGCCCTCGCTTTCAGTCTGTTTAGTAAGTGTTCCTGATTCTCTTGAAGCTTGGTTAGAAGACTGACCCTTTCAAGTTTGGCACACTAATTCAGTCACCCCACAAGTATGTCCCCTCTCCATTCATTCAACCTTATATTTACTGAGTCAAGTCAGTTGTGAGTTTAGGCACACTACCAGGACGTTTGAGGCGATCACTTATCCAGGAGTAAAGCTGCGAGATTTTTTTCAAATTAAGTGGCGCGTTGTAAGCGACTCTATTCCGATGTTAGATTATACCGCTGAACAATACGAAGACAAATCACCTCATTTTTCATCGTAGAAGGTACGTTTGTCATCTATTTATTTGGTATGACGACTTTTTTGACCTCTATTTAGTGATTTTACAGACGAGAGTATGTGATAAACCAAGACGCCTGTGTCGCTAATTCAAACAGGTCTATTGCTCAGATATATGCGATGTACAATCGCAGTATGAAGATCCTAATGCTCTGCATCATCTTATGCTTGCTAGAAAAGGTCTCCTCCATACTTCTGCTATACTTACAGTTTTATACCGGTAATATTCTTGGTTTTCTCCCGACATGAAAGTTAAACAGACTTAGGCGTCAGCGTTGCCCCTCAACTACCAGAAGGAGTTGGTTGCTTTGGCTTAGTCGGTGGCCACTCGCTCCAAAACACATTATCATGGCTCCCCGTGCTGCTGTTTGAAACGTTCCTGTTTGCACTAACGGTATATCGAGCGTATTCTCTGTATGAGGATGGAACGCAGCAGCCTCTCCTTTATGTGATATTCCGTGATAGGTGGGTCCCTCTCAATGTTGCTCAGCTGCAAGCTAACCTGTGGTTGGTTTATAGCATTTTTTATTATCTCTTGTACATTCCCAACGCATCCATTAATTAACCATCTCCTAATTTTCCGTTGTAGATTCTGTTCTGTTGTCCTCCTTAATTTCCTCATTTCTGCAATTGCACCATTTTATATCATTTGCATTGGATTAGGGTAAGTACTCACCATCATAACTTCCATATTCCGCTGATAGGTTTGGAAAGGTGGCTTCTTTCAATTCCGTGTGCTGTAGGAAGTCGTCTACTGCTTCACATGCATGATCAAGCTGTGGAAAATCCAGGGTCAATCTTGGAAGTTTATACATATCACAGAAATGCTTTGTATTCTGCTTCATAGAGCTACTTTAAATCCATACGATTCAAGGTATAAAGAAATAGTGATTCCAGTCATCCTTAACTCTAGATTATTGTACTTGATTTCAAGGACTTTGTGTTTCCTGTGGTATCTACTGTGGCCACGAAAAGGGTTGGAGTGGTAGTATCTGGCCTGTAGAAGATGTGGGGTTCGAATTTTACGTTGGTGTAAAGGGAAGCATTGTAGAGCCATATTAGGACAAGAAATTGAGCATATAAACCCCATCCCAAAAGCAATTATAGGAGACAGTAGGCCGGATTTCGTCATGAGCTGGGCTGGAAAATGAACGGTTCACGAAATCCGGCCTACTGTCTCCTATAATTGCTTTTGGGATGGGGTTTATATGCTCAATTTCTTGTCCTAATATGGCTCTACAATGCTTCCCTTTACACCAATGTAAAATTCGAACCCCCACATCTTCTACAGGCCAGACACTGTTGCTCCAACCCTTTTCGTGGCCACAGTAGATACCACAGGAAGAACAGCACAAAAATAATACTTTGTGATGTTGAAAATTCGGCAAAAATACTGATGAGAATGGGATTCGAACCCATGCCTCAAGAAGAGATGAGATATTAGGTAAACCTTAGTCTCACGCCTTAGACCAACTCGGCCATCTCACCGATGTAGGCGCGGGGCTGTTTACTCATAAACCCCGATAGCACTCTGTAGTTGCGTACTTTTCGAGACATTTTGGCCGCATTTTGGCAGAATTTTTATAATTCAGAATCCGGAAGTCATCATCACGTTAAATAGGACCACGTCAAGCGAGATCTTTTAGAGCGGAGCTTTTTCCTGACAGTAAACGCTCAACTGTGGCGCTTATTTAGATGTGGTCTGAGAACAATCCCCTAAACGCACTTGCTCTTGCCCTGCTCGTGCAGGCAATCGGGCAAAATCATGGATGTAGATGTGAAGGCCTCAAAGAAGCGTCCGGCTAAAAGCAAGCATACGAAGTTCCCGGTGGTGCGTTGCTTTGGCCACCAGACTACTGAACTCAGCTTGAAATCTCCTTGAACCTTCTTATTCGTACAGGCTCGTATAAAGAAAATTATGCAGAAGGACGATGAAGTGGGGAAGGTTGCGCAGGCTACTCCCGTTGTGATATGTGCGTGATTCATTTAGTTTGAGATTGTGGAGTTGGAGATGACATTGGCTGTTGTTGCAGCCAAAGCCTTGGAATTGTTCTTGAGTAATGTCGTTGAAGAATCATACAAAGTCACTATTTCGCGAAACGCACGACGGGTAGAACCCCATCACCTGTAAGGCTACGTCCTATCCTTCCTGAAGATCACTGACTGGGCGCCACAACTTATCCAGGAAACATGCGATATTAAACACGCCACTTTTAGACTTCTTGAAAGACTTGGTGGAAGCTGTACCTGATCCTTCAAACGGAGGAACAATAGACGAGAGCGAGCCACCTTCGAGGAAGCGAACACGGGGCAAGGGCAAAGCAAAGGCAAAGGTTGATCCTGGTTTGAAGGAGGAGTCAGATGAGGAGAGCGACGATGAGTGAAGAGGCGACGCCCGGCGCTGTCGTTATTAATCGTTTTGCATTGGTATCGGGATATATAACTTCCGGGACGGACGGACATTCCGTTGAATGTACTTTCAACTAATGTAGCCTGTAATTCGAGCGCTTTCAGTGAGCAGATATTTACTTATACTATACCCTTGTAACTACTGCGCGCTGTCCCTTTTGCACCGTCAGGGATGAAGTCCGACCCTGATGGATATTAGTTCCCGTTTGGAGGATGAGATTCAGAGTTTAGAGCTTATGCGTGGCGCCCCACTCAAGTCCAGCCCCGCGCCGCTATTTTACAGAAGTCGGTTTCTTTGGTTTTATGTGTTGATTGCTCAAGTGAAGCGCATTTTCATAAACTAGACGATGCACTACTTGACTCTCCGTGGTTTAGGCTACTTCGAATTCGTGGTGTACCGTATTGTATTTCCGAGTTTACAAGGTTATGGCACTATATAAATCAACCATATATTCAAACTGCCTGGAAGTCGAGTCGTGGAACAATCGAAACATTACACAAGACTTAGTTCGCTGTTCTCGCCAAGAAAAACACCGTCCAGCTCCTCCTTCCTACCAATGCCACACGAGCCTTCTCCCTGTCGGGTGCGAGGCCAAATCCCTCTCAAGAGCGGATCCTATGATCCAGGAGAATTAGCCATTGACCGACTCACCCGTAATCTTAATTGAGGTTTTTATTAGGAGACTCGAATCATCCCGATATAACATGGAACCGGAGTCCATTAACAGAATCTGCTCCGTACCCTATGTTTCGACCCACAGAAGACCTAATTCCGGGCGTAAATAATGTGTAGAATTATCCCTGAACCTGTTGGCAAGCGCAAAATGTTGTTTCTATGAGGAGAAACTCCTATTTTTGTGTGGAGTGGCATCTCTCTTTCCTGGGAGGCCCTGCGGCTCACATCCCGGACACGGTGCCAACCCGCCAGAGTAATGGGTTAGCCAGGATATCGCCAGAAAAGAGACGGCTTCAGAGGCAGTGCATCTTTAGACTCCAGTTACACTCTGACCTCAGAACGGGTAATGCGCTGACTGATGCCCAAACGTGACTATCAAGGGCGGACATTTAGGGAGTGTCAGTGGGTGAGCTGATTCACACTCCTATGCAAGACTTTATCCACTATATTTTGAGTAAATTACAAGTAAATTACTCTGTGAAGGCGGATTATGCCTCTAGGACTAATTGCCTGAATTGGGTTCAGATGCCCGTTCTGGATTCCCACCGACCTCGCCGAGACCCACACGCTGGCTCCAGCTCGGCCCTGCCACTCAAAGACATCGGCGGCGAAGGCAGTGCCCACCTCAGCCTATCAGAAGGCGTGCTGCCTCCTATTGTTGGCCGATGGGTGACATATCCACAGAGTCGGCCTCAATAACACAAGGCTTCACCTTGTTGCAACGTCGAGGCTGTACCGTGGAATCCTTCAATTCTTCGTCGATAGGGCTGCGGTGCAGTACAACTCCTCTTTACGCCTCTTGATCGTCTTTCATCCAGTATGGAGACTCTTCTTCGTCCTCTGAGTAGTATGTCCTTTGGCTTTTCGCCACGAAGTTCGAGCTTCCCTGGTAACGAGGACCCTGCAAAACCGGCTGGAAAGCGAAAGCTGAAGGTGTGATATTTACCCAATTGTTCGACAAGAAGTGCTAATCGTCTTCGTGAAGCTCCCCCTCTTCTTGAGGACTTCATATGTGGCACCAACAATCATAATCATGGTTCTCCTCGCAGTGGGAATCGAGGTGGCACTAGCCTTTTCACAAAAGCATCAGGGTACGGAATGCTTCTCAACTGAGTTCGGGAAACACTGAAGATGTATGCAGGTTTCTCGACTGGCAAAATTTCGACGGAGAGAGTGCAATGGCTGAGTGTACGCGAGTCGTTTGATCCCCATGGACACACTCCTGACCTACTTCTAGGGTTTTCTTCCAACACTGTTAATAGGACCGTTTGTATGGATATGGAAAGGAGTCGACAGCGGTTTCAAAAAACTTCAGGTGTTACGCCTCTGCCTATCTTATTGTCCTCCTGTACTAAAGTATACCCCTTTAGCCATACGTGAACATGTCGCGAGGCCCCGTACCCCCCGAACAAAGTGTCCTCCTGAATCTCGAACATCAAAAGTAATTATAATAAAAACCTTCTGATACTTGGCACTGATAATATGACCCCGTAGCATCTTCACCGTAATCAAGAAATCCTGGCGTTTCGGAAATCTCCTGGTCCTAGCATCGTCCGTCATCGTTATTCTCAATGTTCTGCTGCATCCTATGGCTGGCTCGTTCTTCTTGGTAAGGCCAGGTCAAACGACGGGACCCTGTGAGTGACATTGAGCGACCCTGTGGGGTAAAACCACTGACCCTAATTCGGATAGCACATGATCCGGTGAAAAGCATCAACACCATTGCGTTGAACCCATCGTACAAGGATATTACGTCTTTTGTGGCTGCTGCTGGGTTTGCGGAAGCTGCAGCGTTCCATAACTTGAGCGATCCGCCTTTTATCCAGGGTGGATGGGCTGTAGCGCAGTTCAAGGTGCGTTGATCGAAACTGAATATGGAAGAGAACTCACATTATGCTTACAGTTCCCCATCGATGTAACGAAAAACTCAACTATCACCGTAAACACAACAGCCATTCTCAGCGACCCTAAGTGCTCGAAGGCCGCCAAGGATGATCTCAGTCCACCCACTGATGGAACAAGCAAATGGACCCTCGTCTCGACGCTCGGCTTTGGAACAGGATGTGTATCCAACACGACCATCGATGTCTCCCAATCTATCAACCAGTATGGTGTCCAAGCCTTGACAGGATGCTCAACAAAAGGCGATGGTGCTCAAACTCAGGCTCCATTTGCTCCTGCTTTCTTCTGGTTTTATACCGACAACCAAGTTGGGACACCCATTGCGAGAGGTATCTTCTGTTTCCCATCCATCGAGGCACATATCGTCGAAGCTACTGTCGATGGTGCAACAACACTCCTTACGAATGTCACTTCGATCACGACGCTTGATGCGAATGGCAATAACGTCACTGGTGGATCATTTGCTGGGAAAGCATTCAATGGGTATGTTTTTTCGTTAGAGTCCAGGGTGCGTTCTAACATGGGTATAGGATCGCTTTCGAGTCACCCGCAGACTTTAACCTCACTGATCCATTCGTCAATGCTCGAGCTCTTGCTGTCGAGTCTGGTGTTCCCGGTGCGATCTTCAGGTTTGCTTCGGATCCCAATGGACCAAGAGGAGGATTGTCGAATGTATTCAATGATGCCAATGGGTTCTTGAGTCTAACGTCGCAGATATACGTAAGTATCTTTGATAACGATAGCAATTGTCGTCTGATCATCCTTCCAGACCCAATATTTGAGTATCATTGCATTGTCCAATTACTTCGTCCTCGCAGACAATCCAATTAATGCGGACCTAACAACTTGGCCTCAGCGGCTCTGGATCAAGTAAGTCATCCGTATCTCAAATGTATAACAATGCCGACCTTTATACAGTCCGCGAAATGCACACTCATTAGCCGCGCTACTGCTCCTTGTCGCCATAACTGGAACAATCCTACACATCGTCCACCGTCGCCAACGCAAACGTCTCCACCTCGCCACTAAACCCGGCTCAGTCGCCCACTACATGAGCATCTTACCCAACATCCCTCTCTCGGGTGCTCCATCAGCAGGTCCAAGAGATTCTGTCGTACCCGCAACCGCCCTCGACCCGAACGATTCCAAACGTTCCATGCGCCGAAAACTCCAAGGCATGGAATTCGTAATGGACGAACGAACCGGCCGAATCATCCCTATGATCCCCTTGCAAAATACGAGCGTCCCTCCAACGCCAATGCCTGTCTCACCTGGAAGGAACGGGGAGAGGAAATCCTGGCGTGCGAGTCGCGCACCAAGGTATTCTGCGTTGGAAGAAGAGAAGTTGCCACTTGGGGAGGGATATACTGTAGAAGCTTTTGAGGTTCCTACACCGACGACGACGACGCCGGCGATACATGTGCATCCTGAGGCGGGACCCAGACCATGAATGATTTCAGCATGCTTTCTAAATTATTAGTCATATACCCATTTTCTTTGTTATGACGTGTCTGGACATTATTACAAACTTGCATATGGACGTTTTTTTCATTCATAATTGCATCCCCATGTATTTCTTGCCAACTTAATATTAGTTGTTGTTGAGATAGAGATGGCGTAAACTATAAACTCAATAGATCCCACACCTTGATACGGTTCCTGTAAGATGAGCAATAAGAGAAAATCCGACCTATACCAAAGGGGAAAGGAATTACGGCTGAATATCTCATAATGCATACACTAATGATGCATAAATCTCATAGTGCATAGGGTTTGGGTCGTCCCCAAATGTTATTTCCCCCCTAAAATCCCACCTCATAATGCATTATGAGATATTTAACTGAACTTCTAATACCCGCGCAGGAGCATTCAGAAGCGCGTATTCCAAAATATCTGCAGATGCTCCATCAGATGATAAATAAGCAATGTCTTCCATCTCTGCGAGTATCTTATTGATGTACTCAGCCGCACCAGAGGGGTGAGCCACATGGGGGCATGCCGTATGAAGCTCGAGATATACCGGTTTTGGCCGGATTATTCTTTTCGTCGGAGGTCGTCAATATCGCATATTGAAGGAGACAACGGAGATAGACGAGCGCTCTGGCTTGGGGTTTATATTGATCAACTACACTCTGGGTTTTCTCGATTATTAAGGATCTGCGGGATAATGAGAAGGAAAAATACGCATCGTTGGTGATAACCAAAGGTTCAAATTGATAAAGAATATGTCGACACTATAATCCATGGTAATGATGTTCTGTAAACGATGGATATTGGAGTTATTGAGCTCTTTAGGAAGTTTGTCATAACCGAGGCCGTGTAGGACGGTCCCTACAAGTTCATAGCCCAAAAATATCAGTAGATAGATATCTCAGCGAAAGCAGGCTCACTTCGTCTGCCAAATTACCCGAGAAATTGACACTAGAATAATATGAGGGCTCTGAGTGATTCATAATGGTCAATCCACCTGGGCACCCAATTCCAGTAGCTCTTGACTTTTGGTCATGGATTCAACGTCAAACATTCCCGAACTGGTACATCGAAACCCCTCCCGGACTAAAGCCTTGAAATATAATAATAATACCACATCAGTCAAACGCCATTCAGAGAAAAAGTGAGAATTCACCTTTTTCGCCCCCGAGTCGTTTTGAAAAGCTTCTCTTTAATAATATCTGGCAAGTTATCAAAAGCGCGGCGAGATGTGGGCCGAGGAGTCGGTATACTTTCTTTGTTGGACCGAACTGAAACAGATCAGCCGACGTTTGCGTTGGCATCCAATTCACTTCGAATGGATTGCTCAAGATACAAACACTTATTTTATGCGTTTATGACCCGGTCACTGTGCTGCGGTCTCGGCGGGTCTTGGGAGGGAAGTTTGCTCACCGTTGGGTACTGGGTGAAAGCGGCAAAACGTGACATGTGACATCGCGTCGTGACAGCGACTTCACCTTCACCCTCATGCCTCCACGAGCACCTCTAGACCCCATAGACTTCGCAGACGATCTCGGTAATGACGATTGGGCAAACGATATTCAACCTCTACAGATTCCCACTCAAAATTTTGGAGCTGGCGCGTCAGGCTCCCGGCCAAATGCAAATGCGTATGCACCACAACTGGCACAACCACCAGGATTCAATGCACCACGGAACGTTGCCGTTGCTGTTGAGGAGATGGATTGGGAGGAAGATGACAGACAGGAT
>Ga0157379_10003805_pt1 | contig 12859 bp, 11 predicted proteins | sample S25metaG_FD_121802 | JGI IMG/M metagenome (GOLD analysis project Ga0157379, IMG submission 121802) | Switchgrass rhizosphere microbial communities from Kellogg Biological Station, Michigan, USA - S2-5 metaG | ecosystem: Host-associated > Plants > Roots > Rhizosphere > Soil | place: USA... | reverse complement strand
GATGATCATCGTCTCGATGAAGTACGTGACGCTGATCCTGCGCGCCGACAACCACGGCGAAGGCGGGATCATGGCGCTGCTGGCGCTCGCGTCGGCGGCGGTGGCGGGCAATCCGCGCCTGCGCCGCCTGCTCTACGTCGCGGGCGTGTTCGGCGCTGCGCTCTTCTACGGCGACGGCGTCATCACGCCGGCGATCTCGGTGCTGAGCGCGGTCGAGGGACTCGAGGTCGCGGCGCCGTCGCTCAAGGCCTTCGTCGTGCCGGTCACCGTGATCGTGCTGGTGGTGCTGTTCGCGGTCCAGCGCAAGGGCACCGCGGGGATCGGCTTCGTGTTCGGTCCGATCATGCTGGCATGGTTCGGCATCCTCGCCGTGGCGGGTGCGGTCAACATCGTCGCCGCCCCGCAGGTGCTTGCCGCGCTGAATCCGCTCGTCGGCATCGACTTCATCCGCGAGCACGGCTGGGGCGCGTTCGTGGCGCTCGGCGCGATCGTGCTCGCCGTGACCGGCGCCGAAGCGCTCTATGCCGACATGGGCCACTTCGGGCGCGGCCCGATTCGCGCCGCGTGGTTCGGTCTCGTGTTTCCGGCGCTGACGATCAACTACCTCGGACAAGGTGCGCTGCTGATCACGGACGCCACGGCCATCGAGAATCCATTCTATTTGCTCTTTCCCGCGTGGCTGCTGTTTCCGATGGTGGGCCTCGCGACGGTCGCGACGGTGATCGCGTCGCAGGCGGTGATCTCGGGCGCGTATTCGATGACAAAGCAGGCGGTGCAGCTCGGATTTCTGCCGCGGATGCACGTCGTCCACACGTCCGCGCGCGAAATTGGGCAGGTCTATCTGCCCGCGATCAACTGGATCCTGCTTGTGTCGGTGGTTGCCGCCGTCATCGGGTTCGGTTCGTCGACGAACCTCGCGTCCGCGTACGGCATCGCGGTCACGGGCACGATGCTGATCACCACGGTGCTCACGTTCTGGGTCGTCCGCTATGGCTGGGGCTACAACTGGCTGCTGTGCATCCTCGCCACCGGGTTCTTCCTGCTGATCGACATCGCGTTCTTTTCCGCCAACACGCTGAAGATCGCGCAAGGCGGCTGGTTTCCGCTGGTCATTGGCGCGGCCGTCTTCGTCATGATGATGACGTGGAAGCGCGGGCGCGAGATCCTGCTCGAAAAGCTCCGCATCCAGGCCGTGCCGCTCGGTCCCTTCATCCAGTCCGTCGTCGCCGACAAGATACCGCGCGTGCCGCGCACCGCCGTCTTCCTGATGGCGAGCCCGGAAGGCGTGCCGCGCGCGCTCCTGCACAACCTCATGCACAACAACGTCCTGCACGAGCGGATCGTGTTTCTCACCGTCGTGTACGCCGACGTGCCCTACGTGCCGCTGCCGGGGCGCGTGCTGATCGAGAACCTCGGCAACGAGTTCTACCGCGTGCGGATCTTCTACGGGTTCATGGACGAGCCCGACATTCCCGCCGCGCTCGAGCGCTGCGATTGCGAGGGCCTCGAGTTCGAGATGATGGCGACGTCGTTCTTCGTCAGCCGCGAGACGGTGGTGCCGACCGAGGCCGGCGGCATGGCGCACTGGCGCGAGGAGCTGTTCGCGAGCATGTCCGACCTCGCGAGCTCGGTCGTCGACTACTTCAAGATTCCCCCGAACCGGGTGATCGAGCTCGGCACGCGCGTCGAGATCTGATTTGAGACGCGCCGCGGCGGCTGGTCCGTGCGGTGGACTCGGCGCACGATTCCCGGCCTCCGCATTGGCCGAAACCCGCCCCTCAGGTCACCTTGTCTTTGGGCGCGAGCTTGCCGCCGACCTTCACGCATGTGCCTTTCGCAACGCCCTTCCAGTCCGCAGGATCGCGGTCGATCTTGCCGAGCGTCGCGCAGTCGTGCTTTGCGGTTCCGCAATCATTCTGGCCGGCCTTGGCGATGCCGAAGCATTTTTCCATGCCGGGAGGCGCCGGCGTTTCATGCGCGGGCACCGTCGTGGCGGCGCCTATCGCCAACAGGCCGGCGATCGCCGCCTGAATCGTGGTCGCTCGTGACTGCATCATCGCTCCAATCCCGGCCCGGCGACATCCGGACCGTGTTCGTCGGTCCGCAATTATAGTTTCAGGCAGGCCTGCGCGGCCGAAAAGAAGGAACGGCGCAAGTTCACGCCACTGCTGCGTCCCGCACGCGCGTTGACGCGGCCTCGGGAGAATCGTCAGGCGAACGGGCCGCCTGCCGGGCCTTTTGCTCGGCCAGGTAATCGAGCGTGACGCTCACCGCGCGATCGAACAGCGGAACCGGTTCCAGGACCAGCGTGGCCTTGCCGGCGCTGGCCTCCCATGCGAGCTCCTCGGGACTGAACACCATGATTTCGACGTCGCCGCGTCCGGTGAAGAGGTAGCGGGTGCGCAACGGGCTGATCCAGCTCAGCTGCGCCTGGACCCGCGCTCCGTCCTTGTCGAAGGCGAGCCATGTGCCGAGCACGATGTCGGCAATGAAATCGTGGACGTTCCTCGCTTCGATGCGTCCGGCGCCCGGCGGCGACCTGCCCGGCGTGCCGGGCGATCCTTCGCTTCCTGCAGGCAGCGGCTTGATTGCCGCGATGTGCAGCGCGTAGAGCGCGTCCAGGAATCGCTTCATTTTCTCGCCCGATACCTGCACCGCAATGCCTCCCTCGCGCAGGCTGCGGACGAGCGCGGGAATCATCCTGGAGAGTCGCGCCTTCTGGCCCGAGCGGTCCTTGACCATGATCGACCAGAGCAAGTCGTCCATCGTCTGCACGGCGGCCGCGTAGGCATCGCTGGCGGAGGTCGCCGTCTGCCGGATTTGCGTGAGGTTTTCGGCCCAGACGGTGCCGATGAACGCGCGCACGTCGAAAGGAATGTCGCGCCCCGCGAGCTTGTCGCGGATCAGCGCACGCACCTGCGAACGATCGGCGTCGCGCGCTTCCTGCGCCAGGGCGGCGTCGATGCGCGGCTGCATGACACGAGCGGCCCGCTTGCTTCGATCGTCTGTAAAGCTCTTGAGGTCGTGGCAGGCGCGCGCGAACACTTCGGTGTCGAGCACGAAGTCGGCACAGATCGTATCCACGACCGCCATCGCGCGCCGCTCGAACGCCTGGCCGTAGGCGAGGTCGCCGTTCGCGCCGACCGCCGCGCTCGCAAGGTCGTTGATCAACCGCCGCGCAGGATGGCGCTTGTCGGCGAAGAATTCGGAGTCGACGAGGGCGGCCTTGAGCAGCGGCACCTGCAGGCCGTCGAAAACGAACCGGTATTCCGGTGGTATTGACGAATCCTGCAGGATTTGGTCGAAGAGGAACCCGACCACGTCGATCGTGTTGCGCGCGGTCTCGTCCTTGATCTCCGCCGCGAGCGCCGCGTGGATCCACGGTATGCGGTTGACCGGCTGCGCATGGGCCCCGGCGTCGGCGGCGCTCGCTCGAAGGTGCACGGCCATCGGGTCCGTGCGCTGCCAGCAATCGAGCGTCTCCAGGACGGAGGCGAGCTTCGGCGCCGCCATCATCACTTCGATCTGCGGAAATCCGCCGGCGTCGACGGGCTTGCGGCGCGACCGGCCGGCGACCTTCGTTGCGGCCCCGAGATACGGGTTGACCTTGAGCGGCGCGAGCTGGTAGTTGGCCGCCGCGGCAGCGGCGAGGTCGAGCGTGCGCCAAGCCTGAAGCGACGGGTGGACCTCGTTGAGGAGCTGGCTGAACAGGTGCAGCAACTTGCCGTCGTCGGCCGGGCGCAAGTTGCTTCGTGCGCGCAGCACGGCGCCGATCTCGGGAACCACGCCGCGTTCGGCGAGGTAGCGATTGAGCTGGATGTACGTCTGGTTGATGGCGGGAACGAGATCGGTGACGACCCGCACCATCAAGGGTCGCCAGATGCGCGCCTCCGCAAACAAGGCGCGCGACGTCATGCCGATCGCGTCGAGCAGATACGCCGGCGAGAACGGATTGTCGACCTCCCGGCCCGGCGGCTCTTCGAACAGCACCGAGACGCGGTAGTCGAGCGCCGCGAGCTCGGCCGCGGCGGCCGACGCCAGCGCCCGGGTCGCCGCGGCAAGCGCGCTCTGCTTGGTCGTGTCCGCGTTGGTCAGGATGCGCAGCGACGCAAGCGACTGGTCCCCGTCCGGTCGGCGTCGCGCGCGGCGCTCGCCGGCGAGACGCTGCTCGAACAGGTCGCGAAGTGCCTCGTCGAAGCGGGCGGTCCATTCGCGGCGCCGGGATCGGAAGACGTAGACGTCCTCCTGCGACACCACCGGATCCATTTCGAACAGGTCGTTGCTCGTTTCGATCGACAAGCGGGACAATTCGGCGAAGCGGCCGTGAAACACGTCGAAGCATCCGCGCAGGAGCGAGCGGAGGCCACTCGTCCCTAGCGTGACGGCTATCGTTCCGCCTTCAGTGTCCTGAATCGGCTCGGTCATCGCGGCTCAATGTCGTTCGATCGCGCGCGTACCGCACCTCTGGTAGACCACAACGACGGTCGGCGTGGAGCACGCGCAGGTTCGTGCCCCGAAACAGGCAATAAGTGGACCACCGCTTGCGCTGCCCGGCCGACCGCGACGAGAGCGATTCGACAGGCCGTTCGTACGCCGCGACGCCAGCGCACCCGACGCGGTTGCGGCGAAGCGACCGCCGCTCGTTGCGCCGCGCTCAGCCGCCCGGTGGGTGCGCCGCCACCCACGCTGCGTAGCGCGCCTTGGCCGCCTCGTTCGGCGGATAGAGGCCGGGCAGCGGCACGCCGGCGGCGACCTCCGACATGATCCAGCCTTCCAGGCGCTCCTGCTCGACCGCTGCGGCGATCACCTCTCCCTGCATTGCTGCGGGAATCAGCACGGCGCCGTCCTGGTCGACGACGATCACGTCGTTGGGAAACACGGCCACGCCGCCGCAATCGATCGGCTCCTGCCAGCCGACGAACGTGAGGCCGGCCACCGACGGCGGCGCGGCGGTGCCCTGGCACCAGACCGGAAGCCCGGTGCCGAGCACGCCGGCCACGTCGCGCACGACACCGTCGGTGACGAGCGCCGCCACGCCGCGCCGGTGCATGCGTGCGCACAGGATGTCGCCGAAGATGCCCGCGTCGGTGCAGCCGAGTGCGCCGACGACGGCGATCACCCCTGCCGGCATCGCCTCGATCGCGGCCCGCGTGGAAATGGGCGCGCCCCACGACGCGGGCGTGGCCAGGTCCTCGCGCGCCGGCACGAAGCGCAGCGTGAAGGCGCGGCCGACGAGGCGGGGCTGACCGGGCGCGAGAGGCCGCGTGCCGCGCAGCCACACGTTGCGCAGCCCGTGCTTCAGCAGGACCGTGGTGAGCGTCGCCGTTGCGATACCCGAAAGGACCGTGACGACATCGTGTTCCAGGGCGAGCGATTCAACGGGCATGGCGTCTCCTGTGGGCCGTATCGAAGCGCCTTCGCGCACGGTCGACCGGGCGGGCGGCAGGCCCAATGGTCGGCGACATTCCGTCGAATCGCAATCCGTAAGCGATCTGCAAGCCGCGCGCTTCCAAACTCCGCCGTCGGGTTACACCCGACCCGGCGGCAACCGCGACGCAACCGGAACTGGACGGCGGCGACCTGCAGGCAGATGTCACCGCCCTCCGCCCACGGACGGCATCACGAACGGAGGGAACTCGAAATGGCCCACGAATTCACTGCAGCCCAGGCGAATGCCGCGAGCGAGGTCGCGCTGCGGCCGCGCGCCGAGGTGCGGGCGCCGCGCCATGACCTCTACGCACTGATCCACAAGGCGCTGCGCCTTGCCATGACCGACACGCTTGCGCGCGCCGGCCGCCTCGATACCGACGATGACGGCGAAGTGCGGGCTGCGGCAGCGGCCGTGCGCGATCTCGTCAGCCTGTGCCGGATGCACCTCGACAAGGAGGAGAAGTTCGTGCATCCGGCGCTCGAATCCGCCATCCCGGGCGGCGCCGGACGCACGGAGCGCGAGCACGACGAGCACCTGCGCACCTTCGACCGCCTCGAGTCGTCCGTGCGTGCCGTCGAGCGGTCAAACGGCGCCCGGCGTGCCGCCGCCGCCAACCAGCTCTACCGCACGCTGGCGCTTTTCACTGCGGAGAACTTCGTGCACATGCACGGCGAGGAGGTCGACAACAACGCCGTGCTGTGGGCGACCTTTTCCGACGACGAGATCCTCGCGATCGAGCGCCGCATCGTCGCGAGCAACGCGCCGGCGGAGATGATCGCCGTGCTCCGCTGGATGGCGCCGGCGATGCGGCCAAGGGAGCGCGCGGTGTTCTTCGGGAACCTGCGGGCGAAGCTGCCGCCCTCGACGTTCGCGGGCGTGATGAACGAGGCGATCGCGACGCTCGACGGCGACGCCAAGCGCAAGCTGCTGCAGTCGCTTGGGGCCTGACGGCGCCGCAACGCCTACATCTGCTTGAACAGGTGATTGAAGGAGCGGCTCACTTCGAGCTTTTCAGCGCGGCCCTTCATGTGCACCGTCTGCTGCCCGCGGAAATTACGGGTGACCTGCTCGATCGCATCGACACGCACGACGGTGGCGCGATGGATCTGCCAGAACTCGGCCGGGTCGAGCTCGTCGATCAGCTCCTTGATCGGCTTCCTGATCAGCGCCTCGAACCCGGGCGTCTGGACGCGCGTGTACTTGTCTTCGGCGCGAAAGAACAGGATGTCGGTCGTGGGGATCATGCGCAGGCTGGCGCCCACGCTCGCCTGCACCCACCGCAGGTATTCGCGGGGCTTGATCTCGCCGGTGCCGATCCGCGCAGACAGCTGCGCGAGCAGGTCGTCCATGGGGTCCGGCGGCTGCGTCAGGCGGGCGCGCAGGCGCTCGCAGGTCACTGCGAGCCGCGCCGGCTCGGCCGGCTTCAGCACATAGTCGACCGCACCCTGCTCGAACGCGCGAATCGCGTGTTCGTCGTGCGCGGTGACGAAGACCACGTGGACCTGGCCCGCCAGCGCCTGCGCTGCCTGGATGCCATCCATCCCCGGCATGCTGATGTCCATGAAGACGATGTCGGGCGTGACGCTCTGCACGAGCGCGATCGCCTCGCGACCGTTGGCGGCCTCGCCGACGATCTCGAGCTCGGGCCACGCGTCCTTCAGCCGGGCGACGATCTGGTCGCGCATCAGGCGTTCGTCGTCGACGACGACGGCGGTGGGGGCAGGCGTGGGGCGCATGGCGGGCGACGATCCGGAGTCAGGCGGGGGCGATCTCGTAGGGCACCTTGATCGTCGCACACGTTCCGCCCGTCGGCGGCACGCTGACGATCAATTCGGCCCGGTCCTTGTACAGCGCCTTCAGCCGCGCGCGGATATTGGCCAGTCCGACGCCCGCCTCGGACTTGGGCATGAAGCCGACGCCGGTGTCCTGCACGTGCACGGCGAGTTGGCCATCGACGATCTCGGCGCCAATCTCGAGCCGGCCGCCGTCGGTCTTCGGCTCCAGGCCGTGCTTGATGGCATTTTCGACCAGCGTCTGCAGCATCATCGACGGGAAGACCGCCGACAACAAGCCTTCGGGAACGCTCACGACGGGCTGCAGCCGTCCTTCCATCCGCACCGCCATGATCTCGAGGAAGGCGCTGCAGAGATTGACCTGCTGCCCCAGCGACGGCCGGCGGCCATCGCGCATCTGCGGCATGGCCGAGCGCAGGTAGCGGATCAGGCTTTGCTGCATTTGCGAAGCCCGCGGCGGGTCGGTCAGGATGAGCTGGTCGATGCTCGCCAGCGTGTTGAAGAGGAAATGCGGCTCGATCTGGGCCTGGAGCGCTTCCATCCGCGCTTCCGCCACCGTGCGCTCGAGCTGCTCGGTCTCGGCGCGCTTCGTCGCCTCGTCGGCCGTCAGCCCCGCCCGCCGCTTGCCTCCCGCCACTACCTTGATGATGAAGGAGGCGATGATGAACAGGATGAACGGAACGGGGCGTTGCAGGATTCCGGCGAGGATCAGCCCGAGGAGGCAGACGAGCAAGAGCTTCTTCCACGACACCACGGCCAGCCAGTCGAAGAAGCGCCACCACAGCACGACGAACAGCGCGCCGATCTCGCGCAGCGTCTGCACCGCGCCGGGCGGATGCGCATCGGGCCGCCTGCCGGCCCCGGTGACGGGGTCGGCGCTCGGTGTGCTCGGATCAGGTGTAGTCATCGTGTTGCCCTTGGGTCGGCGATCGGTGACGGCAAGCCTACGGGACGGGGCGTCGCCGCTCCAGCGCGGCGGGACGCAATGCACGCTGGCGGGGATGAAGCGCAGAAAGCGGTCATGGGCGGGTTGCGTCATACTGCGCGTTCCCCATGGTTTGCAGCCGGCCGGGCGCCCTGGAGGGGCACCGGCGGTCCAAAGTGAAAGGAACCGGAATGAACCGAATTGCCGCCATTCTGCTGGCCACCCTCGTCGCGTTGTCCACTCCCGCGTTCGCGGCCGACACCCCCGCCAAAGCTGCGGCCAAGCCCGCGGCGACCGCCGCGCCCACCGACGACAAGATCGACATCAATCGTGCCAAGGCCGATCAGCTGATGACGCTCGAAGGCATCGGCGACGCGCGCGCCAAGGCGATCATCAAGGGCCGCCCGTACAAGGGCAAGGACGAACTCGTCGAGAAGAACATCATTCCGCAGGCGGTCTACGACAAGATCAAGGACAAGATCATCGCCAAGCAGAAGTAACCGGGGCCGGTGCGACGCGGAGCGCCGCTCGGCGCTCCGGGCGTTTGCTTCGAGCCTTCCCCGGGACAGAGGTGCGGCAGATGGCATGCCGCATCGCCTGTCCGAGTCGTCAGGCCCACCCTGTCGGATGCGAGCCCCATGTTTGGACCGCTGTCGAGCCAGCCGCTGCTCATCTTCGCCGTCTCCTTCGTCCTGCTGTGGCTGTCCGCGCGGACCGGATTCTCCGTGCTCCGCCGGCGACGGCGCCTTGACGAGGATGCGCGCGACGACTTCAGCGTGGTCCTGGCGGCCACGCTGACGCTGCTCGGCCTCATCATCGGCTTCAGTTTTTCGATGGCGGTGAGCCGCTACGACCAGCGCAAGAACTACGAGGAGGCCGAGGCCAACGCCATCGGCACCGAGCTGGTCCGTGCCGGGCTCCTGCCGGCCGCCGACGCGGCGAAGGTGCGCGTCCTGCTGCGGACCTACCTCGAGCAGCGCATTGCCTTCTATCTCACGCGCGACGATGAGGCGCTTCGCGCTGTCAATGCGCGAACGGCGCAACTGCAGAGCGACCTCTGGTCGGCGATCGAAGGCCCGGCGCGCGCGCAGCCGACGCCCATCGTCGCGCTGGCCGTCGCAGGCATGAACGACGTCCTGAATGCGCAGGGCTATACGCAAGCCGCGTGGTGGAACCGGATTCCGAATGCGGCGTGGGGCCTCATGGGGCTGATCGCGCTTTGCAGCAACGTGCTCGTCGGCTATGGCGCGCAGAGCGCGAAGAGCGGCGGCGGCATGCTGCTGATCCTGCCGCTCGTGGTGTCGATCGCCTTCCTGCTGATCGCGGACATCGACAGCCCTCGCGGCGGGCTCATCCACGTCGCGCCGCAGAACCTGCGGAGCCTGCTGGAATCGCTGCCACCGGGGTGAGGGAATGCCACGGTCGGGTGGAATGACGCCGCCGCGCCGCGGGTTTACCATGTACGCCCGAACGGAGGGAGGTGACATGAGAACTCGATCGACATTGCTGGTGGTGGCGCTGGCAGTGGCCATCCTGGCGGGCTGTGCCGGCGGTCAGATGGGCGGCGGCATCGCGTCGTCGGGCCCGGCCGTGGACGCGCCGAAGTTCAGTGTCGGCAGCCGCTGGGTCTACCGGGGCAAGGACGGCTACCGCCAGTCCATCAACTGGGAGGAGACCCACGTCGTCACGGCGATCGGTGCGGACGGCATCACCGTCCGCGTGACGGCGACCGGCGCAATGGCCGCCGAGCGGACCGAGATCCTTGCGTCGCCCGGGGTCGTGCGCGTCGGCGCCGTGTCGGAGTTCGAGTCGGATCGCTTCGATCCCGCGCTCATCCGCTACCAGTTCCCGCTGACGCAGGGCCAGAGCTGGAGCCAGACGATGCGCAACGCGAACAAGCCGCCGAACCCGTTCGGCGCGATCCAGCGACGCGTGGTGGTCGACGGCTACGAATCGGTGACGACGCCGGCGGGCACGTTCAACGCCGTCAGGATGCGGATCATCATGCAGCTCGACGACGGCACGGTCTGGCGCTTCCCGACCGAATGCAACTACGTCGTCTGGTACGCGCCCGAAGTCGGCGCGATGGTCAAGGAAACGCAGCGCTCGTACTACGTCGAGAAGGAAGGGCTTTCGGGCGCCGCGGTGCCCGGCCAGAACGCGACGATCGAGCTCGTGTCGTACACCGCAGGCCGCTAGCCGGAGCGGGCGCGCTCGCCAACCGTTGCCGCAGGCGCGACAGCGGTTCGTCCGAAAGCAGCGCGCCCGCCTCCTTTCTCCAAGGCGCACGCCGGACCGTTGCGAACGTCCGGCGGGCGCGCGCCGGTCGGCTGCTGCAGTCCACAACTCGCACACGACAGCGTTGCGCGCGAAATTTCTGCGCGGCATGTTGTCGCCGCCAGTCGGGATTCGGCAGAAATCCGCGTCCGCATGCCTTAAAATCGTGCTCGACCAAATTTTCGGGGCTTTTGCCCCATTTTTCAGCGCCGCGCGCGCCCGCGGGCGCCAGGGAATGCGATGCCGCTCGTTGGCTTTCGGCCCACCAAAGCACGGCTCATCATCGAGGACAGCAACGACACTGTCCTCGTGATGAAGGTCGTCGTGGCCGACAGCGAAACGGTCGAGTTCGCCACCGGCGGCCGGCTCGACTCGCTGACCGGCGTGTTGCGGATCCGCGAACGCAAGGAAGGCGAGGCGCCGCGCAACGGCACCCACGTCGTCGGCTCGCTCGTCTACATCCCGGAGTCGACCGAAGGCAACGAGACGTCGCCGGCGAAATACCAGATCAACATCGCGATGTCGCCGGAGAAGTTCAAGGCGCTCCTCCGCGTCGCCGTCACTGGTCTCCTGCCGACCAAGTTCTTCATCGACGCCGGCGAGCGCGTGTCGAAGACGGAAACGCGCGGCCTCACGCACTGGATGGGCGCCGGCGGCCGCGCGAAGGTGTGGGATTCGGAGTCGCATCGCTCGCTGCCGATCACGAAGTTCTCCATGATCCTGCCGATCGACGTTGCGCACGGCCGCGGCGAAGGGAGAGCGGCACCGGCGCTCCCCGGCAGCGGCGATGCGCCGGCAGCGCTCACGGGTGACGCGGCCGTGCCGATCGAATCGGTGGCCACGAACGCACAGGTGGCGGAGCTGGTCGACGACCTGCTCGTCTTCCAGAGCGAAACGCGCAACACGCTCTACGCACTGATGTGGGTCGTGGGAATCGTCGCGGCACTCGCGCTCGTCTTCGGCATCGCGATCGTCTACCGGTAGCGCGTCCGCTGCCGCCGCGATGCCGTGCGGCGCTGCTACCATCGCATTTTCTCGCGCGGGGCACCATGAATCGCTTGGACTTCGGCGGCCGCAGGGCCGTCGTGACGGGAGGCGCGGCCGGGATCGGCCTCGCCGTGGCGCAGCGGCTCGCCGGCAGCGGCGCGCGCGTCGCGTTGTGGGACCGCGATGCGACGGCGCTCGCCACCGCGAAAGCGATGCTCCCCGAGGGCGCGGTCACCTGCGCGTTCGACGTCGCCGACGCGGCGGCCGTCGAGCGCGCGACGCACGAGACCGTGGCAGCGCTCTCCGGCATCGACGTGCTCGTCTGCTCGGCGGGGATCACCGGGCCCAACTTGAGCGTCGCGGACTATCCGGTCGAAGAGTGGCGCAAGGTGTTCGACGTCAACGTGCACGGGCTCTTCTATTGCAACCGTGCGGTGGTGCCGGTGATGCGCGAAGGCAACTACGGCCGCATCGTCAACATCGCGTCGGTGGCGGGCAAGGAAGGCAATCCCAACGCGTCGGCGTACAGCGCGTCGAAAGCTGCGGTGATCGGCCTCACCAAGTCGCTCGGCAAGGAGCTCGCGAAGACGGGCATCCGCGTCAACTGTGTCACGCCCGCGGCGGTGCGCACGGCGATCTTCGACCAGATGACGCAGCAGCACATCGACTTCATGCTGTCGAAGATTCCGCTCGGGCGCTTCGGCACCGTCGACGAGATCGCCGCGCTGGTATGCTGGCTCGGGAGCGAGGACTGCTCGTTCTCGACGGGCGCCGTGTTCGACGCGTCCGGCGGCCGCGCCACGTACTGACCGGGCAGCCGGTTCAGCTGCGCACGGCGAGCATGATCTTGCCGATGTGCTGCGACGATTCCATCAGCGCATGCGCTTTCGGCGCTGCGGCGAGCGGGAACGTGGTGTGGATCACCGTCTTCAACTCGCCGCGCTCCAGCAGCGGCCACGCCTCGCGCTTCAATTCGCGCGCGAGCGCCGCCTTGCGCTCGAACGGGCTCGCGCGGAGCGTCGAGCCGGTGACGGTCAGCCGCTTCATCATGATCTGGCGCCAGTCGCATTCGATGCGGTGCGCCTTGAGAAACGCGATCTGCACGAGCCGCCCTTCGAGCGCCAGGCTCTTGAGGTTCTTCTGCGCGTAGTCGCCGCCGACCATGTCGAGGATCACGTCGACGCCCCGCTTGTGGGTGATGCGCGCGATCTCCGCCTCGAAGTCCTGCGTGCGGTAGTCGAACGCGTGGTCGGCGCCGACCGAGCGGCAGAATTCGACCTTTTCCGCGCTGCCTGCGGTGGTGAACACCGTCGCGCCGAACGCCTTGCCGAGCTGGATGGCGGTGAGGCCGATGCCGCTGGTGCCGCCGTGCACCAGCAGCGACTCGCCGACGGCGAGCTTCGCGCGGTCGAACACGTTGTTCCAGACGGTGAAGTAGTTTTCCGG
>Ga0157379_10003804_pt1 | contig 12859 bp, 11 predicted proteins | sample S25metaG_FD_121802 | JGI IMG/M metagenome (GOLD analysis project Ga0157379, IMG submission 121802) | Switchgrass rhizosphere microbial communities from Kellogg Biological Station, Michigan, USA - S2-5 metaG | ecosystem: Host-associated > Plants > Roots > Rhizosphere > Soil | place: USA... | reverse complement strand
TGCGAGTGGAGCGGCACGTTCATGTGCGACGAGGAGACGGGCATGGTGCGCCTGACCGACAGCGCCGGCCTCCGACCCGGCGTGCGCACCGAGATCGCGCAGCTCGTCTTCTCCAGGGACAACATGCCGCCGGCGAACGTGCTGGCGGAGGACGGCCTGCTCGAGATCGGCTCCGCCGGGACGCAAGCGATCGTGCCTCCGGCGTTGCTCCACCGGCTCGAGGTGGCGTCCGCGCTCTACGCGCCGGTATTCGTCGGCGGGGTGCTCGTCGGGGCGCAGGTGCACGGCTATCGCACCCGGACGGGGGAGTTCTCGGTCGAGCAGCGGCGCCTCGCAGCGGGCATCGCCCATGCCACCGCGATCGCGGCCGCCAACGCGCAGCTGATCCGAAATCTACAGGCGGCGAGCCGTCTCAAGTCCGAGTTCGTCGCGACCATGTCGCACGAGCTGCGCACGCCGCTCAACGTCATCATGGGCTACGCCGGCATGCTGACCGACAAGGTGTTCGGCGACCTGAGTCACGAGCAGGCCGACACCCTGGCGCGCATCCAACGCTCGGCGCTCGAGCTGCTGGAGCTGGTCAACGCGACGCTCGACCTCGGCCGCCTGGAGTCGGGACGCGACACCGTGAGCTGCGACGTCGTCGATCTGAACGAGATGTTTCGCGAGCTCGACCGCGAGCTGGCACCGCTCGTCGGCGCGGAGGTGACCCTGGCCTGGAGCGACCGCTTCGGCGGCCGCGAGGTCCACACCGACAAGGTGAAAGTGCGGACGATCCTCAAGAACCTGGTTGGCAACGCGCTCAAATTCACCCATCGCGGCCGGGTCGAGGTGACGGCGACCGGCGACCACGCGCGGCTCACGCTCGAGGTGCGCGACACCGGCATCGGCATCGGCCCCGAGGATCTGCCGATCGTCTTCGAGATGTTCCGCCAGGTCGATGCCTCCTCCACGCGCCGGTTCGGCGGCGTCGGCCTCGGCCTGCACATCGTGAAGCGCCTCGTCGACCTGCTCGGCGGAACGGTCGAGGTCGACAGTACGCCCGGCGTCGGCTCGGTCTTCTTCGTCACGGTTCCGGTGCGGCGGGTACCGGCGGCGCGGGCGGCCGAGGCGTAACGGCGACTGAGCTCAGTTCGAGCTTCGGGGCGCCAGGCTTGCCGGCTGTTCCGGCGATCAGTGGTCGTTCGGATCGACGTCGTATCGTCGTCGCTTCACGGCAGTGAAGGCCCGTCGTCGCGCGCGTCCCACGGCATCGCCGCCGTGATCCAGTGGGTGATCCGCTCTGCCTGATCATTTCGGTACAGGTGCCGTGGCGGCTGTGCGAACGTCGAATATGGACGGCAGCGAATCACGACCCGGCCCTCGTCTTTCGCCATCGCCTGCACGACTGGGCGCGCTTCCGCTGGAAGCGGCTGTCCTGACATCCGTCCGCCGACCGCCATCATCACGTCGACGACGAGATCCGGGTCGGTGTCGACCCGCGCGTCGCAATAGACTTGGAGGTACGCGAACGGCCAACGTTCGTCGAGAATGCAAAGGCTCACCTTTGCGGTGCGCGCGACTGTTTTCGCCTTCGCGCGACCGCCCATCGTCGAGATCAGGAGCTCGTCGTCGTCCGTCGGAATGTAGTAGACGATCGACATCGATGGGCCGTCGGCTCGCCGCGCATAGCCGAAGACGCAGGTGCGGTGCGTGCGCACGAACTCCCGCCGTTCGGACGGGAGCATGTCCCGGTCGGTCGGGGCAACAAGGGGCTCTGAGGCCAAGGGTAAGAGCTGCACGGGCAACCTCCTCACAGTATATTATCGATCGATAATACGCTACCCTGGTCGGATGAAGCAAGCGATGCGCAAGAACCGTCGCGTCCGGACGGTGCGCGAGGACATTCGTGAGCGCCTGCTCGATGCTGCGCTCGTGGAGTTCGGTGCCAAGGGATTCGACGGCACCTCCACGCGTGCGATCGCCCAGCGGATTGGGGCGCACCAGCCGCAGATCAACTACCATTTCGCATCCAAGGAAGCGCTCTGGACCGCGGCAGTGGACCACCTCTTTGCCGAGCTCGCCCGTGCGATGCGAGGGCTCGCAGTCGGGACGTTACCCGACGGTGGTTCCGGTGACGTGGCGGAGATCGCCGCAACCTTCGCCGAGATCATTCGTCGCTTCGTCCGCTTTGCGGCGCGACGTCCCGAGCTGAACCAGATCATGGTGCACGAAGCGACCGCGGAGAGCAGTCGGCTCACGTGGATGGCCAAGCGGCACGTGAAGCCGCTGTACAACAGGCTGCGCCCGCTGTGGCATCGTCTGCGCGAAGCGGGAATAGCAGCACCGATCGAGGACAGATTCTTTCACTACGTGATGGTCGGCGCGGCATCGCTCATATACGTGAACGCCCCGGAAGCCCGCCTGCTCACGGGGATCGAACCGACCGCCCACCGGTGGGTGGAAATTCACGCCGATGGTCTCGTCGCAATGCTGCTACCAAACGCGCGCGGGTTAAGCCGGCGACGACGCTCAACTTGACAGGGCCGGCACTTTCGTTTATTCTTCGCCTCGTATCCGAGCGCGCGAAGGGGATCCGGATCGCCCTCGCGGACGTTTCGGCGCGACCCTCTCTACGAATCGACACCCCGGGCAACCACGCCGCCCATGGCTGCTCCAATTGGGAATCGGGTTGAGAATCGGGCGACTCGTAGTGCAACCGCCCACGCGGTAACGACATGCAATTCGCGGTGGATCCGGGTCATCGTCCAGTGGGGCGTGGCGATATCGGTCCGAAGCGACCAGACCAAGAAATGGCACTCGCATGACGGCGTTGATGGTGATGCCAGAAAACGACACCGTATATTCGATCTCGTCGAGTGCAATTCCGTGCGCGTTTTTTCGCTGTAATTTCGTGCGACTCCTCGAATCCCGGATTCAACTGAGCGACAAGAATTGTCAGCCGCGTAAGGAGACCATCGAGCGTCCGCGACCAGCTCGAATTGGCCGCTGATCAGGACGGACTGCGCGACGATCCAGGCTCAACCGTCGAGCCGCAACCCGGTTGCCGAAATAGCCATCCGCCCCTGGCAGTTTCAGTGGGGTGAACGTCCTTGCCCAACCCGAGCGACCGGCGCTAAAGGTCGCGGCGTAGAGGCTCGGGGCTGGGCGACGATGCGGCGTCTCGCGATCGCAATGGCGATGCTCACCGTCATGCTGGCGGCGAGCGTGTACGCGTGGTTCCCGGCCGCTCGGCCGCGGGCGACCGCGCCGCTTCCCGAGAGCGCCGAGGATCACGCGCAGGTCGTGGCGGGCCTGCGTCCGCGCAAGGCGGGACAGCCGCTGATCGCCGTTCTGCTCTCCAACGAGGGCACCGAGACGACGGACTTCATGGTGCCCTACGGCGTATTGCGCGCGTCCGACGCCGCGGACGTCGTCGCGGTCGGGATGCGGGACGCGCCGGTCACGCTCATGCCCGCGTTGCGCGTGCGTCCGCAGACATCCGTCGCGGCGTTCGATGCAAGCCACCCCGAGGGCGCCGACTACGTGATCGTGCCGGCGATGCACCGCCCTGACGAGCCGGAGATGCTCGCGTGGGTTCGCGCGCAATTCGCGCGCGGCGCGACGGTCATCGGTGTGTGCGACGGGACGTGGGTGCTCGCGCACGCCGGGCTGCTCGACGGCCGTGCGGCGACGGGACACTGGTACTCGACGAGCGGGCTCCGCAAGAAGTTTCCGCAAGTCCGTTGGACGGCGGACCGGCGGTACATCGTCGATCAGCGCGTGGTCACGACGACCGGCGTGAGCGCCTCGATACCGGTGTCGCTCGCGCTCGTCGAGGCGATCGCCGGCCGGCCGCGCGCCGCCGCCCTTGCGGAGTCGATGGGCGTCGAAAGCTGGGGCGCGGCGCATGCGAGCGCGAGCTTCACGCTCGACCGTCCGTCCGTGGCGACCGCGGCGCGGAACCTACTCGCGGTGTGGAGCTACGACACCGTGGCCGTGCCCCTGCGCGAGGGCGTCGACGACGTGACGCTGGCGCTCACCGCCGACGCCTACGCGCGAACCTACCGGACGTGGGTACGCTCGCTCTCGGACGGTGCCGCCGAGATCACGACCCGGCACGGCCTCACGGTGATCGCGGACGCGACCGGTCCCGCCTCGGGTACGGCCGTGCTGCCGCTTCCCGACGCGTCCGCGCACGCGTCCGCGCTCGACGCGGCGCTCGACGGCGTGCAACGGCGGTACGGCGAGCGCACGGCCGCGTTCGTCGCCCTGCAGCTCGAGTATCCGCGCTAGCGGGTCGCGCGTTCAGCGCAGGATGCGCTCGAGCTGGGCGCCGACGCGCTCCGGATCCTCGAGCTGCGGCCAGTGGCCGACGTCCTCGAGCCGCAGGATGTCGGTGTCCGGCATGCGCTCCGCGATCCGCGCCATCATGTGGGCGCCCGATACCGGGTCGAGCATGCCCCAGATGAAGTGGCGCGGGACGCGCGTCGTCTCGAGCGCGCCGATCCACCGCGCGGCGTGCTGCTCGCGGTCGCGGATGTACTGGATGAGGCGGTAGCCGATGCGATGGCCGTCGCGGCGCGAGACCGTTTCCCACTGATCGGCGAGCTCGGAGATCGTCGGCTGCCGCTCCGGCGCGTAGGTGGCGAGCAGGGCCTGCGCGAACGTCTCGGCGGTCACGAGGTCGCCGAGCTTCGGACCCTGCACCGGGTCGAGCAGCATCAGCTGCCCCGGCTGCGGCCGATGCAGATCGGGGTAGAGGCCGCCGTTCAGGAACGTGACGCTCGTGAGCTCGACTTGGAGGCTGCCCTCGGCGTGGCGTGCCAGGATCTCCTGGGCAACGGAGACGCCGTAGTCGTGGACGACGAGGTCGGTGTGCGTCACCGCGTGACGTCGCCAGACGGCGACGGCGAGATCGGCTTGCTCGTGGATGCTGTAGATGTGATCGCGCGGCTTGTCGGAGTCGCCGAAACCGAGGAAATCGAACGTCAGCGCCCGCCGCCGCGCCGTGACCGCCGGCCAGACGTAGTGCCAGTCCCACGACGAGGTCGGGAACCCGTGGAACAACGTGCACCAGGCGCCCTGGCCGTCGAGGCGGGTGAAGATGCTCCAGGAGCCGCTCGCGAGCTTCACCGGAGCTTGACAGCCGTGAGCATGCCATTCGGAGAGCGTCATGGCATTCCAGTAGGGGGCGGCGGCCCGCCGCGTCAAGGTGGGGTGCCTCGGGATGGAGATCGGCACGCCTTTTTGCTGAATAGGGACGATGACGACGACCCTCGACACGGACGTCTGCGTCGTGGGTGCCGGCTTCGCCGGCCTGACCGCCGCCTTGCGTCTGCATCAGGCGCGGCGCTCGGTCGTCGTGCTCGAGGCGGCGGAGCGCCTCGGCGGGCGGACCTACACGGAGCGTCTCGCGGACGGCACCGTGGTCGAGCGCGGTGGGGCGTGGCTCGGCCCGGGACAGGACCGCGCCTATGCTCTCGCCGCCGAGATGGGCGTGATGACGTACCCGACCTGGGGGCGGGGCGAGCACGTCCTGGTGCGCGACGGCATCGTGCGGCGTTACCGGGGAGCGCTGCCGCCGGGTGTCGGCCCGCTACAGCTCGCCGGCCTCGGGATCGCCATGGCCCGGCTCGATCGGCTAGCCAAGCGGGTTCCGCTGGAGGCGCCCTGGGAGGCGGCACGCGCGCGGCGCTGGGACGCGCAGACGGTGCAGTCGTGGCTCGACCGCAACACGTTGCCCGGTATCGGCCGCACGCTGCTCGCGCAGGTGCTGCACGACATCTTCACGTCCGATCTCGCCGAGGTATCGCTGCTGCACGCGCTCTTCCTCATCCACTCGCACCAGAACCTGAATCACCTGACCACGATCGAGGGCGGGGCGCAGCAGGATCGCCTCGTCGGCGGCACGGGGGCGGTGCTCGGCGGCATCCACGCCCGGCTCGGCGACGCCGTCCACCTCACGACGCCGGTGCTGCGCATCGCCCAGGTCTCCGACGGCGTCACGGTCGTCTCGGCGGCGTGCACGGTGCGGGCACGTCGCGTCGTCGTCGCAGTGCCGGCGGCGACCGCGGGGCGCATCGTCTACGATCCGCCGCTGCCGATCGGCCGTGCCCAGCTACTGCAACGCATGCCGCTCGGCTCCATCTGGAAGATCGCCGTCGTCTACGACGCGCCCTGGTGGCGCGACGACGGCTTCAGCGGACAATCGCTCGATCCCGGCTCGCCGCTGCCGCTGACGCTCGATGCCAGCGGCCCGACGACTCCCCCGGGCATCTTGAATCTGTTCGCGAGCGGCGCCGCGGCGCGCTTCCTCACCGGGGTGTCGCGGGAGGAGCGGCGCTGCGCCGCGATCCAGGCGCTGACACATCGTTTCGGTCCGAAGGCGGAGCACGTCCGCGACTACGTCGAGCAGGATTGGAGCGCGGAACCCTGGATCGCGGGCGGCATGGTCTCCCGTTTCGGCCCCGGCGTGCTCACCACCTTCGGGCCGATGCTGCGCCCGCCCGTCGGCCGCATCCACTGGGCCGGGACGGAGACGGCGATCATCACGCACGGCGGCATCGACGGTGCGATCCGCTCCGGCGAGCGGGTGGCCGACGAGATCGCGCGCGCCGAGGAGAGCTGAACCGAAGAGAGCTGAACCGTGGAAAGGTGAACCGTCGCCGCGACGCGCGGCCCCGCAGGGACCGCGCGCCGCGGGACCGTCTTACGGGTTCGGAATCGGCCCGCTGTAGCTACAGCTGCCGCAGTTCGGCGGCGACCCGGCGCAGCCGGTCACCGCGAACGTCACCGGGGCGTCGGTTGCGAACGGGTTGTCGTGACCCAATCCCGTCCAGCCGCGATCGAGAACGCCGCCGCTTCCCGACGATAGGAAGAAGTTGACCGTCGACGGACACGAGACGCCGCCATCGTCGGTAACGTGCGCCGGCATCTCGAGCCGCTCGGGCCCCGGCAATCCGGTGGAAGCGTTGACCGCGCTCGAGGCGGTCGGGGGGACGCAGTGGACGGTGGCGAGGACGCCGTCCGATTGGTGACCGGACGGAGTGCCAGCCGTTCCACTGCCAGTGATGCTCGCGCCGATCATCCCGTTGTCACGGAAGCAATCGCGGAACTTGCCGGTCGAGCACGTGTCGCCGGGATGCGGGCAGTCCCCGTTGGTGGCGCAGCCGCGGAACGTCTCCGCCGGCCCGCAGAACTGCTCGAAGGGCCCCGTCGCGCACGTACCCTCGTTGCCGACGTCGGGGCTGCAGATGCTGTCGTCGCATTGATTCGGCGCCGTTGCGATGCCGGGAATGAAGCAGCCTCCTCCCGGACACTCGCTCGAAAGGGCGCACGCCGCGCCATTGTTGCTTCCCCCGATACAACGGCGACCGCCGCAGATGGGACCGATCGGTCCCGGCGGATCGGGGCAGTCGGCATCCGTCTCGCATGGGTCGGAGGCGGCATCGTTGCAGGTCTGACAGGCGCACTTGGGCGTCTGACACACGCCAGCCGGGCATTCCGACGCACTGGTACACGACGAGGTCGCATTGGGGCCGCCGATGCACCGGGGGGTGGTGAACCCGATGGCGCGGCAGTCCGGGCTCGCCGCCGACAGCGTGATGCTGTCGTTGCCGGTCGTGTTCGACATGTCGACGCTCGACATGGCGATGAGTGCGCCAGGGAGCGGTGGGCAGTCGAGGCTCGTCGGGCCGAACTGGTTCGACGACCCGTTGACGTCGCAACCGAGATTCAGGTTCGCGCCGCCTGTGCACGTGCCGTCGCGCAAACCGTCGCCGGGGGTCACGTCGCCCTGACAGGAGGGGCAGGCCTGCGCCAGGGTCGGCGCCGTATACACCCGCGCGATCACCGGCCACGTGCCGGCGCTCGCCCCCGTGTCGACGTCGTAGGTACCGGTGATGGTCCCCTTGAATTGGTTCGTCAGGCAGGTCGAGACGCCGCCGCCCGAGAGTGGAATCGTGCCGCCGAGCCAGTACTCGCACGTGCCGCCGACGCCGCTGCAGTCGGCATTGCTGGTACAGGTCTGGCGCGTGTTGCCGGTGCAGCGCTGGTTGTCGACCGGGCCCGCCGTCGCGTGCGCGGTCGGCGTGGGCGTCGCGGTCGGTGGCTGCGGGGTCGGCGTCCGGGACGGGGGCGGCACCAACGCGGCGGTCACGGCGCTCACGAAGTTGTCGACGCGCGTCTCCATGCTGTCGGTGTCCCCGGTGGTGAGACACCCGGGCAGGTTGACCGCCTCGAGGCGTGCGAAGCAGGCGCTTGAGGGATCGGCGCCGCCGTCGAACTTCTCCTGGACCTTGGCGAGGCACGTCGGGTTGACGGCGGAGCCCGCCCGATAGGCCTTCTCGTAGCACTTGAGCAAACCGGAGACCTTCTTGATCGTGCACTTCGTCTTGCCGGCGAGACAGCGATTTTGCGCTTGCGCGTTCGCGGCTAGCGTCAACGACGTGACGACAGCGGCCGCGAGCGCGACTCTGCGAGCGGACTGCATATATCCTCCCTTTGGCGCGTGCGACGCGCACGCTGCGGGGAGCACGGCGCTCCCGAACGGACCATCTGACCTATGGTCAACGGCTGCGGGGAAGCTGGTAACGGCACGGCAGCCGATGTTCGAACCATGAGCGCATTGCGCACAACGGGTCAAGGATGCGCCGACGCGGCGCGCGGAAATTGGTCCGAAACAGAGCAGTACGGACGGGACCGGGCTAGCGGGTACGGTGCGGGCGTTGCGGCTGGCGTACGAAGGGGTCGGCTTCGCTGGCCTGCGACGTGGTCGTTCGGGAGCTCCCGGGCCTGGATGCCGTCGGCGGCGACGGCGCGGTCCGGGACGCGCCGGCCCGAGGAATCTGCGCCGCGACCAGCTCGGCGACCCGGCGGATGCCCGTGCCGCTCGGGTGCAGGCCGTCGCTCGAGTCGTCGGCCCACGAGGCTTCGCTGAACTTGCCGCGCAGGTCGGCGATCCGCACGCCCGGCGGCGGGTGGGTGTGCAGCAGCTCCTCGGCGACCCGCGCCGTGAACGCCTGGCGGACCGCCATCGCGAACGCGGTTTCTGGACGCGCCTGGCACGCCGTCTGGCACACCACGGGCGTGGGGGTCAGGATCACGACCGAGGCGCCGCTCTGCCGCGCCTCGGCCGCCATGTGCAGGAGATTCGCGACGGTACGCTCCGGCGTGGCTGTCGCGGCGGCACAACCACTTGTCACGGCCGGATCGCACACCGGATCGTTCACCCCCATCATCAGGATCACGAGCTGTGGCGACCACTGCGCGAGCGCGGCACGGAAGCGCTCGATCTTCTCGCTGACGTCGCCGGGCTGGCCCTCGTTCACGACGTCGAGATCGGCGCGCTGACGTTGCAGCATGCCGGGGTAGCTGCCATCGGGATCGTGCATGTCGCCCGCGGTGATCGAGTCCCCGTAGCACAGGACGTGCAGGCTCGCGGCCGCGCGCGAGGGAACGACGAGCGCGGCGACGACGGCCACTATCATCGCGATCGTGGCGATCGCTGCCGTGCGCATCCCGCCATCATGCGCGTCGAGCCGCTACAATCAATCGTCCAAAAGGACGAGGCGCCTACACGGTGGCGAGGATGATCTGGACGATCATGCCGGTCATGGCGAACGCGCCGACGCCGAAGCAGATCGCGCGCCAGGGCTGGATGTTCTTCGTGTACATGACCGTGTGCACGACGCGCGCGATGGTGAAGGTCCAGCAATAGGCGGCCGCGCCGCGCGCGCTCGCGCCGAGCAGTACGTACACGAGCGCGATCGCGAAGAAGGCTGGAATGTTCTCGAGATCGTTCCGCTGGATGCGCAACGCGTGCGCCACCTCCGGCGCCTCCTCCTGGCCCGCCGAGGTCCCGGCATGGCCGAAGACGCGGGCGTCCTCCGGGTTGATGAAGCTCTGGTGCTTCGTCCGCCGTGTGCCCGTGTAGACCGAGGAGTAGAGCATCTTCGCGGCGAGGATCGCCGCGCACAGCGCGTAGGTGCGAAACGCCGGGTTCGCCGCCAGGGCCTCCATGCGACGCCGCCTCTCAGGATCGCCGGGCGATGACCTTGATCTCGACCAGACCGCCGGGGACGAGCAGCTCGGACACGCCGATCGCCGTCCAGGCCGGATACGGCTCGCGCAGATAGCGGTCCTTCACCTTGGCGAAGACGCGGACGTGCTCGCGCAGACCGACGTGGAAGGTGGTCACGTCGACGACGTCGGCGAACGTGACGCCGCCGGCCGTCAGGACGGATTGCAGCGACTCGAAGGCCTGCGTGAATTGCGTCTCGGGATCCGCGGCCGCCTTGCCGTCCGCACCGACGCCGATCACGCCGGCGCAGTACAGGCGATCATCGGAGCGGACGGCGGGGGCGAAATGGAGGCGCTCATAGTACGCCTCCATGCCGGGCGGGATGACGATGTCGTGCTTGTCCATGATGGCCGCGAGGGATGCCACGCCCCCACGGCCAAGTCCATGGTCGGGTCAGCGCGCGCGGCAGGTGAGCAGCCGCGTGACCATCTCGAGCGTGATGGAGGCGCCGGCGACCGAGCACGCGACCAGCGCCGTGCCGAGCACCACGCCGAAGGCCGCCACCCACCGCGCCTGTACGCCCGTGAAGATGCGGTTCCCCCCCCACAGCCAGGAGCGGCTCGGCGGGAACCTCCGCACACGCCAGCCCTGGATCGCCGTCGCCGTCCACGCGACGCCGAGGAGCGCGGTCAGGCCGAAGAGGGCGAGGCCGCCAACCCGCACTTCGCCGGCGAGCTGTGCCCGGGCCGCGATCGGGTCGTCCGCGGCGCGTGCCTGGAGATCGGCCAGGTGGTGGCGCAGGAGCAGCTGCAGGAGGAGCCCGACGCCGATCGCAACGACGAGGACGGCGACCCGGCTCCGCACGGCGCGCCGAACGTCCGGCGGAGACGGCGCCGCTCCCGACGTGTCGCCGAGGGGATGCTCGCTCGACTCCATCCGCCGATTCTACGCGTGCGGGCCGCCTCCAAGGCAATCCGCATTCGTATCGCCGCATGCGAGTTGGCGCGGCGAGCGGCAGCCGCGCCCGGCGGCGCTTGGGGAGCGATGAAGGGGCAGGGCGACCGGGCACCGCGCCGTCGGCTGGGCGCTCTGCGACGCAGATGCGCGCCACTGGCACACCGGTGTGTCACGAAGTGCTCGCGGCGATGGCCTACGGCCCACGCCAGCGCATCCCTCGTGTGGCACACGATGTGCTCCTCTTCTTCCGCAACTTCGAGCGGAGGGTAGCCCGTGGACGCCAAACGTCGATGCGATCGCTTCTTCCTCGGCGCCCTTGTCGGCGTCGGGCTTCTCGTCATGAGCGCCGCTCCGGCGGCGGCGCTCGGCCACCGCGGCGACCCCGGTGAGATCTCCGCCATGCGCAGTGCGAGCTCCGACCACGGGGGCTTCGACGGCCCAGGTTCCTCGTCGGCGGCCGCGCCCGAGATCGACGGCGGCGTCTGCGCCACCGCGATCGCACTCGTGATCGGCGGCCTCCTCGTCGTCCTCGATCGTCGTCCCGACTGACGCGCGCCGTGGCCGCGACACGCGACGCGAGCTGGGGCCGCTCCGCGGTGGCCCGGCCGGGTGGCGTCGGACTCCTCGCCCTGCTCGGCGCGGAGCTCGTGACGCTCATGCTGCGATTCGACACCACGACGCTGCGTCGTAGCGGCCAGGCGTGGTGGGCCGAGGCCCTGTGGGACGTGAAGATCTTCCTGCCGCCGCTCGGCCTGGCGATCGCCACCGCCGCGATCCTGATCGGCGGTGACCGCCTGCGGCGCGAGCTGCGCAATACCTCGTCCGAGGCGGGCGCGGCGGAGCGCGTGTGGCCGTTTCTCGTCGCCCACCTCGTCGCGTTCGCGCTCTTCGCCCGGCTGACGGCGGCGATCCTCGAAGGCGGCTTCGCGCATGCGGCCGTGCAGTGGCCCTGGATCGCCAGCTGGCTGACCATCGGCGCGGTCACGTTGCTGCTCTGGGTGCTCTGCCTGTGGCCGCCGCGCGTGCTGGCCGGGTTGACGCGGCGGACCGGGCCGCTCCTCGTCGCCGCGTCCGGTATCGGGCTGACCGCCTGGATGGCGGGCCTCTGGACCGAGACGTGGTGGGAGCCGCTGCGCAACTCGACGATGGCGCTCGTCGGCGTGCTGGTACACGTCGTCGCGTCCGACGTCGTCGTCGACGCCCCGAACCTCGTCGTCGGCACGAGCCGCTTCTCCGTCCGCGTGTTGAGCGCGTGCTCGGGCTACGAGGGCATCGGGCTCATCTGGGTCTTCGTCGCCGCCTACCTCTGGCTCTTCCGCAACACGCTGCGCTTCCCGCGCGCGTTCCTGCTGCTGCCGCTCGGCACCGCGGCGATCTGGGTCGCGAACGCCTTGCGTCTGACGGCGCTGATCGCGGTCGGCACGTGGGTCTCGCCCGACGTCGCGCTCGGCGGGTTCCACACCTACAGCGGCGCGCTGCTCTTCTCCGGGGTTGCCCTGGCGCTCGGGACGACGGCGAGTCGCGCCGGGTTCTTCGCCCGCACCGTCGACGTTGCGCCTCGCGTCGAGCCGCCCGCGCGCGCGGCCGAAGCGGCGCCCCGCGCCGACGCGTACCTGTTGCCGTTCCTCATGGTCGTCGGCTCGACCATGGTGACGGGGCTGCTCTCTGCGGGAGAATTCGACGCTGCATACCCACTGCGCGTCGTCGCCGTGCTCGCAACGCTCTGGGCGCTGCGCCGTGCGTACCGCCCGCTGCGCTGGACGTGGTCGTGGGGCGCCGTCGGGTACGGGCTCGTCGCGTTCGCCGTGTGGATGGCGCTCGAGCCGGCATCACAATCGACCCCGGTGCTCGGGTCGGCGCTCGCCGCGCTGCCGAGCAGCGTCGCCGGACTCTGGTTCG